>Ga0265797_10000224_pt1 | contig 108148 bp, 81 predicted proteins | sample P2T30metagenome_FD_192433 | JGI IMG/M metagenome (GOLD analysis project Ga0265797, IMG submission 192433) | Plant litter microbial communities from East Loma Ridge, Irvine, California - P2 T30 | ecosystem: Environmental > Terrestrial > Plant litter > Unclassified | place: USA: California... | reverse complement strand
AACAGACACTAAACTTTACGATTACCAGCCCTGATAATATCACGGCATCTGCATCAGCTACGGCAAATGTAAAATGTTATGGTGGTACAGGCGGTATAATAGAGGTTACTGCTACAGGTGGCACAGGAACATTGTTGTACAGTATATCTGATGCGACACCTCCTGTATTTGCAGATTACATCTCATCGAATGTGTTTGGTGATCTTGCAGCAGGTACGTATACCATTAGTGTTATGGATGATAATGTAGGTTGCGAAACGCAGCTATCGGTTACAATTACACAACCGGCGGCAGCATTAGCAGCTAAGTTGGCTCATACCGATGAAATATGTTTTGATGATGAGAATGGTACAATCACTGTAGATATTACAGGTGGAACTGAACCTTACCAAATAAGCCTTAATGGTGATGTTTACGAAACAGTATCAGCAACACATGAGTTTACCTCACTTCCTGACGGGACCTATACTGTAGATGTAAAAGATGCTAACGATTGTGCAATAGCACAGTTTACACAAGTAATACAAAATGGTGTTAACATGCAGCCATCGGCAGTAGTAACTCCAAATTGTGTAAACAATGCGCCAGATAATGATGTAGTGATAAATATTGCGACAGGTGTTACAGGTACGGTAACATACTCAATAAACGGTACAGATTACTTTGCCTCAAATATATTTACAAATGTTGGCCTGACATCTGGTACATATACTGCTTATGTTAAGCATGCTAACGGATGTGTGCAGGCAACTACATACACGATAGATGAACATGCACCAATTGATGCAACGGCAGCAGTTACAGAAAATGTATTATGTTTTGGAGCAGCTACAGGAGAAATTACTGTTACGGCTACCGGAGGTACAACACCGCTTGAGTATGCTATAAGCCCTGCTTATGTATACGGGTCGTCTAATGTGTTTACCGGACTTGAGGCAGGTACCTACAATGTAAAAGTTAAAGATGCAATATCTTGCGAAGTTACAACTACATCTGTAACGGTTACACAACCGGCGGCAGCATTGGCGGCTACATTGGCCCATACCGACGAGATTTGTTTTGATGGTAACGATGGAACAATTACCATCACCGCGCAGGACGGTACAGGTCCTTATGAGTCAAGAATCCGTTCTACGGATGCTTTCTCAACAGATATGACCTACACCGACCTTACACCGGGCAGCTATACAGTAGAGGTAAAAGATGCAAACGATTGTACTTTCACTATCCCTACAACAGTAGAGATCGAAGAAGGTGTAACCCTTAACGCATCTTTTGATATTCAAACTACCTGTAATGATAATACAATAGGCAATGTTGTGTTTGTACTTGTAAACCCGGATGTACAGAATGATGTAGAATACGCTCTTGACGGCGGTGCTTTCCAGGATCCGTTAACAGCAGAGTTTATAGACATTGCTGATGGCAACCATACTATGACGGTAAGACACAGCAATGGCTGTGAGGCGGTTTTACCGTTTACTATTACCAGTTCCGACAACATCACGGCAACCGCATCTGCAACGGCTAACGTACTTTGCTATGGTGGTACAGACGGTGTAATAGAAGTTACAGCTACAGGTGGCACAGGGACATTGTTATACAGTATATCTGATGCGACACCTCCTGTATTTGCAGATTACACCTCATCAAATGTGTTTAGTGATCTTGCAGCAGGTACGTATACCATTAGTGTTATGGATGATAATGTAGGTTGCGAAACGCAGTTATCGGTTACAATTACACAACCGGCGGCAGCATTGGCGGCTACATTGGCCCATACCGACGAGATTTGTTTTGATGGTAACGACGGTACATTAACCGTAAATATAACAGGGGGAACCATACCTTATAAAGTAAGTATTAATGAAGGAGCATATACAACAGCAACTGTATATGCCGCCCTTCCTGACGGGACCTATACTGTAGATGTAAAAGATGCTAATGATTGTGCAATAGCACAGCTTACGCAGGTAATACAAAACGGTGTTAACATGCAGCCGTCGGCGGTAGTAACTCCAAATTGTGTAAACAATGCGCCAAATAATGATGTAGCGATAAATATCGCTGCAGGTGTTACAGGTAATGTAATGTATTCAATAAATGGTACAGATTACTTTGCCTCAAATATATTTACCAATGTTGGCCTGGCAGCAGGTACATATACTGCTTATGTTAAGCATGCTAACGGATGTGTGCAGGCAACTACGTTCACTATAGATGCACATACACCAATTGATGCAACGGCAGCAGTTACAGAAAATGTATTATGTTTTGGAGCAGCTACAGGAGAAATTACTGTAATGGCTGCAGGAGGTACAATGCCGCTTCAATATGCTATAAGCCCTGCTTATGTATACGTTTCATCTAATGTGTTTACAGGACTTGAGGCGGGAACTTACGATGTAAAAGTTAAAGACGCAATATCTTGTGAAGTTACAACTACATCTGTAACGGTTACACAACCGGCGGCAGCATTGGCGGCTACATTGGCCCATACCGACGAGATTTGTCTTGATGGTAACGATGGAACAATTACCATCACCGCGCAGGACGGTACAGGTCCTTATGAGTCAAGAATCCGTTCTACGGATGCTTTCTCAACAGATATGACCTACACCGACCTTACACCGGGCAGCTATACAGTAGAGGTAAAAGATGCAAACGATTGTACTTTCACTATCCCTACAACAGTAGAGATCGAAGAAGGTGTTGACATTCAGGGTGACGCTAAAATCGAGGAGGTATGTACAGCTAATGTACCGGGTACTATCGTAACAATAGATGTAAACCCATTGTTGGTAGCAGATGTAACTTACTCACTTGACAGCACTGCACCAGGTAGCTACAGCACAGTAAACGAATTTAGTTTTACAGATGGAGGATCTCACATTGTGTATGTAAAACATACCAATGGTTGTATTTTCGAAGTGCCATTTACGATTAATAACCTGGTACCTGTTAGTGCAAACGCATCGGCAACAGCAGCTGTACTTTGCTATGGCGGTACAAATGGTGTTATAGAAGTAGCAGCTACAGGTGGAACAGGGACATTACAATATGCAATCTCAAAAAACACAACCCCACCTGCTTTTGGTTCATATCAAGACGATAAAGAGTTTACCGGTCTTGCCGCAGGTGAATATATCGTTCGTGTAAAAGACAGTATTGGTTGTGAGTTTACTACATCAGTTGTAACCGTTACCGAACCAACAGCCGCTCTTACAGCTATAGCAGTTCCGACTAATGAAATTTGTATCGGTGCGAACGATGGAACAATCACCATCACCGCTCAGGACGGTACGGGTCCGTATGAGTCAAGAATCCGTTCTACGGATGCTTTCTCCACAGATATGACCTACACCGACCTTACACCCGGCAGCTATACAATAGAAGTAAAAGACGCCAACGATTGTACTTTCACTATCCCTACAACAGTAGAGATCGAAGAAGGTGTAACCCTTAACGCATCTTTTGATATTCAAACTACCTGTAATAGTAATGCAATAGGCAATGTTGTGTTTGTACTTGTAAACCCGGATGTACAGGATGATGTGGAATACGCTCTTGACGGCGGTGCTTTCCAGGATCCGTTAACAGCAGAGTTTATAGACATTGCTGATGGCAACCATACTATGACGGTAAGACACAGCAATGGCTGTGAGGCGGTTTTACCGTTCACTATTACCAGTCCCGACAACATCACAGCAACCGCATCTGCAACGGCTAACGTACTTTGCTATGGTGGTACAGACGGTGTAATAGAAGTTACAGCTACAGGTGGCACAGGGACATTGTTATACAGTATATCTGATGCGACACCTCCTGTATTTACAGATTACATCTCATCGAATGTGTTTAGTGATCTTGCGGCAGGTACGTATACCATTAGTGTTATGGATGATAATGTAGGTTGCGAAACGCAGCTATCGGTTACAATTACACAACCGGCGGCAGCATTAGCAGCTACGTTGGCTCATACCGACGAGATTTGTTTTGATGGTAATGATGGTGTAATCGCTTTAAATATCACAGGTGGTGTAACCCCTTATCAGATAAGCCTTAACGGTAACGCTTATGAAACTGTAACAGGAACAACACATACATTTACATCGCTGGCAGACGGTACATATACTATAGATGTAAAAGATGCTAATGATTGTGCAATAGCACAGTTTACACAAGTAATACAAAACGGTGTTAACATGCAGCCATCAGCAGTAGTAACTCCAAATTGTGTAGACAATGCACCAAATAATGATGTAGTGGTAAATATTACTACAGGTATTACAGGTATGATAACGTATTCAATAAACGGTACAGATTACTTTGCCTCAAATATATTTACCAATGTTGGCCTGACATCTGGTACATATACTGCTTATGTTAAGCATGCTAACGGATGTGTGCAGACAACTACGTTCACTATAGATGAACATACACCAATTGATGCAACGGCAGCAGTTACAGAAGATGTATTATGTTTTGGAGCAGCTACAGGAGAAATTACTGTAACGGCTATTGGAGGTACAACGCCGCTTCAGTATGCTATAAGCCCTGCTTATGTATACGTTTCATCTAATGTGTTTACCGGACTTGAGGCAGGAACTTACGATGTAAAAGTTAAAGATGCAATATCTTGCGAAGTTACAACTACATCTGTAACGGTTACACAACCGGCGGCAGCATTGGCAGCGACGTTGGCCCATACCGACGAAATTTGTTTTGATGGTAATGATGGTACGTTAACCGTAAATATAACAGGGGGAACCATACCTTATAAAGTAAGTATTAATGGAGGAGCATATACAACAGCAACTGTATATGCCGCCCTTCCAGACGGTTCCTATACTATCGATGTGAAAGATGCTAACGATTGTGCAATAGCACAGCTTACACAGGTAATACAAAACGGTGTTAACATGCAGCCATCGGCAGTAGTAACTCCAAATTGTGTAAACAATGCGCCAGATAATGATGTAGTGATAAATATTGCTGCAGGTGTTACAGGTACGGTAACATACTCAATAAACGGTACAGATTACTTCGCCTCAAATACATTTACAAATGTTGGCCTGCCAGCAGGTACATATACTGCTTACGCTAAACACGCTAACGGATGTGTGCAGACAGATGAGTTTATCATTATAAACCATACGCCATTAATGCATACGGGAACTTCTACATTAAATATAACGTGCTACGGTAACGACACCGGAGAGGCTACACTCTCGATTAGTGGAGGTACTGCTCCTGTTCAATATGCTATCGCGCCGCTTTATGTTTACCAGGATTCTAACCTGTTTACAGGTCTTGCACCTGGTACCTACGAGTTTAAAGTTAAAGATGCTATAGGATGTGAGATTGAGGTTAACGATGTTACTATTACAGAACCGTTTGGCCCTCTGGCAGCAGATGTTATCCATACGGATGAGACTTGTTTTGATAGTAATGACGGAAGCATAACTGTAAGTATAACAGGCGGAACACCTCCATATTTCACGAGTCTTGACGGAGGTCCGTTTATTCAGGATCAGACGGTTTATACAGATCTTACAGATGGTACACATACAATTAATGTAACCGATGCATTTGCATGTACAATTCCGCAACAGTCGGTAGTTATTGTTAACGGGGTAAATATGCAGCCTGTTGCAACAGTTAATCCTAACTGTGTAAACAATACACCAAACAACGATGTTGTAATAACAATTGCTTCGGGTATACCGGCATCAGATATAATGTATTCAATAGACGGAGGAGCTTATCAACCATCAGGCACATTTAATAATGTCGATCTTCCGGCAGGTGACTATGTAGCGTCAGTAGAACATAGTAACGGCTGTATACAAACCGTGCCGTTTACAATAGCACCTCATGCTCCGGTAACGGCTAATGTTGCCAACATAGTGCATGTACTGTGCTTTGACGAAACTACCGGACAAATAACAGTAACAGCTTCGGGTGGTACAAATCCACTTGAGTATGCTATTGCTAATGAAGATACAACACCGCTACAGTTTAGTGCTTACCAGGCATCAGCAGTATTTGAAAATCTTGCAGCAGGTATGTATACAATTAGCGTTAAAGACGCTATAGGCTGTGAGGTACTGCTTAGCGGTAATCAGGTAGATGGCCCGGCAGCTGCACTTGTAGCTTCGGCAACACCAACACACGAAAGCTGTATTAATGATGATGACGGACAAATTGATATTACTATTTCCGGAGGTACTGCACCATATGCAACCAGTTTAAACGGAGCTGCATATGTAGATGGACAATTATCATACACAGGCCTTGATGGTGGTACTTACACTGTTGACGTTACAGATGCTAACGGATGCCACATTGGGGCGCCTATAGCTGTAACAATAAACGACGGTGTTCAGCTTCAGTCATCGTTAAACGTTACACAGGTTTGTGAAGATGTACAGGTAGTTGTAAGTGTAAATCCAACAAGTACAGGTACTGTTACCTATACGCTTGACGGTGTTTATACGCAATCATCAAATACATTCAATAGTGCTGTTACGCCAATGGCTGCGGGTCAGCATACTATCGCTGTAACGCATAGTGCAGGCTGTACAGAAGAACTTATATTTAATGTAGCCCCTCGTGCTGCAATTACTATCAACTACACCAAAACAGATGTGTCTTGTAATGGTACAGATACAGGTGTGGTAAACGTAAATGCTACAGGTGGTACAGGTGCATTACAATATGCCCTGACATGGGATATATGGCCAACACCAATTTATGGTACCGATACTTCTTTCGACGAATTGTTAGGAGATAAAGACTATACTATTTGGGTTAAAGATGCAATGGGCTGTGTTGAAACTACAACACTTCGCATAAATCAACCGGCAGAAAAACTGCTTATTGCAAGTACAGCTGTACGTCCGGAAACATGTATACTGGACAGAAATGGTGGTATAGATATTACTATAACAGGTGGTACGCCGCCTTATTTAACAGCGCTTAATTCGCCAACTCCAAATAACTTCCAGCCGGTAACAAGTTACAACAACCTTATTGGAGGAGTTTATGATGTGTATGTGATGGATGCAGCGGGCTGTTATGTAAAAACAACAGTAACGGTAGAAAGCGGTGTTAATTTAGATCCGTATGTAGAAACAGTGATGAGTTGCGATAATAATGTACCGGTTAATACGGTTACGGTTAAGCTTCGCCTTACGCTTAGTGATGTGACCTATTCATTAAGCCCTGCAGGTCCGTTTACAGCAAATAATGTGTTCGAAGTGCCATCTGGCCAGCACACAGTATACGTTAGGCATAAAAACGGTTGTGAAGTAGCATATCCGTTCACAATTCAGGATCGTCTTCCGGTTACAGCACAGGCAGCTAGTGTTGCAGCTAAATGTAACGGAGAAGCAAACGGAACTATTACAGTTACAGCAAGTGGTGGTACAGGAGCATTTAAGTATGCAATTGCAGATGCAAGCGTATCACCGGTAGTGTTTGGTAATTTACAGAACTCTAATGTGTTTACAGGTTTGGCAGCATCTAACGCTTACATCATAAGAGTACAGGATGCTTACGGATGCTTTACCGAAGTTGGCGGTATAATAGTTAGCCAGCCCGATGCAATAGTACTTTCTACACCTGTAATTATTCAGGAGGAGATATGTGTTAATGATAACGATGCAGCTATAGAACTTGATAATCCTACGGGAGGTACTGCGCCATACGCTACCAGCTTAAATGCAGCAGGTCCGTTTGTAACAGATCAGTACTTGTTTGACAATCTTGAAGGAGGTAAAACCTATACTATCTATGTACAGGATGCTAACGGATGTATTGCAAATACAAGTGTAACGCTTGCGGTGCCAATGGATATTAATGCAAGTGCCCGTGTAGATTATAATTGCGAAGAGAATACAGTAACCGTACTTACCAACAATAAAATACCGGTATCTCAGCTTACCTACATTATATCGGGGCCTAAGGGTAACTATCCTCCGCAGACAACTAATGTGTACGCAAATCTGGAAGATGGCAAATATGTAGTAGAGGTTATAAATACCGTTACCGGATGTAGTGATACTACAGAACAGTTTACTATAGAGAGTGCACCTGCACTAGCCCTTTCGGTAATTAAATCGGGTCTGAACCAGATAACTGCAACTGCTGTTGGCGGATCAGGATTGTACCGTTATACTTTTGACGGTAATGATACCGGAACTAAAAACACGTTTACGTATTACAGGACCGGAAGGATTTTAGTAACTGTAACAGATAGCAGAGGCTGTATTAAAGAAGCTTTTATAGATGCTGTATTTGTAGATATTATTATTCCGGATGTTATGACACCGGATGGTGACGGACAAAATGATACATGGTCACCGGGTAATACACAAAACTACCCTAATATCAACACCGATATTTTTGACAGGTACGGAAGAAAACTTGCTACCCTAAGGCAGGGTCAGGTGTGGGACGGTAAATACGATGGCAACGAAATGCCAACCGGAGATTACTGGTACCTGGTAAAACTTGGCGATGCAGAAGACAGGGACTTTGTAGGACACTTCACTATTTACAGATAAAAATTAATAACGGCCGCACTTTAAACGGTGCGGCCCGAATTAAAAATTTCAATCAGCATATAACACGCACCCGAAATGAAAAAAATATATAGCTTCTTACTACTAATTTTAGCTTTACCCTTACTGCACGCGCAGGAACTTAACATACCAACCTTTACCCAGTATCTTGCTGACAATCCGTTTGTGATATCACCCGCATATGCAGGTATCGGCGATCATGTTAAGATAAGGCTTAACGGCCTTACCCAATGGGCGGGTATTAAAGATGCACCCGATAACCAGTCGCTGGCTGCCGATATGAGGATATCGTCTGATACAGGTATCGGTGTGTTTTTGTACAATGATAAAAACGGATATACAAGACAGTATGGCGGAAGGGTATCGTTTGCCCACCACATTATATTGGATAAGTATTACGACCAGTTCCTTTCGTTTGGTATATCGTATAACCTTAACCAGTTTAAAATTGATATTGAAGATATACAGACGCCCGATCTTTCTATAACGGACAATCGATACACGGTAAACCACAATTTTGATGTAGCATTGTTATACCGTTTCCAGGATTTCTATTTAAGCTTTAATGCGGGTAACCTTTTAAATAAGAGTGTAGATATTTACGGAATTAATGAACCAAAAAGACTAAGAAACTACCAGGTATATACCGGTTATACGTTTAAGACCGACAGTAACCTGGAGATAGAGCCCTCTGCTTTTGTACAGTATTATGAATCTGACGGGAGGTCGAGTACCGACTTTAATATTAAAGCACGCCTAATGGCGGAAGGGGATGATTATTACTGGGCAGGGGTAAGCTACCGTTTTCTTAACGACCAGTTTGGTAAGCCTATTAACATCGGACCAATGGCAGGTATAAAGTATCACAACTTTTACTTTGCCTATTCGTACCAGTTAACCACAAACGAACTTTTAGCCTATAACAGCGGTACCCACATGATAACCCTTGGCGTAGACATTTTCCAAGGAATAAGCGATTGTCCTTGTACCCACTAAACAGAAACTATGTACCCTATCTATTCAATATTGTTTTACCTGTCGGGTGCCTTTTGTATGATGGTATCGGGAAAAAACATCCTGACATCTATAGATGCTGATGATTTTAAATTCAGGTCGCACGGAATTTGTACGTTGTGTATCTCTATTATCCTTGTAATAATAGGTAGCATAATACAATGATAATATCAGGATATATTTTAAAACCTCAGTTTAAGCTGAGGTTTTTTTATTGTTGTCGTCTTCTTTTCCGTAAGGTTCAATAACAAAAAAGCGTTCGTTAAGGCATTGTAGCTGTTCTTCTACAGAAAAAGCACAGTTTGCCAGCTTTTGGGCAACCGCAATATTTATCTCTCTATGATTGGCATCGGGGTTTTCTAAAAAGTGGTTGTCTAATGCTATAATAATATCAATATACGATGCCTCTTCATCCGAAAGGTCACATTCATGGTGCTGCGGCTTTTTGTATTCTGCTACAGAAGTTATGGTTGCATCGTCAAGATGCTGCATTAGGTAATCTGACAGGAAATAGGCAACCGACCCGCTTTCATCGTCGGGAAGTCGTATTAAATCATCGAACTTATATTGTACTACAGCCTTTATCATATCCATAAAGTTACAGAATGATAGAAGGCAGCAGCGTTAAAGGTTCGGTAAAAGTCTGGTAATAAACGTGAAAATTAAGGTGTTTTAACCTTATAAACCCTAAACGGATAGTTTACTTTGTTTTTACCTTTATTGTACTTTGGCGTACGGTTAAGCTGGGCAGCACTAAAATACAGGAAACCGTCGTTACCAATTCCAAACGAATCGGGCCACACAATACGACTGTCTGTAACCAGTGTATATATCTTACGGTCTGGTGAAACATATTTAATAGACTGGCTTTGCGAATGCCCAAAGTAAACGTTGCCCTTAGCATCTACTTCCAGGCCGTGAGTGGCACCGGTATCGGCAACAGCCTCTACTTTTGCAGATAACTCAGCAGGTTTTAGTTTTTTGTCGGCAAGGTCTTTTGTAGCAATACGGTACAGCTTGTCTTTATTAATGGGCTTGTAATAAAACCATTGGTTGTCTTTGGTCAGGGCAATACCATTAACGTTAGATGAAAACGGCCTGCCTTCATTGTCTATCATATCTGTTCCACCAATGTTAAGTACATAACCCTTATCGGCAGTAGTAGATACATCACCTTCCAAAACAATACGCACCTTATCAGTCTTCAGGTCCAGTACAACAATAGCTTTAAGGGCAGGGTCAGAAAGGTAGGCAAGGTTCTTATCGGTATCAATGCGTACATCGTTAAGTCCGCTTTTGTCTTTAGGCAGCCCTTCGAATTTGTAAATACGCTCTACCTTATTGGTCTTAAGACTTATCTTAACCAGTTTGAATTTACCTTCTTCTTTTTCGTTAGTGGCATCTTTCCCAAAAACAGATGCACTTGCAGCGGGTTTAGAATCTAATACCCACAGGCTGCCTCTGCCATCGGCATACAAATCCTGAACATTATAAAAATGATTGTCCAGGTCTCCCGGCACATATTTATTCCATTCAGCATCGGGATAAGGCCTACGCTGCCCTTTAACCACATCTACCAGTGCAAACAGGAACGGCTCGTTATGCGGAAAAGAAACGAACAGATGGCTGGTAGCATAATCTACCGCCACACCTATAGGCTGGTTCTCCCCAAAATGGGCAACTTCTATAAGTTCAGCAGGTTTCTTTTGTGCGTGTAATACGGAAGTAATTATAAAGGTAAGTGCAAGTATTTTTTTCATAGTAATGTATTTCTAATTGGCGAATTGCTTAGAATCGTAAAGTTATAAAACAGAATAACGTACAGCAAATTATTATTATCACTTTATAATATAGCTAATGTATAACCTTAACCCTTCCTCATTCCCCAAAGGGCAATAACCAGGCAAGCAACGCTCCATAGTAAAAGTTGCGCGGTAACAAGTGGCCAGCCTCTGGCCTCCCAGCATTGTATGCCTATAAAGGTACCAATGGCGCCGCCAATAAAATAGCTGGTCATATAGGCTGTGTTAATACGGCTGTGTGCTGTTGCATCGAGCGAATAAATGGTAGCAACGTTAGTAACCTGCGTTGCCTGTACGCCAACATCAAGTAAAAGCACGGCAGCCACAAATGACGGTACAGATAACGGCCATATCATTACCAGTAGTACTCCTACCAATACAAGGGCTATAGAAAGCACATGTGATTTTGCAGGGCTGCCTTTATCAGCAAGTTTACCAAACAGTGGCGCCAGCATGGCACCGCCAATAGCCAGTAATCCGAAAAGCCCGATAATATCAGCGCCATAGTTAAAAGGTTCTCCGCTTAGGTGGAAGGTAAGCGTAGTCCAGAACGAACAGAACACGCCAAAGGCAAGGCCGCCCAACAGGGCAGTCCTTCGCAACAGCGGGAAACGTTTAAATTGCAACAACGCAGAGCCTAATAGCTTGACATAATTTCCGTTAAACATAACCTGATGCTGATTGGGTAAAGTAAAATACAGCGCGATGGTGCCTAGCAACACCATCCCCGAGGATATGCCATAAACGTATCTCCAGTTAAGGCTTTCGGCTATAAGTCCGCTAAAAACCCTCGCGGCGAGTATGCCTACCAATATTCCGGTAAAGATAATACCAACGTTTCGCCCGCGGTTTTTGCTGTCCATGCTTGCAGCAAGTGGTAATATGACCTGTGCAGCAACACTCAGCACACCCATCATAAGACTAAAAACGCCCATCCAGAAAAAGTTCTGAACGAATGTGGTGCCTACAAGCGTCAGTATTAGTATAACATGCAGGGAGAGAATCAGTTTCTTGCGGTTTATTTTATCACCAAGCGGAGTAAGAAAGAAAAGCCCCAATCCGTAACCTGCCTGTGCCAGTACCGATATAATTCCCGCCCGGCCTTCGGCAATGCCAAAATCGTGGGCAATATCTTTAAGAATGGGCTGGTTGTAGTAAATATTTGCCACACAGATACCCGCAGCTGCCGACATAATTGTGAGCTGGGTTTTGGTAATAGGAGTGTCCTGCATAAATAGATGTTGTTTCTGTACCATAAAGGTCGGAAATATAATAACACCCCGAGTAGTAAATTTATGACATATTATTGTAGATTTATGTTACATAAAAAGTCAAACCATGCTGCTGAAAATTTATATAAACATCTACCGCATCGGTATCATTATCCTGTTGGGACTTTATATTCTGCTTATGGTAGCAGCAGCTTCGGGAGGATATGGCAACAGCGATCCGGATTTATCAGACTTTGTTGCATTTGCCTATATGTTTGGCGTATTTGCGGCACTAACTGTTTTTATAAGAGGTAAAGAAGGCAGGGCCAAAAACACAGCCCGCTATGTGTCACTAACATTGGTGCTGTTACTGTAGCAGGTTTTACGGCTTTGTTAGCATTTGTAGAAACATCTCCGGAAATACTATTTGTTTATGTACTGTTTACAACCCTAAGCGGACTACTTTCCTTCGAACTGATTCGGTATAAGTCCAATAACAAAGGCGAAAGAAAAACTCCATTAGGGTCAGATGGCAAAATTTCTGCGAAATAATACAACAGGTTACTAGTATGTTAGAAAAATTAAAAATATTTAAGACGGCAAATTTAGAAGAGTATTATGAAAATGGCTTTAGTGATGAATATGCCGGTTTTCATTATACAGTTAACCCTTATAGTAATACTCACAATGAAGATGAATATACTGCATATGAAAATATTTCCTACACTTATGTGATTAATGGAGATTTAGACTACAACAAGTATCTTATATATGAAAATTTATTTGTCGACGCATTTAAAAAAATATATGAAAGCAATAAAGTATATGGTTTAGCTTTTAGCATAGATAAATATACAATTACCGAGTACTTTGGGTTTTTGTCATTTAAGGATGATTTAATCCAGGTACTGAGAGAAAAAGGCAACATTAAGTTTGTCCTCGATGATTTGAAGATTGCTATAGATTGTAATTACGACCTTATAATTTCAATTTTTATTTATTCTGATAAAATCACTAAAAATGTTCAATCAATACTTAATCATTTCTTAGATGCGGGGCTATTTGTTATAGATATAAATAATACTTGATTTTCGGAAGGAGATTCTATGTGAAATGCATTCACTGACAGGATGTAAGGAGTTTCCAATGGCTTTTTATACAATTTAATCAAGTTAAATAAGAAAATCTAAAGAAATAGAATAGTTACTCTTTTTCTTCCAGGATCTTTATCATCTTAAATGATTTCAGCAGGTGAAATAATCCCGGGATAATTAGCAATCCACCAATAATAAGCGATATACCCAATACCTGAATAACACTGTCGGGCGCCATGCCATCTAAAAGGCTAACCGGGCCTGTTTTGGTAATAATCAGATTAGGAAAATGTGTGCCCACCGCTGCCCAAAGTATAAGCAATACCTGTAGCCCCGCAAAGAAACGGCAGGTAATGGTGTGTCCTTTTTTAATACTTCGCCATAGCGGAAAAAGCAATAGTCCCGATACTGCTACTGCACCCAGGGCATAGTAGTTGGCAAGGAAATCGGTAATAAATTTCATGTCTTCCAGATAACCCGTTATCAGCACAGCTAATCCTAAAAGTACAACCACGAAAGTGGCAATACCCGCTTTGCGCATGTACATTCGTTTCTCGTATTCGGTAGCTTCACCGATTAAGAATGTTGCCGAAAGGAACACGCACAGTGCACTAAAAAAACAACCCGCCAGGATAGGAAAGGGCTGCAGCCACGGATGTATGTATACATCGGCAAAATTGGCTGTAGCAGGATCTTCGGGTATAATAATGTTTCCGCTTATAAGTGTACCGAAAGCCATTCCTAAAAAGATAGGGGTGACGAGGCAGGAAAACTCAAACATACGGTCGTACAGCTTTTGCGATTTGTCTTTTACGGCATCATAATGACGGAAAACAAAGGCTACTCCGCGAAGCGTAATGCCCAGTAGTACTAAGGTGAGCGGAATATGAAGGTATATAATAATGACGTTGTAAAAAACAGGAAACGCAATCCATAGGATTACAATAAGGATAATAATCCAGATGTGGTTGGCTTCCCAAACCGGACCCAAAACACTATACACCGTTTTCTTGATCGATTTTTTATGATCGGCAGAAGAGAACAGTTCGAGTATGCCCGCACCAAAATCGGCACCGCCAAGCAGTACATACAAAAAGAATGAAAACACGGTAAAAAACAAAACTACATACAGCATAGGCTTACAGTTTAGTCTGGTTAAGCACTTTTATCTGGCGTGCCATAAGCCATGTAACAGCAACAGAAAGCACGATGTACAGCACTACATACATATAAAAGCTGTATATCATTCCCGGCATTGGCGTTACGGCATCTTTAGTGCGCATTACATTATGGATGATCCACGGTTGGCGGCCTACTTCGGTAACGATCCATCCCGCTTCTAAGGCTAAAAATCCAACCGGGCTTAGCAAAGCAAAATACAGCCAGTAGCGTTTTTTGTCCTGCCAGTGTTTCTTTTTCATACTGATGAAATAGACCACAGCAGAAAACATAAGCAGTGTTCCTAATCCTACCATTATCTGAAAGGCATAATGCGTAATGGCAATCGGTGGACGGTCTTCTTTAGGAAAATCGTTGAGTCCTTTCACCTCCGCATTAAAATCGCCAAAGGAAAGAAATGACAGGGCTTTTGGTATTTCTATTTTATGGGTCACCTCACCTTTTTCTTCGTTCACAATACCGCCAATATATAGGGGAGCACCGCGTTCGGTTTCGTAGTGGGCTTCCAGTGCAGCTAGTTTTACGGGCTGGCGCTGTGCAATATCTTTAGCTGACAGATCGCCACTGAGCGGTTGTAGTAGCGCCGCAATAGCACCAAACAATATAGCGATCTTAAAAGCTTCTTTGTGCAGGGAAATGTTTCTGTTTTTATAGATCTGCCAGGCGTGTATACCGGCTACAGCAAACGATGTGGCTGCAAAGGCGGCAAGCGTCATGTGCAGTGCCTGGGTAAACCATGCCGGGTTAAGAAATGCCTTAACCGGATCGATATTAAGAAACTCGCCGTTTATATAATCAAAGCCCGATGGTGCATTCATCCAGCTATTTGCCGATACCACCAGTATACCCGAAAGTATCCCCGAGATACCTACTATAATACCGGTAACCAAATGAAACCTTTCGTTAAGTCTATTCCATCCGTAAAGGTAAAAGCCCAGTGCAACAGCCTCTATAAAAAAGGCGGCACCTTCTAAAGAAAAAGGCATGCCAATAATGGGTCCGGCGTGTATCATAAACTTAGGCCAGAGTAATCCCAGCTCGAAAGAAAGGGCAGTACCCGATACAGCTCCGGTAACAAAAAAGATAGCAACACCTTTTTGCCAGGACTTGGTAAGCGTAAGAAAAATTGGGTTTTTGGTCTTTAGCCATTTATAGTGCGAAATCACCATGAAAAAGGGCATGACCATGCCTATACAGGCAAAAACAATGTGAAAAATGAGGGTGAATGCCATTTGCATTCGTGCTGCATCTAAATTATCCATGTAGTGTGTTATTTAGGCCTATCAAAGATAAGTTACAAACCCCGTAATACCTCGGATAAAAGGTTAAAATAAGCTAATAAATACTGTCTTTTTGAGTAGATGAAGTGTCATTATAGGAACAAATCAATACGGATCTGAGAGTATTAAAAAAAACCTAAATAATTAGACGGGTGTTAAGGATAAACTTACATTTATTAAATATTTAGTATTGATAATCAAATCATAAGGTTTTGACTCACTTAAATTACAACCAGCTAATCAATCGGAATAATGAAAAATTTGTACAATTTAATTTTTGTAGCCCTTATGGTGCTCACCTTTTTATCGTGTGCAAAAAAGGGAGAGCCTTCTAAAAGAGGACAAGCGCTTACTACGGAACAGATTAAGAATTTAAAAACCGATCAATCCCTTAACGGAAAGCTAGTTGAGGTAGAGGGCTACCCGGCATTTTGCGGGATGATGGCAAACGTTACCCTTGGTGCCAAAAGTAAAATGGAGGTGCATACAGAGGCTAACTGTGATGGCGAAGAACTAATAGAGGTGAATCTTTTATTTGGAGGAAAGACTACTAAGCTAAGTGGAGAAAAAGAAAGAAATTATGTTGCTGCAGATAAGGATTTTGACAATAGCACACTAAGATTCACTACAGATGATTATCAGGAGTCGCCCAATGGCAAATTTAAATTTACCGGCATCCTTATTTACATGGACAATACCTATTACCTGGATAACGTAATTATAAACAAATAAGCATGCAAAGTAAAACAGCAAAAGTAGTATTCATTGTTCTTATCGTGCTTGCCGCATTAGGGTTTATGTATTTAAAAAAATACGGTCCTGAAACATTTACGCAAAATGAAACAAGAAAAAAATATAAAAGTTATATAAAAGCACAAGCTGGTATTCTGGCAAAGGAAACCAGCGGGCGGGTAGGCAAGGGCGAAAATATAACATTTACCATTCAGTTTAAAGATTGTTCCGGAAAGTTGCAGACATCCGCAATTATGGATAACTCTTTTGCGGGTAAAGCGTTAGGCGATAGCCTTACAGTGTATTATGACCCCATTGATTCGGCAGATGTTATAGACGAGAACAGCTACGATGAGATAATGCCGTAAACTTAAATACTATGAAAAAATTATTGTTGATATTGGCCGTAACCGGTGTAAGCTTACTTAACGCACAAGATTACAAAACGCTTTCTGAAGATGAGGTGCTTGTAATACGCAACACCGACAATAACTATACTATGCGTATACTTAAAAAAGACAGTACCGCATTAGCTACAGGCTACTACAGCGCGCCGTTTGAAAAAGAGAATAGTAAAATATCATTCTATACTGCACCAAACGGAAAACTGAACCAGACATTGAAAATTGAAAATGGTAGCATATTCGGCACTATACCTTTTAAAGATGATCTTGCAGACGGAATGCTTACGGCATATAAAGACGGAAAGTTGTTAATGGAGGCCCAGTTTGAAAATGGCGTGATGAAAATGTCTAAAAAATATAAAGAAGACAGGCGTACCGAAGAAATTTTCTCTCAGGGGAAGCCGGTATCTGAAAAGGTATTTGAAAATGATGTACTTATTTACCACCCCGCCGTTAATAACGGTAAGACTCTTACCAAAGAATATAAAAATGGGAAACTCATATCGTCATACGATCAGGCTACGGAAACAACGCTGAATTATGACGAGAAGGGAACGTTACTACGATCGATTATAGTAGCAAAGAATGGCGACAAAACTACAAAGGAATTCAGTATCAGTGGAAAGCTTACTATGCAACAGGACTATAGTGGAGCAACCGGAGATACAATGACAAGGTATTACGACATCAACGGAAGGCTGAAGGAAACGGAAGAAGTAACAGCCATAAAAGTTACCCATAAGAATTATGACGCTAAAGGAAAAGTTATCAGGACACAGTCTTACGACGTTTTAGGGCCACCCACCATGAAAACTGATTAATATGAGTAATCGCAATAACTGTAAATAATAGTAATATGAAAAAGGTATTTATTTTACTGCTTATAATAGCAGGTTTGGTAAGTTGTAAGCATGAAGATCATTTAAAATGGCCAAAGGCGAAGGGAATTATCGTTGGAGACGGCAGCAATGGCAGGTTGGGTAAAGGATACTCATCACACTTTGAGGTAAAATTCACAGGTAAAGATGGAAAGGAATATACAGGTGAGTATAAAGCTGAAACTACTTTTACCACCGTATCCATTGGTGATAGTGTAGAATTTTATTATGATCCGGCACATCCTAAAATGCTATATGATGAAGATACTTACGACCAGTTACAGCGTCAAAACTAGCTTTCCAACACTAATTAAAGCTTCATTGTGAAGCAATTGTTAAATTCAAGGTTAAGTATTGTTGTGTATACAAGTGATGCCTAGATATTTTGTAATTTTAGGATACAATATTAAAAACACAAATTATGTCATTACTTAAAGACAAGGTGGCTGTTGTTTCCGGAGCGGGTTCTGGAATTGGCCGCGCCATTGCAGAAACGTATGCCCGTGAAGGCGCAAAAGTTGTTATTACAGATATAAACGAGGCTCACGGTAACGAAACTGTTGAAGCTATTAAAAGTGCAGGTGGAGAAGCTTTCTTTGTAAAAGCAGACTCATCTTTGGCTGAAGATAATAAAAAACTGGTTGAGGCTATTGTACAAAAATACGGAAGGCTTGATATTGCCTGCAATAACGCCGGAATGGGCGGGCCGGCTACACCAACCGGAGAGTATGATATCGCCGCGTGGGACAAAGTAATTGCCCTTAACCTTAACGGCGTATTTTATGCCTGCCGTTACCAGATTGAACAAATGGAAAAAAATGGTGGAGGCAGTATTGTAAATATTGCATCTATCCACGGTACGGTTGCTGCTCCAAACAGCCCTGCGTATACAGCATCTAAACATGGAGTAGTGGGGCTTACAAAAAACATTGCCGTTGAGTATGGTGAGAAAAACATTCGTTGTAATGCTGTAGGTCCGGGTTATATTGAAACACCATTGTTAACAGATCATCTTAATAAAGAAATGATGGAGGCTGTTGCACGTAAAAGCAGCATGAACAGGTTAGGTACACCTCAGGAAATCGCAGATCTTGTAACATTCCTTAGTTCAGATAAATCATCGTTTACAACAGGAAGCTATATTATTGCAGACGGCGGATATACCGCAGTGTAGTACAAAACGAATTCGCTATAAAAATAAAAAACCACCGTGTGTATCGGTGGTTTTTTGCATTAGTGTAGTTTTTGTTTTATATAAGATCTAGTACAAACGATGGGTAAAGACCCAGTATTATGTTAAGAGCTATAGACACTACTGCTACAGCGGTGTACATAAATGGTACGGGCTGTTTTTCTGTAATGTTTTCCTGAGTGTACATAGCTAATATCAGTTTAAAATAATAGCCAACACTTATTATAGAATTTATAATTGCGATGATAACAATAGCGACGTGGCCTGTTAAGAATACATGGTTAAAAAGGAATGCTTTAGCAAAGAATCCTGAAAATATAGGTATACCCGCCATAGATAATAACGCGCATGTTAAGATGCCTGCCATTAAAGGGCTTCTTTTTCCGAGGCCGTTAAAGTTGAATACTTCTTCTTTGTCTTTATCGGCGCTGTTTCCGGTTACAGAAAGTATTACAGCAAATGCAGCAATACCTGCAAGTGCATACGCAGCAGTGTAGTATAATAGTGTACCCGCAGTAACTGTAGGGTTATAGAAAACCATCAGCATAAATCCGGCGTGTGATATACCCGAAAAAGCAAGCATACGTTTTACATTCGTTTGCCTTAATGCCGTAAGGTTACCGATTGTCATAGATAATATAGAAACAATAGTAATAATAGTTACATAACTTCCTGGAACAGTCCTGTTAAGGCTTACCATTATTTTAAAGAAGGCAGCAATTGCAGCTACTTTTGCAAGTGTGCTCATGGTTGCCGTTGTAAGCGCAGGAGAACCCTCATACACATCAGGAGCCCAGAAGTGGAAAGGCGCTGCTGCAATTTTAAACAGCAATCCTATGCTTAACATTACAATACCTATAAAGTACCATCCGGGTAAACTTTCTTTGTCCAGAATCTTACCATAAATAACTGCAGTGTCAAACGAGCCTGTTGCACCATAAATAAGTGCAATACCAAATAATAATATCCCCGACGCAAATGCTCCCATAAGGAAGTATTTCATACCGGCTTCGTTACTTCTAAGGTTTTTAGGCTGGCTGGCTGCCAATACATAAAGCGATATAGAAAGTATCTCTATACCAAGAAAGAACATTGCCAGGTTGCCAAAAGAAACCATAGCTATAGCTCCTGTTAAAAGGAAAAGCTTTATAGCAACAAAGTCAGATATCTTGGCTTTGTGTTCTTTATGAAAATCAGGAGTTAGTGCAATCAGAAAAATGGTAAGTAAAATAAACAGTCCGCTAAAAGCAACAGAATAATTATTTACGGTAACCATATTGTTGTAAAAACTCGTATGGGTGCCATATTCAGAAACTGTAAGGCCTAAAGTACCAAACAAACCAAGAATGGTTACAGGCACGATGGCTTTCCTTAAATTAAAAATTTCAGCTATAAGGCATATAATCCCTAATCCTGCAATAGCTATTAATGTATACATCTTATATGGCTTGTTATCTGTTTATTATCAGTAAAAGTTTTTGTAATTCGGGTGTAATCAAGTCTACTATCGGTTTAGGATAAAGACCAAAGAAAAGCAATACTGCAAGGATGATTACAAACACAAAACCTTCACCAAATGTAACATCGGCAAATGGCCTGCTGTTTTGCTCTCCAAGCATAACCTGCTGAAACATTCTCAACATATAAAAAGCACCCAGTATAATTGTTGTACCTGCAATTACAGCAAACCAAATGTTAGTTTGTGCCATACTGTAAAGCAGTTCAAATTCTCCTACAAAGTTAAAAGTTGCCGGTAATGCAACCGATGCAAGAACAAGTATCATGAACATTGAAGTAAACTTAGGGGTTTGTACCCTTATACCTCCCATTTCGCTGATCTCTCCTGTAGCATAACGACGTGCTATAACTTCGGCTGCATAAAATAAACCTACAACCACAAAACCGTGCGCCAGCATTTGCAGTACAGCACCACGAAGACCGTCCAGTGTTAGTGTATAAGCACCTGCAGCTATAAGGCCAACGTGCGCAAGAGATGAATAGGCAAGAAGTTTTTTTAAGTCTTGTTGTTTTAACGCCAATATAGATCCGTAAATAACACCGGCAATACTAAGTCCAACAAAGACATACATTAATTCAGCGGCAGGTTTTGGTGCTATTGGCAACTGCCACCTGATGATACTGTATATTGCCATTTTTAGCATAATACCCGATAATAGCATTGTACCTGCCGATGGCGACTTTTGATACACATCCGCCTGCCATGTATGGAAAGGTATAATCGGAATTTTAATGGCATAAGCCAGAAAGAAAGCTATGAATATAAAAAACTGCTCGTTTTCAGTAAGAAATGCTTTGTATAAGTGTATGCTTAAGAATGAACCTGTTCTTTGATACAGGTAAAGAAATGCAGCAAGCATAAAAAGCGATCCGGCAAACGTGTAGATAAAGAATTTAACTACCGCTTTTTTCCTTGCTTCATAATCGCCGTTACCCCATATAAGTGATATAAAGTAAATAGGAATTAGAGAAAGTTCCCAGAAGATATAGTATACAAATCCGTCAGCAGAAAGAAAAGTACCCGCCATAGCAAATGCCATGAATAATATCAGCGCGTAAAAAGACTTCGCTTTTACAAAAGTATTTTTAAATGTTGTAAGTATAATTATTGGTGTAAGTGATGTTGTTAGCAATAGCATTACTAACGAAAGACCATCAACTTCCAGGTCTATTACAATACGTGGAAGCCTTATCCACTCGTGTGTAAAACTAACAATTTCGCCCTGATAGTATAGGTAGCCAATGTAAACAGAGGCTGCAAAAGCGGCAGTACTAAAAATAAGTGCTGCTTTAGAGGCCCACTTATCGCCTACAAAGAAAGTAGCTGCTGCCCCGAATAATAAGATAATAAGTACAAATGATATGTCCATCAGTTATGAATTATTTTGCCAGAAAAATATAAACAATTATTGCGCATACACCCAAAACAAAGCTAAACAGGTAAAAACCTATACTACCGTTCTGAAGTGTTTTTCCTTCGTTACCAAGCGAATTTGCGGCTTTGCCAAGTCCAAAGATGAACCCGGAGAAAGCGGCTTCGGTAACATTTTTAAAGAAGCTGCCTATTGCATAAATTGGTTTTACAATTATGGCGGTGTAAATCTCGTCTACATAAAATTTGTTATACAATACTTTTGTAAATCCTGTAATCTCGCTGTCTTGTGCAGGTACACTAGCTTGTTTAATGTATTTAGCATATGCAATACCAATACCTACAAGTGCCCCTACAACAGCAATACCCATAAGCATATAAGCAGTTCCGTCTAAATGATGGTGTTCTGCCGGCTTTGCCAGTACAGGCGCCAGGTAACTGTTTAACCAGCTTCCGGTAGGAAGGCTAATTGCACCACCAATAAGAGCCAGTATAGCAAGGATGATTAGCGGTAAAGTTATAAGTGCCGGAGATTCATGCAGGTGATGTTTCTGTTCTTCTGTACCTCTAAATTCTTTAAAGAAAGTAAGGTAAAGTAAACGGAACATATAGAAAGCCGTCATGATGGATGCCAGTGAAGCAATAACCCAAAGCGCCTTATTGTGGTGGAAAGCCGTCATTAAGATCTCATCTTTAGAGAAGAAACCTGAGAATGGCGGTAAACCGGAAATAGCAAGTGTTGAGATAAGGAAGGTGATGAATGTAATTTTCATTACTTTTTTCAGTCCGCCCATATTACGCATATCCTGTTCTCCGTGAAGTGCGTGAATAACAGATCCCGATCCAAGGAAAAGACACGCTTTAAAGAATGCGTGTGTTATTACGTGGAAAACAGCAATTTCATAAGCCCCAAGCCCAAGAGCAAGGAACATTAAACCTAACTGAGATACTGTTGAATATGCCAATACTTTTTTAATATCATTCTGAACCAGTCCGATTGCTGCCGCAACAAGCGATGTTACTGCGCCCACAATAGCAATGATGTCCTGAACATCCGGGGCCAGGTTGAAAAGGAAGTTCATCCTTGTTATCATAAAGATACCTGCTGTTACCATCGTTGCAGCGTGAATAAGTGCCGACACAGGTGTTGGTCCTGCCATCGCATCCGGTAACCATGTATACAATGGTATCTGCGCACTTTTACCACAAGCACCAATGAAAAGGCACAATGCAGCAACGCTTAACCATGCCATATCTATTTTCTGTCCTGATGAAAGTGCAGCGTTGATAGTGTTATAATCTACCGAATGGAAAAGGTAACCGATGATGAAGATACCGATAAGGAAACCAAGGTCGCCAATACGGTTCATGATAAATGCTTTCTTGGCAGCATCGTTATAATCCTGGTTTTTGTACCAAAACCCGATAAGAAGGTAAGAGCAAAGCCCAACGCCTTCCCAGCCAATAAACATTATTAGTAAGTTGCTTCCCATTACAAGCGTAATCATAAAGAAAACGAACAGGTTTAGGTAAGCAAAGAATTTATGCATGTTTTCATCGTCATGCATATAGCTTATAGAGTAAATATGGATAAGTGTACCAATACCTGTAACAAACATTAACCATAATAATGAAAGCTGATCTAACTGGAAACCAAAGTTTACCTTAAAGTTGGCTAACGTTAGCCACTCAAAAAGGTCGATTATTACAGGTTTTCCTGTATTGACTACCTGAAGGAAAAAAGTTAGGGTTACAGCAAAAGATGCTGCAACTGCAAGAGTTCCTAATGTTCCCGAAGCGGTTTTGCCCAGTTTTTTTCCGAAGAAAATATTAAGCAAGAAGCCGGCGAACGGGGCTAATAATAATAGTAAAGCCAAATTTGTATCCATTAGGCGCTATCCTTTTAAATTTTTTAAATTATCTATATCAATATTGCTCAGGTTTCTGTAAACCGCTACAAGTATGGCAAGTCCTATTGCAACCTCTGCTGCGGCAACTGCCATAGAGAAGAATACAAATACCTGTCCCTGCGCATCCTGGTGGTATGTAGAGAAGGCAACCAGTAATAGGTTAACTGCATTAAGCATGATCTCTATAGACATGAACATTACGATAGCATTCCTTCTGAAAAGTACACCGAATACACCTACACAAAACAATAATGTGGAAAGATAGATGTATTTCTCAATGCCTATTTCCTGTAATATATTTTCCATATTAGTTATTGATGTGTTCTTTTTTAGATAACAATACCGCTCCTATCATAGATACAAGCAATAGTACCGATGCAAACTCAAACGGAACCATGTATTCGTTAAGTAATACCTGACCCAATACTTTTATCGACTGGTAATCCTGACCCGATACTTCATATTTTGTAATGGCGGGCTGTGCTGTCATAAAGGTTGCCAGTAACACAAATGCCACAAGGCAAAAAGAAACTACAGCAGCAATACGCGAAAGCATGGATTTATTTTTTTCGTCTTCCTTATTAAGGTTCATAAGCATTATCGTAAACAGCATCAGGATCATGATAGCTCCCGAGTAAACAATAACGTGTACAATTGCTAAGAACTGTGCATTGAACATTAGGTAATGCCCGGCAACAGAAAAGAAGCATATTACAAGGTAAATAGCACTGTGAATAGGGTTTTTGCTAAAGATGGTCAAAAACGCAGTTGCTAATGTAATGGCCGATAGAATATAAAATATAGTTAGAAGCATCTTAGTTCGCCATTTGAGGTTTAGTGTTGTTAATAGCCATATCAAGAGGCATAACCAGTTTGTCTTTACCATAAATAAAGTCTTCCCTGTCGCTGCTTGATTTTACCATTACCCTGGATTTGGTTAGGTAGATCGCCTGTTTAGGGCAAGCCTCTTCACACAGTCCGCAAAAAATACAGCGAAGCATGTTTATCTCATAGATAGAAGCGTATTTCTCTTCTCTGTAAAGGTGCATTTCATCCGGCTTTCTTTCGTCTGCTTTCATGGTAATTGCTTCCGCAGGGCATGAAAGAGCACAAAGTCCACAGGCAGTACAACGCTCACGGCCTTCGTCATCACGCATAAGCATATGCTGTCCGCGGTATACAGGGCTAAGTTCCCTTGTCTGTTCAGGGTATTTAATAGTTACTTTCCTTGTAAATAAATGTCGGATCGTAATAAACAATCCCTTAAAGATCGCTACAAGGTAAAGGCTTTCCAAAAAGGTCATCTTTTTGTTAGATACCTCCTTTTTCCTTCCCGATAATGATATGGTTTCTATTGACATTATACTATTTTTTTGCCCTAAGGCGTTTCTTCGTACTTAATTAAAGTTTACCGTCGCTTATTAATATTACAATTCCTGTAATGATAATGTTTGCTATAGCTAGAGGAATAAGCATTTTCCAGCCCAGTCGCATCAGTTGGTCATAACGGAAACGCGGTATTGTCCAGCGTACCCACATATAAAAGAATATGAAAGCACATATTTTAGCAAACAATACAAATATTCCAATAACGTTAGCAGTGTTAGCACCAAGCGTTTCAGAAACCCAGTCCATACCAGGATAGTTATAGGCACCAAAGTAAAGTACTGCTAATATGGTAGACGATATAAACATACTTGCGTATTCAGCAAACAGGTAAAAGCCCATTTTCATTGATGAATATTCGGTATGGTAACCTCCGATAAGCTCAGCCTCACATTCGGCTAAGTCAAACGGGGTACGGTTAGTTTCTGCGAAAGAACATACAAGGAAGATTAGAAAACCAACAGGCTGGTAGAATACATTCCAGTCCATCCCATGCTGACCTGCCGATATTTCGCGAAGGCTTAATGAATCCGTCATCATTGTAAGTGCAATAAGCGAAAGACCCATAGGCACCTCATACGATATCATTTGTGATGAAGCACGCATAGCACTCATCAGCGAGAATTTGTTGTTAGAAGCCCATCCGCCAATCATGATTCCGTATACACCAACAGACAGTACGCCAAATACATAAAGCATGGCAACATCAATATCTGTAGCCTGAAGGATAACATCACGCCCAAAAATGTGCAGTTTGTCACCCCACGGTATTACGGCACTCGTCATAAGTGCTGTACTCATAGATATAGCAGGGCCTGCTATGAAAAGGAACCTGTTTGGCGTGTTAGGAAAGAACTCTTCTTTAGAGAAAAGTTTCAAACCATCGGCCAAGGGCTGAAGGATACCGCCTTTACCGGCACGGTTAGGACCTATACGATCCTGAAGCCATGCAGCAATTTTACGTTCTGCCAGTGTTTCGTACATGGCAAAAAGCATAGTGATTGCAAAGATTACTATGATGAAAATACCTTTTTCTATAATTATTGCCTGATCCATAGTTATATATTTCCTTCTTTAAATACCTGTACTTCGTCTTTTTTAAGCGGAATGGCAGGCATACTTATTTTCTTCCTGTCCTGGTCACGGCCTAATAGGATATTTTTCTCAGTTTCAATAGTTACTGTATCCAGTTTACGTGTATAGTTATTTTGGTTGATAACAGAATCTTTCTCAAATTTCCTCGGGCCTTCAATTACCCAGTCTTTAGGGTCTTTGTGGTCAAAACGGCATTCGTTACAGATAAATTCTTCCACTTCGTGGTAAACGTCTTTACGTGCCGTAACCCTTTGTATCTCTTCACCAAACATCCAAAGTGTTGTTTTTCCACAGCATTTATCACAATCCCTGTGCGCGTTGTATGGTTTGTTGAACCATACTCTTTGCTTAAAGCGGAATGTTTTATCTGTAAGAGCTCCAACAGGGCACACATCGATCATGTTTCCCGAAAACTCATTATCAATAGCTTTAGATATAGCTGTAGAAATTTGTGAATGATCACCTCTGTTCAATACGCCGTGTACACGGTTATCGGTAAGCTGGTCGGCAGTCATGACACAACGGTAGCACAGGATGCAACGGTTCATATGAAGCTGAATCTTGTCGCCAATGTTCTCGGGTGCAAACGTACGTTTCTCTTCAATAAAGCGCGTTTTAGAAGAACCATTTTTAAAGCTTAGGTTCTGCAGGTCGCACTCACCGGCCTGGTCGCACACAGGGCAATCCAACGGGTGGTTTATTAAAAGGAATTCTGTAACCGATTTACGGGCATCTATAACCCTTTCAGAAGTAATGCTTTTTACCTCCATACCGTCCATAACACCTGTAACACATGATGCTACCAGTTTTGGCATAGGTCGTGGATCTGCTTCACTACCCTTAGAAACTTCTACAAGGCAGCAACGGCATTTACCACCGCTCCCTTTAAGTTTAGAGTAGTAGCACATTGCGGGCGGTACAGATTCCCCGCCTATCATTCGCGCAGCCTGCAGGATGGTGGTCCCCGGTTCTACGTCTATCTCCTGTCCGTCTATTGATACTTTCATCTTTATGCTGTTTGAAAGCTGTAAAGCGCGTGACTTTATGACTTTCGACTTTTAACTTTATACTCCTTAAACTACTTGTTTCGCCACCAGGTGTTTTACCTTTTCAAAAGGCTCTGCAACAAAGTGGTCTCTGTTTTTTATTTTTTCAGGGAAACGAACGTGGTATTCAAACTCGTCCCTAAAGTGGCGTATCGCTGCTGCTACCGGCCATGCTGCTGCATCACCAAGAGGGCATATCGTATTACCTTCAATTTTGCGCTGTATATCCCAAAGAAGATCGATATCTTCTTCACGGCCGTGGCCGTTTTCTATACGGTGCAATACTTTTTCCATCCATCCTGTACCTTCACGACATGGTGAGCACTGCCCACAGCTTTCGTGATGGTAAAAGCGTGAAAAGTTCCATGTGTTACGCACTACACAAGTAGTATCGTTATACACGATAAAACCTCCCGAACCCATAGACGATCCGGTAGCAAAGCCACCGTCGGCTAATGATTCGTATGTCATAAGGCGGTCTTCGCCTGCTGCTGTTTTATAAATAAGGTGTGCAGGAAGAATCGGCACCGAAGAACCTCCGGGAATAAGTCCTTTTAAAGGCCTGTCATCCATCATTCCGCCAAGGTACTGGTCAGAGTTCATAAACTCCTCTACAGTAAGACCCATCTCAATTTCGTAAACCCCCGGGTTTTTAATATGCCCTGAAGCCGATATAAGTTTCGTTCCTGTAGAACGGCCCACACCAACTTTAGCATATTCTGCACCTGTGTTGTTCACGATCCATGGCACAGCAGAGATAGACTCTACGTTGTTTACCACAGTAGGGTTAGTCCACAATCCGCTGATAGCAGGGAATGGTGGCTTAATCCTTGGGTTACCTCTTTTGCCTTCAAGCGATTCTATAAGGGCAGTTTCCTCACCACAAATGTAAGCTCCTGCACCACAGTGAACGTGAAGGTCCAGGTTGTAACCTGTACCCAGTATGTTTTTACCCAACCATCCGGCAGCATACGCTTCTTTAATGGCTTTCTCTAATATGCGGTAAACCCACATATATTCACCACGGATGTAGATATATGATAAGTTGCATCCAAGAGCGTAGCTTGAAGTAACCATACCTTCAATTAAAAGGTGCGGAATGTACTCCATAAGGAAACGGTCTTTAAACGTGCCCGGTTCAGACTCATCGGCGTTGCAAACCAAATGTCTTGGCTTACCCGATTTTTTGTCGATAAAACTCCATTTCATACCTGTAGGGAAACCTGCTCCACCACGGCCTCTAAGTCCCGAAGTCTTAACTTCTTCAACCACTTCATCAGGAGTCATAGCCTTAAGTGCTTTCTCTACCGAACGGTAGCCACCATGCTGGCGGTACACTTCATAGGTTTTTATCCCCGGTACGTTTGCGTGCTCTAATAATATTTTCATAGCCATTGTTTCTTGGAATGGTCTCTAATTAGTGTAAATTAACCTGTCCGTTTCTGCACTCGTCAATAAGCGCATCTACTTTCTCTTTTGTCAGGTTCTCCCTGTAATAATCACCCAGCTGAAGCATAGGGGCATAGCCGCATGCACCAAGGCACTCAACACCCACAACGGTAAACATGCCGTCGGCAGTTGTTTCGCCTTCTTTAACGCCAAGTTTCTCACAAGTATAATCCATCAGGTTTTCTGCCCCGCGTATCGCGCAGCACGAAGTCCTGCAAAACTCAAACATATATTTACCAATAGGCCTTTGGTTGTACATTGTGTAAAACGATACAACCTCGTATACCTCAATTGGCTTGATATTCAGAATTTCGGCAACTTTGTCCTGAAGCTCAATGCTGAGCCAGTTTTCGTGCGCATCCTGCACTTCGTGAAGCACAGGCAGCAATGCCGATTTTCTTTTATCTTCAGGATAGTGGCTAATCAGCTCATTGATACGCTCAGTAAGCTTAGCATCTATATTTATAACCTGTTTTGCGTGTGAAATTTCCATAATCTTAAGCGTCTAGTTCGCCTGCAATAACATTCAGGCTGGATAATGTTGCAATGGCATCAGAAAGCATCTGTCCTTTTACCATTTCGTTAAAGGCCTGGTAGTAAATAAAACAAGGCCTGCGGAAGTGTAGCCTGTAGGCAGTACGGCTTCCGTCTGTTATAAGGTAAAAGCCAAGTTCTCCGTTACCACCTTCTACCGCGTGGTATACTTCGGTTTTAGGTACCGGCACTTCGCCCATTACAATTTTAAAGTGATAGATAAGTGCTTCCATGTTGTTATAAACCTCTTCTTTTGGAGGAAGGTAATAATCAGGCACGTTAGCATGGAAAGGCCCTTCCGGAAGTTTTTCAAGAGCCTGGCGGATAATGCTTAAGCTTTCCCAAACTTCGGCATTACGAACGCAGAACCTGTCATACGTATCGCCCGATTTTCCAACGGGAACGTTGAATTCAAAATCTTCGTAAGAGCTGTACGGCTGCATAACACGAATGTCATAATCTACGCCGGCAGCACGAAGGTTAGGTCCTGTAAAGCCATAGCTCATTGCTCTTTCGGCAGATATAGGCCCAACATCAATGGTGCGGTCCATAAAGATCCTGTTTCGTGAAAGCAGGCTTTCAAACTCCGTCCATATTTTAGGGAATTCGTCTAGGAATTCGTTTATTTTTCTAAAAGCAGCAGGGCTCCAGTCTCTTTCAAAACCGCCAATCCTTCCCATGTTAGTGGTAAGGCGTGCACCGCATATCTCTTCGTAAATTTCGTATATTTTCTCCCTGTACTGGAAAACATAAAGGAAACCTGTAAGGGCACCCGTATCTACACCCAATACCGAGTTACAGATAATGTGGTCGGCAATACGCGCCAGCTCCATTACAATTACCCTTAGGTACTGTACTCTTTTCGGAACTTCAATATCAAGTACTTTTTCAAGTGTCATCCACCATCCCATATTGTTGATAGGAGAAGAACAGTAGTTCATCCTGTCGGTAAGCGGGGTAACCTGGTAAAACGGCCTGTTTTCGGCAATTTTCTCAAACGCACGGTGAATGTAGCCAACAGTTCCTTCGCCATCAAGAATCCTCTCACCATCCATTAAAAGGATGTTCTGGAAGATACCGTGGGTTGCAGGGTGTGTAGGCCCAAGGTTAAGTATAGAAAGCTCGCTGCCGTCTTCATTCTGCTTCTGCTCGATCATCTTGGCATAGCGATGCTCTGGTGGTAATAACAGGTCTGACATTTTATATAAAAATTTGTTCCTTGTTCTTCATTAATTAACAGTTATCCTGCGTACGGCCAAAGAAACGGTCATCTTTGTCGGTTCTTCCTCCGTCTTCCATCGGGAATTCTTTACGCATCGGGAAAGAGGTCATCTCATCCATGTTCAAAATTCTTTTCAACTGAGGGTGGCCTTTAAATATAATCCCGAAGAAATCATACGTTTCGCGCTCCTGCCAGTTGGCACCTAAAAAATGCTCGGTAGCCGTAGCAATTTCAGGGTTATCTCCGTTAAGGAAACATTTAAAGCGAATCCTTACGTTGTCATACCAGTTGTGCATGTGGTATACCACAGCAAACTGCCTGTCTTTTTCAGAATCTGGGTAGTGTACACCGCAAACATCAGTAAGGAAGTTGAAACGAAGCACAGGGTCGTTTTTAAGGAAACCCATAACTTCAGACATTGCGTCCGGAGCTACTTCAAAAGAAAATATATCGTGTTGCTGGATAAAGCCGGTAACATGTTCACCGAACTGTCCGGTAAGTTTATCCTGTATAACTGTTGTTTCTAAAGCCATTTTTAACTTATGAAATATTATAAGAAGCCAATAGTTCTTTGTACTCTTCAGAGCTTCTTCTTCTAACTGATTCAGATCGTACAATATCCTGAAGTTTCATGATACCGTCCAATATCTGCTCCGGCCTTGGAGGGCATCCCGGTACATAAACGTCTACAGGAATTACTTTGTCTATACCCTGAAGTACAGAGTACGTATCAAAAATACCACCTGAAGATGCACATGCGCCTACAGCGATAACCCATCTTGGTTCAGCCATCTGTTCGTATACCTGGCGTAAAATTGGTGCCATTTTTTTAGCGATGGTTCCCATAACCAAAAGCATATCTGCCTGGCGTGGCGAAAAACTCATACGTTCCGATCCGAAACGCGCCACATCATAGTGTGCCGCCATTGTTGCCATGAATTCTATACCACAGCATGAAGTTGCAAAAGGCAGTGGCCAAAGCGAGTTGGCACGTGCCATACCTACAACCGTATCCAGTTTAGTTGCAAAAAAGCCGTTCCCTCCGTATCCGTCGGGAGCGTCGACTAATTTTATGTCTGATGAATTGCTCATTGTAAATTTAGTTTTTGATTATCAGGGTATTAATTTCAAAAATCATACCCATTCCTCCTTCATTTATTCCCACTCCAAACCTTTTTTCTTCATCACGTAGAAAAATCCTACTACAAGAAGCGTCATAAAGATTCCCATTTTTATAAGTCCTTCCACACCCATTGCACGGAAGTTAACCGCCCATGGGTACATGAATATTACTTCAACATCAAATAATACGAAAAGTATAGCTACCAGGAAGTATTTTACCGAGAACGGTATACGCGCATTACCAACTGATTCTATACCACACTCAAAATTCTTGTCTTTGTTAACCGAATTTCTTTGAGGTCCCAGTTTGCCAGACACGAATATGGTGCCGGCCACAAATCCAACTGCAAGAAGCATTTGCATTAATATTGGAAAATAATCTGCCTGATTTGTCTGCATAGCTAATGTTTAATTTAAAAACAATTCACAAATATAACGCTCGCTGATGAAGAAACTCAACGTTTTTTTGAGAGAAAAGGAATAAAACCTTAATTTTTATTGGTTCTAAATAAATTTGGATTTCGTAATAATTGCAGACTTGCTAAGGAACTTACCCTATAAATTTAAGATTGTTAAGGATATCTTAATAAAAGAGTAAAAAAATTATATTTAGAAATGATTTTATACTAAAAAACCACCCAATAGGGCGGTTTGATTTAGCTTAGAGGTAATTGGTAATACTATATAGTGGGCTTATAGTGCTGCAACCTTAGCAGCTACTTTACCTTTTTTTCCTTCTTCTTCTACAAAACTAACTTTGTCGCCTTCCTGCAGATTTTCTGCATTTAGACCGGTAGCATGAACGAAAATATCTTTTCCTGTTTCGTCGTCAGTAATGAATCCATAACCTTTGGATTCAATGAAAAATTTAACTTTGCCTGTTCGCATTTGGTGTGATAAAAAATAATTAATAATAATCAAAGATAAAATTAATTATAATATAACGAAATTATGCGTTAAAAAAGTTAATATAAATTTGCTTAACTGATAATTAAAAACAGTATTGATAGTATTTTGTCAATCATTCAAAATATTCCTGAATTCACTATTCTTCATTTGTAAGCAATAAGGTATTTTTGGTTTTCCAGTTTTCGATTATAGCAGATGCTTTTGTAAATTAGGCTTATTTGCAGGTTTATATCGAAACTTAAGTTGTCAAAATTGCAAGAAAAGCTCCTCAATTGCGAGTCTTCTTATTTAAAGAAATTGTTACAGTATAGATTCGAATATAATAACCAGATTTAATGCATTTGTTCGTACATCTGCGCCCATCTTACTAACGTTAGCAAGGCCCAGGTTGTTTCTCACGCCAATACTTAGGTTATGTTTCGGGTCTAGGCTAAATTGTGCGCCTGCTCCGGCTGTAATTCCAAAATCAAGTGTTTTAAAATCGCTGCTGCCGGTAAGTTCCCGTACTTCGTCACCGTTAAATTTAAATTTATCATCTATGAACACGGCTGCATAAGGTCCCGCATGAACATAAAAATTTTTCTTAGCACCAATGTAATACTTAACGTTTATCGGAACAGATATGTATTGAAGTGTTCCTCTTAAATTAGCTTTGTCAATATTATCAGGGTTTATTACAGGATCAAACCCTCCGGACTCAAATTGTATCTTTTGTACAAAACTTTTCCTTTCGTAGTTTACATTAGCAAATACCGAAAAGTTATCATTTAAAGGAAGTTCTAAAGACAAGCCAACAAGGTAGTCTAATGCGTTTTTGTAACGGTCAAGTTCTTCATTACCTCTAACATCAGATAATGTAGCCCCGGCATTAAAGCCAAATTTTAGATTGTTTTGTGCCGATGCAAAGAACGATGCTGAAAGCGCAAGGGTAAGTAATAGTTTTTTCATTTGATTATGATTGATTGAATTACGAGGCGAAAGTATTACTATTTTTACAATCTGGAAAAAAATATGATGTATGAAAATAGATAGAAAATTCAACACGTTTACTTTTAAAGAGTACTTTGATTGTATAGAGAACCATAAAAAATATACCGACTTTAATACGCTGGGTCTTTATCGTTCGCTAACGGAAAATGAAAAGCTGAATACAGAACAAAAAATTGAGGTTAGGGAGTATGCACATTCTTTTTTTAAAAAGCAGTTTGATTTCTTACAGATAAAAGATCCTGAAACGTATATTGGTGTTAGTACTATAGGGCAGGAGTTGACAGAAGGTGATACTCACCAGATGTGGGTAGATTTGTGGAGTTATCAGGAAAAGACACTAAAAGACAAACGTATTAAGCACCGTAATTTCGGTGTGTATTCTAAACACAATTGTCCATATGAAGATTGCCGGTTCAATGGCATGATGGTTCGGCAGGGTTCCGGTTTGGCTGAAAGGAGTTTAAGGGGAGCTAATTATTATGGGAAATGGAAGGCCGGAGAACTTAAATCAGAAAGAAAGAATTCTGGTAAAATCATCCAAAAAGAAATTAATCTCGAAGATACTGAGAACCTATAAAAAGAAAAGGCAGCACATTGTGCTGCCTTTGTAATATCATAAAATAGCTTACTGCGCTACATTCGTTTTAATGCTAAGTTCTGTAAGCTGTGCTTCATCAATAACAGATGGTGCATCGATCATTACATCACGGCCCGAATTGTTTTTAGGGAATGCAATAAAATCACGAATAGTTTCCTGTCCGCCAAGTATCGCAACAAGCCTGTCAAAACCGAAGGCAAGACCACCGTGTGGCGGTGCTCCGTACTGGAAGGCATCCATAAGGAAACCAAACTGTGCTTTAGCCTGTTCTTCAGTAAAGCCCAGGTATTTAAACATAAGTGCCTGCGTAGCTTTATCATGAATCCTGATAGATCCTCCGCCTATTTCGTTACCGTTAAGTACAAGGTCATACGCATTAGCCCTTACAGCGCCAGGGTTTGTTTCAAGAAGTGCAATATCTTCCGGCTTAGGCGACGTAAATGGGTGGTGCATCGCGTGGAAACGCTCACTGTCTTCATCCCACTCTAACAGAGGGAAATCTACAACCCATAGCGGAGCAAATACTTCAGGGTTTCTTAGGCCAAGGCGTGTAGCAAGTTCCATACGCAATGCGCTAAGGCGGGTACGTGTTTTAAACGCATCTCCCGAAAGTACTAATATAAGGTCGCCCGGTTGCGCACCTGTAATCTCTGCCCATTTCTTAAGGTCTTCCTGATCGTAGAATTTATCTACAGATGATTTTATTGAGCCATCTGCCTCATATTTTGCATATACCATACCGCTTGCACCTACCTGAGGGCGTTTTACCCACTCGATAAGCCCGTCTATTTCCTTACGTGTGTAAGTAGCAGCGCCCGGTACTGCAATACCAACTACAAGTTCTGAAGTATTAAATACTGCAAAATCTTTATGTTGTGTTACTTCGTTTAGTTCTCCAAATTCCATTCCGAAACGGATATCCGGTTTGTCGTTACCATATTTTCTCATGGCTTCGTCATAGGTCATCCTCGGGAATTTTCCGGTGTCAATACCTTTAACTTCTTTAAGAAGGTGGCTGGCAAGCCCTTCAAATACACCAATAATATCTTCCTGCTCAACAAAAGCCATTTCACAGTCAATCTGTGTAAACTCAGGCTGGCGGTCGGCACGTAAATCTTCATCACGGAAACATTTCACGATCTGGAAATATTTATCCATACCACCTACCATAAGCAATTGCTTAAATGTTTGTGGTGATTGCGGTAACGCGTAAAACTGACCCGGGTTCATACGTGAAGGCACAACAAAGTCACGTGCGCCTTCCGGTGTAGACTTAATAAGTACAGGTGTTTCTACCTCTACAAAACCTTGTGTCGAAAGATAGTTCCTTACTTCCATAGCCACTTTGTGACGGAAAAGAAGGCTATTTTTTACCGGGTTACGGCGAATGTCAAGATAACGGTATTTCATACGGATATCTTCACCACCATCGGTTTCGTCTTCTATAGTGAAAGGAGGTACAATTGATGCATTAAGTATAGTAAGCTCACTTACCAGGATCTCTACATCTCCGGTAGCCATGCCTGCGTTTTTAGATTCACGCTCTATAACAGTACCTTTAACCTGAATAACAAATTCACGTCCTAATGTAGCGGCCTTTTCAAAAACTTCTTTTTGTGTACGTGCCTCATCAAAAATTAATTGTGTTACACCGTAACGATCTCGTAGGTCTACCCATATAAGGAACCCCTTGTTACGCGATTTTTGCACCCATCCGGCTAATGTTACTTCCTGGTTGATATGTGAAGCTGTAAGCTCTCCACAATTATGGCTTCTATACATTACTTGATAAAATTTTGAAGTGCAAATTTAGCAACTAATGTTTACAAAGCACAAAAAACATTGCCTAGTATTAATTTTTGCTTTTATCGGTCTCTTTAAAGGAGTTTATAATAGCCTGCATTTCTTTTTCATGTTTCTTGTGATTGTCGGCGAGCGTCCATACCATAATTTGATAATACCGGTTATTGCCTTCAATAAAAGCAAGCTTCCAGTACACACGGTTACCCGATGAAAGCCCTTCAAAAGAAAGCTCCCGTGCTTTTAACCCATTGATAGTCTTGTTTACAAAATCGGGCATCTTTTTAATGGAGATAGAAGCATCCATTCCATCTGTAATCAATTTAGAATAGCCTTCCAGTGTATTACTGTAGGTGTCTTGCAGCTCATTTTCGTCAATAGCCTTTGTAAGTTGCGATTTGGGTTCGTCAATTACGATTACGTATAGTTCCTTTAATGCATTCTGATATTGTAATGATGCCTCTTCGTTAAGGTCTTTTACCTGTTTAAAGTCGGCCGGCACATCAAGAGAATACCTGTTTTCTACATTTACAGTTTCAACTTTTCCTTTACAGGAAACTAAAAATACAATGGTAAAAACAAGGTATAATGCTTTTTCTTTAATAAAATAGTAAGGCAGTGTTTTCATAAATAATGCTTTATTCCGTTTATAAAGTTTTGGCAGGCATAGCAATTTAAGTATAAATGCACAAAAAGTCTGCCCAATTTGAGCTTTTTAGATAAGATTGTTAAAATATTAACCTCGTGTTATACTTTTAATGCTATTGAATATCTTTATACCATCAACAAAAACCTAAAACATGAAAAAAATTGCATTGCTGCTTCTTTTTGCTTTTGCAGGTGGAGCATACGCACAAGACGTAAAATTTACGGCGAAAATACAGAACCGTAACAGCGACACATTAAAAATACGCGGCCAGCGTAATATTATTAAGGTAATGACATCTAACGCTAAAGGCGAATTTAAGGGTGAGTTTCCTGCAGACCCTGGTTTCTACCAGTTATTTGACGGTGCCGAAACAACATCATTGTACCTTAAGCCAGGTTTTGACCTTGCCCTTACAATGGATGCCAAGATGTTTGATGAATCTATCAAGTATAAAGGTAAAGGTGAAAAAGAAAACAACCTTTTAGCTAAAATGGCGCTTGACCAGGAAGCTTTTGGTGAGAAGATAGGTAAAGTTACCGATCCGGCAGAACAAACTAAATTGATCAATGACTTTTTGACGAAAAGCGAAAGTGACCTTAAAGACCCAGCATTGGATTTAACTTTCCGTACGGTACTTACACAGCAATTAGCAGGTCAGAAACAGCAGATAGCTGCAGAAGCAGAGCAGGCGGCTAAAGCAGCTAAAATGATAGGTCAGCCTTCACCTTCTTTCGCTTACGAAAACTTTAAAGGCGGTACTACAAAACTAGAAGATTTTAAAGGTAAATATGTTTACATCGATATGTGGGCTACATGGTGTGGGCCATGCCGTCAGGAAATTCCTTTTTTACAAAAAGTAGAAGAGAAGTACCACGGTAAGAAAATCGAGTTCGTTAGTATTTCTATCGACCAGGTTAAAGACCATGAGAAATGGAAAAAAATGGTAACTGAGAAATCTCTTGGCGGCGTTCAGCTTTTTGCAGATAAAGACTGGAGTTCATCATTTGCTCAGGCATTCGGGGTTACCTCTATACCAAGATTTATTCTTATAGGCCCTGATGGAAAAGTTGTTGATGCTAATGCTAAACGCCCATCAGATCCGGAACTTACAGCACAACTTGATACACTGCTTAAATAAGAAAAATACAATGTTAAGTTAATGTTACCAAACCACGCTAATGCGTGGTTTTTTGGTTTATAACAGTCTTTGAAGTGCATTTTATATAGCATAAAAACGGAAAAATTAGAAAAATGCTATTTTGCACATATCGTTGAAAACACCTTATATTATTGGTGTTTGGGCAGATTTTGCAGTTTTCCAATGTTAAGTTTTCATATATGTTACCAAATTGTTACGTAATTGTGTCTTTTGTGTAAATTTAATTCTATAAATTTGTTATAGAGATTGATACTAATTACAACTTTAAAACACAAAACTGATATGAAAAAGATATTATTTGCCGGATTGCTGCTGTCAGCAGGTGTGTTATCTGCCCAAACTCAAACAAACGATCATAAATTCTCTGTAGAGAACAATATAGTAAAAGCCACTTATTATTACGAGAACGGTAACATTAAACAAGAAGGTTTTTACAAAGACGGTAAACTGCACGGAAGCTGGACTGCTTTTAACGAAAACGGAACAAAACAATCCATGGGAGAATATGCTAACGGACAAAAGACCGGGAAGTGGTTTTTTTGGACGGGAGCTGTTTTAAACGAAGTCGACTTTGCCGACAGCAGAGTTGCTGAAGTTAAGAAGTGGGCACCAGATGCTGTTGTGGTAAATAAATAGTATAACTATTATTTATTTTGGAAAAGGCTGTAAGATAACTTACAGCCTTTTTTATTTTGTATTGTTTTATGCTTTCTTAGCCTTCTTTTTATTGGTACGGCCCCACCATATTAAAAAGCCTGATATCGGCAGCAGCATGCATATAAAGCTGGCAATAAACACAAGTATCTTGCCCGGAAGACCCAATATGGCACCTACATGAATGTCGTAGTTAGCGGTAATAAGCTTCTCTCCGAAGTTTTTGTCTTTATGCAGTTTTTCTTTAAGCAACTTGCCTGTGTACTGGTCAAATTGTGCGCTATGGTATACATAGTACTTGCCGGGATATTGCTGTATGTAAACATCAATTACACCTGTAGTAGCGGTATCTGCCGGTTTACCTATACTAAAAGCGTCAGCATCTTTGTATTTTAGTTTTGTAAATTCGGCTGCTTTATCAAATGCAATGTCTTTGTTGCCATTGGTTACTGCCGATTTTTCTGCTAATGCCTCAGGAGGGGTAATGCTTAACGATCCTGCGACATATACAAGGGACTGAAACCATGTAAACGCCCATACCATTCCCGTAAATGCCATTATTATTGCTACAGATGCTACATAGAAACCAAAGATGTTATGCAGGTCGTAGTTTTTTCTCCTCCATTTTGTGCTGTCTTTCCACTTAAACCAAAAACGCTGTTTTCTGGCGGCCTTGTTTTTTGGCCACCATAAAATGATGCCCGTAATAAGCATGATGACAAAAATAAAGGTTGCCCATCCCGTTATCTGCTGACCGATAGGGTGGTTGATCATAAAGCTCCAGTGCAGCATTTTTACGATGTTAAAGAAATCTCTCTCCTCATCATAAATGGCAAGCACTTTCCCTGTATATGGGTCTACATATACTTTATAGTAATAGTCTATAGCATCAGAATACCAAAAGGCATCGGTATTTTCACTGGCTTTATAGCAATGAAATTCCAATGACTTTGTCTGGTCTTTATAAACGTGCACATCGTTCATTACAATGGTGTCGCCAAGTGTTTTTTTAGTATCCTTCCAGATAGTGCTTAGCGGTATCCTTGTTTCCTTTATCTGAGGAACATATATAGCTTCCTCACGTTGCCAGTCCTGTATCTCCACGCTAAATACATATATGCACCCGGTTATGCTAAGGAATAAAACAATAAGCCCGGATGTTAGTCCGAGCCAAAGGTGAGCTACACCTATCCATTGTTTAAAGGTCTTTTTTTTCTTAGGTTTTGTCATCGACATTTAAATTTTTCCGGTTATATGCATTATTCCGGATAAATGATATTCTTTCTGATACATGTACCTGAAACTATTTTTTTTCAGGCGCAAAAATAGAGCATCTTTCCCGGTAAAGAGAAAGATGCCTTTATATTTTTTAGAAATTGTATGTTAAGTTTGCAGCGAATATTCTTGGCCTTTGCGGGTTAATTGTAGACCATCCTTTATAATACTCTTCGTTGGTAAGGTTATCTACTTTAAGAGTGATTGCGTAAGAATTTACGTTGTAGAATACAGATGCATTAAGTACAGTATATTCCGGAAGGGCAAATGTACCACCAAGGTTTCTGTTAAAGATTCTGCTTTCAGAACCGTAATTTCCACCAAATCCTACTCCGAAACCGTTCAGTTTACCACCGATAAACTTATAGCTTGCCCAAAGGTTTGCCAGGTTTTGTGGACCTGCGCTTTCCGGTCTTCTGTTAACAAAGTCAGGATCACCTGCGCTTGCATTACTATCATTATAGCTGTAACCTGCAAGTATGTTAAGTCCTTCAATCGGGTTAGCAGTAAGGCTAAACTCTATACCTCTGTTGGTTTGTGCGCCATTATTAAAGTTGTCCTGGTTGTAGAATGTTTCTCCAAGGCCTATTTCACCGTTTCCATCCAGATCGACTTGTTCTGTTGAATACAATGTATAAACCATGTCTTTAACTTTAGTCTGATAATAACTTACACTACCAGATAGACGGTTGTCAAATAAATCTGCCTTAATACCAAACTCTAACTGGTTAGCCTGTGTAGGGTCAAAAGAAAGAACAGTTTGTACGTTGCGGTTAATGTTTGTAGCAGGATCTGTATTAACAAAACCATTCATGTAGTTGGCAAATAAAGCCAGTTTCTCAGGAATTGGTTGGTATACCATACCGAATTTTGGAGAAAGCCCGGTCTGTTTTCCGTTGTCATTAGTAAAATGGTCTATTCTCAAACTTGCCATTACAGATAAGTTTGGTAACAGGTAGGCAACGTCTGATACGTAAGCACTAAATATTTCCTGAGTAGCTTTGCTATAGTAAGGTCCACGGTTATTTATACCTGCATCTGCTCCTGCCTGAGTAAGTACTCCTGTATCATCAGGATTGCTATTACTTAAAGGTATATTGTAGGCAGCGTTAAGCATTGGAGCTATGGTTGCGAATGTATCAGCATTCACACCAATATTTACAAAGCCATGATTTCCGTATTCTGTGCTGTTATTTTTTATGTATCTTGTAAAGTAGTCAAGTCCACCAATAAATTTATTTTTAACAGAACCAATGTTGAACTCTCCGATAAAGTTTTGCTGAATATCTGTACCTGATGTTTCAGAATCCTGTTTGCTTGTGTAGCGCGCAAGAATAATACCTTCGGGTAAGCCACCAGGTAGGGCTGTAGCTAATGCACCCTCAATAGTGCTTGTCGCTTCATAAAGGTAAGAATAGTATCCGTTAGATTTTGCAGAGTTTCTTGATAGAATGGTTTGAGAAGTCCATTTATCAGAAAGCTTGTAGTTCATAAAAGCTTGCATGTTGAAAGAAGGTGTATCAACATATAGGTCGTTGCTAGTGTAAGAGCGTTTATTGTCGTAGCCCAGTTCTTTCATGTTGTTAACCCTTAATGGATTACCCCTGTCAAGAAAAAGCATTGTCTGATTAGTACTTCTTCCGTTGTAATATTCAGTATTTACAAGGAATGAAAGCCTGTCACTTGCTTCGTAAGAAAGCGAAGGAGCTACAAATAATGATTTTTTAAATCCTGTATCCTGAAAACTATCTTCAGTATGGTATGCAGCATTAAGCCTTAGGTTTACCTTTTTCTCTTTGCTTAATGGTGTGTTAATGTCTAACGTTGTTCTGTTAAGTCCGTATGTTCCGGATGTATAAGAGATGTTTCCGCCAAAATAGTCGTACGGTCTTTTAGTAGATACGTTAATTAAACCACCGTAAGAAATAAGGCTGCTTCCGAATAAAGTTCCTGATGGCCCTTTAATAACTTCAATTCTTTCAATGTTTGCTGGGTCAGGACTTCCGTTTGTAAGTCCCGGTACGCCATTTGTCATAGTTGGCTGAACTGCAAAACCTCTTAAAGAGTAGTAAGCCGCACCATCTCCGCCACGACCCGTAGATTCCCATAGTTTATCTATGCCGGGTGCATTTTTAAGAGCATCGTCAAAATTTGTAATTACCTGTTCTTTTAAAATTTCAGCAGTGATCGTGTTGTATACCTGTGGGTTCTCAATGTCTTTTAAAGGCATTTTAGAAACCACGTCGCTTTTTGTTCTGGTAAATTTATTTCCGTTACCATCGATAACTACTTCTTTAAGCTCTTCCTGTTTTTCAGCAAGGTTAAAGTTTTTAGTAAGTGTTTCACCAGCTTTCAGTGATACGCTTTGTTCCTGAGATCTTGCGCCAACAGCAGAAATGCGTAGTGTGTAGGTGCCCGGCTCTATGTTTCTAATTTCATAGTGACCATACTCGTTGGTAACAGCAGAGTAAGAAGTTCCTGTTAGTATTACAGAAATATTTTCTGCGGGAGTAGTCCCGTTTAAAGAAACCGAACCATTAATATGGCCCTTCTCTTGTGCCCATAACGTTATGTTGCATAGCAACATAAGTAAAAGGGAGATTTTTTTTAAATTAATCGTGTTCATTTTGTTTGGAGTTAAATGTGCGGCAAAAGTAGGTATGCATATATTATAATCCAAATTATTTTTACTTGTTCTAAATAAGAATAACGTCGTTTGATACTGATGTTTTGTTATAATATTTGGTTATTTTTTTCGGAAAACTTAAAATATTCGTCATATTTCAACGTGTAATTATAAATACTTACAGGTTTTGTTGTAAATAAAACATTTTAACAATTTTTAAAAATTTTGGGATAAAAAAAATCCCGCTTGAATAAAGCGGGATTTTTAAGTACAAATTATATTAATTTTTTAGTGCTTAGCTGTAAAGCCATCTTCACTAATTTCACGGTGCTCATAATCAGCAACCATTTCTTTTTCGTAGTCTGTTGGTTTGCCTTTAGAGAACTTAGCTATGAAAATATCGAATATCATATAAACCACCGGTACAATAATCAGGGTAAGGAATAATGAACTTGTAAGTCCACCGATAATTACCCATGCAAGTCCGTTGTTCATTGCGGCAGCAGCACCTGTTGCCAATGCAATAGGAAGCATACCAAATACCATCGCGATAGTTGTCATAAGAATCGGACGAAGACGCGCGTGGTTGGCCTGTACCAAGGCATTAAATGTAGTTTCACCCTGTTCTTTACGATGATTGGTAAAGTCTACAAGTAATATTGCATTCTTACACACAAGACCAATAAGCATAATAACCCCTAATATGGTAAATATGTTAAGCGTGTTGTTGGTAAGCGCCAGTGCAAGAAGCGCACCAATAAACGACAGCGGTATAGAGAACAGTACCACAAACGGATACACAAAGCTGTTATAAAGACCTACCATTACAAGGTATACTAATATAATACCTGCAAGTAAAGCTATACCAAGTGTACCAAAACCTTCGGCTTGGTTTTCTTTATCGCCACCCCAAACATAGTTTACACCTGTTGGTCGCGGCATTTTGCTGAATTCCAGCTCCCAGTTGTCAGCCACGGTACCACTAGGTACACCCGCTGCCTGAGCCTGTATAGTTACAGATGCACTCTTATCTCTACGCTCCAGGAAGCTCGGCCCTGAACTTTCGGTTACGGTTGCAAACTGAGAAAGTTTTATCTGTTGTCCCTGGTCGTTAATAAACACAAGGTCTCTTACATCACTAACGCTTGAACGGTTGTATTCATTAAAACGAATGTTGATGTCATATTCATATTCACCTGCACGGAATTTACCATCGGTATTACCGTTAAAGGCAGTTTGCATAGTCATACCAACTGTTTGTAATGATAAACCAAGTGACGACATTTTATCACGGTCTACCTGAACATTAACCTCGGGGCTACCACCTTCAGATGTCAGCTTAATAGCCGTTGCACCATTAATTGTAGCCAGTTTAGCGGCAGCTTCATTAGCAAACTTCATCGCGCTCTCTAAATCAGGGCCAGTAATGGTAAGTGCAATTGGCGCTTCATCGGCACCACCCATAATACTTACCGGTACGGTTTTAATTTTGGCACCAACAAGTTTCTTTTCAAGCGCTCGTTTTACCTCTGCAGCAAATATAAAAGTGTTGTCAGCACGTTCTTTACGGTCTACCAATGTTACTTTTATTTCTGCTTTATAGGCGGTAGACTGCGTAGCACCCATACCCTCGCTGGTTTGTCCAACGGTAGTAATAAGTCCTTCAACTTCTTTTTGCCCGCTAAGATAATCTTCCGCTTTTTGCGTTAAAATATTCGATTGTTCTACCGATGCATCTTTAGGTAGCTCCATTTGTACAAGGAACTGGCCCCTGTCCATTTTAGGGAAAAACTCTCCACCAATGTATCCTGCAACTAATAATCCTATCGAAGAGAAAAATAATACAACAACGATAAGCAATGTCCATCTTTTGTGTCCAAGACACCATTTAAGAATGTCTGTAACCCAGTGTGTAAATTTATCAAGGCCTCTTTCAAACGAAAGGATAATTTTTTCGAAGAAATTTTTACCTGTAAGGTGCTCCAGTTTACCAAAACGTGAAGATAACCACGGAATTAATGTAAATGAAGATAGTAACGATAGGGCAGTTGCAATTACTACGGTAACACAGAACTGCGATATAATGTTAGATACAAGCCCTGTACTCATTGCGATTGGCAGGAACACCACTATAATTACAATGGTAATAGCGGTAACGGTAAATCCAATCTCGGCAGTACCATCAAAAGCAGCACGCACCCTGTTTTTGCCCATCTCCATGTGGCGGTAAATATTTTCAAGTACAACGATGGCGTCATCCACAAGAATACCAACCACAAGCGACAGTCCAAGTAAGCTCATTAAGTTTAGCGTGTACCCCATTAGGTAAATACCAATAAAGGTTGCTATAAGCGATGCCGGGATAGATACCATTACAATAAGTGCATTACGCAAACTGTGAAGGAAGAACAACATTACAAATGCCACAAGGAACACCGCGATAAATAAATCGTGTATTACACCATCGGCAGCCTCTAATGTAAAGTCACTGCTGTCATCGGCAATTTGTAGTTTAAGTCCGTTGCTTTTATAGTCCTGTTCAATTTTAGCTATGGCAGTTTTAACATCTTCACTTACTGATACCGCGTTCGCATCAGTCTGTTTAATGATCTGTACAACGATAGCGTTCTTACGGTCTACACGCGATACTTTCTCAACTTCTTTTTGTGAATCCTGTACATCGGCAATTTCGCCTAGGCGTATCTGTATCCCATTTTTAGACGATATAACAAGGTTACGCATTTCTTCTACGTTACGGTATTTACCCGATAAACGTACTAGCATCGAACTTTCCCTTGTCTGGATATTACCTGTAGGGAAGTCAAGGTTAGAGCTTAATATAGCCGACTGAACTTCCGGAATTGAAAGGCCGTAACCTTTTAGTTTTTCCTGATCAAGGCTTACCTGAATTTCTCTTTCTTCACCACCAACAAGGTTTACCTGTGCCACACCGTTTACACGTGCAAGAATAGGCTCAATCTTTTTGTCAAGAAGGTCATAAAAAGCAACTTCGTCCATTTTTGCCGTAGCGCCAATGGTAATAATAGGTAAGTCGCTTAATGAGAATTTACTCAATGAAGGCGGATCTACGTCTTCCGGTAAATCTTTTTCAATGGCATTAATTTTACGCTGTGCATCATTAAGGGAGTAATCGGCGTCGGCTTCCGGCTGAAGCGTAACCATTACAACCGAAAGGCTTTCGTACGATTTAGATTCTACCTTTTTAACCAGCTCCAGCGATGATACCGCGTCTTCTATTTTCTTGGTTACAGTGTTTTCTACCTCACCGGGTGAAGCACCGGGATATACCGTAGATATTGTAACTACGTTGATCTCGAACTTAGGGATAAGCTCATAGCTCAGGTTGCTGTAGCTAAAAAGCCCACCCAGCGTAAGTATAATGAACAACACTATAATAAGCGTTGGCCGTTTTATGGATATTTCTGCTATTTTCATTAATTATGTTTTTAAAGTTTAAGCTACTGTAAAACAGTAAACCAACTTATTTAATAGGAGTTACTTTAGAACCGTTGGTTAGATTGATCTGTCCGCTGGTTACAACAATCTCACCTTCGTTAAGGCCGTCAAGCACTTCTACCTGGTCGCCTAAAATTCTGCCTGAAACAATTTTCTTTAAGCTTACAACGCTGTCTTTAACCACAAATACCTGGTTTCCGGCTACACCGCCAACAAATGCAATACGAGGTATTGTTTTAATAGGTGTTGCTTGTGTCGTACCCGCTGTAAAGTTTGCAGTACCGTACATACCGGCTTTAATTTCATTGTCAGGATTGTTAGCCACTTCTATCTCTACAGGGAAGTTTAACGAGCCGTCTGCTTTAGGAGCGATGAAAGATATTTTACCTGTAAACTCTTTATCAGGGTAAACACTTGCTTTTACTTTAATAGTGTTGCCTTTTTTAAGGCCTGCAACATGCTGCTCATCTACATTAACTTTAAGCTTAAGCGTAGAAACATTTACAAGTTCAAACAATACAGTTCCCGGAGCCACTACAGATCCCGGCTCTATGTTACGTTTGTTTACAATACCGTTAATGCTCGATTTGATAGTAGCATCACCATAGTTAATTTTCGCCTGGTCTAATCTTGCTTTAGCATTTACAAGGTCAAGTTTAGCCTGGTCTAACTGCTGTTTTGTTACACCACCTGTTTTAAAGGCGTTTTCGTAACGCTGGCTGTTAGTAACTGCATTCTGGTATGCTGCCTGAGTGTTTGATACCTCGATAGAAAGCTGGTCGCCTTTAATAATTGCAAGAGTCTGGCCAATGCGAACAGGGCTGCCTTCGTCTACTAATACTTTTACAACCCTGCCTGAGTTTTCAGCGGGAAATTCAAGTTCCTGAGAAGGGGCAAAAGTTCCGTTAGCAACGTAATCAAGGTTAGGGACTTCTGTTTTTACAGTATCTATACGAACAGCTACAGAGCTGTTTGTTTTAGATATCTGTTCGGTTTCGTTTTCGTTTTTCTTTTTATTGTTGGTCAGTACAAAAGCGATAAGGCCTAAAACGGCAATACCGGCTACTATATATAATACTTTTTTCATCGTAATTAGTTTGTTAGGTTTTTAAGTTCTCCTTTTGCTTTTATCAATTGAATTTCTGCCAGCTTAAAGTCAAGCAGGGCAGAGGTATAATTATTCTGAGCTTCTATATATGAGTTTTCAGCATCAAGCAGGTCGGTAAGTGTTGCAAGGCCGTTTTGGTAGTTGTTTTGGGTGTCGTCCAGTACTTCCTGCGCCAGTTTTGCGTTTTCCTTCTGGTTATTAATGGTAATGATGCTATTGTTTATCTGAGTCTTAGCATTTTCAAAAGCAAGGTCTAACGACAGTTTAGTGTCTATCAGGTCTTCCTGTGTTTTTCTAAGCGTTACATCAGCCTGTCTTACTTTGGCACGTGTACCAAACCCGTTAAAAATAGGTACGCTAAGGTTTAATGCTATGGCAGAATAATCGGTCCAGTATACACCATCAGCGGGTTTCTTAAACCACGGCATTTCAGGCCCCTGACCAAGATAGTTGTATCCTGCGCTAAGGCTAAGCTTAGGGTAGTATTCGGCTATGGCAGCTTTCTTATTGAAAAAGTATAACTCTTCCTGTTTTTTAAGGAGTTGGTATTCTGTTCTTAAAGTGCTGTTAGACGCTTCGTTTAAAGCAACCGGTGTAACCTGAAATTCTGTTTCCGGAAGCATTATAGGCGTTTCAATTGGCATACCCATGTAAAACTTCAGGGCATTTTCCTGCTGCTGCACAGCATTAATAAGTTGCTGGCGTTGTGTGCTGATGTTGTTTAGATTAACATTCATCCTGTCAAGGTCTATCTTTTTGGCAAGGCCGTTGTCAAATTGTCCTTTAATGATGTTCCTTATTTTTGTAGTGTTAACATAGTTACTGTCTATAACTACAAGCTTTTGGCGCTGAACATATACCTGATAGTAGTTGTTGGCAACACGCTCTATAACCTGCTCGTCGGTAAGCTGGGCGTTAATACGGTAAAACTCACGGGTAGTTTTAGCCGCTTTTAGTCCGGTAAAAACCGATTGGTCAAAAAGGTTCTGCGTAAGGTTTACACCCGCAGTAGATGTCCATTTTTGCCCTAACGGTGCAAGTATTGTAGTTCCCGGTGCACCAAAAAAGTCGCCCGGTAATGCATTTTGCTGTAGTATCGGGTTGTAGGTTAAATTACCGTTTGCACTAATAGTAGGTAAAGCCCTTGCGCGTACCTCTTCTATCTGGTACTGGCTGTTTTCTACCTCCAATTTTGCTTTTCTGGCTTCTACTTTATTTTCCAGCGCGTAGTTAACGGCATCTTTTAGGGTAATTTCTTTTGCGGGCAGGGTTTGCGCCTGCAGCGAAGAAACAGCTAAAAGCACCATTAGTAAGGCAAGGCCTTTTGCAGAGAAGCTTTTGAAATCAGTGATGATTCTCATGGTCTAACTGTGTTTATTGAATGATGATTATTGTTTAAAAAGTGTTCTAAGTATAATTTCCTTACGTTCTTCCAGCAGTGTGTCGTAAAGCTCTGTTGACAGCCCCATCGTTTCCTGCAATAGTGGACGCATAGAAGTGGGGAACGACAATAACGAGATAAAATTCAGTACAAATTGCTCGGGCCTCATGCGGTCTATGGTTCCTCTTTCCATTTCAAGGGCTATTTCAAGGTAAAATTTATCAAGAAGGAGAGACATCTTTTCCTGATCTTTCCAGATACATCCCTGGTTCATTTGTGTTACCATATAAATTTCCAGGTAAGGGTATTGTTTTGCCTGTTCTAAAAAAATATCTAAATGGCGTGAAATCTTTTCTTTGAATGGAAGGTCAGAGAATACGATCTGTTCTGTTAATTCCTGTTCTTTTATTTGTGCATCGTCAAAAACAATCTGGAACAGTTTATCTCTCGATCTAAAGTAATAATTAATTAGTGTGCGGTTAACTCCTGCTGCATCGGCAATCTCCTGTGTGGTGGCGTTAAATTTACCTTCTCCAAAGAACAATTGCTTGGCTGTATCTTTTATCAGTTTCTCAGTATCCTGATCTGTAACTTTTGCTGACATATTGTTTAACTATTTTGTTTGACATTTTTGTCAATGCAAATTTACATCCTTTTTTAAATCAACAAATGTTAATATTTTGTTAATATTTTGTAAGCGCTTTTTTTAGCTCTTTTAAACCGGATTCGGTTGATATAGCTCTAACGTGATATTCTAAAAATTGTCGTGTAATTGCGTTAATGTTGTGTGTGTCAGGAAATATGTCGGTGTCTTTAATGCCGCTAAGTCCGGTAAAATAAATTCGTGATGCAAAATCTATATCAATGTCATTTCGGTATAAACCGGCTTTTACGCCTTTTTCGATACTCGTCATCATACAGCCGTGCATTTTCTCAAATTGTTTTTGCCTTAACGCTGAAAACGTGTGAGGGAAGAACTTCTGAAGCTGAAAAAATGGCGACGCTGTTTCATTATTCAGGTGCTTCATTAAAAACTGACGAATAATAAAAATCTCTTCAATAGAATTGTGTCCTAAAGTGCAGATCTCATCTATCCCTTCAGAAATAGTTATAAAAAGTGATGTCGTACTGGCTTCTACCAATTCATTCTTGTTGGCAAAATGCTGGTAGATTGTTTTTTTAGATATGCTCATTTCATTGGCTATATCATCCATCGTTACACTTTTAAAACCAAGTGTCAGGAACATATCGTTCGCTTTCTGTAAAATTGTCTCTTTCATTATCATAATTCGGGTGCAAAAGTAGTTCAGGAAACTTTTAAAACCAAAAAAGTTTCCAAAGTTTTTTTTATGATTTTTGTAGCGTAATAAACTTTTGGTAAGAGAAAGAAAAGAGGTACTTTAGCAAAAAAAAATACTACATGCAGCCCATAGTGCACTACCAGCAAATCGTTTCCGATTATTTTGCAAACACATCTATAGTAAAAGAACCTGTAAATCTTTACAACCCTATACAATATATATTATCGCTTGGTGGTAAGCGTATGAGGCCTGTGCTAACACTTATGACTGCCGATATTTTTGGTGCCGATTGCCGCGAGGCGTTACCGGCTGCCGTTGCAGTAGAGATGTTTCATAACTTCTCTTTAGTGCATGATGATATTATGGATGATGCCCCGCTAAGGCGCGGCAATCAGACAGTGCATGAAAAGTGGAACCTTAATACGGCTATACTTTCAGGAGATGCTATGCTGATATTGGCGTACCAGTATTTTGAAGAATATGAGCCGCAGGTTTTCAGATCGCTCGCAAAACTGTTCAGCAAGACAGCATTAGAGGTTTGTGAAGGCCAGCAGTGGGATGTTGACTTTGAGCAACGCAACGATGTTTCTCAGGCAGAATACCTTAAGATGATAGAATATAAAACAGCGGTTCTTGTTGCTGCTGCCATGAAAATGGGTGGTATAGTGGCGCAGACTTCTGAAGAGAACTGCGACCTTATCTATGATTTTGGACTTAATCTTGGTATTGCCTTCCAGCTTCAGGACGACTATCTTGATGCCTTTGGCGATCCGGCTACTTTTGGAAAGCAGATTGGTGGCGATATTATAGAAAACAAAAAAACATACTTATATCTAAAAGCGTTAGAGCAGGGTAACCAGTTCGAAAGAGAAAATCTTTTACAGTGGTTCGCTGTACAGCCGGAAGATCATGATGATAAAGTGGTGGCGGTAAAAAATATCTTCAGGCATACTGGGGCAGACGATGCTACCAAAAAAGCCATTGAAGATTATACTTTTAAAGCTTTTGCTACACTTGAAAAACTAAATATTACCGACGCTAACAAATTGCTTCTTAAGAACTTTGGAGAAAGCCTAATGCAAAGAAATGTATAATGACGTTTACAGCACCCCTTAATACAGACCTTTTATTATCTGAGGCGCAAAAAGAACAGCTTTATGTAAAGCTGGTAGAGCAGCTTAATAAAGATTTTACCCTTGCCAACGAATCGGTAGATTTTGATACCGACATTTCGCCTATTAATTTAAAGCTGGGTGTGCAGGACAAGGTGTATAACCTCATTCAGCATAAGTTTGCAGAGTATTTAAACCTGCTGTATATTATAGATGTTCCTGAAAAAGATATTAAAGCCTTAAGCGGTGGAGATATTGGCGAACTTGCCGAACAGGTTGCCTTTTTAGTTTTAAAAAGGGAGTGGCAAAAAGTATGGTTTAGGAATAGGTATTAGTTTTCCATGCGAATATAGCGTCCACTCTGTGGATATATTAATTCAACTAGATAATCTTCTTTGGTTATGTATTGATACCATCTTTTATATTTTTTATCCCTAAAGTCATATACATCGATAATTAAATAATGTTGATTCAATAATTTCTTGTTTAATTCAATGTGAAAATTCGCAATCTGCTGTTTTCCTTTTTTATAAGTATAATAGTCGAAATTAAGCCTGACTTTTCCTATGCTGTCGGAGTTAATTTTATTCCAGATTTTTTCATCAAAATTAAATCACCTGGGTAATATTTTAAATAATATTTTTCAGGAATATCTGAATTTAAAATATCAATATAAAGATTGCTCACTTCTCCATAATCAAGCGTTTTTTCATTTACCTGAAGGATTATATTTGTGTTTTGAGAAAGAAGGCTAAGAGAAAACATTGTAGTTAGTAACAAGAGTGTATTCTTCATTTTTTAGTACTTAAAAATACACCCTTACAAACGGCATCCATGCCTGGCTATATACAAAGTCATTATCGTTATATAATACGTTGTAGCGTATGCCAATTGTAACGTTATCTACTACGTTATATCCTGCGCCTAAAAACAATCCGGTATTCCAGAAATCCCTGCTGTAGCCTTCGTATTGTCCAAAGCGGTCAGTGTCTACATCAAGGTTAACCCTTAGTTGTTCTACTTCTGCCGAAAGCTGTACTTCGGGTATAGGGTTAAATAAAACTATACCACTGGCACCATACATCTTAGCGGAATAAAAGTTCTTTTGGTCTACATAACTAAACTGCAATCCTGCGCCAAGCGCAACATATTCGTTAAACTGATAAATAGCACCGGGAGCAATCGTAACATCGGTATATCCGCTGCCAAAACCAAGGCCTAATCCGCCGCCGAAACGAACCCTGTCCCAAAAATCACTGTCCTGCGCATTAGAAATGACAGAAAACAATAGCAAACACACTAATAGTGAACGTTTTGTTAAAAAAATGAAAATGCCTGATTTCATGATACGTATTGTGAATAGTTGTGAATATAAAAGTATAAAAAACACTGAAAGATTATTACAATTATTGTACTTTTGCAGTAAATTTTTTAAAAACAAGGTCATAAAAGACATAAGTATGGACAGGTTTTCCTTTTTAAACGCAGCACATACTGCTTTTTTTGCAGATTTATACGATCAATATATAGAGAATCCCGACAGTGTTGAACCAAGCTGGAGAAGTTTTTTCCAGGGGTTTGATTTTGGTAGTGAGAGCTACGGGTCTGGTTTCGAAACGCTGGATGTGCCAGGTCAGGCAGCTACAGTAGCGGCCCAGCCTGTTTCTGATTACTCGGGTATTCCCGAAAAACTTCAAAAAGAATTTAAGGTTTTAAATCTTATCGAAGGTTACCGTACACGCGGCCACCTGTTTACCAAAACCAACCCGGTTAGGGACAGGAGGATTTTTACCCCATCGTTAGCACTTGACAATTTTGGCCTTTCTGATGCCGATCTTGATACTGTGTTTGATGCAGGTAAAGAGGTAGGGCTTCAAAACGCAACCCTTAAACAGATTGTTGACCATTTAAGGCAGGTATACTGCCAGCATATTGGTATTGAGTACATGTACATCCGTGACCCGGAAGTACGCAAATGGATTCAGAACAAACTTTCTGCGAACAATAACCAACCGGATTTCTCTGCAGAGCAGAAGAAAAACATTCTGGGCAAACTTAATGAGGCTGTTTCTTTTGAGAACTTCCTTCATACAAAATACGTAGGGCAGAAACGTTTCTCGCTTGAGGGTGGAGAATCGCTTATTCCTGCACTTGACGCACTTATTGAGGCAGCTGCCGATAAAGGTGTAGAGCAGTTTGTTATGGGTATGGCACACAGGGGCCGCCTTAATGTACTTGCAAACGTATTTGGTAAGTCAACTTCTGATATCTTCAGCGAGTTTGACGGTAAAGACTACGATGACGATGCCCTTTTTGATGGCGACGTAAAATACCACCTTGGCCTTACGGCAGACAAACAAACAAGGAACGGTAAACATATAAACATTAACCTTGCTCCAAACCCTTCGCACCTTGAAACTGTAGGTGCAGTTATAGAAGGTATTGCAAGGGCTAAACAGGACAGGCATTATGCCGACGATTTCTCTAAAGTGTTACCTATCGCGCTTCACGGTGATGCCGCTGTTGCCGGTCAGGGTATTGTTTACGAAATTGTTCAGATGGCTAAGCTTGACGGATACAAAACCGGAGGTACAATTCACCTTGTGGTAAATAATCAGGTAGGTTTTACAACCAACTATCTTGATGCACGTTCGTCTACGTACTGTACAGACGTTGCTAAAGTAACGTTATCGCCGGTGCTTCACGTAAATGCAGACGATGCAGAAGCGGTAGTTCATGCTATGATGTTTGCCTTAGACTACAGGATGGAATTTGGCAGCGATGTATTTATCGACCTTTTAGGGTACAGGAAATACGGACACAACGAAGGTGATGAGCCTCGTTTTACGCAGCCTAAACTATACAAGATTATCGCTAAGCACAAAAACCCAAGGGATATCTATGCTGAAAAGCTGGTAGAAGCCGGAGTTATTGCTGCGGATTACGTTGGCGGACTAGAAAAAGAATACAAAGCCAAGCTTGAGGAAAACCTTGAAGCATCAAGGAAAAAAGACCTTACCATTATTACTCCGTTCATGCTGAACGAGTGGGACGGATATGAGCAGGCTGATGAGCAGGAAATGCTTAAAAAAGTAAATACTGCTTTCTCTAAAGATATACTTACCGATATCGCTAAAGTTATAACAGAGCTTCCTTCTGATAAAAAGTTTATAAACAAGATTCAAAAGCTTATAAACGACAGAAAGAACATGTACTTTGAAACGGATAAACTGGACTGGGCTATGGCCGAGCTTCTTGCTTACGGATCATTGCTTACAGAGGGTTATGACGTGCGTATCTCAGGACAGGATGTAGAGAGGGGAACCTTTTCTCACCGTCATGCGGTAGTTAAAGTTGAAGATTCTGAAGAAGAAGTAATTCTTCTTAATAACCTGAAGGACCAGAAAGGTAAATTCCATATTTACAATTCACTGCTTTCAGAATATGGTGTTGTAGGTTTTGATTATGGTTATGCCCTTGCAAGCCCTAAAACACTTACCATTTGGGAGGCTCAGTTTGGTGACTTCTCTAACGGTGCGCAGATCATGCTGGATCAGTATATCTCTGCTGCCGAAGACAAATGGAACAACCAGAACGGACTTGTAATGTTATTGCCTCACGGTTACGAAGGCCAGGGTGCAGAACACTCTTCTGCACGTATGGAGCGTTACCTTCAGCTTTGTGCAAACCACAATATGTATGTGGCAGACTGTACAACGCCGGCAAACTTCTTCCACCTTTTAAGAAGGCAGATGAAAACAAACTTCCGTAAGCCGCTTATCGTGTTTACACCTAAGAGCTTACTACGTCATCCGCTTGTAGTTTCTACAGTAGATGAATTTGCAAACGGAAGCTTCCAGGAAGTGCTTGACGATCCTGCAGCAGATGCTAACAAAGTAAAAACACTTGTATTTGTTACAGGTAAATTCTACTATGACCTTATTGCAGAAAGGGAAAACCTTAACCGTGATGATGTAGCTTTTGTAAGGATAGAGCAGTTATTCCCGTTACCGGTAGAACAGATCAAAGAAATTATAGCAAAATATCCTAATGCCGATGATTATGTATGGGCACAGGAAGAGCCAAGAAACATGGGTGCTTACAGCTACATGCTTATGAACTTTACGGAAGTGAAATTCAGGCTTGCAGCCCTTAAAGCATATAGTGCACCGGCAGCAGGTAGCTACACACGTTCTAAAAAACGTCATGCAGCTGCTATAGCAATGGTTTTTGATAAAAACTTATTTAATTAATTATCGTACTTTTGATATTTCAAAAAAGATAGGAACACCAATAAAATTATACTGACATGATTTTAGAAATGAAAGTCCCTTCACCGGGGGAGTCAATTACAGAAGTTGAAATTGCAACATGGCTGGTAAAAGACGGAGATTATGTAGAGAAAGACCAGGCTATTGCCGAAGTTGATTCAGATAAAGCAACCCTTGAGCTTCCTGCCGAAGTAAGCGGTATTATTACACTTAAGGCAGAAGAAGGTGACGCAGTAAAAGTAGGGCAGGTAGTTTGCCTTATTGATACTGAGGGAGCTAAACCGGACGGCGCAGCACCAGCTGCAGCAGAAAAAGCTGCTGAAGCTCCTAAAGCGGAAGAGAAAAAAGAAGAGCCTAAGAAAGAAGAAAAGAAAGAGGAGCCAAAAGCTGCCCCTGCTGCTGATAAAACGTATGCTACAGGTACACCGTCTCCGGCTGCAAGAAAAATATTAGACGAGAAAAACATAGATTCTTCAAGCGTTTCCGGTACAGGTAAAGGCGGAAGAATTACTAAAGATGATGCTGTAAATGCAGTACCGTCTATGGGAACACCAACAGGTGGTAACCGTGGTTCTGAGCGTACTAAGCTTTCTATGCTTCGCAGGAAGGTTGCAGAGCGTTTGGTATCGGCTAAAAACGAAACAGCAATGCTTACTACATTTAATGAAGTAAACATGACGCCTGTTAACAATGTAAGAAACGAATTTAAAGATGCATTCAAAGCTAAACACGGTGGTGTAAGCCTTGGTTATATGTCTTTCTTCACTAAAGCAGTTGTAAGAGCTTTACAGTTATTCCCTGATGTTAACTCAATGATGGATGGCGACTATAAAGTGGCTTACGATTTCGTTGACGTTTCTATCGCAGTATCGGGTCCTAAGGGGCTAATGGTACCGGTTGTAAGAAATGCTGAAGGACTAACTTTCCGTGGTATCGAAGCAGAAATCAAACGTCTTGCACTTCGTGCACGTGACGGCCAGATTACTGTTGACGATATGACAGGCGGTACTTTTACAATTACTAACGGTGGTGTATTTGGTAGTATGTTATCTACGCCAATCATCAACCCTCCGCAGTCTGGTATCCTTGGTATGCACAATATCATTGAGCGCCCTATCGCTGTAAACGGTAAGGTTGAAATTCACCCAATGATGTATGTTGCATTATCGTATGACCACAGAATCATCGACGGACGTGAGTCAGTTGGTTTCCTTGTAGCGGTTAAAGAAGGTTTAGAAAACCCTGTAGAACTGCTTATGGACAACAATCCTAAAAAAGCGCTTGAACTATAGTTTTCAGGCCCGATTATAAAAAACAAAACCCGCTCATTGAGCGGGTTTTGTTTTTTATAATGTTCAATAGTTTACTATGTAAAATAAAGAAGCCCCATGTATACATGAGGCTTCTTCGGGGTTGGTTGGTTTGTACGTCTTATGGTAACGCGTCCAGAGCAGCGATAAGCGAAGCTTCTGTGGTAAACGATATGTCAGACTGGTTGATTGTAATTACGCCGTTAGCGGCAACTACTGCAGGTTTTACAGCGTAAGCCCACTGGCCATTTTGTTCTGACACTAATATTGCATAACAGTTTAGTCCAATTGGCACTTGCCCGTAATGTTCTTTAAAGCTGTTTGTGCTGTAATCAAATTCATCCATTGGCGCTAAAGAGTTACTAATGGCCTGATACGCCAGGTAACATTTAGAATTACCAATATTATATGCAGCAGGTACTTTAATAGAAAGCGTAGTTGTTGGGCCGGGAACCTGGCGAAGCTTGTCAATGTTACACCAGCCGAAGCTTAAGATCTCAAATATGTATTTTTCATCTACAACAGGTACTACAACTTCTCCTTCTCTTGGTGGCTCCCATGTTACATCTCCTTCAAGATCTGGTGCGCCGTCACCATTGGTATCTTCTCCCGTAGATACCCATCCTAACATACCCTCTGACCCTGGATCTCTTGGATTATCTGGATTTTCGGTAAGTTTTACCGGAACTGTTAGTGTAATAGGTGTTCCGTCATCTAGTTTTACCCCTTGTTCGTTTGTCATGTTAATGAAAAACTCCCCGCCGGAAACTAAAGCGTTTAATCTTCTTTCTGCCGGCTCGCGCGAGCTTCCCGGAGCATAAGCCATTGTAGTTTTGTTGGCTGTAACCATGTTTCCAACACTAAATATCTCGATAAATTCAACATTTACTGTTCCTGTTACAGGCTGTCCGTTTAAACGTAATTCCTGTGGATTAAGGCTAATAACAACTCCTTTTTTAGTTTCGAACTTTACCGCTTTCTCTTTAGCATTAAAGGAAAACTTTTGAGTAAGATTTAGATTGGCTTTTCGTTGTAGCTCTCCCAGTTGCGAATTCGCTTTAGTAGGTATTTTTCTTGAATCTGGCGAGTTGGCCACATTTTCTTCGCTGCTACATGCGGCAAAGAGTAAAGCCACGATTGCAGCTTTAAAAAGTAAGATTGGTTTCATAAAATAATTAGATTTTGATTGGTTTAACTCTTTTACGTATAAATATCAGATAGCTAGCATTTTACTGGTATTTAACAGCCTGACGAATGTAGAAAAGTAATCTTTACGACGTCTAATTATTCTTTAAAATGACACATAAAATCGTTGTAAGTAAAACCTTAAGTTAAAGTTTTCTTAACATTCGATGTTTGGTTAAGTTGTTGATGATGAGTTTTTTGTTGAAAAATGATCATTTTATCACAAGAAGTGAATAATTAACTTTTAATTAATATTGGATTTGTTATATTAAAACAAAAGTTCATATTTGTTAACTTTTTTATCAGTTAGTGTTGTAATAGTAAATGAGCTTACTGCATAAGCAGAAGGATTTTTTTTATCAGTCACCCTAACATAGATAATTTCTTTATGTGGTTTTATATTGTAGTAGCTCCATGCTTCCTCAAGTGGTGCTATGTTAGTTATAGCCATTTTTTCAGATTCAAAATAATGTACAGTGTATTGTGTGATGTCAAGCCCCTCTAATACGGCATCGTTGTTAAGGTATAGGTTAAAAACAGCAAAGCCATCATTGTTGGAATCTAACGCGGTAAGGTTTTTTGGACTGCCTATTCTAAAAGTAGCAGTACAGCTATCTTTTTGCAAGAGGTTTTTAAGTAACTTTTTCATGTTGGGAATGAAATTAGTAGTGGGGTAATTGACTGATGATTATAAGGTATAAAGAAATCCCGCTGTTTTAAAACGGGATTTCTTACAATTTAGTGTGTTATTCTTTAATTATCTTAAGGGTTTTGTAATGATTGCCCGAAGCGAGTTTTATAAAATAAATTCCGGTTGATAAGTAAGATAGATCCGCTTCTATATTACCGCCTCTAACAATTGTAGAATTTACTGTCTGCCCTAAACTGTTAAGTATTGTAACAGATTCAATTTCATTGTTAACTATGATACTATTTTTAACAGGATTGGGAAAATATTGAAGTTCTTTGAAAGCAATATTATCAAGTCCCAGTGTAAAGTTTACTGTTACAGGCAGGCGGTCGTTGCTTTCTATTCCATAGACAGTTTGAGTTGCATAATATGTTTTTCCGTCTTCAAGTACTGTAGTAGATGGTAGCGCGTCTGCGTCAGGGTCAGGAGGTAATGTGATTGTGCCATCGGTACTGTACCATAGTATGTTTTCCCCCTCAAGTTCAATATCTCCAAGAGTATCGCCTTCGGTAAATGTCAATGGTACAGGAGCAATAGGGGCAGGAGTCTCATAATCTCCGGGAAGCACTATTACCGTAAAGCTGCTACTAAAAGAACACCCTTCAGCGTTTTGTATCACGTAAAATATGGTGTCTTCTTCGGTAACTGAATAAGTATTAGCACTTAAAATTGGGTTGGTGTTATTTTGAGAATCTTCTAATGAAGTATAAAAATTAATAATTACTCCTTCAATATTCATGTCGCTTGCCAATTCTTCAATATAAGCTGTAAGGTTTACTTGTGTTGTTAAGTCTTCGTAAGGCAGTTCGTTATCGAAAGCTATTAATGGCTGTATATTCACTAAAACAGGTGCGGTGTTCACAATAAGCTTAAATTCGGTAGTTGCAAATTCATCGGCATCGGTTATACTTTGCACTCTTGCGTAGATCGATTGTGAAAAAGCTACTGTGTTCACATAGTTTTCAGGAGTGAAAATTGCGTTTGCATTAAAATTAGCCTCACTCTCTGTTTCAAAATAAGCAACACTATATTGCGAAGGCGGTAATCCGCCAAGTAAAGCTGCATCTTGAATTGTCAGGTCGAAAGTAGTAATGCCATCTCCATCTGTATCGCACACTACAATGTCTGGTGACTCCGGGATATTTAATTGTGCATAGCCTGCTGTAGATAAAAGCAGAAAAAGTAAAAGTTTTTTCATAATTTATTGATTTTAAGGTTGGTTACAAATCTAACGAAAAAAAGAACCCGCTAAATAGTTTAGCGGGTTCCGGAGTATCATTCTTTGGTTATTTACACTCGTATGCTATTTAAGATAAACGCAATGATTATAATAATCAATAATTGCCTTGCCTTTCATAAGTATATCGGCACCAATAATGCCATGCACCGGTTTTACCTTATACTGGCGAAGTGCCTCGTTTACGTGCGACATATCAAAAATTACCAGTCCGAAGTTTTTGCTGGCCCACCGTCCCAGTTTAAGCTTGTTTTTTAAGGATGTCTGAGTAAGCATACCTGTTCCTCCGGCGCCTGCCGCTTTAGTGTCAGAATCGGTAGCCGAAAGCTCAAAGTGTTCAATGCCTTCAAATCCTACACAGCTGTTAGAGGCTCCGGTGTCTAATATAAAATTGCCCTCAATACCGTTTATTTTTCCTTTAATCAGCAAATGCTGGGTTTTAGATAGCTTAAATTTTATTCGGGTGTAGCCCTTATCTTGTAATGTGGCGTATAAATTTTCCATTTTTCAGGGTTTGCTTTATTTCAAAAATACTTTAAATTATCATATAATTATATTAAAAGACAGGTCAACTTTGTAATTTAGCAGGCCAAAATTGCAATGATGATCCTTACCGATACCCATACCCATATTTACAGTGAAGAATTTCAGCAGGACCGCGATGCCATGATGCAGCGCGCTTTTGATGCAGGTGTTACACGCCTGTTTGTGCCTTCTATAGATTCGTCGTACACACAGCAGATGTACAGCCTGCAGGGACAGTACCCAGAGAATGTTTTTCTTATGATGGGGCTACACCCGACTTATGTAAAAGAAAATTATGAAGAAGAGCTGGCACATGTAGAGCGCGAATTGGCAAGCCGTAAATTTGCTGCCGTAGGGGAAATTGGTATTGACCTGTATTGGGATAAAACCCGACTTGCAGAACAGCAGCATGCGTTTAAATACCAGATTCAGCTGGCTAAAAAATATAATCTGCCAATAAATATTCACTGCCGCGACGCTTTTAACGAGGTTTTTGAGGTGTTAGAGAGTGAAAAGGGAGACGATCTGTATGGAATATTCCATTGCTTTACGGGCGATTTTGAGCAGGCACAAAAAGCCATTTCCTACAACATGAAATTAGGGATAGGAGGGGTAGCTACTTTTAAGAACGGAAAGATAGACCAATTTCTGGCAGATATAGGTTTGAAACACATTGTGTTAGAGACAGATTCGCCATACTTGTCGCCTGTACCGTACAGGGGTAAACGAAATGAAAGCAGCTATACATTACTGGTGGCAGAAAAACTTGCCGAAATTTATAATTTGCCGGTAGAAAAGATCGCTGAAATTACCACCCAAAACTCGAAAGAGGTTTACGGGATTTAACAAAGAATATCCGTTAAATTCATAATTTTTTTGTTCATTTGTGAATTGTTTTAACCATAAAGAAGTACATGTCGAAATTTGATCATATAAGGCCTTTTTATGATAGTGAGGTTAACGAGGCTCTATGCAGTGTAGTACAACACCCTATGATGAAGGCGCTCATGAGCTTCACATTCCCGGACGTGGAAGATGAGGTATGGGCTAACCAGCTAAAAAAGACGCACTCCAAGAGAGATTTCCAGATTAATTTTATTTATCCTGCCATTCAGCAGGTTTTACAAAAAAGTTCTGACGGGCTTACTACTTCGGGGTTCGAAAAGCTGGACAAACATACTCCGTACCTGTTTATTTCCAACCACAGGGATATCATATTAGACACGTCTTTAATCAATGTATCGCTTTACGATCACGGATTAATAATGACGGCTTCTGCAATTGGCGATAATCTTGTGCAAAAAGCATTTTTACATACATTATCGCGCCTAAACAGGAACTTCCTGGTACAACGCAGCCTTACACCAAGGGAATTGCTGCAAAGTTCTAAACTAATGTCTGAGTATATTTACCAGTTGCTATCGCGCGAAAACCGTTCGGTATGGATAGCACAGCGTGAGGGGCGTACTAAAGATGGTAACGATACTACCCAGCAGGGTGTTCTTAAGATGCTTGCTATGGCATCTGACGAAAAAAACCTGATGGACTATTTTAAGAAAATCAAAATTGTTCCGGTTTCAATTTCTTACGAATACGACCCAACCGATATGCTGAAGATGCCAAGGCTTATGGCAGAAGCTAACGACGAAGTATACATTAAAGAGAAAAACGAAGATTTTACCACACTTATTAGTGGGATTATGGGGCAAAAGAAACGTATACATATTTCTGTTGGCGAAGTACTGGAAGAAGAGCTTGATGCCATTACCGCTCAAAACGAGAATCAGAACAAACAAATACAGGCACTGGCTCAGGTAATAGATGACTCTATTATTACGACCTACAAGCTTTGGCCTACCAACTATATTGCTTACGATCTGCTTAATGATACCAATCATTTCGCGGCTCATTATACCGAAAAGGAGAAGATGCTTTTTGAAAGAAGGCTTGAAATGCGTATAGACATAGAAAACAAGATAATTAGAGACGGTTTTCTTGCTATGTATGCAAATCCTGTGGTTAATAAAATGAAATACGAGAATGCAATCTAAGCCAAACATCTTACTTGTTTACACAGGCGGAACCATTGGTATGGTTAAGAATTTTGAAACAGGAGCCTTAAAGGTATTCAATTTTAAAAAATTGCTTCAGCGCATCCCCGAACTTAAACAGCTAGATTGCGTTATACAAACAGTATCTTTTGATAAGCCAATAGATTCATCAAACATGGATGCGTCTAAATGGGTTAAGATCGCTTCTATAATAGAAAACAACTACGATTATTTCGATGGTTTTGTTATCCTTCACGGGTCAGATACCATGTCATATTCGGCATCAGCACTTAGCTTTATGCTGGAGAACCTTAAGAAACCGGTTGTGTTTACAGGTTCTCAACTGCCTATTGGCGATTTGCGTACCGATGCTAAAGAGAATCTTATTACAGCTATACAGATAGCCTCGTTAAGGCATAAGAATCAACCTGTAATTCAGGAAGTATGCCTTTACTTTGAGTACAAGCTGTATCGTGGTAACCGTACCACAAAAATAAGTGCCGAACATTTTAATGCTTTCACTGCACCCAATTATCCTGCCCTTGCCGAAAGCGGCGTTCACCTTAAAGTAAGCAACGACCTTTTGCTGCCTGCAAGTGGCGATGCCGACTTTAAAGTTAGCATGGATATGGATTCTAATGTGGTTATTGTGAAAATGTTCCCGGGAATAAGCGAGGCAGTATTGTCTGCCATTGTAGCTATACCAGGATTAAAAGGACTGGTCTTAGAAACCTACGGTAGCGGTAACGCGCCATCTGAAGACTGGTTTATAAACATACTTCAAAAGGCTATTAATTCCGGACTTCATGTTGTGAACGTAACTCAATGTTCCGGAGGCAGCGTAAATATGGGGCACTATGAAACAAGCACAATGCTTAAGGAAATAGGGGTGATATCGGGTGCAGATATAACTACCGAAGCAGCCATTACAAAAATGATGTACCTGTTAGGGCAGCAAATACCGGATGCCCAGTTTAAACCACTTTTCGAATCATCGCTGCGTGGTGAATTGTCATAATTAAGTTTTTTATATCCATATATATAACCTATTTTTGCCCGCATAATTAGAGAGGTGGCCGAGTGGTCGAAGGCGCACGCCTGGAAAGTGTGTATACTCCACAAGGGTATCGAGGGTTCGAATCCCTTCCTCTCTGCTGAAATGATTTTTTTAGCTTTTTAAAACAAAGCAAAATTTTCAAAAGCTACGTAAAACCTGCATAATCAATGATTTGCAGGTTTTTTTATTTTTAAACATTGCCTAAAATTTTCAAAAGTAGACAAGACATTTGTGGCAAATCTGTGGCAATTTTATTTTCAGAAAAAATTGCCACAAAAACAGGGTTAACTTGTTGATTTAAAACATGTAAAGCTGCTTAACGACTTGACTTGAAGACACTATAATTCGACCTTTATTAACTTTAAAATTGTTGAATTATGTTAGAAAACAGTTTTGGATTAACCTTCTTTTTGAAGAAATCCACAAAGAAAAACGAGAAGTATGTTTATTTGCGAATTACCGTTGACGGGATTCCCAAGGAGGTTTCAACGAAGCACAAGTGGGATTCTGAACGGTGGAATCAAAAAACCGAGAGGGCAGTAGGCATTAAGGAAGATGCGAAGACCCTAAATTTTTACATCGAAACGCTTCAGGTAAAAATTTAGCAATTCAAGAATGACTTGATCTTGAATGATGAGACAATCACTTCACAAAAAATCATGGATTTTGTGAAAGGGAAGTCACCTTCTACAGCGAAACTGCTGGAGGAATTCCAGAAGCATAATGATGAAATGCCCGCACTGGTTCCAAAAGAATACGCAAAAGGTACGCACGAGCGGTTTGTGACGGCGCGGAGCCATGTTCAGGATTTTATCAGGTTCAAGTATAATCTTTCGGATATAGAGTTCAGGGAGCTGAATTATGAGTTTGTAAAAGATTACGAGTTTTACCTTAAGACAGTAAGGCAAATAAGTAATAACACCGCCCTTAAGTACATATCTAACCTGAAGAAAATTATACTGCGTGCTATCGCAAGGGATATTATTCCTTCAGACCCTTTTAAACTTTTCAAAGGCAGAAAGACAAAAACCAATAAGAAGCCTTTGAACAAACATGATTTGGAAAGGATTGAAAATTATGAATTTGCTACAGCACGGCTATCTGAAGTCAGGGATATATTTATTTTTCAGTGCTATAGTGTCAAAAAGTAAAGTTTCGGAAAAATCGTATTGACTGTTTAAATTAGATTGTGCAGATCATACTTAAAGTGGTTCGAAAATTGTTCCTTAAGGACCCCTTGTTATCGTGGGCAATAAGATATTCGAATCATAATGCCTTTTTGAAAATATCTGTATTGGAACTCTCTATTTGTTTCACCAAGGATGGATTATTTAAGAATTAAACGCAGAAACCTACCAAATTCAACCAATCTTAAAGCATACAAAGCATTGTGGCAAATACATGGCAGAAATAAAATATAGTTTATAATAAGGTGCAAATTAGCACCTTATTTTTTTGGTTTCAATCTATGTGTCACTCCCTGATAAACCTAAAAAGGGGATTAAATATTTATTTGTGGCGAAATTGTGGAATCAATGAAGTTTAAAATTTTGAAACGAGTATTTCAGCCTAGGTAATTTTGAATAGGTTCTAAACCCTTCCCTTCCACACCCGTCCATTCACAGTTGCGAGTTTTAATTCTATCTCCATCGAATTCGAAGCTTTACATCATATAGCATTCAAAAGTTTCAAAATATAAGATCCGATTGTTCTGACTCCGCGATTTCCATTTTAAATTAAAAGCCTTGTACTTTATTGTAAGGTTCATTTTATTTAGGTTATGACCGGTGTTGTTTGTCTAAAAGTCGGCAATTAGGAATAACGTTACCATATATAGATCCAATCTATAACAGCTTAATAAATATTTCTTGCTAATTAATAATTTGGTTCCTATAATGTTTAAAAACCTTTTTCTGCTTACCTAAAATAATTGAGATAGAATCTTTACAGACATCCTTTACAATGAGATTATATTTAATCTCATTACGATGCATTTTTACTAACTCTCCATCAATTTTAACTAATATCACTTTCTCATTCTTACTACTAGATTGTATGAAGCCACAGTATTGAATTTCAGGCCAATATATCCTTTTAATTGTGTATGTTAAGATAGAAGCCCTCTTTGTAGAAAGTTTGTTGTAATGCGATTTTCTAATCACATTTTTATAAGTATTATCTTCAATTTTTTTACGGTCAAGAAAAGGATCTCTTGCCAGAGGTTCTAACAAGAATGTATCACGTTCTACAATCAGTTTTTGCGAAATTTTGTTACTACTATGATTAACGTCTGTTATATCGTGTTGTGGATAATTGTTTTTTATAAAGCGATATCCAACAGCTCCCCATAAACCCAGTACGACAAGTATTAGCCCTATATTGATTTTTTTCTTTGTCATTCCACAGTTATTTTATAGTGTGGGCTATAACCGCTTACATTACCTGCTCTATCAACAGATTGTACTCTCCAGTAATAGTCACCAGTCTGGGTAAAAGTATACTGATGAGAAAGATTTGTTGCACTACCCGTGTTAATAATGGTAGTGAAATTTTGGTTTTGAGATATTTGAATATTATATGTTATTGTTGAAGTAACAGGGCCATTATCTGAGGCTTCTGTCCATGTAAAATTAACAGTGTCATTTACTTTTACCTTACTATCGTTTTGAGGCGAGCTGTTAAAAGGTATATTAGGTGCTGTTTTATCTACATAAAAATTACGTGAACTGTATTGGGTTTCTGTTCCATTTTCGCTGTTTAAGGCTTTAACTTTCCAAGTATAGTTACCATCCTGAGTTAATATTCCGGCAGGAAGCGCGTAAGAAGTTCCGGTAATATCAGCATTTTCATGCACCAGTACGTTGCCGTTGGTAACATCTAATAATTGATAGCTATACTGAGTTGCTACTGGAACCCGTGTCCAAGAAAATGTAAGCGTATTGAGTTTAGTATACGTTCCGTGATCAGGATATAATAATTGTATCTGCTGGTTAGTAAGATCCTCTGTTTCAATCAGTGTAAAAGAAAGCGGAAATGTATATGCTGTTTCATAAGCAAAGTTTTCGCCTCTTACTCGCCATTGGTAATTTCCGGGTGTTAGTGAGTATAGAAAGTTTGTTTTACTCACCAAGGTATCCAGCATTATATTTTGAGTTGTAGAAAATACCTGCAGTCGATAATCTTTAGCCCCCTTAAGTTCTTCCCATTGAAAATTCACAACATTACTTTCAATTTCTTGATTGTTAGTGGGGGATACCGTTTTTATATTGTCGCTGGTAATATCTTCTTCTATAATATCATCGCAACTGTATGTTAGCAATACCAATACGGCAAATAATAGTTTATTTATGGTTTTCATAGTTTTGAAATATCATTTTTAGATGTAGAATGTTCGATTTATTGTCTTTTTTAGAAGTGTAAAACGATGTACTTATTAATCTTGAGTAATTAAAGTTTTTCTCAAAATCATAACTTAAATTCATAAGCTGATTAAGATTACCTGTTATATCTATTTCATTGGTATATATCTTATGATTTTCATCATTAAATTCATGTATTGGTTTCATGTCAGATATCGATGCTTTATGCTTGGTAATAAAGCTTATAATATCATGTTGAATCTTTTCTTTATTTACACTTTCTTTTCCGATGATCTTGTCAATGTTCTCAATTTCAGAAGTCAGGACACTCAGGTCTTTCGACCCTTTTTTTAATGTATTCTCTTTTTGTGCAAGTTGCCTGTTCTCCTGTATTACATTTATCAATGTGCTATAAGACCTTTTATAGGCTGTTAAAAATAAAAGGCAGGTAATAACCAGTAAGGCCTTGAATTTTATCTTATACGAGTATTTATCAAACATTTGCTATTAGTATTTTTAATTCAAATTGCTGAATGTTTTTCTTGTCTTTTTTTATAGAAATAACTTCAAATTTTTTTATCCATTTCATTTTTGACAGTTCGTCAAGCCAGTTATCAAATGAATCACCGGAAGTTGTAAACCCCTTAATGATTATAGTGTCCGGAGTAATATTTATCTTTTTTTCGGCCTTAATTTCTTTTGATACAGGAAACACATCAAGATTACTCAAGCTAATTCCAGAGGGTGTACTTTTTATAAGCTGGTAAATGTAAAAACTCAGGAAATTTTTAGATAACTGTCCCGTTTTATTTAATACCTCAAGTTTTTGTTTTTTTTGTTTTTCCATGTCTAAAATATATTCATAGGTCTGGTTAGAATACAGGTTTTGCTGGTTTATAGTTACGTTTTTCTCAAGATAGTACTGTATTAATAAATAACTGCTAAGCAGTGATACAAGAAAAAGCGCAATAACTGCTATACCAAAATAATTAAAAGCTTTCCTGTATAAAGACTCTTCAATTGAAATATTTTCGCTTGTATTACTTTCAATTTCTTCAGGCTTGATAAAGAAATTAATAGCCGATCCGTAAAGGGCGATATGATGTTGCGAAAGTGTTTTGTATGCTATTTTATATTTGGTTAATGATGTCCCAATATACTTACTTATAGCAGATAGTATATTATTATCAAATGAGAGTAATGTCTCACCTGAAACAATTTCATTTGTTTCCAACGCTTTAGAAAGCAGTGCAGATAATAATGAACCTAAATAGAAATCAACAACCTGGAATTTATTTTCCTGTAACAGCTTTAAATTGTCATCAATATTTTTCTTTCTTGTAAAACTTAAAAAGTTAGCTGTACTCGTCTTATATTCTATAAAATACATTGAATTGAAATCGAGATTTTTTTTCCATTCCAGATCGGCTTCATTATTAAGGTCAATTTGTTTATTTAGAACTCCTTTTCCATCTACATGGAGAACTACCGGCAGTTTAGTGTCGTGATTTTTTAAAAGATCTTCGAAAGTAGTATATACAGATGATGAAAGTATAACAAGGTTGCTGCCTTTTTTGTTTACCCTCAGCGTATTATATACTAGTGTATCATCGGTATTCCTGAAAACACCAATGACCAGAAGGTTGTTAAACTTTATTATTTTAGATAAAAATCCGGACATTAATAAATTACAGTTGGCTTAATAAATATATGTAGTTTCGAACTGCTTTTTGATTTTCTACGTCCGCTAAACAGCCATTTTAAGATTGGTATTCTTGAAAGTAATGGTGTTCCTGAACCTGAATTTTCTTTTTGAAGTTCATCCAATCCTCCCAATAGTACCATTTCGTTGTTTTTTACGCGCACAAGCGACTGGAATTGTTGTGTGGCTTTTCCGGGAGGTGCAGTTTCTCCTACCCTTGCCAGGAATGAGCTTTTTTCAACAATAACATTTAGAGTTACATTCTCATCTGTAGATACATAGGGTTTTATAGAAACGCTAAGGTTAGCTTCTGTAGCTTTCCACGTACCCGATTGCAGTACATTATTATTAATATTACCTGTAAGTAACTGGTTACTCTGTTCAAAATAATAATTTGTTTCTCCAATAGCCAGTTTTGCCTCATGCCCACTTATGGTAGCTATCTTGGGAGTTGACTCTATCTTTATGATTGAATTATCTTCAAGAAACTTCATGTTTAAGTAAAATGCTTCGGTAACTTTTCCAAGTTTTAGTATTCCTAATCCGTTAAAAGAGTCAATAAGACTATTTACAGAGGAAGCATTAAGATTTACATCTCCCGAAGGAAATAAAACCCCTCCGGTATTAGGCACCTTGTTTTTATCAAGGCCGGCAGTTATACCTGTTTGTATGTTGTACGACTTGTTGTATTGTACAATCATAACATCTATTTGTACAAGGGGTACAACTTTATCTATTTGTTTAATATAGAGCTTAAGTTCTTCTATAATAGTTTTTGAACCCGAAACAATTAATCCGTTTAACTCGATAAATTCTTTGATTTCAACTTTATCAAAAAATATTTTTGGTAGCGAAAGCAATACAGATTCTATAGATCTGTTTTCAAGTTGAATAATTTCGGTAGATCTTAATCCTTCAGTGCTTTGTTCGCCAATAAGGTAAAAATTATCCTGTTTCTTGTAGGTATATTTTCTTCCTTTAAAAATATGCTCCAGTAAGTCATCAAAAGTTATATTATCGGCTAAAAGAGTTGCTTTCTCATTATCGGGTTTGTTATACAAAAAGTAGGTAATATGTAGTTGTTCAGCAGCATCAGTAATCATTTCTGCAGCATCTGCAGCATTTGCTTTTATGTTTAAAAGCCCCGATTTATTTACTGTTATATTAAAATACCCGGCTTCACCAAACTCAGATTTTTTAACCTTTTTTGTACCGCTTTTTTCGGCGAATACGGCCGGACTTAGATTTTTTTCCAGGTAGTAAAATCCATTTTCATCTTTTGTGGCAATAATCTCATTTGATTTTGCCATCATATCTATAACCTGATCAAAGGGCCTGTTAAGAATGTATGATGTAATAAGGGTGTTTTTAAGATCAGGGGCTAAAATTATACTTTTACCTGTTTTGTCAGCAATAGTCTGGGCTACAGATATTAGTGAGTCGTTTTGAAGTTTAAGCGATAAAAAGTCATTTTTCTTAGTGTAATCTATATCTATTATTTTGGGTAGTTTTTTTGGTGCAACCTTAACTTCTTTTCTTTTTTTAAAGGTTATTATATTGCTCATAAAGGTTACCTCAAGATCATATTTCTCCACAATAAACAGAAAAACATCTTTTACAGTAACATCATAAAAATTATTAGATATAATTTGGTTAAGGTCGGGGTCAACACTTACGTTTAATTGATGTTCACTGGCTATCGTAGTAATAAAGTCGCCCAGTAACAAACCAGAAACATCAACTTTAATAATTCCGTTGATACCGGGTTTTGTTTTAGATAACTCATCAAACTGCACGTTGAGTTGCGCAATATTTTGCTGAGCAAAACCGGAAGTTATTGCCAAAACGAAAATAATTACAGCTAGTAATTTCTTATTTATCACGGTTATATACTTATAAGTATTGAGTAAATTTCTTCAAGCGATGTCTCTCCATCTGCAAGTATATCAAAAGCTTTGTCAGATAAGCTTTTATGACTTCCATCATTAAAGAGTTTATTAATATTGTTGTTTTTAATTTCTAAGGCAATTGTATGGTCTATATTTAATACTTCATAAATTGCACGCCTGCCTTTGTACCCTGTATGAAAACATTTATTACATCCGGCAGGTTTGTATACTGTTGAAATAGTATAAGGCAATGTGTAACTATTTGGAAAATCTTCAGGGCTACAGGCTGTTTGTGTTTTACAATCGGGGCATAGTTTTCTTACAAGCCTTTGTGCTACAGACAGGTTAAGAGTTTCTGCAATAAGGTAAGAAGGCACCCCCATATCAATTAGCCTTGAAATGGTCCCCAATGCCGAATTTGTATGTATAGTTGAAAGTACCAGGTGACCTGTTAGTGAAGCCCTTATAGCCATTAGGGCAGTTTCAGAATCCCTTATCTCCCCAAGCATAATAATATCCGGATCCTGCCTTAAAAAAGATTTTAAAGTTGAAGCAAACGTTAGTCCGATGTCTTCCTTAAGCTGCACCTGATTTATCCCTTTAAGTGTATATTCTATGGGATCTTCTACCGTAACAATATTTCGTTTGCTATCGTTAAGTAGTTTTAATGTGGCATATAATGTTGTTGTTTTACCCGAACCTGTAGGCCCACTAATTAGAATTATGCCATTAGGTTTTTTTATGGCTTCAGTATAACTATATAATTCTTCTTCTTGAAATCCAAGGGTAGACAAGTCTATGTTTGAAGTATCCTGACCCAATAGCCTCATTACTATTTTTTCACCAAAAAGGGTAGGTAATATTGATACCCTTATATCGAAAGCGTCATTTTTAATACGTCCGTCCTGAGGTAGTCTTTTCTCTGTAATATTAAGTTTCGAACGTATTTTTACTTTGTTTACCAGTTCAAGGTAATTATCATGTTCTATCTTATATCTTTCTATAAGTTGGCCATCAATCCTAAAACGCACCCTGGCAGCTTCTTCATAAATTTCAAAATGAATGTCACTGCTCTTCAGGGATTTTGCTTCCTGAATAAGTTTTTCAAGAAAATCGCCATTTTCTACATCCAGTGCTTTTCCGGCAGCCGCGATTCTTTCTTTACGATAGTAAAGCGATAAGCCCTTTTCTATTTCCGTCCCCGGTGAATTTATAAACCCTATCTCCTTTCCAATCATCAATTCAAGTTCGTCCTTCACATCGTCATTAGTATATTCCTCATCTATGTAAAGAAGTAATACCCCATCATTATTTTCTTTGGGTAATACCCTGTAATGGTTTGCAATATCTCGCGAAACGAGATGCAGGTTTTCTTCGGCAATTTTTATAGACATTGTTACTTAATTAGTGTTATAGAATAATAATTAAACAACAAATCTTTTCCCAAAAAAACTATTAACAATATAGAGGCATAACCTGCCAAAGGAATGCTTTTAGTACTTAGCATTTTCCTGAATAGTGTAAAAACAATAATAGAGAATACCATTGATAGAACAAAGAATAGTACGTAGTTGTTAAGAAGAAACAGAGGTGATATTGACAGGTAAAAAAGCAAATCGCCCAAGCCAAAATAATTTTTAAAAGGATTAAGCATCTGCCTGTTTTTAATGCTCATATATATAAACAGTACTAAAAAAACGAATAAGAAAAAACCACTGTTGTAAGCTGTAATTACATAAGCATCTTTATTGGTAAATTTTGAAATGATTGTGTATATAGCAGCTATAAACAAACCTGCAGGCCATACTATGTGTATGTGCCTGTATTTAAGATCCTGATATACAATTGCAGTCAGGCAAAAGAATACTACTAGTATAGCTATGGTCATCATTATTCCTTTACAACTTCAGTCAAAATTCTTTTCTGGTCTATTTCCCACGTATTAAAATTTCCATCTCCGTCAAGATCGGTAACAGCTGTAGCTCTGGCTAAAAAAGAATCGTTAGAAGATTCTACGATTTCTATCTTATATACCGCCTGTCCACCTTCATCTACTGTTGGTACCTGCTCAAAACCCAGTTCTTCCAGTGTTGGTGCATATTTTGAAAATCGATAAAAATTACTTTTTTGCAGTCCATATACCTGATTTAGCATCGCCTGGGCTTCTATCGCTTTAGCCTGTCCTATAACAGATGTCTGGTTAGGTAATACCAATAATAGCAATATTCCGATAATGCATAATACAATCAATATCTCGGTAAGGGAATATGCTTTTACAGTTCCTTTTTTTATTTTATTAAAATATTTTTTATGATATGCTCTCATAATTAAAAGTTTGTCTTATAAGTAAATACTTAAAAAAAGTATGTTAAATAACAAAAATACAAAAACGATCCAGTTGTATACCTTTACCTACTAATTATTTTGCTCAAATCGAACATAGGTGCATACATAGATATCATTATCACGCCCACTACAAGCCCAATTATTATGATAATCATAGGTTCCAGTATTACGCCAATCATTTTGGTCTGATGGTTAATATCTTCATTATACTGTTCTGTAAGCCTCTCAAACATCTGGTCGAGCTGGTTTACCTGTTCGGCAACCTCAATCATAGATACCATTTTATCTTCATATACCTTATGCTTACTAAGGCTTTCGCTTAAAGACAATCCTTTTGTAATATCATTCTTTATATGCTCAATAGAACTCTGCACCGGATAAAAACTTATCATTTTACCAGTAAGGGACAACGATGTTATCAGTGTAGTTTTAGAAGTAATAAGCAGGTTCATAGACTGGCAGAACCTGGATATGTATATTTTCCTGATAAGGTTACCAAAGTATGGAATCTTCAATACCATATTTGATGTAAAACTCCTGTATCCTGCGTTAGACTTAAGGTAATTATGTATAAGAACAAGCGCTACAATCAGTACACCTGTAATGGTAAAAATCAAACCCGAGTTATTAGACATATTTATAATGTATTGTGTGCTTTTAGGAAGCTCGCTACCCAATTGCTTAAACACAGAAGAAAACATAGGGACAACTTTGGTAAGCATAAAGTATAAAACAAGAAACGTAACCACAAGTACTATACAAGGATAGGTAAGCACAGATATTATCTGGCGTTTCATTTGTATTTTTCTATTAAAAAACTTCTGTAGTTCTGTAAGTACTTCTTCCAGTTTTTTTGTCTCTTCACCAATTTGTACACTATAATATTCGTAAGGAGAAAAATGTCCCGAACGCATTAATGCTTCGTAGATACTTTTTCCCTGTGTAACCATACTCTGAATGTTTTGTATAATTTCCTGCTCAAACTTGTTCTTGCTTTGGCGATTAAGAATTTCCAGTGCTTTTTTAAAGTCAACCCCCGATTTTAGAAGCAGCCCCAGCTCCCTATAAAAGATCTCTTTCTTTTTATCCGAAAACTTTTTTTTAAGCTGTAGCGAGATAGTAAAATCGGTACTTTTTTTTGCGGTAGTGGCAGTCTTATATGTGTTTAAATCAAAACTCATTTTTCTAAAGGTTTTATAAGTTCTGCTGCATACAGCTTTTTGTAAAAATTAAAATCCATTGTTTTCCCTTCCTGTCCAATACTCCATTTTAATCGCTGATAGGCAATATTCTTTTGTTTATTCTCAAGTATATCTACCTGTATGTTTTTTGTTACTAAATGAAACGTGTCTGTAAAATCGCCTTCTGTCCTTGTAAAATATTTTTCTGAAATAGCATAAGTTATCACTTCGTTATTGTAGGTTTTAAAAGTAATTTCATCTGTTGCAACGTTCATTTCCTCACTTTCAAATATGCTTTTGTTTACAGAGTAGGTAAGCCTGTTAATGTCATTAATTTTTTCATTTTCTTTTTTAAAGTCCAGTAGTCTTTCAGATGTAACAGAGAAAATAACAAATATGATACCCAGTATTATAGCGGTAATAACCATGCTGATTATTGCTTCCATAATTGTAAAAGCCTGTATGTTATACCTGTTATTCATTGGCTATGTAAAAGCTCTTTTCGGGGTACGACATAACACTGTCCTTATACTTTACCGTTACCTTTTTCAGGTTTCCTGTACTTTCTTCTTCTTCAATTTCCCAATTTGCAGTGTCATAGTCTGCGGTTATCGAATCCTGCGCAAGCTGAATGGCATAAAATGCCTCCGAAGTCTTGTTTTGGGAGTTATAATATTTAGCCGATGTTTTAGGAGAAAATACCGTTGCATATACCATAATGGCAATGTACAGGCACACCGAGATAATACTCAGTGCCACAACAGATTCTAACAGAGAATTTGCCTTTATGTTACATAAGCTTTTTAATAGCGGCATAACTCTTTTTTTCAGTTGTTAATAATGGAACCGACATAAAATAAAGCGGACGTTTAGAGGGGTTTATCTCTACATCGGCAAGGCAGTTATCATAGCCTGTAGACGCAGTAGTGTGTACAAATTTGTTTGTATATATAGACCCGTATACATTACTTTTTAGTATGAGTTTTCCTGTGCAATAAATATCGCAGGCTATAATGGCGTCTTTTTCTATCGTTATACTGTTCTTGTCAATGTCAATAGTATTGTTTCCATAGAGTAGGAGGGTTCCGTAAACAGAACTGTTGCTTTTTATAAGAATACTGCTTTTCTCTAATGATGTGTTATACATACAAACCGAAGAAGGATAACCAAGCATAACGTTAGACCCTATAACTATTTTTTCTGACGCAAACGCCTGAAGTGTTCCTGTAAAATTATCTTCGAATATAATTTTAGGCGCGCGGAGTATAACATCGGTCAGTTTAGCGCTGCTTTTAACTATTATTGAATCGGGTGAGCTTATAACCATGTTGCCCCTGGCTGTTATATCCAGCATGGCGCTTTCAAGGGTGATATTGATTGCCGGTTGATGAAACGAATTATAATACACCCCGTTTATTTGCGGTGCTTCTTTAAGCAGCATCGTTTTAGCGCTAAATCCTTCGAAAGACTTTTTTATGCTTTCGGAAATTTCCGGGAGGCTTGCCGCAGATGTTGTTGTACTGCCTTTATTTTCCAGCTTATTGGGCTTGTTGTCTATATAAATGGTTTTGATATTGTCTGAGGGCAGCATCTTCTTTCCGATAAGTTTCACATCCCCCGAATAGGAGAGGGGCTTACTGTCAAGGTTAGGAAGAAAAACGCAGGTTTGGTCTGTAATTGCCGAAGCTGTAAAATGTGCCGATGTTATTGTGTCGGTAGCTGTGAATGACTTCGCAACCAGAAGCGAGAACATGCCATAAGGCTTTACTTCGTATGCCGACTGTACAATTTCTTCCGAGTCATTTTCTATAGCTGTTTTGTCGGGGTTGGAAAGTGCATAATTAATTAACGACTGGTTATGAAAGTACAGGTCTTCGCGTGTATTGTAAAAAATATTAAGCTGGTTGTACATGTTGGCTATATACAATAAGGCGCCGCACAAAAGTGACAGTATCAGGCACACATATATGGCATACAGCAAACTCTGCGCTTTAACCATTATTTTTTTCTTTTTTAGAGAATAGCCTTTTAAAGAAACCGTCTTTATTGGGTTCGCCTTCTGTAGGCTTTATTCTGTTTTTAGAAACAGCCTGATTGTTCTGGTTCTTCTCTTTTTTAGAAAATACCCGCTTAAAGAACCCGGGTTTTTTGGTGCCGTCTGCGTTGTCAGTTTTTTGTATTGACGATGCTTCAGCAGCATTTTCTGCGTTTTTATCTTTTTTTGTAAACAGTCTTTTAAAGAAGCCCGCTTTGGTATTAAGGGTATCTTTTACTTTCTTAACCTTAACCTTTTTCTCAATTATTTTACCATCGGCATATTTAAGGGTGTCTTTGCTGATGTAATTAATCCAGCGGCCATGTTTTTTATTGTTCCTGTATTTGCCTTCTTCGGTTAAAAATCCGGTTTGATCGTACGATAGATAGCCACCGTCTTTTTGGCCGTCGCTCCAGTAGGTTTTAGATTGTAACGTGCCATTTTTAAACCAGGTTTTCCAATAGCCTTCTTTAAGTCCGTTATCATATTTACCCGCTTCGGCAAGTTGATTGCTGTGGTAAAATTTAAGGTATTCGTCCTGTAATAGTTCTCCTGCCATGCCGTATTCGCTATTGTGTATAGCACCGCCCTTAAACCAGTAGTATTCACGGTCGGGTTTAGCCGAAACCACCTTATAGGTAGTATAAAATTCATAACGGTAATCCGCGTCTGAGATACGTTTTTTTAACGAAATGCCGGTAAAAGACAAAAGCAGTAAACTGCTTAAAACCAATAAGTATTTGCGCATTGAAAACTATTTTTTTGCAAGGCAATATAACATTTTTTTAACAGGAAAAAATAAAGGCGTTTAACTTTAACAATATAATATTTAAGTAAATTTTTACACTTTTTTAAGAACAAAGGCAACCATAGTGGCTGGCTTTACTTATATATTGTCCCGTCCTGAAATAAGTTTACGCAAATTGGACTTATTATGAAAGACAAAGAAACCAAGAGACTTCGGCGCTCTCAGCGAGATTATAATGTGGCTTTTAAATAGCCGTAATTTCTCGGGTTGAAAAAGGCGAAATGACTTATAAGCAGGCTCAATCCACTTATGGCATCGAGGAAGAAGTACAGTCTTGGTCTGGCTCAGAAAATTTGGTAACTTAGACTGGAGTAAACCAAATCTGTTATTTATGTCAAAATCTAAGAAATCCCTGCACAAAAAGGCTTAAAAAGGAACTGGTATATTAACAGCTCCAGAACCAGATACCTAATGCCATGATTGATGTTTCAGATAGCCAATATGACACTCAGATCAGAAAAAAGTTTTCTCCCAAACTATCTTCCGCCTCAGGAAAAAGGGAATAATAAGCCTTTCTAAAAGTTGCCGATTGTTCGGATTTAGCAGGCAAGCTTTATATCAACAACAAGTGCTACTTCCGTTAAGGTTGAACCTCAATAAGAAAAAGGAATCCAGTCTAAGAAGTACCGTCTTGAAGATGAAATTTACTTATATCATTACCCGAATTATCATTAGTGTTCAGGAAAGTATGGGCATAATTTCAGATTTGGATGGTGCAAAGGTTCAAATGGGTGAACTCTGGAACTATATCTGTAGCCAACGTAAGGAACAGCAATATAACGATTACAAGGGTGTATCGATTACTCCCGAACGCATTGCTGCGTTAAAATCACTTATAAAAGCATAACAGCAAAAAACAATTGATCTCTCCCCGGTGCGGGGAGAGATTATTGTTTTTATAGCTTGGACTAATGAAACTATAACATCAATAATAGCCGTATGCTTTTATTTTTTTTTCAAAAAGGATGCCGCTGCTGTCAGGGTTAGGGGTAAAAGGCGTTTTATTTCAGTAAAGTAAGAACGTAATCCAAATGTAAGAAATTATTTGTTTTATAGTAAAAGTAAAGGCAACCGTATTGGCTGCCTTTGTTTATATATTTAATTCTTTTAGCTGTTTGGGCACGAGCGGGGGGGGGGTATTAAATTACAAAGTGGAATTATTAATTAAAAAAATTAATCGTCTCTCCTTGGAATTTAAAATATTAGATAGCCAAAGACCGAAGTCTGAATCTTCATCTTCTTCTGAATATGTTAAAGTTGATAAAGGACTATCTACTAGATATCTAATAATGAATTCATTTTGTGAATCAGATATACTTAGACGAGCAAGATTATTATTTCTAATATATTCAATTTTCATATTGTCATTGTATTTGTTCATCAGATTATTGTAGTATAACCAAATAGCATTTTTAAAACATAAAATTCCCACTACATTAGTGTTATAATCAGAGAAAAATCCACATGTAGTATCAATCTCTTTCCTTTTAATGATTAAGTGTTTTTGCGTTATACTGTTCAGTTCCAAAACTGTATCAAATTCTTCAAATGATTGTAAATAAATTTTCATATTAGTCTAGCATATCATATTTTTTTAAAATTGGCTTAATTTCATCTCCGAACTCTTTATATAGAGCCTGCCCCAAAGCTTTTGAATCCCCCAAAGGTCTAGAAGCACCATCAATAATTTGTGCATCAGTTTTACCAGCTTTTTTTAGCATTTCATAAGTTGGACCTAATTTGTCACCATAACGTTTCTCATTAAATTTATAAATAAAATCTCTTAATTCTGCGGGCGTTGCATCTTTAAATAATTCCCCAAGCGTTCTCCTTTGAGTGTTAAGGCTCATTGCAACTTCTTTTTCTGATTTTCCTGCCTTCAACATCTTTTCTCCGACATTTTTCAGAAATGCGACTGCATTAGTGTACCCATCTCTTAACGAGGTTTTTTGAGCGCTTTTGATGATTGATTTAAGACCTTTAATATCTTTAAAAGATTTTCCTAGATAAACTAAAGATATAGCTGCGGAAGCTGTATTACCAATTTTTTCTAGTGCTTTAATATTAGAAGCCATATTATATTGCTTATCTGCAACTGGCAAATTATTTAAATAATCAAAAATCTCTTTATCATTATTTCCAAAATCATATAAACTTGAATTTCTTACCTTATTTGACAATTTATGCCAGTGTCCATCTGTGCCGTAAACATAAGCGTTGTCATTATTCCAAGTTTTAATTTTATGTCCCGTAATTAGTTCTAATTGATTACTAATTTCAAGCACATTTATAAATTCTAAATAGCTTGTTCCATTTATATTCTTTTTACCAAGCATATAAAAAGTTTCTTCCAAGCCCTCTCTCTCCAAACTATTAATAACTCTATTTCCACTAAAGCTATAAGGGGAGTAATTTGGATATTGTCCCTCTAACGGGTCAGGCGCAAAAAACCTACCAATCCTCGGGTCGTGCATCCTAAAGGTATAATTTAAACTGTTACCTTCACCTTTAATCTCGTTATCTTTTTCCTGTCCCTGGAACCCATACCTGTAATCTGCACCGTTATAGAACCTGTTAGGCATCTGTACGCCATACGGGTCGTAATCGCTGTAGCTTATAACATCGGGAACATTGGTAGCTATTGGCGTGCCAACAACCACTTCAGATATTTTGAAATTATCTATATAAAATGACTCAGATACCCCAGACTTGTTAACTCCGTATAGCGTAAATGTATACGTATTGGCAGTCGGGGTAAATCTATAGGTTACGCGTTCCCTCAACTCATTTATAGATATCACTGTATGACCGGAAGATCCACTTAATGAAAGAGGTTGATTATAATTACTTATGTCTAAGTCAAAGCTTAATACATATGTTTTATTTGCTACTACAGTAAAGATTTTCCTTATATACGAACTCGTACATGACGTACAGGTCTGAACTTCAGGTGTTACTTTTAATCGGCCATTTTCCGAAATTCCTACTGCTTTAGAAACGTTAAAGCCATCAATAGTAGTTGTAAATTCATTATTATGAACCAAGGTCTCAGTTTCATTTGCACCGGCTACAGCAAGTTTTCTGTCTGTAATAACACTCACTACGTTACCCAGGTGATTTGATAATTCATAACGTTTATCACCCACAAAACGGACCGATGATATTGGTTCGCCAATAGGGGCAAGTATACCCACACCCTGGTCGTCACCTTCACAAATATCACCAATGCCATCATTGTCAGTATCTTTCTGGTCTGTATTTGCTTTGTACATACAGTTGTCGCACACGTCTCCTATATTATCCTGATCAATATCAGACTGATCTGCATTTGGAGTAAGCTGGCAGTTGTCACAATCATTCCCTATGCCGTCACCATCAAGGTCAGATTGTTCGTCGTTCCATTTTGTTTTACAGTTGTCACATACATCGCCAAAACCATCTTTATCTTCATCTTCCTGGTCAGGGTTGTAAGTAAACGGACAGTTATCATCTATGTCTTTAACACCGTCTTTATCGGTATCCAGTGCAGGGTTTCCGCAATAACTCGCCGTATATATAACGTTGTTAAGTTGCATTAATGCGCCGCTTTCCGATATTGTCCTGTTTGCCTGTGGGCTGTCAAACAGGAAGGTTTGCCCTCCATTATTAACAGTGTATGAGAAATCGCAAAGCTGTGCACGTATACCCGGCCGGGGGTCAGGGTTGTATTTTGAGCAATAATCAATATCTCTTGTACCTAACGAACTAAAGCTAGTAGCCTGTTCCGACGGATAATTTTTAATACTCTTAAGCTGGTAATTATCGTTGCCATCCATTGCAGTACTTTCTGCAATAGTGAAGTTTTCAGCGCTATATATATTTCCATTCAATACAAGATTAGGCGTATACTTTTTAGTTTGATAGTTTAACTTCATGGTAAGGTTCATATCCCACTCACCACTTGGTATTCCTGCTTTAAGAGTGTAGGTAGTGTGCGTAAGATAGTTCCTGTAGCTCCAGCGCCTGCCTTTAATCCCAGCCCCGTATCGGTTATATATCCTATGGTATTTTTCTAATGTAACTATCGGTAAGAATTTACCTGTAGCATCACGTCTAATTTCTACTTTAACGCCACTCCTATACCAGAATGTACGTTGTTTTTCACCTACTACACCTTGTAAGTCAGCAAGGTTTCGTGTGGTTGAATTGGCAAAATTGGCATCGTCCAGCTTAAAATTTGCGTTTACGGCAAAATTGTCTGTCATGGAAGCCGCCTCCGGATAAAAGTTCAGCCTGTTCGAATCATCGGTCCACGATGTAGAATTCTGATTTGTGAGTAACAGTCCGGCAGTTGCAGCAATCTCTGACTGTGCGCCAAAAGTCCTCATACTCATTCTTGGCGCCGCAGGAATATTATCTGCAGTTAGCTCCAACCTGGTTTGTTCCATACCCAGCCTGCTGCTGCCATAGATATTTTGTTCAATTAGGTAATATTTAGGCTGCTGTCCGCTAGCCTGTACCATTTCATAGGTACTCATTACATTACCCTGTGCATCGCGCTGATAGTAGGTAATTGTAATTGCTCCCGACGGTGTGGCTACTTTCTTAGCTATCCGGTTGCCAAGGCCATCATATTCAAAGCTAATAACCTCACCGGTGTCTTTGGTGACACTTTTTACTTTACCGTCTACCCTCCAGTTAATGCTTAAGCCTTCACCCTGGTCTCTTATCAATTGCCCTATTGCATCATATACATAGTTACCGGCAACCTGATCTGCAGGGTCTATATCCCCGTCAAAGTTGTCTGCCGGCACAGTTTCTGTAATATGGCTTAGTCTGTTGTTAGTAGTGGCATAGCTATAAACAAAACTGTCCATATTTTTCAGCAAAGAGACTCCGTTTGCATCTACAGCTATGGCATTCCTACTTAAATTTGTAATATTACCATTGTTGTCAAAAGAGTAACGTCCCGTAAAATAGTTGGCATTTACCATATCTCTATTGCCCTGAGCATCGTAGTTTAACATAAAACCGCCATTGGTTTTGATACGGTTTAGCTGATCATAGGTATAATAATTATAACCTGTAGAGAGGTTCCTTTGGTTTTGGTCCAGCAAAGAGATTACCATTTCTTTTATATTACCGTTATAAAGGTTTAATGCTGAAACATTGGTGAGATCTTTGGTACGTTCAAAGGCTTCACTTTTACTGAAGTTTCTAATTGCATTGTCATTACCTTTTCTTGAGGTGTAATCGCCACGGTAATAGTTAAGTGCAAAAGCAAAAGCATCTTTCGCTACAATTAATCCATCTTTCCCAACGTCATAAATGCTACCTACGCGCTCACCATTTACAGCTTTAAGCCATCCCTGTAGTGTATATATATAGTCAAGACCCTGTACCTGTTTATCTCCTATTACAGTACGCGCCAAAGGCCCATGATCATAATAAAGGTAATTGGCTTCTTTCTCCCAAATAATATTGTCTTTGCTGGTATGTACCTGTGTTATCCTGTTATCTGCATCATAGTCATACTTATGTATAAACTGGTCTGCTTTTTTAGGCTGGTAGGTTACCTTGTTTACATTACCGCTTATAAGGTCGTATTCATAGGTTATTTTCTTAACCGACCTGCCAATGGCAGCTAGTTCGGGGCTATTGTTTACCTCAATCAGCTCTTTAACATTGCCGTGTACATCATAGTCATAAAATAGACCATTGCTGTAGCTATTCTCTATAGTCGCTGTTGTTAATGTGTTGTAATATAATACACCTGTAACCCTGTTTCTGGTATTGTCATTTGAGTAAGCAGTGAATAACGACGCTGTAGTGCCAAAAGGAATATCATATGCTGTCCTCGTAACCTCATTTCTTACGTTTGTATCGTCAAAACCATTTACTTTATTTGCTGATAATATCAGTCTTCCTTCATCACTAATGCTATAGCGTGATGGAGTTCCTTTAGGAATAATTTCCCCAGCCTCAAAGATACGCCCCAAATTATCATAGCGCGTATAGCTGTATCTTGCTTCGTTGTTATTACCTGCATATGTTGCAACCTGCTTATCATTTTGAGAAGCAATTATACGTCCCAGGTCGTCATACGCAAATTTAGTAACACCGCCATCGGGTGTTTTTTGCCATACAAGTTGGTTCAGTGAGTTATAACGGTATTGTGTTTGCATCGTGTGCCCCGGTTCTGTACCCGTTGCAGCGTTGTTATTCCTGTTTTGGTTTACCGCTGCGTTGGTGGTCTCTGCCAGCCTTACCACTCCTTTTGGTGGTACTGTCTGGGTAAGGTTACCGGCCTGGTCATAGTAATAAATAGTATATTGATATTCTTTATCCAAACCCTCTTTCGTAAATGTTTCTTTAATATTGGCTATTGCAGCAGCAATATATCTTTGTTTGAAAGCCTCTCTTTGCGCTTCAATATAGGAATCGTAAAGCTGAGTAGTATAAGTTCCGTTAATGTTAGTTATAAAAATCTCACATGGGTCAGGCTGTTGTACCTGTACATTAATGGAGGGAATTATAGTTGTAGGCGGACAAACATCGTTTGCCACCATAAATTCTTCATCTACATACCTTGCCCAATCAAGAACGCCACCGTTTACAGCATAGGTATAATACTGGTCTACTGCTGAGATAGTCTGGTTGCCTCCATAACCAAGCCCAGACGTTGCAAACTGCGCAATTGACAAAAATTTTATGTTTGATGTCCCTGTCACATTGAACTTTTGCAGATAGTAAGCATAATCTGCGGCGACATACTGAAAATTGGCATCGCAAAAGTATTGTGCTGTAAAATAGCCCGGCACTTCATAATCCCTTACGTTCGATATTACACTATTATAAATACGGAATCCATCGGCACATGCAACAGGAGGTACAGTTTGAGGGATACATTTGGCACATATAAAACTTTCGGAAGTACCGCACTCATTCGTTTTTAAACAACCTATACTACCTGTGGCAACAACAATTTGACCACTGGTTGAGGTTACTAAGGCCGAAAAAGTATTATTGTTAGGATTTAAGTGTATAGTATGAATTTGCTGTATTTGCCATATACTAAGTTGTGGAACGATTAGTTGTACCTTACAATTAGACCTCGGGTCTAATGCAAATTCTAATCTTGTACCCGATGAATTTTGCGGAATATCAAAATGATTAACACTAACGTATGGCTGAGAAGGGTTTACTCCACGATTTATAAACGGTGTAAGTCGCTGGAAATAATTATCGCTATAACCTTCAACGGCTAGTCCAGCAGTCCGTCGTTGTACAATTGTATTCAGTATAAAAGTTAATGTTTCTGCTGGATGATCTTCAAATTTACAAGGGACATCAATACAAGTAAATGTTCCACTTCTTACGGTTTTGCCCGCAGGTATGTATTGGTTATTATAAGTATAACCGGTATGTTGGATTTCAACTGTAAAATGAGCTCTGCCATTTTCAATTTCATATATGTTTAAGTCTGAAAAGGTGGTTGTCTGTGCCAATAGATTAGTGTTGTATTCCATATCAATAGACATTTGGCACACTCCCCATGAGTTCTCAGAATTAGTGTTAAAAAAGAGTCCAATATCTGAACCCGACCCTGTGTGGACATTCAATATTTCTACGCCTCCCGGAGCCTGCGGAGGTGCGCCTCCAGACATATAGGTCGAGAGATTTGCTTTAACATGGTTTATAAGTGCCAGGAATTTTAGTTCTTCTGTACGAATTACTGTCATATTCCCTCCTAGATCTTCACTAGTTCCACTACAAATACACCCAAAATCTATAGGGTTCATAAACATGTCTTTACCAATACTTCCATTCATTGTTACAAGCTGGGAGTTACTGTCAAGGTAAGTAATAGCAATATTGTTGTAATCGTCAATATTTACAGCAGTAAACTTTTGTGCAGTATAATCGATATTCTGATTCATTGCTACATACGCAACTATATCTGATCCTAGTACGATAGTAAATGTATTCGAATCCGGATACCATACTGCTTCATAGTTGCTGTCGCCCAATATTTCAGGCAGTATACTGGTAGCATATCCATAAGGGTCGGTTGGTTCCAGTGTCCCTACATTAGTCATACCAAGAGGCATGCCACCTGATGTAAGATTTCCGGTGCTGTTTAGCTTATTTAAAAGGCGCGTAAAGCCTTTTTCAAAACGTGTTTTAGATACACATCCTTTGCTTCCTGTACCTGAAGCCGACTCTTGGCTTAGTACAGTTGCGCTTTGATGATCAGGATTGCTTACAAAGCCGCATGCACCTACAGCTACAGCAGAATTACCTGTAAGTATGATTTCTTCGGGAGTACTACAGCTTCCCGAAGTTCTTATTATTGAAGCTACGATCCTGAATTGGTAATTTGTACCGGGAACGTAGTAAATGTTTTTTAGCTGGGTAATAATAAACGCATTATTTTTATAAGCATTCCATGAGAACGGGCTTCCGCAACCGGCACCTGTATCTCCATTAGTTACAGACAGGTTTATGGGATAAGAATTATAACCATCGTAAATATCCAATGTTAAAGTGTTACCATCTGGACTTACATTATGTTTGATAATAATTGGCGAATTAAATGATGAAATCGCATTATTGCCTGCAAGAGACTTATATAAATCTGGCGTAAACTGAGGTATATTATTCGCTAAAAGATTTTGAGGTTTAAGACCATTAGTATGATATGTAGGATCCACTAATGCCTGAAGGAATAGTTCCATATCAAAGGCTAATGGACATTTTCCTGTTTGAAGGTAGGCAGAAGTATCGTTGTCACTTGAAAGGTCCTGGCCGTTTTGTCCTTCTTTTGCGCCATAATTAAGGCCTGTATCTGTAGAAATGAATCGTTTTATTTTATTAGCATATAAGTGGCCTGTGGTACCACTACATACTGCTAAATACCCTTCGGAAGGCAAATTGAACGCACCATTTATAAGCGTTAATACGTCTGAGTAATTATTATAGGAAGCCAGTTCTGTTGCGAAACTTTCAGTAGTGTCAATATCACCGATACATCCATTATATCTCGATTTTTTTGCTGAATAAATGTTAGCATATACGTTTTTGATTTTATTTTTCAGGCCTAAATAGTAGTTCCGGAAAGTTACCCATATCCTGTCTTTTTGATGTTCAGGGAGGCTATTGATATGATTTAAAGCAGTATTAAAATTGGAGAGCGGTGTACTATAAAATGATTCACCCATTCCATCATTGTTAATCACGGAATAAACAGCCATTTGCAGCATGTTAACATTAGTTCCATTAACCTTCATGTTATCATAACTGGTGTTCAGAGCTTCATACATTGTTTCCTTACGTCTATCCCTAATGCTAGCGGTCTCTATATTGGGGTCTTCAGCAATGCTGATAATGTTGTTGAAGTAAGGGTCCTGATTGTTTTGAAGTAGCTGTAAAAAGCTTATGCCTATACTTCCTGAATAAATTTCACTAAACTTGTCAGTTTTCTCTAATAATGTGTCAAAGTCCTGCTGATTAAATTTATATGATGCTACAGCTTTTTGATATATGTAGTAGTAGTATTCCGGATGATACTTTAATAGGGAATTTGCCCATGAGGGCTGCCATTGGTTTACAAAATCATTTATGTTTGCAAGCTGCTCCGGGTTTACAAAATATTGACCGTTGGCATCCGTAGTTAACGATCCGCCCGAAATTGCCGGCATGTAATTGTTATCACTTATTTTTGTTACTCTTATTTTAGAAGGTATTCCCAATTCATCGGCGTAGGGCAGGGCAGGATGTTTCCAACTTAATAAAGCTTCCTGTCTATTTATATTCTGGTTTAATTCAGCATCGTATTCCGATACTACCTGATAGCCTCCATAAAAGAAGGAGTTAGCATTATTAAAGATACTTAACGGATCTGGTGCATCCTGTGATTGTTCATCTATTTCCGTATCCGGATAAGATGATACGTCCAGCAGACTACTTACGTTACCATATTGTCCTCCCGGGCTCATGTCGGCAAGTAATTGAAATTCGAGAATCTCATCTATACCAACAGCCTGTTCACACATATCCCTACAACTCTCTAAGGCATCGTTAAACTGGCTGTAATATACAGTAAACTGTTTCTGCTCTTCCGGAGTTATGGCAGAGCCATTTGTTTTTGTGAGAGTTGTACCATTATAAGCATATGTATTGCCAAAATGCATTTGCAAATAAGAGACAACTGCAGAGTTTCTGGCTAGTATAATGTAAGTATTCCTACCCGTTACATTGCCTTGCTCGTTCTGTCCATGCATACTCATTATATTGGTATAGTTTGAGAGATTAGTTCCGGTTAGGTATTGACTCACTAAAGACAATTCACACTCTTTACAGCTTATATCACAATTTTCTAATGAGGCTGCAGGATTAAAAGTGTTTGGGTTAATGTAACAGGTGCTTAATGGGTTAGTTAATCTATTGATATAATCATCGGCATACATTTCTACAGCTTCCTTATTTACCTTGATTTCTTTATTTAGATTATATGTCCCAATTTTAAGTCCCGATGCTGTTAGGGTTTTTGTCAATGAAAGGGTTCCGGCAGTACTGGTATTAAAATTTGCCATCCCAATTTTATCACTTAAGGTTCCACCTGCCAGCGTTTCATGAGCACAGTCATTCATAAGGCTGGTAGCCCAATTAAATACAAACGGATATTTAAAAGTTCCAAAACATGTGTCAGTATATGCATTGGTATTATGCGTAAAATTGTATTTGAGTGTAATTGTTGAATCGTCAAGTATTACTCCTAACTGTGTGTTCACCTTTATCCCATCAATAGTATTTCCATTTTCGCCACTGGCAAAAAGTGTATTAAGTGGAGCCAGATCTGTTATTAAATTTTTATGTAAAGAAGTATTTGATTCATCTGAAAGCGCTATCAGGTTTTCAGGCTTATTTCCGGCTAGCGCGGTTGCAATCGTCCTTCCCTGAGGATCTACGTAACTAACACTAACCTGTTTATTGGGATCTACAACGATATTTTTTTTGTAGTAATTAAAATAGCCTACTTTATGTCCAAACAGCCTGTTCAGCTCTTCCTGTGCCGGTTGCAGGTAAAAGTATTGCATTTCATGGCCTGTGCCTATCTGGTGAGTTTGTCCTACACCACCTTTTCTTCTTATCCTTCCGGTATTATCCGGAGTATATTCTATTTGAGAGAATGGGAATCCATTGGCATTAGGGACATAATCCTGAAAATTATTTTTCAGGATATTATTGTCAGAGTAATATTTAGATGAACCACTTGTTTTGGACATTGCTGCTATGACAGTAGGAGAGCAGCTTGTTATATTTGGATTGTCCCAGTCAAAATCCTTATGAGTAAATAATCCTGAGGAGGTGTTATTGTTCAACCCGTCATAGTAGCGTATAGCTGACTCGTCAAGAGGTGTCGGTAACACTTCGATGACAGGACGACCCTGATTATCATAAATTACTTCTCCGGCAATTGCCTGGTTATTAGTATTTGTACGTGTTACAGTTTGCCTGTTTCTTAATGTTCCGTCGAAATAACTAACAACTTCTTTCTTTTTTCCATCTTCGGCGTACGACGATTGATACTGCCAGTTTTTGGCACCGCCTTCATAATTTTTTCCTATTGTGAGCACATGTGGCCAGTCTGCAATAAAAATTTTATTGCCAATTCCGCTCGACCAGCTGCCATAATAATTCTTTGTAACATTATCAAGAAATCGACCTATCGGCCTTATCCTATAAATAAGGTAACCTTTAGAGAAAACAAGAGGAATTCTATATTCGGTATCTTTTGTTTGTATTCTCGTGCTATTAATTAAAAATTCCGATTCGCTTAATTTAATTTCATTCTTTGATAATTCGTTATTGTCTGTGCCATAATTATCAATCCATGCCCATTCTAACTCATACTCTTCAGCCGGTGCAGTTGCATTTTTAATCCATGAAATTTCTATTTCATTTTCATTATTAGTTATCGATGGGGAATTTATATAGGTTTTATTTTGACCAATGTAAGTTATAAGCCTTAAAGATGGTATTGCAATAGTGTTTTTAAGATTATAATATCTTTCAGTGCTAAATTTCAGTTGTATATACACTGCAGAATTGGCAACAGTGATAACCTGCCCTGAAGCATTCTTATATGTTATTGAGGTTACCGTTAACCTTGCCCTATGTAATCCTGGGATTTTATAGACAGCGTAGTCTACCATAGATTGTATCTCCCCCACATAGTCATGTTTTATCTCAAATGAGAGATTTTTAGTAGCTTGTGCTACCCCTGCAGCATTATATGGAATAACGGCTACATTGATCAGACATGAATATACCTGTGACTGTGCAGAAAGATTCCCCGTTTCATCCATAAGACCCATATGAATGTATATAGCCGGGTCAGTAGAGGTGAATAAGGTGCTGCTTAGTTGCGCATATTTAGCATCCTGTACATTTAAAACAGCATTGGGCACAATGGCATTTCCTACGAGTTGTGGACTTACCTGCTGTTCGTTGTTACTATAACATAGTATGTTACAGATTAAGATAAGGGCTGTTAAAATAAACTTCCTGTTTAACATAGATTATATTTTTTATCGCTGATCTATCAATTCGTATGAGCTAAACTTTTCCGACAGTTTAAGTCCCTTTTTTGTTATAGTAATATATGGTGTTGTGTCAAATTTTTCGTGAGCTATGTCCTTTCGCGACGTTTTACTAAACTCGATTTCCAATTTTGGTTTGTGGATGTCTTTTTTAGTGTAGTCGTTTGAAAAATTCATAGCTGTACTATAATAAAACACCTGTTTTTGAATAAAATAATCTTTACCAATTCGGAGTATTATTTTAGAATATGGAAGCGGTGAATGTTTTTTAGCCAGTAACTCTATCTCCCAATATGTCTTTTGGTCTTTAAGATAACCTTGCTGAAAAATTTCGAGAAGCTTATTTATATTAAACTGCTCTTGTGGTATCGCCTGTGGCTTTTGAGCAAGTATCGCTTTCTCATCGTGATTTACTTGGATGTTTATTTTCTTAGTAGCGAAATATTCTGTAGTGTTTATTTTCAGGTAAATTTCATTTGTTGCATTCTTGAAAAAATTTCCTTTGTAAGTCTCTGTAATGATTTTAGACTGCGGATTTTTGTACAGATTATAAACTGTAGTAAATTGTAAAGGCTTCGCTGCAGAATATTCTGCATTTACCCTAGCAAGTATAGCTTCTCTTGTTTGCGCTTGTGTGCAGCAACCAAATATTATGATTATGTTTAGTAAATATTTCATTGTCTTAATTACCTGTTGCCTGAATTACACTTCCCGATCTGGTTTCCTGAATGGTCTTAATACCTTTAGCTGTTTCTTTTTTTATCCTTACTAATCCTCCTTCATTGTCATATTCGTAGAAAGTAGAATAGTTATTGTCATCCTGTTCGGCCATTAGCCTAAATGTTTCGGGATCATAAACAAAAGATTTCATGCTACCCTGTAATGGATGTATACGTATATCATCGAAATAAACAGGAATGCTTGGGCTAAGGTTTTCCAGTTCAATATTTAGCATCGTCGCTGTTGCAGGTATCTCGAACTTAGAAGCAAAACGTTGCCATCCGTCTATTATATCACCTTCAGGAAGGAAGGAGATCTCGCCAACCTTTATTTTAGCCTGATTAAGGAAAGTCATTTTAATTATGGAGTTGGTAAATGTTTTTACCTGTATATTTTGTTCTTCTGTTGCCCATGCGCTTAACCAGTAGGTTTGTCCCGGGGTAGGCTGGAAAGTTTCGCAATCGTAGCAAAAATCCAGTGGAATTGCTTCTCCGCCACAACCTATATTTGCATTGGCAAGCCTGTCTGAGAAGAATCGGCCATTAGGGTCGGTTAATTCATCTCCAAATTCAGAGAAGTCTTTTGTTTCAAAGTAATCTGCCGATAATAAATTGTCTTTACCGCTTACAGGAAACTCTGTAGGAGCCATTTCCATAAGGTATTTTATGGAAGACATTAATCGTGGCGTAACATCGCTGATATTTGTATTAGTATACGCATTGGGATCCGGTGGCAATGCAGTATCGTTTACATAATATCCATTTCCTATACCAAAGATGTAAAGATGCGAATCTTCATTGTTTGCTATGTTGGCCATTTGCTGCTTTAGGGCAGGCACATTTGCAGTCTGCGATCCATCGGTAATCATTATCACGATTTCAGGAATTAGTGAATAGGCTTCCATCGCCTGTTTTAAACCACTCGCCCAGTAATCGGAATTAGCACTTACCCCAGGTCGTATAGGAGTATATCCAGTTTTATACTTATTGATCCAGTTATCAAATTTGTATCGGGTTGCCGGGGTTATTTTGTCGTATACATAATCCGTTCTTGTATAGTTGTCAGAATCTGCCATACCTGTAAATGATACAGTCATATTTGAATTTAACTGCTGCTCTACAAATGCTCTAAGCTGTACACGTATTTTCTGAGCTTCTTCATCACTAATTGAAGCCGATTCATCAAGAACAAATGCAACGTGTGATTCGCAGGGTTGTTCAGGGCAGAATATAATATTATTTGCCTTTACATTTGTATATTGCCTGCCATCCTTATAGGTAGCTATGTAGGATGGAGTGCCAGTTCCCGAATAATTCAGGATATTTAAATCGACAATTGTTCCGTAATTCCCTATTACAACATCGGGCTGCGATGCATTGGGGCTAAATGAGAATAAAAGAGCATTGTTGTTAAAGCTTATATTATAAACCCCGGGATTTGGTGTTGTGATATATGGTGACAATGCTGATAATTCAATATTGGTATAACCATTAGGTATTTGACCGTGAAGATTAAACAGACTATTAAGAAAAGTTTGAAATAATTGTTTTACCAAGGCTGTATCGTTGTTTTTTTCGGTACAGTAAGACCCTGTACCATTTCCATTTCCGGTATCATTGCCACAGTTTTCACTTACTGTCACAGTTTTGTAAAACGTACTTTTGCAGCTATTCGCATCTATTTCCAATTTAATTAGATAATTACCGGGGGTGGCATAGGTGATATAAAGAAGAGGTTCAGAGCTTGTGCCTATCACAGAAGTTCCGGATTGGTTATAAAAAGTCCACATGTGTTGTGCACCTTCGTAGCCTTGCTCAGAGAACAAAAATCCGGTAGAAGTGTTAACAGTTACGCATGATGCACCACTGTTTAGTTTAATTTCTCCGTAAATAGAGCCACAGCTGCTGCCATCCTGAGGGCAAAAGATCAGGGATTTGATCTGGGGATATGTAACCCTGAAACCACTAAGCGCAAATGCAGTTATATAATTGGTAGGGTCATTGTAAGTAATTAATACCGATAAGTCTGCTAAAGGACCATACATTTCTATTTGCACATCGGGAGCCTGACCGGGATAGAATGAAAACCTAAGCATAGTGCCATCCCACGTAATGTCGTAAACAGATGCACTGTTATACAGGTTGTAAGGTGCTAATGCATTAGTTTCATCCGAAGTATATGGACCTGATATAAAGCCTCCCTTGCTATATATCGCATACAAACTATTTATAAGCTTTGTCAGCTGTTTTTTTATCTCTGGTGTTTTAATATTGGTTTCCGAACAATAAGAGCTAGGATCTACACCTGGTGCAAAAGCCAGACTGGTTACAGTTGTTTTACAATTACCATAAGTAATATCTAATTTTACTTTGTGAGGAGCACTACCTCCTGGCAATGTTACAACAGGATTTGATGCAAAACTTTCAAATAAAAGGTTATTATTGGAATCTATAAAAGTCCAGTGATAATGAGTAATATTCGATACAGTTGTATTTAAACTAAATTGTGTAGGATAATATGGAGTGATAACATTTACACCAGGAGAAAAACTAATAGAACCTGTAAATGGCCCGCAATTATTTTCGGCGGCGCAAAAGTTTACATTTCTAATAAAATGCATGTCGTATGCATTTCCATTACTATAAGTTGTTTTATAGTTTGCCCCAGACATAGTAAAACCCCCTAAATAAAAGTCATTAAGAATACCATTATTTTTCACCATAACATCATATACACCTGAACTGTTAAATGAAAATTTAAGTATTCCGTTTTCATAGCTAATGTTATAGATAACAGATTGTCCGCCGTTTATGTATGGTGCGAGGGCAGCAACCTGAGGCGATGAATATACCGGTGGTATAGGCTGCCCTGAAGTTACAAGTGCAAAAAGGTGATTAATAAGATTGATGTATATATCTTTAACTATTTCTGATTGTGGGTTATAAAGTGCACAGTTGTTTACAACTCCGCTTCCAGGATTGGAAGAGTCGCTGCCATTACCCGGTTCGGTGTTATCCGGTATGCCATTGCCGTTTTCATCACCTGCCGAAGGACATGTTTTAGAAACTTTAAAATACTTTTCAAATTTAGTAGTACATCCTGTAATTTCAGTAACTATAAGCCTTGCCATATAAATGCCGCTTCCGATAATTGTAATATTGGGATTTGCGGTATAATATGATGCAACGGGATTCATCTTATCGTTATAGATGATCCATGCATAGTTCGCAATATTGCCTGCGTTTGTCTGTAAAACAAATGGTGTCGCAATTCCGGTTGCCACACAAGATACGCCAGGATTTATTATTATTTTGCCACTAATAGGGTCACAGGGGGCGGGGCAGAAGTTAATGTGTTTAACATGATTTCTTACAACCTGAACTTCTCCATTTTCATATATAACTCTCAAAGAAGATTGTTGTGAAGGTGAAGTATATGTAATAAGGTCTATGTTTTTAATAAAAACACCAGTTGACGGTGCTGGTAATACAACGTCACTATCTAATTGATTTGTTCCATGATTAGAAAATGAAAAACTTAAAAAACTTCCTAATGAGGAGTCTGTAAAATTATAAATTTGGGGGTTAGAGTCTGTTATAAAAGGAGTTAATTGTGTTAATTCAGGACAAGTAAATGGTCCGTTAACACTCTGTTTTTTTATCAGAGCATTTAAAAGATTTTTGAATAGGTATAATACGTTAATGCTTTGTGCATTATTAGTTGTACAAAGCGTGGGAGTAACCATCGTACAGATGTCAAAAGTAACATCGCCATCTAATGCAGATTTGCTAAACACTCGTATTTTATATGTTTCACCAATTATAAGATCAGAAGCAATGCTATAATTGCTTTCACTGCAATACAACTGTGTCATAGTATTGCAATTATTTCCTCTGTATAAAGAATGTACAAGATTTCCTCCTTGGATATTGTATAAATTAATTGAACGCTCTGTACCTGTTGCTGTAAATGTATACCAAACATCTTTTGATGTGCTCTGGCAGCTGTTCGGCTGGGGGGAGATCGTGGCGTTGCTTAACCTTCCCGGATTACTACCGCAAGACCCGTCAGAAAATGTGGTCAAAGCCGTAGCGTTCTGACATTCGTCATTTATTGGCGGGCATGAATTTATAGAAAACTCAGGACTAAGTAAAAAACAGTTCGGGTTTTGAGGATTCTGTAATAAAATCTGACTTTTATTTGTGTAAGAGCCTAAGGTAACGGACCCTGTACTATTTATATTACGGCTTGAATTATTAGTTTCATTAAATACGGTAGCGGTGAGAGAACCTACATTACCCATATTTGTTATATTAGCGTTAAGAGTATAACTTAAAGTGCCGCTACATCCGGTAACAAAGAATGTGCTTTGGAATTTTGTACTAGCTGTGCATGTTTCGCCTATAGTAACTGCAAAGGTATCGTTCGGATCTGTGCTCTTAGTAGCAACAACGATATAATACGTTGCACCCGCTGTAACGGCAAAATTTGGTATGTTTTTTTCGGTTACTTGATCATTTACTGCTGAAGCGACGCAGTTCACGCCAATGTTTTCACAAGAATTGTATACGAAAACAGCGGTTTTTTTTTGCTGAGATAATGTATTTATATCTATATTTAAATTTGTAGTGGGCGTGTACTTATAAATAGTATACTTGCCATTTAGATAGCCGGCAGAGTTGTTTCCGCATGATGTTCCTGAATTTGAAGCGTATCCTCCAGAGCCCAGAAATTTTTTTAGTGTAGATATATATGGAAGCCCAGTAGGGACTTGTATAGGTTTTTCACATGTTTGTCCTAAATTTGCAAGTGTAAATTGTTGTACATTAGACCATTCCTGATCTGTATTGCCACATTTAGAACGTATGTGATATCGATATGCCTTTCCTGGTTCTAACGGGTTTCCGTTAGAGGTAGTAGTTGCTGTTAAAAAAGGGCTGGTAACTGTTACGGGGTTTGCAAATGATATATCGTTAACTTCGGTTATCACTAATTCCCAAGCTGAATTATTGGCAGTGTTATCCCATGATATTTTTGCAGAAGATGTGGTTATGTCAGAGACAGATAACTGGGTAGGATTTCTACAATCATGACCTACATAGACGTCATCTATAAACCATCGGTCTCCGTTATTAGTTTCAAATACAAAAGCTAGATATACAGTACTACTGGCATATTGTGCAGGTATATCTAGCTTTACCTTTTGATATATTTGTTGATTTGGGTTAATTTCTAATTCCGTCCACTGTTTTAATAACTGAAAATTGGATACACCTGTTTGTGATGTACTGGATATATAAACTTTATAAATGGATCCCTGGTTATTAACCTGACCAGTTTTTGAGTAGAATTCCAATTTTGGAGTGGGATATTGGGCTAGATTTATTGCAGGTGTTACTAACCAGTCTATCGCTTTGCCGGATGACACAACTTCTGAGTAGATGTAGGCAGCTTTTGTGCCCTTATACGCTGAGAGGGAACTATTGCCCTGTGGGTTGGTGCCCCATCGGATATTGGCAACTCCCTGCCCGGTTTCAAATACAGCCCATGTCCTTGAAGGGGCTGTTTGCCATATACCATTGGTGGGTGCGAGGGGCGCCTGTTCAAAGTCTTCAAAAAAAGGCTGCTGGGCATAAGTGCCCGTTGCTATAAAAAGTAATACTAACTGTATTATTTGTTTTAATCTAATCATAATAAGCATCCTTATTAATTATTTGATGACGTACAAGGCACGATCTGTTTCTGTAGCGTTGCTTTGTTTCTAGGGGATACCTTTAAACTTTTCCTCCCGGAGTGGGCTTTAGTATTAGATATGCTCACTTTATTTGGCGAAAGGCTTCCATTAAAATTAAAGTGTGCTGTGGTATCGCAGGTGTTAAAACCATAATCTTCAAAACCATCGTAAGCCAGTTCACTATATTTTGTATTTGCTGCCAAGGCAACAGGAAATTTAAAATTATACCCATATATAGCCGAGGAATATCTACCTAAGGCATCCCGATTTTCAAGCTCAAACCCAAAAGGATTGTATTGTGAAACTTCCGAAGCGTAAGTCCACTTGGCTTTATTGGCTGTATTAACCACCCATTTAGTTGTGGTAGCATCATAAGTATAGAAGGGGCTAAACGAGTTAAAGAATCCTGTTTGCCTCGGATTAGGGTTCGCCTCAGAATTTCGTCCTGTTAGATAGGCATACGATACTTTCGGCCTCCAGTTTCCTTTAATATTATATACGTAAGGGTTGTATGAAACCTGGGCATTTTTATCATCATTGTCATAAACAAATACCAATTGTCCATTAATGTATCGCATCTTGGGCAATCTGCATTCACATTGTGCGGGCCATGTGTCATTATATTCTATAGCTGATGCATTAACTATCCTGAACTGCGCCGGAGTTGTAGATGTAAATAAGTTAGCTGGCAGTTGTGTTAAAGCAGTAGTTCCATTATATAAAGGATTGGTCATTGATGTTACAGATGCCATTGAAGCAGACTGCATATTCCTGTTTCCGGAGCGTATTATTTTAAATTTTCCAGAACTTAATTTAGCATTGGTTACGTACCGCCCATTTTCCGTTATAAGCGTAAATTTTGCCCCATCTAATTGTGTCACGTAAGCTTTAAATGCATCTTTGGTGTTAGTATTTGACACTACCCATAGTTCGTCTCCCGGGGTAAGATAATTTGCTGGGGAATATCCCGGAACTAAAAACTGATATTGTCCTTCAGAACCAGATGCCTTTGTAATATTCCACTCAAGATCGAGGTTTGAGGCAGATTGCTTCATTGCACTGTAACTCCAGTACGCTGGAAAATTAAGCGAATAATATTTGTCTTTGTACTCATTTACAGTCTCCGTTAGCAAAACTTGGCCAGTATCTGCGTCCCACGCAAGGTTTTTAGTAGATACCATAGCTCCAGCATCATAAACTCTTTTCTCTCTTAAAATAGCTGATGTATGTATAACTTTTGTTGTAACAGCTATTTTAATCTGATTTTCGTGTCTCGAGAATGAAGGAATTATTGTTGGAATCGCTAGCACAAAAATTCCTATTGGCAAAACTGCGGTATTAAAATTTAACCCGGCAGTTGTTGTTACACTCTTATTATCCCTGAAGTCGTTTATAACATCATAATCAACCCCTACAAGTTTTGAAAGAATATTTCCTTTAGCGTTTATAGTTGTAATTACGTTATTAAGTTTTCCCTTGTTACGGTTGAAGCTAGCGGTACCCTGTCCTGCGGTTTCTTCATAAATATAGTCAGCACCCGAAATTGCAGATGTTTGCCCCTCTGCATAAATACGTTCACTTTTTACTTTTCCATTCATATCATTTGTATGGATAGAATATCCTTGTGATAAGGTAAGATGGTCCCTGACATTTAAATTAAGTATGGAAGCAAGGGCTTTGGACTTGTCATATCGGGACATAAGGTCCGTATAATCTGTTATTGTAGGATAATCTGCTGAAGTATAAAATTCTGTTATAACTTTTCCTGTAGCATGTTTTTTTACAATTGAGGTAACAGTATTGTTGGTATCCTTTATTTCTCGTGGAAGATTTTTTACGGTTACGCGTCCGTAAGTTATTTTGGGTGAAGGAAAGAAAGATTCGCCTAAAGGCATTTCGGTATAATTTTCCTCATCGGGAGCTAATAGCGCTGCTGAATTATTCTTGTCAAAGAAAGGCTGTACAAAGGGATTCTCTTTATTACCCAAAGGTTCGTATGTAGCCACACCAGAAGTTTTTCCATCTGCGCTTTCATAAGAATATTGCTGGCCGTAGTATTGTTTGTATTTATCATCGCTCTCATGCTGTGTCATTACCTGCCATTGGTCATGCATTTTAATCTCCTTTACCCTGCTGCCGCCACCAAATTTCTTTTGTTCTGGCTGCATTAAGCGTATCCATGATTTTGCCGGGATAAATCTGCTAGCAATGCGCCTGTTCACTAGTTGCTGATTAGGGCTTTTTAAAATCTCAAACATTGCAGGAACAACATTAATGATCTCTTTTACAATTTCTTCAATATTATCTGTAGATTCATCTGTAGCACTGCTATATACATACCTGTTGAGGTATTGCCTTCCAAATTGCCATCCTGCTTTGGATATAGGATTTACCAGTGCTGAATTAGAATTGAATCCATCACCTTTACTTACAACCTTAATAGGTATAGATGCGTAGTATTTACCTCCAATACTAAATGTTTGGTATTCTATACCTTTGTCGAGCTGGAGATATCCCGTTACATAGTCATATTTATCTTCATTCCCCGAATTAGGCTGCGACATGTTTAGAAGAAACCTGAAATACATGTTTTCATTCTCTATATCACGTATATATTTCTTCTTAAATTCTCCAGGGGTCATCTGTTCATTTAGTTCTACATATATCCTGTTTGTAATATCGCTTCTGTCCATATAAAGGATATTATTAGTAACACCAGCTAAAGTTGTTGGGGCAGAAGTTTTACCAACACCGGTAACTTTAAACATTTGCATTACATCTTTATCCTGTACCGATTTATAATCGTCAGATTCATACTGAAGTTCAATTTTACCACCGGAAGGCAATCCAACAGACTGTAACAGCCACGCGCCACTATACTGGTCTGCTGTACTTTTATTTTGTTCAACAAAAGGAAACTCAGCATTTGATATAGGGGAGTTTATATCACATGATGCTATGGTATTATCCTGTTTATAATTGCCCCATGCGTCATATGCTTTTATATTATAGGCCGGGTTGAATGAACTGTACTTAAAAGTGTAAGGTGTATATTTACCCATGTTAGAATTTCTATAGGTAAAAAATATTTTTTTCAGGGTTAATTTACCTCTCTGGTTCTGTAGTTCGTTGCTTTCAAGTGATGTTTCACCAAAATTATTATCAACACCTGTTGCCAGGGAATAATCATATACGAAGTGTGCTACTTTAATAGGTGTTGCATTTTCTCCTAACGAATTATATTCTGGTTTAGAGTAAAGTGTAATCTTATTTAGTTTATACATTCTTGAAGGAGTAGATGTTGACCCACCACCGTTCTCACCATTTACTCCGTAGCCATCTTTTCGTACAGAAATATTAAACACAGCGACGTGTGTTTTAGTTTCAATTTTTTGAATGTATATTAATTCTTTTTCACCAAATGTATAGCTGCCTTTGTCGTCAGAGCGGTTGGTTTTTAAACCTTCGTCATAATTTGCGGCATTTTGAGTATAAGGAACCCTCCATTTGTAGGTACTAACTTGAGTTTTAGAATCGTCATAAATAAATTTAGTATAACTCCCAAGATCATCATCTGTAGGGCCGTCATTGGTAAGATCAGAATAATCAGACGACAATACAGAAGTTAATAAATAGCTATGTGCATAAGCAGGCGTTGTAACGCGATTAAAATACTGATCGCCATTAGCTTTGTTTCTTATTGAGTTGTGGCTACCCGGATTATAAGTAACTAATCCCGACTTGCAATTTGCCTGTATACCGCTAACATCAAAAGTTACTTCTTTTTTAGTGGTGTTGTAGGCGGCTTTTCCATATACATATCGCTCTCCACCATCTTTTATCACTCTTATTTCTGCTGTATGATGGTCTTTGGCGAATCGACTAAATTTGGTATCAAATCCATATTGACGGGCTTCAATTGTAGATAATTTCTGTATTGCTTGATTTCTGGCCAATCTTCCTTCGCGTTTAATTGGTGTTGTTATATTAGTACTCCCGAGATTGGTTTTTTTATGGTATACTGGCTCGGTGTTTCTTGAAAATTTGTTACCTGATGAAATACCAAATCGTACAGGATCGTATCCGCCTAGTTTGATGTCAAGCAAGGCTTGTTCATTATCTACGTGGAAACCGCCAATATTTTTAAAAAAAACTTTTTCATATTCAGGCCTGTTTCCAGTTTTTTTAGCTTCAAAATTTCCAATAGCCGGATTTGTGTTTCTCCAAACCTTAGTATAGCTGTCTGCTATGGTTACGGAGGCATTAACGCCCCAGTGTGCGCCTATTCCCCATCCTAGTTCTACTCCGCCAGCACTTCCGTTTGAATCATCATCCGTATGGTTGTCATAAATATATCCAACCTGGCCTTTGTATGGTCTAAAAGTTCCCTCTATGCCTTGTCCCTGTATGGAATATATATCATAGGTGTTGTTGGTAATAGGAAGTGTTGTAGTGTATATAGAGAAATTTTTATCTTTTTCCCGATTAAAATCTAAAATGTCTTTATCGGTTGCATTATAGGTATTTTCAAACCCATAAGCTCTTTCTGTTTTCTTTTTTTCAGATTCTTTAATTCCCTGGCTTGTCCTGTAGCCGCTAAATTTGACACCTGGTTCAATTCCCCACACCTCACTTTCAAGGTTAAGATTGAACATGTAATTGGATGATGTCATTCCTACCCTTTTAGTCGGGGTATAAGATGAGTTTACAAATGATATTATCCCCCCTGTAGATATGCCCCCATATCCTATTCCTCTATGATGTAAGCCGGTTTTGCTGATATATGCTGAAATGGCTAAGTCTTCAATACCTCTCCTGCTGCTTAGCGCTGTGCCAACATTCAGTCCGAGTGAGTTTTTGGCATTATTCAAATTAAGTATTCTAAAAGTGGCAAAAGGAGCCACGGTTGCGCCTTCCGTTGCAGATGCACTCATGTTCATGCCAACAGATAAATTATCAGATATATCAAAGCTTAGGCCTGCATTTCCGGTAAAAGTAAATCCGTTATAGTTATTGTATTTTACACCAAATCCTAGGCTTGGTTTAAGTATATCTGTGTGTTCGTGTTGTCCAAAAATACCGGCAAATGTTGTAAAGTTTGCACCTACGCTAACATTGTCTTTCATGTTGTTTTCATAGAGCATTTCATCACCATCAAAGTCATCCGGTATACCTCTCATTTGTCGGCTTATCTGTCCGACGTTAAGATCCCATCCCAAGCCTACCCATGAAGCTTCCTGGTCCATGGTGATGCCAGAATTATAAGCAAGATTTATAGGATATCCTCCCACATCCATTATAGGAATATTATAATTAAAATCACCGCTTGATAAATCCACCATATCTGAAGTTCCAATAGGTGTGAATGATTCAAATTCCGGTTGAGAAGGCCCTCCTGTAAGAGCAAAGGCCTGCATAGGTGCAATAACTTCAAGTATGAGCATTAATGCAAGGTAACACGCTATGACTTTAGACGCTTTACTTTTTCTGATTTTTTGAATCATAACAATATTTTAGTGGTTTTTTCCTCAAACTTAAATTTCAGTGTTCCTTTTTTAAAGAGGCGATCCTGATAGACTAACTGTATTTTATCCTGTGCAGGTATTCCTGAAAAGAATAAAACTATTTTTTGAAAAGGCGCTACTTTGAAATTTCTTTCATATGTAGCTCCTGCACATTGTATAGTGTCTTTTTTTGAAGTGACTACATAAAAATCTTTTTCAATTGAAAAGGACATGTATTTTATACCTTCTTCGTAGGTAAGACCGGTAAAGTTTTTTTCTAATAGATCTTTTTCATCATCTTGGGAAAACGAAAATTCAAATATTCTTTCGTTTTTATTTGTTTTCTCAATAGAATCTGCATGAAATAAATTTTCGTTTCCTTCACTTTTAAGTATATAAAAGGGTATTGGTACTTCTGTAGCTATAAAATTAATATCGTCAGCATGCTGAGTGTATTGAAGTGACTTCCATCCGGACTCTTCCAAATTAAAATACCTGTAGCGTATCTCAGAATCGTATTCAGTAGCTGATTCTTTATCTCTACATGAGATAATTAAAAAGAGTGATAACCCCAGTAGTAATAGTTTATCTGTTACCTTCATATCTTTCGTTTATATAAATAATAAATGCATCGCTTACATCTCTTGATCCATTGCCATAGATAATATTCTCGCCCTGTTGTGATCCCAATACCATTTCATATTTATTATCCTCTGAAAACTTTGTTGAATAATCCTTTATCCTTGCCCATATTTTTAAAGACTGCTCTCTGTAAAAGTCATTGGTAAAAGTTTCAAGGTCTTCTTTTTTTGATGCAAATTCTTTTATCAATAAGTCGTTAGTTTGGTTCCTAGATATTTGTATTAGGTTGTAGAGACTGTCTACTGTTTTTGAACGTTGTTGTAAATCTTTTTCTCCGGTTCTTTTTATTTCTTTGGTCATATTGAATTTTTCAAAAACCTTCTGGCTATTAATATATACAATAGAATTAGATTTTTGGGAGAAGAAAAGGAAATAGCATATTATAAGTATCGCGCAGGTATTCAGTAGGATAGCTAGTAAGATTTTGCTTTGGAATAAAATTTTTATCACAATATTTTTTAACAATTATTTTCCTCCCAAATGTAGAATATTGCGAAGTAGAAATTTTAACATTACTTGTTAAATATTTGTTAAAATAGATTGTCGAATATGACTATTGAATAATGTCTCTAAGTAAATAGATGTAATATTTTATGCTCTGATAATTTCCTATATGTCTGTTTTTCAAATATATAAATGAGACATTCGGTTTTTTTAGGAATTATCCATGTTTTATAATTTGAAATATAGTACTGTTAAAATCTATTCTTATTGTTAACGTTTGTTAACAATAAGAATCTTATATCTTATAGAAATGTTTAATTTTACATGATGAAGAGAATTGCAGTGTTAATAATTTTTGTGACTTGTCTTAACGGATTTGGTCAATCTTACGCGAAACCTTATGCGCCTAACTGGGAATCGCTTTCAAAGTATGACGAAACTGCCGAATGGTTTAAAGATGCCAAATTTGGTATTTTTGCACATTGGGGCGTTATGAGTGTACCTGCCTACGGCAACGATTGGTATCCCCGTAATATGCATATTGAAGGTTCTCCGGAATATGAACATCACTTGTCTATGTATGGGTATCCATCAAAATTTGGTTATCATGATTTTGTACCATTGTTTAAGGCTGAAAAGTTCGACGCTGATGAATGGGCTGAATTGTTTAAAAAAGCAGGTGCTAAATTTGCTGGTTTGGTTGCTGAACATCATGACGGCTGGAGTAACTGGGACAGTAAAATTAATCCATGGAACAGCAAGGCTATGGGGCCTCGAAAAGATATAATGAATGAGCTGGGAAAAGCTATTCATAGTAGGGAAATGAAATTTGTAGCTACATTTCATAAAGAACGCAATCTTCAAGTCAACAGGTATAAACCTGGTGAATGGAAAAATGATATTTCATATTTTCCATATAATCCAAAAATGCCTACTTCTTCTAACGACCCGTTGCTAGCTCAGTTATATGGTAATATACCTGCCGATAAATTCTATGAAAACTGGTACGGTGAATTAAAAGAACTGATAGATAATTATTCGCCGGATCTTATTTATTTTGATGGACTGATGAGTAAGATACCCGAAAAGTTTAAACAGGAATTTATAGCTTATTATTTCAACAATGCGCTAAAAGAAAATAAGCAGGTAGTTATTACACATAAAGAAGGTGAGTTGCCTAAATCTGTTAGTATAGAAGATTTGGAGAAAGGGCGTATGAATGCTATAACTAAAGATTTCTGGCTTACCGACGAAACAATATCTACAGGAAGCTGGAGTTATACTGAACACCTTACATTGAAATCTGCTAATGAAATAATTGACCTCTTGGCTGATATTATAAGTAAAAACGGCGTGTTGATGTTAAATGTATCGCCAATGGCAAATGGAATTATTCCGAAAGATCAGCAGGATATGCTCTTAAATATCGGTACATGGCTTGAAGTTAATGGCGAGGCGGTATACGGTTCACGTGCGTTTACTGTTTTTGGTGAAGGGCCAACACGGCAAGAGTATTCGGGCATGTTTATGAAGAAAATAACCTATGGTGCTCAGGATATTCGTTACACTACGAAAGGTGATACAGTTTATGCTATTGTTCTTGGATGGCCGGGTGAAAATGTTCCTGTGGTGTTGTCTGCGTTTGGTACAAATAAAAAAGTGCCTAAAGTAAAAAAGGTTTCTATTTTAGGTAATGATGAAGATATTGTATTTACTCAGGATGCAGAAGGTATTCGTATAAACACTCCGCCTGTAAAAGTTGATGATAAGGCGTATGTAATCAAACTCGAAGTAAAATAGTGAAAATTTAATTAACCTTTTTATTTTTGAAATATTCCGCTTTGCAAATCAATTTATTGCGATGACAGTATGGAAGAAAATGCAGCAGAGATAAAGACCCTTATATTTTTGGATTGTTCAGCAAAGACCTTGGTTAGAGCTGCAAAATGATATACTGTATGTAATCAAAGGCATTCATTAAATATGCAGGTAAGCTTATTAATGAGATCGGTTTGATGCTATTGATATGGTGCTGCTTTCAGAATATTGCAAATGACAACGCTTTTCAAATGCCTATTGCAGGGGTGTAAAGAAAGCATTAACAGCCACATACTAGAAGCTGATGTAATAAACGTTTTGAAAACTTGCAAGAGCCGATTAAGAGGCTCGCCTCTTTTTAGCTTGATAATATAATATTGTTACATGTTATAACAAATAAATATAATTTGCTCAGAGAGCATTCTGTATTTGGAGCACATTATACCGTTGATATTATAAGGCAAGGAAGGAGAAAGTATTTGTGGAAAATTCACGGCATATCAAATCGAAAATGTTTGCAAGCCAGCGGCAATGTAGGATCAAGAGGATAAGTTCGACTTCCATCTTTTGTGTATATTTGTGACGTTAAATTATGATGTTTTCAATCAACTAGTTAAATTGAAAGTCGTGGCAATTCCGTGGCATTTCTGAAATTTGAAATATAAAATCCAGCAAATATGCGTGTCTATGTAGGTAGATTCGAATCCCTTCTTCTCTGCTGAACGATTTTTGTGCCTTTCAAAACAAAGCAAAATCTTCAAAAAGCTTCCCATAGCTCTCAAAATAAACGTTTTTCGTGTTGTGGGAAGGAATTGAAAGAAACTGTTTACTCCCAGTCGGTTTTATTGCAGGTAAGAGAATTAATATAAGACTGGTTGTTTTAGGAGCTAATCAAAGCGAGTCTAGTGCTGTTGCACTTTTCCCCAATTCGAGTAAATATAACTTCCTACCGATTTCCTAAGGTATATTGGTCAGATTTTAAATTGTGTTAATCGGTAATGGTTAGCCTTTAAATAGTAGTAATACAAGATAATATGAAAGTTTGTTTTTATGTTTTTATGATATTTATGCTTATCGCATGCAAACAAGATGATACTGATAATAAAGAGGTTTCCCAATTCACGAATCGAAATGATCAAAAAAAAAGGAAAATTTTAGACAATTCGATGGAAGTCTATACTGATGAAACTCTATTGTTGAAAATTTTTAGACAAAATGGTAATGTGAAAAAAATGAACTTTGAATTTTTTAAAATGGAGACAAGCTAGTCGGTACTGCTGAATTAATACTTGTTGAAGATGAAGATGGGATTTACTACGTTCCCGAGCAATCATCTGTTTTTGATGAAAGCAATAAAGAAGATTACGGTTGTGATAGTACATTTTCATACCATAATAAAAATGTTTCCTTGGCATTTTCTCGAGAAAATGACAAAGGAAATCGCTTATCTTTGATAGTGTATAAGTCTATACATAAGAATCTAAATAATGGATTTTACACTTTATATAAAAAATAGGCTGTATTCTAAATATGTTGTTTGTATTTTAAATGTGGTAATAACGTTACCTCATAATGACATTTATTCCCAAAACCAATGCAACCTTGGAAAATAGGATGCACAAACTGCTCAAGCATTCAAGTTTTTCGAACCGTTAACCTCTTTGGGAAGGCAGCAGGTAATCTCTTAATTTAACGAGTTGTAGGCAAGCTTAAGCATCATAAAATTATGTTTAATGTTGATTGCAGTTGTATACTGATGTATTTTATTTATACTAGTTGAAGACGCAATATCTTCAATAGCATTCCGTTCTTTTACAGCGATATATCAAGAATGTTATAGCTTAAACAAATGAGGAAAATATACTTAATACCGTTAGCTAAACTTACTGCTAATTTTATTTTTTCTGGGATCGCTTTACCTTCCTTATAAAAATCTTAATTTTGAAAATAGTCACATTGGCGTGAATTAAAAGATAAATATGGGGCACGCCAGATAAGAGTGATGAAACCAATATGAGAACGTTGATACATGTCACCCAATGATTCCCTTAAATGAGTACAGTTTTTTTAATAAAAAGGGCGTGTGCTTGTAAGGTGATGGAAAGATAATTAGGTAAAACAAACTCCCTGACTAATATTTTTTATGAAAGCAATAGTAACTATAGTTGTTTTATTTTTGTTCCTGTGTTCCTGTAGTGATAAAGAAGCTTTGGATAAATATGATAAGTACGGAAATCTTATTGTTTACAATTCCCAGGTTTATTCAGAAATGTGGATAAAGGACAGGAACTTAAAAGTGACAGTGATTGACACTTTTTGTATCAATGAAAAACGCAGGGCTGTTGAAGATATTAAAAGAGGAAAACTAATATGTTTTGATTTTCAGCCGCTGGGGCATCAAAAATTCGTAAAACTTTTAAGTAAACATGGGATAGAGTTTGAGGAACATCTAAGAAGCTGTGTGCGTTTGGGAGGCTTTGAACCTTACTGCTATCAGGATGAGATGTACCGGGAGATAAACAGAAAATTTGGCGAAGGTTTTATTGATTCTCTTTCTGAAGTAGCTAAAAAAGAATTTGTCCTGGAAAATCCTGAAATGGAATATATGGAAGATGGTATAGATTTAAGGGAAAAATACAAAGTAAAATAGCACTCATAGATATGTCAACTGTGTATTGCTATACTCTTTAAAAAAGCGTTATTTGATTTTGAAAATAAAACCAGGTAGTAATCAGCTAAATATATGCTGGGTCTTCATCTGTATTTTGTAGTGAATCGGATTATGACTTATCTTTAAGTCGTCTTTAAACTGTTAAGAACAGGTCCCAAAAACAACTAATCATAACCGGAACCGAGGAAGGCGAAGTGCTTGCTGTGGCAGGGTCTAATTACCGCATCATACTCACAAGTGAGCAAACCGACAACAAATTAGCAATAACCGAATTGAACGTGCCGCCCAATAGCGGACCCATTCCGCATGAACATACGTCTTTTCAGGAAAGTTTTTACGTGCTTGAAGGACAGGTTGAAATGAAGAAAAAAATACAGACATACCTTGCAGAAAAGGGTGCTATAGTTACAATTCCGCAGGATGGCCCTGTGCATACGTTTAAAAATACGGGTAGTACTATGGCAAAACTTTTGTGCATTGTTACACCTGCCGGGCTCGACGATTTTTTTAGAGAGGTAGGTAAACCTTTGGCTTTTGGAGAAATGCCAAAAGGTGGAATTTTCAACGAAGAAAAGGAAAAGATGAAAACCGCAGCCGTTAAGTACGGACAAAAACTCTATCCTCCTGATTATTTAGAATAGCATTCAGAAGCCCAACTAAGCGCATTTATTTAAAGCTATTTCCTGCTATCGGCTGTATCTGCCCTTTAGCTTTGCCGGGCAGGATGCCGCCTCTATCAGGGCTAGGCATAAACGTTAACGCTTTCTTTAAATTTTTCTTTTCCCATCTGCCTTTTAACTTTTGCCTTACATACCAAAACAAACCCCGGGCAGCAAAAGCTGCCCGGGGTTCTTGGTTATTGTGGTTTCTTTTTGTTTTATCTCTTCAGTGAGAAATGCGATTTAAATTCTTTGGTTACCATTGTGGTGCCATCAAACTCAGGGTAGGTCACCGTGAACCAGTAGTCCGTTGCAGGGACCGGGGTACCGTTTAGTGTTCCGTCCCATCCGCTGCTCTCAAGGTCAGGGCTTATCTGTTTGATAAGCTTGCCATAGCGGTCAAAGATATAGATCACCGATCCTGTACCACTCAACCCTATGATGTTCCACGTGTCATGGAAACCATCACCGTTAGGGGTAAAGAAATTCGGGTAGTCTACGATGCTTACTCCATTTAAGACAAGCTCCTGACATGGGAAACCTGTTTTCTCATCCCATACCGTTACGCTGTGGTAGCCCGGGGATACATTGGTGAATACCGGAGATTCCTGCATTGGGCCGTTATCCAGCTGGTAGGTGTACTCCCCGTTTCCTTCTA
>Ga0265797_10000223_pt1 | contig 108808 bp, 107 predicted proteins | sample P2T30metagenome_FD_192433 | JGI IMG/M metagenome (GOLD analysis project Ga0265797, IMG submission 192433) | Plant litter microbial communities from East Loma Ridge, Irvine, California - P2 T30 | ecosystem: Environmental > Terrestrial > Plant litter > Unclassified | place: USA: California... | reverse complement strand
TTTCTTCCACATGATGATACTCGAGGCATTCGATTCGTCGAGAGTTCGCGTTGTCGATCGCGGTCTGTAACTGTTGCCACACTTATTTTTACACAAAGATCGCTGCCTCTGTGGATTCCTCCGTTGCACCTACCGGACGACGATTCCACAGCCTTGCGATTGGCCATGCAGCCACAGGCATTCCATTCCATGCAACTGCCAGCACCATGTTCGGTGTAACTGCAAAAGGCAGTGACGTTCACTCTTACAGCATGGCTTCCAGATGCACTGTCCAAGCGCCTTACGATGACGAAAGCCGTTGATGGGATGGTTCAGTTTGGTGGATAGACTCGCTTTCGGGATAACGCCCGCTAACCACTCCTTAATCTCGGCTTGACAGGTGGTAAAATAACGTTAAGAATTAAGTCTTCCGAGTAAGCGCAAGCGATACGGCGCCAACGGGCGACAGTGGGATTGGCCTGCTAGATAGACTTTGACGAATTGGCGGGGTGGCATCCTCGTCTCTGATCCGTAGCTCATACGCAGGGGAAGGCGGCCGGCAGTGGGCTGAATAGGTAGGGCGAGCAGCGGTAGAGACGTCTGCCGCGTGGAAAGCTGCAAGAGACAAGGGCAGGAAGCGGTCTCGGGACACAAGTGGAAACGGGAGCTGCCCGGCATATGTCATTTCGCATTGAGGCGCCAACGCACACCGTAGGCGCCGCAACAGTCTTGCTTGACAAAGGGGGTATAGTGTGCGAGCAGAAGCTGTCTTGACGAGTAAATTACGCCCAAGGGCACGGAATACTCATCAAGCCACTGGAGCCGCGCACGAGCTCCTCGCACTGGTGTAGCAGTTGGAGTGGATTCGAGAAACATCGGGCTGGGTCCGCGCGATCCAGCATCCATGGGCGGATGTGCGCTTGGAGTGCGGGATGGCGACAGATGCAGCGACTATCAGCTCCTCATGCGGACGCAAAGAGCTTCTGGCCGGCTCGCGTCTGCCGTAAGGTTGTGGCTGTGCAGGACGGACGGTGGGTGATCAGTTCTGGCAGCATGTCGCGCACAGAGTAGGGCGGAGGACCAAAGCCGCCTAGGGCCGCGCAAAACTGTAGCGTTAGAGGAGCAGGGACCGTGTGCCTAGACCCGACGCTCCACCCATGCCCACGCGCGGCCCTCTTGCAATTCCGTCAGGCCCTGTGGATGCTCAGGTCGCTAGCTAAAAGACGTCTGACCACCGGCCCTGGACACCTGTGGCTTGACTCTCCCAGGCTCGACTTTCTCGTGGCAGCTGCTCTCCGTTTCATCAACCCATAGTCTGCTCCTCCAAGGCTCCCCAACCCAAACACCTTTTCTTCCCCATCGACTTCCCAGATGCAACCCGAATTAAACAAGACCTAATACCGCGAGAGCGCCCGATGCCATGTTTCGAAATAGGTACGTCCCGCCCGCGCCCAAGCTCGCATGTGATTTGCGCGCGTCGCGTGAAGACATCATGTACCTTGGCCGACCCACGACTGACATGCGCAGACTCAACTCCCAAAAACCCGATGGAAAGCTCCTAGAGGACTTCAAGGCGACTTTCCCTCACCTCCAGCAGCGTTCGCATTCTATTGCAGGTCCTCCGGGCCACACGCTCGCAGATGCGCTTGATGTCGCGCACCCCTCCCGGTACGTTCTTCCGAGATCCCCCCATCCCATGTCACTCGGCACGAACATCAACAACAACACCGCCGAAGCCGAACATGCACGCACAACGCACAGAAATATTATACTAACCCACATGTTTTTCAGACAACTCGACCATGAGGACATCAAAGACCAGGACCCGACCCCGCGTGGAAATACCGAGCCGTGGAGGTTCACTCCCTCGCTGCTGGACCCCAACAGCTTTGCCTTCACCTCTTTCGCAAACCAACCTCCTGGCTATTATACGCCAACTCCTGGCGGCACCAACACGCTCTACCACAGCCAGGCCGGAGACCTCCACACGCCCGGCTTCAGCTTTGGCCTAGGAACACCACTATCGCTTCCTACCTCCGAAGGTGCCCTTCATGCCGGCCAGGTCGCGCCTGCCAACCATCTTCATGGTTTCAATCCCCATGCTTTGGGGTCGCATCACTTCCAGAATGTCAACCCTTTTGGCATGCAGCCCCAGCATTCTCAATCCTTTGCCCCGCACCAGTTCACCCATCAGCCTGCTGCATTCGACCAAGGCAACATGGCGCAAAACCACGAGGATTCGCCAATGGACAATATGGTCCCAGAGGTCGAGATGCAAGAGCAGTCCCCTCTGATTGGTTATGCACCCCATTCATATGAAGGCATGGCAGCTGCCGTCGCACCGGCACCCCCTCCACCTAATCAAAAGTCCGTCGCCCTATCTTTCCAGCCTCTTTCACGTACTAACTTCTCCAGCTTCCGATACCACGTTACTTTGAATGCTCCCACGGCCATGATCAAGCAGTCAGATGAAGTTCCTGTTACCTATCTCAACAAAGGACAGGCCTATTCCATCTCTCTTGTAGACACGGCCCCCATGCAAGCGCAATCTCCATCGACAAAGTACAGAACCTTCATTCGCATTTCTTTCGAAGACGAGCAGCAGCGTCAGCGACCCGCGTCTTGCTGGCAACTGTGGAAAGAGGGCCGCGGAACTAACGAGGCGCACCAGCGTGGTGGAAGACTTCAAGCAGTTGAATTCGTGGACCCGAGCCAAGTCAGCGGCGGTGAGATCCAAGGACGTCCCAGAGTTGAACTCGAATCTTCCTCCTTCGATGGATTTGTCGTTGTATGGACACCAACTCACAACTCTTCGCCCGAGTGCTCTTTGGCCGTGCGTTTCAACTTCCTCTCTACCGATTTCAGTCACTCCAAGGGTGTCAAAGGCATTCCCGTCCGGTTATGTGCGAAGACAGAGATGGTCACCGAAGCTACCGGATCATCACCCCAAAGACCGGATGCTGAGCTTTGCTACTGCAAAGTCAAGCTCTTCCGTGACCATGGCGCCGAGCGGAAGCTGTCCAACGACGTCGCCCATGTCAAGAAGACTATCGACAAGCTGAAGCAACAGATTGCTCAGGTCGAGTCTGGCATGAAGGATTTCGGCAAGCGGAAACGTAGTGGATCAATCTCCAAGGGCAGTGTCAGCCAACGACCCGGAAAGGTACCTAAGCACAAGAGGACCTGGTCCATGTCTTCTGCGAGCGACAATCAAGGAGGCCGTGCGCCTGCTGAAGAAGACCTTCACATCAAACTGGCATCACTTCAAGACATGTTCAGTTCCACCAGGCCTGTCAGTGTTCTTTACCTCAAGGGAGAGGAGCAGGATGACCCGGATCTTCACCCAGTGATCCTAGGAGCTGCTCCTCAAGAACTCTCTAAGATTGACACAAACGTGGATGCGCCTATGTGGGAGGCTCCAGAGTCGCAAACAGGAACATCCTCTGTTGTATCTCCAACTCCCAGCTCTCAATCTCTCCACTCGGAGAAGCGTAGGACTACGTCTTTCCAACGTCCGGCACCTTTCCAGCCACCATCCCGCATGTCCTCGAACGAATGGCGCAACATGCCACAAACAGCCACAGGTGATCTGAAGGGCATGACTAGCATTCAAGGCGGCGCAGACGTCCCAACAAAGGTCCAACGGCCATATTCTGATGACCACGCGCTTTCTGGATGGATCGAAGCCCTTGGGGTTGATCAAACCTACCAGCCGCCTCCGGAGCCTATGCTGAAGCCTGTCGCCTGCTTCTTCGTCCAACCGCGCTTCGCTGGTCGGCAACCCGATGATAACTACTTCCGCGCCGTGTATCTAATGGAGCGTACTGTGAAAGAACTTGTTGCTAGCATTGCAATGAAGATCAAGCTCGAGCCAACCAAGGTCACGCGAACCATCCGCGTCAACCAAAAAGGACTGCAGATTCTGATGGACGACGATGCAGTCAACAGGATCCCCGAGCAACAGGACATGACAGCCGAATTCCATGAGATCGGCACACCGCCAGTGCATGCTATGAAGCGCGAATGGGATGCGGGTCCTACAGACATTCAAGTTGATGGCGACATCAGCGTTACGGAAAACGTTCACTCGACCGGTTACGAACTCCGTCTTCTCTTCTAGGCTTTTATGTCTATCGCTCGCCTGCGAGACGCCGTTCCTTCATCTTTGATACCCTGTTTCTCGGTAATTTGCCGATTGTCACGACCTCATACTATTCGTACCTTGGAGCCTTGCATTGCTCTTTGAGGGCTGTTCTGAATTAACATCACTTGATTCAGTTCTACTGTTTGGCGTTTAGCGCCTTTGGAGATACCACGCGTTCGACCAGAGCGTTTGCTGCATTTCCTTTGTTGATACCTTTCTATTCTTCTTCTTTCCGGTGCGACGACGATACCCATTATACTATTACCACTTTCACCTTTCCAGCGGCTAAGATTGCAAAGCAACGATCTGTTACGAACACATAGCGAGATACACACACGCAACTACGAGGGAGGAGCGTTGAACCTGTAATTTCTTTCTACATACAACAAGGATGGCAGCTCTGTCCACTACGGTGTACATGCCCATTATCCTTTGCGAGCCTAATCAAACCTTTTCGCTCTGAAGCTGTCGTCACCTGCGATTTCTCGACTTCTCTTCCCTGTACAATTTTCTTGCGCTCCACGTTCTTACCCTGGCCGACCGAAGCTGCGCCGTTGACCGCGGACACCCCCACTGACGTTGTGACATAGCGATGATCATTACATTCCCCGTCCGCCGCCAAAGTTAGAAACCTTTTTTTCCGACCGACCCCATCGCGGCAGATTGCTCCTTGCCTGCCCCATCGAATAATATTTCAGTGTCTTGGCGCGCACAAGCATTTAACACGCTATCGTCTCCGGAAATTACGCGCGAAGCGTTCGCACCAGGGGTTCAGCAGTAACGGGCGGCTTGCACCAGCGTCAATCAATACACGTTCGCGAATGGGTTATGCGACAACTATCGTCGGTCTCGCTTTTCCAAACACTAAACTCAACATTGTTGACACCGTGTTTGGTACACCTGTCAGCGTTTGGGCGGGGACCCCTGACACGCGAGTAATTGAGGGGGCTGGCGGGAAGTGTGGGTATGGTAGCCGATTCCGATAGCACATGGATCCGACCCAAAGGATTGTCTGCCCGAGACTTGATGTCATACTGCAGAAAAAGGCTCACGAATCACGACCATGGTACACCTACAGAAAACCGATAAGTCAGACCGAGGGAGCAGGGTCTGGAAGATGCGTTGGCAATGAGAAAGTACGCGTCGAATGAGAAAGGACCGATCAGATCTGGTCTCCTACTGCCTTATTCGAAATCGCATATTATGAAACGCCAATCCATCTTACGGATTGTGGCTTGAACGAATAGTCTACGGGATGTGCAGCACCAAGCAAGCGCTCATGCAAGTGTGGTGTGATATTACAAGGAAATCGCACATTCGAGAGTATCTTCGGAGGCGAATGGACTCTCAAACCGAGACTATGCATAAGGAGAGGCTTCCGGTAATGCCGTCGCTCATATTGTGCTCGAACAGGAGGGCCGCGACGGAAAGCTAGCCGACATGCTCCAGTATGTTCGCTCGGAATACTTTCGCCACCTCTTGTGTCGAAGCAGAACGCCTCGCGGACCCCGAAGAGTGTTCCTTCCAATGGAAACACGGAATAAACGTACAACATGAACGGGAACCTACTATACGACTATCCGGGCTATCGGCCACTTACTACGCTGGAATGAGGCGTTCTAATCATAGTGATTTTGTAAGGCCATTTCACAAAAGCGTTGTACGACAACCAATGAGCATGTAGGATCTACACAGAGATCGACATCTTGTGTACTCAAGCGAGCCGGCAAGTGGCGAGTGGTGTGGCTGGACCCTGGCCTTCGCCACGAACTGCGGGAGCGCTGGCGTGTGCCACATGGCGTAGAACGCCCTGGCAGCTGACGCAGGTGTCATGCGGACATTGACGAACTGTGACTCACGGCTTGCGGAGGATTTCTTCTCCCTATCGCAAGGGAGTTGTCGGTCACTCCACCGTGGAGTATCTTGACGTAAGTGTACCGAGACGTCACCCGAAGAGGTCTGCACCGCCACAGATAGGTGTTACGTACCCCTCGCAACGGTGTTGATCACTTCACATGCCAGAATGCTTCACTTCTAACCAGCACAATTCCATTTCCAGAAAATTCGGCGACATATCAATTGTTCTGGCATTCTAGATTGTTGGTACCCCGCTTCTGCCGTAGGGTAAGAATATCAGCCGTAGTTTGCAGATCCTAGCCCATGATGGACACATATGTCTCTTTGCTTAATCTGACTTCGCAGCGCGGACACCAGACGGAACATCTCCGACGACTCAGAAGAAACAGCAAATTGCGCACAGCCACGATGCTGAAACGGCGATGGAATGGAGCTCCAGATGGGCCTATTCCAGCATCTAGTCTTCGCACTGGATGCATTACGGTAAATTCCACCTGGGCATCAAGCAGGCTAGGATGATTGTCATTGCTGTTACGTGAGGTTATGTACTGCGATTTGTGGTGCTCCGAGCTGAGGTTTGAGAAGTAGTCTAGCTTCGTAAAACGGATACACTTGAGCATTTTTGGAAGGTATCATTTGATTCTCGTAGACGGCTAAAAGATGATGGTGTAGGTTTGGTACGCATCAACAAACTAAAGCGTCGGGAAGACTACCGATCCCAGATTCAAATCCCGCATCACCCCAACATCCCCCACCGTACCATATCTTTCACAAAAACCGGCCGTATTATCGGACCGCAAACAATGCAAATCTGAAAGAAAAGCCCCGTGTATTGCGACATGATATGTGATTCTGTTATGCATGATGAAGTCACCAGATTGGGATCGGATTCTGAGCGGGAAAGGAAAAGTGGAATCAGCAATTTCAGCACCCCTGTTCGCTACTCGTTCATGAGGTGTGCACGTGTATACCGGGCATTTTCGTGACATCCACCTGTCAACGCAAATTACCGCGGAAATCAAAGACCGAGAAAGGCCTCGGTTCTTGCTGTCAGAACGCATGTATGAACTGTTGCTCCATGATGACTTCATACATGCGGTCAGAAAACGCTCTCCCTGATCATCCGGCATGTGTTTCAAGTTTGACAGACCAAGCGTGCACTTACTGGAGATCCAGCACAATTCAGCGGTGTCCCCACAGCTCGCTTCCCGCAGCCCGGTACCTGTAAGCAGCCCAGGCAGTCAGCACTTGAGCAGCTTCAGATCTCCCACCCGTCGCGCTGCACTGGCAAGGCTACGCGCGCAATCGCGATCGCATCCTCCGGCAGAAATGGCCGCACCTAATATCCCTCGAATGAAGAGGTTGCGATTGGGATCGTGGGTCATCTCGTTTACGACTGACAACGAATCAGTGGGCTGGAGAAAGCTGTCATGCGCCATCAGCCGCTGACGCACCTGGAATACTGCCGGTTGGGCGGATTGAAAGAGCGATTCTGTGAAGTCTGAGTGTACCTACAGGAGCCACGTTGATGCGTCTGCATTAGTACGACGTGCATCTTACGATCTTACGGTGCGTCTTGCAAGGGTATGCTCAAGGTAGTCACCTGCACGGTACTTGTTTTGACGGCGCCTCAGGGTGTGTCCCCATCCGGCAGTCCATTTCGGATCTTTGGGACACATACGGTACTATTCTCATGCATCGGATTACTTTTTCCAAGGTTCTTTCTTGGATCTCCGACGACGAACATGGGGGGCTGGTTGTTGAGCATCGTATTTTTCTGCTTTTTCTTCAGCTCTGGGACATAGTGAGCTTCGGCCGGAAGTTGCCTGCTACCCATGTGCTTGTATGAATGCTTTGATCGCTTCGCTGTCAGATTCTGTCGGCGGAAGCGCCAGGACGGGAAGATCCCCATCCTCATATCAGGTCATGTTATTGTACATGGTAACGTTGCCATTGAAATCCTTCACCCCCGCGCACGTGCACTCCCAATACCGCCTCTGCGATAAGACCTCTTTTTGTACTTCTTTTCCGATGTCCCAAAATCCCCCATGTCTCTCTTCGGAGCAGTGGCTCCGATACTCGGGTCATTAGTTCATTTGGGATACTGTACTGACGAAAGAGGATCGGAGGCGCTGGGGAAAAGCCGGGTTATCCTGACCCAAAACCTGGATTGTGGATGATGTGTTGCGCGGGATGCAGTGTGGGCCGGAGGCGTGCGTGCATGTGTGGAGCGCGGAACCAAGGTATTGATAGTTCCGAAAAGGAAACGTACGATGTCGGTTTAGATACTAAACACGAATGCACCGCCACATGTCGATATTCTTTATAGACATGGGGGAAAAGGGATGAGTACACGATAGGAACTTCGGCAAGGCTTTGGGTGATGTATGCTTGTGGATGCCATTCCCCTCGTAACGAGGTCAGATCTGTCTAACGAGTTTGTGGCGGTCGATTGGCGCTCGTAGTGCAGCAACTGCAGCAACCTCGCAACAGAGGGTCAGGTAACTCTACACCAGCAATTTCAGTCATCCAACTCTCTTCCAAAGTCAATCAGTCTAAGCTTCCTCGCATCTTTTGGGTGGAACTGCGCAATCTTTGCCCTGACCAAGAACCTCGAGGCTGCAGAATCTCTTTGTAGTTGGAAATACGCCTTTCCACCTCCTGGTCCCATCAACGTAGCAAACAGGTTCTCAATCAGCTGTCGCATTTCCGCGTCTGCAGCTTCGGCCTCAGTAGGTGGCTCTTCTTCCTCCTCTTGATCGTCAACAGCAGTCTTCTTGCCCCAAATTTGGTCAATCCTGCGTTGTCGCGTTTTATCTGATGCTGGCTTTTTGGACGACTTTGGGCGTCCTTTCTTCGTGAACCCGGCAGCAAGTGTATCGTCTTCCACATCAAGCATATCACCTACTACAGGTCCGCCCAGCTCTTCTGCTGCAAGCATGCTAGAGAGGTAATCGTTGATGAAGTCGTTCATTGCTCCACCCATGCGCTGCATCTCCTTGTCGTAGCTCTCTTTCTTTGCGCGCTTAGCCGCAATCAATTCTCGCGCAAGCTGAGCGGGTGTCTTCTGTGAGCGATCTTCGTGCTGAGAACGTAGTCTTTCAATGCGGTTCTCCATTGATTGACTCAGAAGTTGGGCGTCATGTAAAAGGGCTTCTTCTTGACGAAGGTTGGGTTCCTGGACGTCCAGTTGGGATTGCGTGCTGGTGATAGCATCCTTGGTTCCTTTAATGTTCTGCTGAAGGGTACGCGCTGCTAAGAGTGCAGGTAGAACTGATCCTGGCGCAGGTAGGTATGTTGCGGTTGAATTCAAACGTCGATACGCGTCTTTGACAGCAATGAGTTGCTGCAATTTTTTACGCGGATCTTCCGATGCGTAAGCCGCACTCTCTATATCAACCTGTGACCGTGATCGTAGCTATCATCTGGTTAGCATGTATCTATGCAGACGCGTCTTCATTGCATTACCTTGTCAAGCGCTGCTTGTTGTTCCTGCACGCGTGCTTGTAGCTCCTTCACCGTCTGCTCCAAACGCGCCTCGGTACTCGACGCGTCGAAGTCGACAACATCATCCTGCAGCCCACGAGCTTCTTCGGAATACTCGCGTATCTTTTTGAGTGTCTCGTTCTGCGGTTGCGCCATGTCTGCAATAGGTTGGCTGCGTGTTATGGTGCGGTCCACCAGTGTCGCTAACAGACCCGTGGTGCCTGGGGAGGGCAACGTCACCCCTTTCGACTCTGAACTCACTGCAGTTCCCGCTGCACCACGTAGAGATTCACCACTGCTTCACACCTTGCACTGCCTGTGTTTTCAGACAAAGTTGTAGAACTACACGTGACGCGCCAAGACTTAGCGCCGATCTCCCCGCGATAGCTCCCATTTTGCGTTGTTTGCGCTACCTCCTCTCATCCAACCACCTGCTGCTCTCAACCATCGCCAATAGTTCCTTCTCCATCTCCATCGCGACCCCTTCTTCTAACATTGCTTTCTCGTTTGAGAAGGAAGGCACGCAACCTCGAGCTCTCCCATCTGAGACGCCGGACCGTTGCCGAGAAGGTTTGACGAGCGAGCTTTCTTTCCTTGGGCCAGTTTCTTCGTCTGTCGACCTCACCTCGCCCCAAGAAACATACACCCTTTCCGACTCTCCCGCTCCATCACAAGCACCATCATACACGGTTCCTCATTCTCCGAGGCATCCCTTCTCCGACCACTGCACCCTCTGCACGCTCCATACTCCTTCAAGCTCCCGGCGACCTCACATCCACGCACCTTCACCGCACTGTCGCGACTCCCTCCATCCGCCCTCACAGCACGCTTTCTTTCACGGCCCCAGCTGTACATAAAAGTCGCAATTAGTCGAGATCAATTGAACAAGTCTCAACATCCCGTTTGAGCGCGCGTCGACTGTGAAGAGCGTGCATATCCGTTTCAAGATTCAAGACCCACAACTCATACACAGAAATCATGTCTGCATCACCCACCATCGCAGCCTCCTCGGCCAAGCGACCGCTTGAAGAGCCCTCCTCGCCTACCGGTCCCAACGACCAACCCGATGCCAAGCGCCCGGCCCTCGATAAGATGCTCAAGGAGAACGCGCCCAACCCTGACGATATCGATGTCGCCCAACCTGTCAAGGCCGATGATGTTGCCACAGAAGGCATCACGCAAGAGGATGTGAAAGCAGTACCCGAAGTGGCCGAGACTGTGGTTGAAAATGGTGACGAGACTATCCAAACGGATACTGTTGTCCCCGACGCCCCTTCTATTCTTGAAACCCAGCCTATCCAATCCACATCCGGTGCTAACGGTCGGCCTGTGAATCACAACCAGCAGGTGGACGAGACCAACTGGCTACATGTGCGTGCTTGTATTGGCACCAGCGAGGCGGCTACTATCATTGGCAAGGGCGGAGAGAACGTAACTCAGATCCGTCGTCTGTCTGGCGCCAAGTGCACCGTTAGCGACTACTCTCGAGGCGCTGTTGAACGTATCCTTACTGTAAGCGGCCAAGTTGATGCTGTGTCCAAAGCATTCGGCCTCATTGTGCGCACCCTCAACCAGGAGGATCTCGAGACTCCTTCGACATCCACCTCCAAGGCGTACCCTATGCGCCTCCTCATTCCTCACATCCTCATTGGTTCCATCATCGGAAAAGCCGGTGTCCGCATCCGTGAGATTCAAGACGCTTCCAACGCTAAGCTGAACGCATCTGACACTCTCCTACCCAACTCTGGCGAGCGATCGCTGATCGTCCTGGGTGTTGCTGACGCTGTACACATTGCTGTGTACTATGTTGCTCAGACTCTGGTCGAGCAGCTGACTGAGCGATTCGGCGGTCCCGCTGCGTCCCAATACGCAACCCGTAGCGGCATGGCTGCCAACGTAGTCCCTGGTGGCATGTCCGTTCAGCCGTACGTTCCCCAGCCCGCCGGAGGCCAGTACTCTCACCCGCAGAACTTCCGTCGTCAAGAACCACCTCAGCGAACCCCCGCTCATGGAGGATATGGTGCTCCCCACATGCATGGACAGCCTCCTCAACAATCGCCATATGGACATCCCAACATGCCCTACGGAGCTGGTTCGCCTAGCCGCGGTCCCTACGGTGGTCCTGCAGCTCCCACTCCTTACGGTGGTCACCCTGCTGCAGCGCCTGTTGCGCATGGTGGTGCTGCTCCTCATGCAGCGGTCGGTGGCATGCCCGGCCAACCTCTCACCCAGCAGATCTTCATCCCCAACGATATGGTTGGCGCTATTATCGGCAAGGGCGGTGCGAAGATTAATGAGATCCGTCAGCTTAGTGGCAGTGTCATCAAAATCAACGAGCCCACCGACAATAGCAACGAGCGTCTTGTCACCATTACAGGTACACAAGAGTGTAACCAAATGGCACTTTACATGCTGTACTCGCGACTTGGTTAGTAGTCTGTCTTAACTTGCAATATCCAGAAGCTAACCTCATGTACAGAATCGGAGAAGCACCGTATCTAGTCGCAGAGTGCTGCAACCTGACATCGCTACCGCGTGATTTATTGGCGGTCTACAATATCGTAGGCATAAGCTTACTGTGTTTTCCGGATGCATGTATACATTGGAGCACGGCGTTATGATGGTATGCTTACTACCTCGATGGTTTCTTGGGCGTGTACTGTACGTACGCTTTCTCCTTTTTCTCACTGCTCTCGGCGAGTAGGAGCATCGCTATGGGAAACTACGCGATTAGGGATCTGGGGTGCCTCGTGTCGCCCTACTGGTCTTTCGCTGCTGATCTATTTGATACTCACATACCTGGTAATCTATCAAAAGCTATCTGACTTCATGACTGGGTTTGTGCATTGTATCATCGTGAGCCCTATGCTGTTGTCTTGTGTGAGAATGTACCAAGTCTGTTGAGTTTTGTAATACAGTTGCTGTGCGGGTAGACGTCAAGGTTGATCGATATGAGTTTGCAAGACTCTTGAGTTTATCTAGCTGCTGTTCGCGTTCTAAACCCGCGCAACACGTCTCAAGAATGCGTACAGGCTCCTCGTCTAACTTTGTCTCGACACTGGATTGACGAGAAGGCGTTCTTTCATACCTGGCACAAACATCAGGTCTAGCTATCCGTACTAGAACAACATACAATGCCAACTATTGCACAAGCGTTCTACAGCATTGGTGAACAGACGATGTGATCGCCCTATACGTGCATTCATCTTTATCTGGAGCTTCTTGTGATGATTTCTCGAATGCCATTGTTCACGGTACAAACCTACGATCATGTCCCGAACCTAGTGTGTTGCATCTGCACATAGCTTCTACCCTTCTTCCAGTTGGCTGTGTGCCTGTCAAGCTAGTTTGTGGTACGTATTGTCAGTATGAGTCTCACCTGATTTTTGTCTTTGTGTTTTACGAGTTTGCATCCAATATCATAGACCAATCGTTGAGAAAGGCAGAATCATCCTCAGACATATCTACAGGGTGACCATCAATGTCCATGAACATCTATTGGAGGTATATTCTTCCTCTTCTTAGGCATCACACGTTCCCAGCTACCATCGTCAGTTTCCTCACTGTCGATTGTGCGCTTATTGTTTTTCGAAGTCTGAAGTTGGGGATGCTGAGTCGCTAGAGGTTTCGTGTATTCATACAGTTCCCTATCTGAGTCGGACAGATGAGAATTCCTTAGGATCAAGGAATCCCTCTCAGCAGACCACTTAGCGTGAGTCTTGTTGTGTTGGTCAGAACGGGGCGATTAGCAATGAGACTGACAGATAGATTGAGGGGAAAATCTTTGGGCAGATTCTCAGTCGATCAGTCCTGAATACCCTCTTTGGTTGCACGTTGTGTGCACATTTCGATCATCAGACGACGAGCAGTGCTAGTCTCAATAGCACCTTTATAGATCGTACAGATTGCCACTGGCTCTGAAGTGAGATACTCAAATCGAGGATCCTTATCCTGATCAGGAATCGTCTCCAGAATAATCTCCTTGGTAGTATCGTCCATGAGCATCTCCGCTAGGACGCAGAGCTTACAGATGGCAAATGATTGAATTTTGATGGATGGAGCGCCATCCTGCATTACATGAATCAGCGACAAGAATGAATATGATGATCATGCGAGAACACATATGTAAAGCATCTCTAGATATCATGCGAACCTGGCCTGAACTGATCGTACAACGAGACCGGCATTCTTTTGAGTCGTTGATGACCGACATGTTTAGCTGACAGGGTGAGAAGTTAATCAAGCAGCGTATGAAGAAACTGTATTTGGCGTGAGAGAGAGGAAAAGGGTGATTGTGCCGGCTGGCGCCTTTGGACAACATTAGTCTTGCAATAGAGTAACATACCTACAGGTATTTAGCAGCAAATATGGTCATTTAGTCGTCCCAACATGTAAGGATTCGAGAAGAGTGTTGTCCTAGTGTCAACATTATCTTTTGCTATCGCCACGAAACTGTAGTAAGTAAGCCGTGTTAGTGCTGTGAGAATTGAAAACTCAATGTGGTGGTGGGATGGCTCGTGTAGGAAGTCTCATACACAAGAGAGGTGCAAAACTCTTCACTCAATGCGGGCTTGTTGACTCTTATGCTTTGTGATAACATTTTACACTTGCTATGCCAACGCGTGAACACCTACCACGCCTATCTATCTTGCAATCAGCGAGCAACTCACACACCCCTTATCGAATGTCACGCCCCTACGCCAAACCGTTGCCACTCTATACACCCCTCGCCGCCTCAATAAGACACTCTACCTAAGTAGTGGCGGGTGCAGGTGCAGTAGCAGGGTCAGTGCCGACAGGCGCAGCTGGTGCAGTACCAGCAGTGCCCTCAGTAGGTGCAGGAAGTGCTGAGTTATCAATCGCGTCGTCGCTCTTCTTGGCCCACTTGGGCTCCTTTGCCCACTGGGGATCCCACCATGGGCCCGCATCGCTCAGTTGGCAACCCTTTTCACACTGGCAGCTTCCACCGAACTCCTTGGGTAGGTTCTCTGCCGGGACCTGTGCCAGCAATTCCTTCTGGTATCCGCTGCCGAGAACGTGGATCTTGGCGCTTGTGACGGGGTCGAGGAACTTCTTGACAACGCTGAAGACACCGGAGAAGCCCCAGGGGGCGTTGATGATGTACATCTTGCCCATACGCTCTGGGTAGTAGTTCTGGCCAATCTGCGACACAGCACCCAAGTAACCGTACACAGAGGTAGCCTTGCCGATACCAACACCCTTCAGGTCCATGATTGTGCACGAAGTCTCGAGGAGGTAGCCAGACTTGCGGGAGCAGGCAGGGAGACGGGGGTCGGCCATTTTTTCGTATTCGCAGACAAGGTTCTGGATCATACGGTCTTGGGAGGTGATCTTGTTGAGTGCGGTGAGGTCGACGTTGCCGAGCTGCTCGATGTAGACTGGGCGGCCATCCTGGTATCTACGTCAGAGGTTTTTCTTGGGTGAATCTGGGCCGTATCCTGCGCCCAAGTATAGGCCACATACCTTGTCCGTCTTGTGGTAGTACTGGGGGTAATATTTGAAGACTTCGGGTCGCTCCTTGTAGTCGAAGGTGCGGACCAGCTCATCAACACCGCAGCCAGCGTACTCGGCCCTCCACTTCTCGCAGTCAACGAACCTGGTGATTGTCAGCATGCGTTCTATACACACCCATGTGCTCTTCTTCTGCGAGGTTTACGTACATTTGCTTCGCAAGCTCAACATTGAACTTTCGCGCGCGGAGGAATCGTAGCTGTGAATTGTTTAGCTTGAGATCTTTTCACCGCCTTAGCACCGACGAGCATACCAGAGTCAGAGTGTCGAGGTTCTTGGTGTGGCCAGCCTGCTCCAGCTGGGTCCTCAGCTGGAAGACTTGGGCATCTTGCTCTGGAGTTGTGTGGCCTGGGTGTCCACTTTGGGCGGTGGGAGCAACGGTAGGGTAGTCGTAGTGGTCGTACTTGGGGTCGAGCTTCAGCTCGTTGGTGGCAGCGGCAGCCATCTTGTTCAGAATTTGGGAGAAAAGAGGTCACTCAGAGGTTCTAAAGAGTTGGTGGGTAATTGCGTGTTGCGCGGCCTGAGGGAAGTTATCGAGGAGCGCGGACGTCCATGTTGACCAAGTGGGTCCAGTTCGCGGCGGTCAAGCGCCCGTCTAGGACCCTTCCCCTCATCATCATTCGGCCTGCTCCTTGACGGCTCTTCCCAGCGAATTGTCGCCGCCGACACTGCCCCATGACGGCATCTCTGGCTCACAGCGACTGCACACGTTTTACTCGCCCATGTTACACCACACATGCATCGTGACCATTTTGAACGGTAAAACCGTAGCCAGACCTGCTATAAAGCAGTCGACAAGGCCTTTTTGAAACACTACCTAATTGATACATTGCAGAAAAGATGAACGCAAGAAGAACCCAGAAGATAGATCAAACAACCCATGCCGGAAAACACCAGCCGCATACAGCCAAACGCTTCGCACACCAAAAAGAGAGTAATGGTCCTTCCATCGTCAGGCTCCCTGGAAACATGTTCCCCACACTGAACAACAAACATGATGTGAGATTCGTGTACTAACCGCTGGCATTGCTCATACCTCCCAAGATGATCAGACCGCGCACCGTCTATCGAGCGATTCACCCGCCGTTGCCAAACCTAAACTTCCATCATGAAGCCCGCAAAGGACGCGGGCCGACCATAGCAACCGAACACCGAGCAAATGACGCCTGGAAAACGACGGAGATTGCTGCACCACAAGCCTATTGACATGCCCAGAGGCCAAACGACGTCGAGTCGCTCAATTCCTTCGTTCCCGACTTGGGCCAAAGTCGACTTCGGATACCTTCTTCGCCTCTTTCCGGTTCTTGACAATGTACTGCGCGTACAAGGCCACGTGGTCACTAGGGAAGTGATAGTTGGGGAAACCCGGTACCCGCTGGAGATAGCCCTTGTCGATCTCACCAAGCAGACCAACCACCTGCAGTGTGTTTGTCGAGTACCAAATGTAGTCCAAAACTCCTTGGAAGTGAGGCACGTAGTTGGTGAACGCCAGCTCGCCGATGGATGCATAGCTGGACTTGAGGCTGAAGGGATGGGATATGCCGTCTCGTGTGAAATTACCATACTTGCGGTTTCCCAGGTCCACGTGAGCATTCGACACATTGCCGTGCGTGATGAGATCGTAGACACCAGACGATGGCATCGAGTTGAAGTCACCGCATAGCAAGACAGGGATGTCGGAGGGATCCGAGTATTCCTTGGAAGGTCCTGGTTCCTGCGTCGGATCGGGCTCTGCTCCTTCTTCACTGTCGCCGTTTGTGAATTGGTACACCACCTTGTTTTTGCAGGCTGGGTGTTTTGTCCATTGAGTTGCAAGTTTCGTGATACCCTCCATCAAAATGGCGACTTGTACAAGCTTGACGTCCTGGAACGCAGGGTTCCAGAAGACGTGCACGTTTCCGACGATGAACCTGGATCCTGTAGCACGGTTTTCAAGGAATGCGACCACTCCAATGTCATCTCGGGGCATGACGCGGTTGAAGATGTCGTGTTCGCCCTTCATGTCTGGACGGTTGATGGCAGTGTTGGCAAAGTCGATGAGCTGCTTGTCCAGCAAGATATACCTAGGCAAGTCAGTATTGGTCTGCAGATGAAGATGTGGACATCGACTTACTTGCTGTTCTTATAAAAGATAGCACACCCATCGACAAGTTTGGCCTCCCTTTCTGCCATGGTGCGTGCTCTTGATTTCGGCCAGAACACTCCTTTGTAGTCGTTGTGTGCCAGCTCTGCTCGGAAGAACTCGTTGAAACTGTCTTGGTCGATTTCTTGCAAACATACTATATCTGCGTCACGCTCGCGCAACTCAGCAAGAATGAGCTCCCTACGGCTCTCCCATGCCAATGCTGAGCTCGGCGTGTATCCATACTGTGATTGTGTGCAGTATTTGTCGCACAGAATATTGTAGCTAAGCGCACTGACAGTCTCTTGGTTCGTATCTTGGATCTCGTCGAGAACGATCCAGTCTCGCTCCGGTGGCGCTTCAGGACCAGGCGCGTTCTCGCGGAAGTGTTTGATAAGTTCCGTGGTGCCTTGTTCCATCATGATCTGTTTCAAGTCGTCCGGAATGGGATTGCCCTCAATACCAAGCATCTCTAGCTGGTATAGTGAGCCCAGTTCGTACGGCAAGTTTTCGATGTGATTGTCAAACAGGAGCAGCTGCTTCAGGTTCACTAGCATGCCAATCTCCGGGGGCAGGTATTGCAGATTGTTCAGGGAGAGATCCAGGTGTGTCAAGTTTCGTAGTTGTCCAATCTTCTGGTGCACATACGTGAGTTTGTTCGAGTTGAGGTAGAGCTTCGTCAGGAAGGTGTAATTGAACAAAGCGGGTGTGATGACTTTGAGGTTCTGGCCGCCAAAGTCAAGAATTGTCCATATGTGTTGGTCCTTGGCATCTTGCGCCGGCTGAGCAGCAGGCCTATTGCGCTCTTCTTTGTCTGCCTCTTTTTGCATCCCATTGCTTGTTCCTGCCACAACGCTCTTACTAACGCTCGGGTGGATCCTGGCATGCGAATGAGCCTGCGTCATTTCACGGGCTGTCTGGTACAGCTTCATCTGCTCTTGCCAGTGCTCGGTTGTCGGCTTGTTGAGTCCGCTGTGGACACTATTGGGTGTACCGTTCTGGAGATGCCCCGGCGTAAAGTGGGGCTGAACATTGGACATGCCCCCACTCGAGATGTTGTGCTGGTGGTTGAACTGGCTGACATGGTTGTTTCCCGTGATGTCATGGTGCTGCTGGTGATGTTGGTGCTGATGTTGGTTGTGCTGGTTGTGTTGGAAAGGCTTCCCCAAATTCATCTGCTGCATGAAATTCTGGTGCCCAGCTCGCCCGTTCATCATAACGTTTTGGCCCTGGTGCCCATGGGCGTTGTTGAACATGCCGAACTGTTGCGGAGAAGACTGGCGCCCAGGGGATCGCGAAGGTGAGGGGGTGTCGGGGTTGGGGAAAGGTATGCGGGCGCTAGATGTGGGTGACCGCACTCGGCTGGGGAGGTTGCGTATATTCTGTGCGTGTTGTGGATAGAAGGTATTGCCGGTTCCCCTGGGGTAGACCGAGTACTCGGCCATCTAAGGGAATCGCGGCGGAGGGAGGACGGATTCCCGCAGGCGGCTTTGCGTATGGAGGGTGAAAGCCGCGGGTTTTCAAGGCGAGCGAGGGCGTCAGGTGGGAGGAAGGGTTCGGGCACGCGATCTTCTTCGTTTTAACATGGGCGCCCGGCTGACTCTCCGACATGAGCACGCGCTAACAGACGCGGCACCCGTATACCATGTATCGACAGCCCGGCGGGTCGCGAGTGAGGGAGATGTTGGAGCGGGGACTCGACAGCGAGCGAGGGGGGCGGCTTCTGGGGGGTCGGGGGCGTGTTGGTAATAAAGGCCTCGGGCAAAGGGCTCGTATTGATATCCCGGCGGGCTTGTACTGTTCTGGAGCTGTCAGTTGGTGTAGCGGGGAATCGAAGAGGTTGGACGTGGAGCTTGGAGAGGGCGGCAGAAGCGTGTGGAAGCGGCGCACGTACGGCAGCTGAGGATGTCAAAGGGCGCGCAGGAGGGCAATCAGTCTCAATTGTACCAGACAGACTGTGGGCGGGTCCAACTGCAGCGCTGTGAAGAATAGAGAGCGTAGTGATGCGATACGTGAAGCCCAGTCGAACCTTGCCCGATCCATGGGGAGCGCCGCTTAGCGGGACACGTGACATGGAAGCGTCGATCCACAGCCATGAAACTGCCCATCTGTTCACTCGCGACCTGGCCTGGATCGAGCGCGCTGGAAGGGTAACCATATGGTATACATTGCAGCCTTGAAACAAGTGGCAGCATTCGTCATGCGTAAATACACATTGATTACATGAATGCGACTCCAGCAACGACGCATTCCTATGCACTTTTAGCTTGTACCTATTTGCTACCACGCATCAGGTTATGTATTAACAGTCAGCTCACATAGTCCATGATTGTTGGTGACACCGAGAACCCCTCCCCTGTGGTCCTCGTATCCGTCGTGCACTGCATACACCGTGAGCTTGTTACTGCTAGACTCGGGCTTTCCCCACGCTGGAATATCACCTGCAGGACAGGTTCGGCTGATGCCGCGCTCCTGCAGACGAGCGCCACATCACCAAAAGCTGCTCCTTCGCGGCGTCGCTCGCACAGCCTAGCCATGTTTATTGCCATGGAGAACCTGGGGATTCACACAGCCGCAGCTGCAGTCGTTTGATTGGAGATGTCTCCTCGGCTGGCCTGGCAGCTCCTCACCTGAGCTGCCTCCCACAACCGGAGCTGTGCCGAAGCTACTACATTCACACATACACGGCATGCTGGCTCCATTCTCTGATCTGATCTCTCTCCAGTCGAGCACTGTTCCCGCCATCGCGTCCGCTCCGCCGTTCCGCTCATTAATTGCTGACTCGCCTACACGTGCTTATCAGACGACTAAAGACCGGCCCAATATCGCGCTCCCGCTAAAACAGTGGGGCAAGGGTTGGAGTAGGCTGGATAACCTCGAGCACGCTTCCAGATCGTCTCCATGGGTGATTGGCAGTTGGCAAGAACACACTGTTGGCGCTCTACAGGAGAACCTTTGTTGCTAATTTGAACCACAGTATCGCTACTACGGCTCCAACGCCGCCAGCAGCCCGCCCATACGCCCCAAGACGGTCGAAGCAAAGCAATGGGATCTGACCACCACAGACGCTCTCGGTAGAACCATATCCGCCTCCTCAGCTTCTGCCTCCTCCGGCCCACGCCTCCACCCAAACAACAACATGGATATAACGCGGGGCTCCATGTCGAGCAGCTCCACCCAAAGCATCAGAGACGACCCTGGCGTCCCCTCCACCGAACCTTTCATATTGCGCCACGGCCGCCGCTACATTCGAAGCGCTCAGGGCTATCCACTCCCATGCGACCTGCCCGAGCTCCACCGCCAGAACCTACAAACCCTCCTTGCGACAGCTGTCTTCGGCAAGGCCTTGGGCTCGACCCCATCATACCCCCCGAGAAAAGTGTTGGAGATTGCATGTGGCTCGGGATACTGGTCCGCCGTGTGTCATGAATATCTGAGTAGTATGTATTCCGAAGACCAGGTAGTTGCGGATTGCGCCCTCTTCCGGGCGCCACGCACAACTTGCACAGTTATCGTTCAGAGCTGACCGTAAGCAGACCTAGGCCACGAAGATGTCTCCTTCACCGGTCTCGATATCGTCAACCTCGCGGGGGACTTACAGCGCCAGGGCATCGATTGGAAGTTTGTGCAGCATGATCTGCGCAAGTTGCCCATGCCATTCGACGATGAGGAATTCGACATCGTCGTCATGAAGGACTTGAGTATGGTGATACCCTTGGGAGTACCGTCGCAGAGAATACTCGATGAATGTACGCGGGTCCTGAAGTCCAAGGGCACGTTGGAGATATGGGAGACGGACCACATTATCCGATCGATCCAGCCACATCCTCCTCCTCCGCCAGGCAAAGACCCTGAAGAGTACGCTGTCGCCGAGTCGACCGGCACGTTCCTGATTTCGCATACAACGCCATTTACCGATGTGCAGAACAAGTACCTCCAAGACTCCAACTCTTGGATTCAAGAAGCGCTGGACCGGCGCAAGCTCTCGCCAACCCCTTGTTCCCGTATAGCGCAGATCATACTCCAGGAGACGGATACTTTGTGCGACATGAATAGCCGTAGGGTAGCAATCCCTCTCGGTGAACCACGGTGGGAGCGCGAGGCTGCTGGCGAGACGATGAAGCGGCGTGGAAGCGAGGCTGGAAAGCTCAAGAAGGGAAGCGTGATGCTGGAGAGCTCCATTCTGACCAAGGAACAAGCGGCTCTGAGACACACCGCATTGCTTGTCGTCATACAATTGATCGAGAGTCTGGAGCCTCTACTCAAAGAAGTTAGCGGAAAGAACCAGGAGGAATGGCAGCGTTATTGGAACTCGATGATCAACGATCTGCTTGAGCAGAAGGGTGCCTCGAGTGGTGAGTGTCTGGAAGTAGGCATCTGGTGGTGCAAGAAGGTGTAAAGTTCGAAGAGCGGGCGTACCTTGTCTTTTTGTGATATCCCGGTCTTCGCAAGGCCACACCGTCGGCAAAGCGTTAGGTATTCTTTTTGGAGTGTTCAGGCGAGTTTGTCGTAGCGCTGGCGCAAGGTGCGATAACGCTTCAGATAGTATCTGAATCTAGTTAGGGAAAGCTTTCAATCGTATTTGTTGAGTTATTTGGACATACAGTGCTTCAATTTCTAGACCACAATGGTTAGTTTTGTCCTAGTCAGATTCGTTTCAGACGAGCTTACCTTTCTTCACGTATTCCGCTCTCTCAATACCCTGCTTAATTTTGGCTTCATCGGTCAAATTCTTTTGGCTTGCAAACGCCTTGTGTAGGCGTGTTCTGAAGTAATCGTATCCCTGAGGATATTCACGGCCCATGAAAAGCAAGTCTACATGTCATTAGTCCATCTGCATAATCGGGAAGAGCCTCGGTCGAGCACTTCTGCGCACCCTTGTATATCCGAATGACCTGGTGGCGAAGCGCGGGATTCGGGGAAGCCATGTTCGAGGTTGTAGACAGATGAATATACGGAAATAGAAAACACTGATTTTGAAGGCTGTCAGATGTCAATTACGTGTCTTTGAGTTGGAATGCGGAGTAATTGTAGCAAACGCTCGGGCCCGCATCCCTGACGTATGTTGCGGCTAGCGAACTTGAGGATGAAGATAGCTGGCCGTGGAGGAAGCGGATCCTCGGCTTGTCTTCTCCGTCCGCATCCTCGGAAAGAAACGCCCTAGCTCTCAAGGGCTTGCTACAACGGTTTGTGAATACCACCGCATTTGATCTCTCATTGGCCTGTAAATTTGGCAATCATGAGTGCTGTGCGACCGTTGGGGCGCTCAGCGCTTTTTCGTTCTAGACCCACGTGGCTGGTTGTTCCGGTTGTACAGAGAGTTCCTTATGTGCGGTATCAGTCTACTTCGAGCGGTACGTGGTTTTAAATTCATCGTTTCTAGCAGTAAGACTGCATCATTCACATCTGATCATGACATGTACAATTTGGCCAAAAGGAGAAGGAAATGGATCACGAAGCATTACCAACCAAGTAATCATGCCGTATGCTCAAAATTCACACACGAGCTCATATTTACCATCACAAGAGCCAATAGAGACAATTTGAGCCTTAGCATTCCGGTGGCTAACTAGAAGACTGATGTAGAAGCACCAGCCACTGCAGCTCTCAGCCCAAGATGGCTATCCGACGTCCGAACACGCATCGGGAAATGCATCAATTTCGGAATGAACCCCGCACAGATTGAAGAAGCTGGGTCGATATTACAAGAGACTGCGGTAGACTGTAAGATCACACTCGTATGTCCTGATCGCCTGAATATTAGCTGAACTTGTAATCTGTAGGGAGAGAACTTGTAGCTGGAAGCGAAGGCTTCCTCACAGGCAAGCAATGGCGAGGTCTCTACCGACAAGAGGTGGTATGGGGAGAAATGGTTGGAGTACCACCCAGCAAACTTGTGTACACCGGCTAACATAAGTCCCGACTGTGTGTAGGACAGCATGGTAAGACGTCCGGGGAAAGATTCAGTTTGACCCATACTAATAGATGTGAAGGGTACTTATTTCTATACCTGAGTCTCAGTTGCACAGCTCTAATATGAGATAGGTCACGTTAACAATGTTATGTACAACCGGTATGCGGAATCGGCTAGAGTCAACTGGACACTGAACTTCGCCGCAATGGATCCACAGCATAAAGCTGAATGGATGGAGCTCATGACCCCAAAGAGCGTCGGCTTGATCTTGAGAAGCATTAAGACGGACTACAAGTTTGTGAGTACCGAACGCTAGGAACTCCGGTTGCTCAGCTTTCAAAACATCCGCTAAGAAGATTTAGCCTATGAAATGGCCTGATAGGTATGATCTCCAACGATGCATAGTGAGCAACGATTGACGGATTAACTATCAGGATTACCGTACTTCACAAGCTTCGGGACAACCCGTCTGAAAACAGTGACCACTTCATCTTGGACGTAATGATCCTTTCAGAAGCACAGCGTCGTCCAGCAGCACGTTGTGTCGAAGACATCGTTACATACGACTACCGCACAGCTAAGAAGTCGCCTTTGCCACCTTTCATGATCAAGAAGTTACAAGAGACATTCAAGTTACAGGAAGAAGCCAAAGAGAAGAACAGCAACAGAGTCAGAGTCCTGTTGGACAGAGTTAGGGAGCTAGAGAAGAGCAGCTGGGATAGACCGGATGCTAAGGAAGACTTTGGTAGCGCGAATCAGTAGAACATGGATATACTTGCAAGAAAACACGATATCAGACCCTGAATGTCTATACGTCGGTCTATACTTCGGATTCGTGAAATTGTGTCCTGATGTCCTGTTTCCCCTGGCCCGTGAAAGTACTTGCCTCGGTACTGCGAAGCTGTCGGCAACGCTAATCGATGACAATACAAGTCGTAGAGTAGGATTGACTAGCGGCGTTACATAGGTATCGTCATATCTATCATCATCACACATTGATACCCCTGCAGCTGCATGGGCGGAAAACACGCGGGGTTGCTCGCGTGTCCGAATTCGGCGTATGGCAGTCGGATACAAGCGTATCTCTGCAAGCGATATGGAAAAAAGATAAACTACGAACGTATCCACAACATGGCGTGATTCTCACCACAGTGATGTACACTTTGATGGGATGTTCTAATTACCTATTGCAGAGATCTGCAAGCCCGTTGCGCGCGTGATGTTCCCGCTTGCCTCATTTGCAAGTCTAATGGGCTGCGATTGGCGTGGTTGGTTAAGCTTCACGCCGGCACAATGCAGAGGGCGGAAGAGGGTCATGGATGTGCAGGCGGAAGGCTTGCGCGCTATGCTCGCCTCGAGGGAACACAGATTGATGAAAATGCTCCGACCACTCTGAGATGCCGACAAAGACCCGGGTCAGCATACTCGAGGGCATGTGGCGCAATGAGTGGCATGAGCTTTTCAGACTTTGTGTGCACTCGAGATGTAGCAATGAGTATCTAGGCAGAAGCGCTCTATACGCGTATGGAATATGGTCGTGACGGCGACGTGAGTAATAGCGTCGGCGGGGTTTGCCCGCTGCAGAGACTTCAGGCCATGCGGTGAACAGACAAAGCGCGCCTTTATTCGCTCCTGGAGCTTGCTATGGCTCAGGGGGGTCCTGGCGCACGCAAATGAGCAGGTAAGCTAAAGAAGCCGGCGCAGGCTAATTGGCTGCCCCAGAAGATGTGTTTGTCTGGCGGGCGATGCAGCTGTGCGATATGGAAAAGAAAGCAGGCGGAGAATTTATGTAGACGAAGGCGAGATGAGGTGGGAGAGAGGCGAAATGGCAGCCCGAGAGGGACAGGCCGGTCTTCGCTTCCCAGGTAAACAGCATTCACGGCTTCCTGGTCGTGGTCAAGATCGGCATCGTGAACTGGAATCGGACACAGTTCGGCTGATCTGCGTGGCAGCAGCATCAAGATATGCTGGCCGCATGGTTGCCATGAAGCGGTAGAAGCCGGGCACATGGAATTTTGCCGCCGGTGTGGTGCGTCGAGAGAGAGGATGTGGTGTGCATGTGAAGCGGGCGGGCGTGGTGAAACCACGGTTCGGGCATCTCAGAAGACGTGGAGCCTCGGAAGAGACAGGCAAATCAAGCGGCAGGTGCATCGTGGCTTGTCAGTGCTCTGATCGTGCCGTGGCCCACTCCCTCGAGGCTTGTGGACGGGTTTTCTTGGTTGACTTTGCATTTGACGTTTAGCACTTGCAAGTCTTGGCACCAGTCCATCCGGCGGAAGGCACGACTGAGCAGGCGCAGGGCACCTTCCTCGTTCCCCTACTACATCTCGCCCAGCAGCACACGACACCCTCACATACCCCCCACCGAGCAGCGGCTCAACATCTTCCAGTCCTGGCTCGTCCTGTGCAGCAGTCGAGTCGCGCCAGGGAGAGGTTTGCCCGCTTGCACCCGCACCGCCGTCTATGGTAGCGAAGTCGAAGAGGAACGCGGCGCACGACAAGCGACACGAGAATGGCCTTGCGGCCCCCGGCAGGAAGATCACCAAGCAGAAGAGCAATCCGCAGCTCAATGGCCACGCCAACGGCAAGACTCACGAGCCCACGCCGCCGGTCCCCAGCCATGTAGACACGCCCGAGATGACGCAGCCGGCCAGCGCTCACGATCCAGTACCGGGGTCGAGTGCCCACGTCAACACCACCATGGCCGCTGCACCTTCTGCCCGCCGCGGGGAGCGCACGCGCGCAGCTTCAGATGCCTCGCTAGACAATCCCGTCGAGGCCTGTCGCTCGTACGACAATGGCTCCAACGGGCCCTTTGATCCCATGCCCTCAGCTCTTCGCCGCGCCGACACAAACACCTCCAAGACGGCCTCCATGTCCATGGCTAGCATGCTCTCGGTGCCCGCCACCATTCTCACGTCCTGTCCTCTGCGGGACGTTCTCGCCATCCTCATCATCCTCCTCCAACTTCCCCCCACCGTCCTCACCGTCGTACAGTTCTTGTTCGCAACGCTTACTTTTGTCCCGCCCCAGGCCGGGACCCCCCTCTCCGCCCTCTCTGCCTTCCCCTCCTTCACCGACATCTTTCAGGGCTCCGGCGGCACGCCCTCGCTCTTCACCACAATCATTGCCGATACTGTCATATTGCTGATATGGCTGCTGCTGTGGGTGCCTGCGCAGAATTTCTTCCTGGATCTTGCACAGGCCGTCATTGCAATAGCTCTCGGAGGTGCCGCTGCCGGGAAGAAGGGCACGACGAATAGCATTGTCATATGCTTCGTCATTATTCTTTCAAGCCACGTCTTCAGATTCAGGCCTCTCCGGCAACACATCGTCCACTTCCTTTGGACGGGGCTCGCCCGGGGAGGCCTTGAATTCTTGACGAGCCCGCCGAGTACGCCAACATATTTGGAAAGCTTCTCGACCCCCCACGGATGGCCCCGCAGCCTCCTGGGTATTCATATTTTGGCCCAAGGCGTCGTTCGTATCATCCGACGCTCTCTTTCTCGAAGAGAACATGCAACCTTGCCCACTGGTAAGAAGACAGATCCTGAGTCTGGGACATTACAACGTTCCAATTCGACCAACCTCGACCCCACCGCCGACGTGCCCAATTCTTCGAGTACCGATGGCCGCCCACCGGGACCATCACCCGCAGTTCTCAAGGATAAAGCGAGCACGGGTAGAAGGAAGAGGAAGCAAGCTACTCATGTTCGCAGTCAGCAGCCGTTCTGGGCTGCACTTGCCAGTACAAAAGTTACAGTTTTAAAAGAGATGGAAAGTAGCCGGGCGGCCAACGATGCCGACGAGGCTAATGCAAAAGACGCAAATCACATTGGAAACGCTGTTTGGAGATCGGAGGACGATCGTGTTTGGATTTCAGAAGTCGGCTTTTCCGACATTTCATTTCGTGTTAGTTTATCTGGTGGAGCTGGCCTTCAAGAGCAGGATGAGGAAGATTCTAGTGTCGGATCTGGGATAGACAAGTCAAAGCCATTCTACATCCGTGTCAACGGTGCTGATTGGAGTTCAACCCGCATCCGACAAAGCGAGCCGATAGGTTTCCAGGGACAAGAGGGAACGGGCTACTGGGTTGGAGAGATATTTGGTCTAACGGCTCTCTCAAACTACTACTGCGAGTTTGTTCGGACCAACGACAACGAAGTATTCTACTCAGCGAGCCTTATTACCTCGGCCAGTCCAGTGACCGAACTTGGTAAGTCCGTCCATTCTAGTAGCCTTTCCATGCTAATGCGTACTCCAGCCTCAGCTTCTATCGCCTCTCCGCCAGCGCATCAGACCCTACGACCTTCTTCGCCGACGACAACCTTGAAGAATTCGATTGCCGCGGCCGACCAGCAACTGCAGGAGCAGCGCAACCGCCTGAAGCGAAACAAAAAGGACCACAAAACAGCCATTACCAACATCAAGAAAGAGGTGGACACGCTGGGCAACCGCCTTGCCAACGCCGGAGGTAGTGACGAGCGCCAACGCCAGCGCGTCCTTCAATTCACGCAGAACATCCGCCAGGCTGAAGACGCGGCCGCCGAGTTCGCCGTTCAAGCAGAAAACCTGGGAAGCATTCCCGAGGATGAGGCTAAAGAGGCGGCAGCCAAGAAGGCAGAGTGGAAGAAGGAGCGTAACAACAAAAACACCGTTGCTAGCGAATTCGACAAGACCAAGGAGGAGATTGAGCGACAAGTGCAAAGTGTGGAGTCCGATATCTCTACTGCCTTCCAGAAGCGGGAGCGTCTTCAGCAGCGTCAAACCAGGCTCAACGAGCAGCACGACCGTCTCGTAACCGCCAACGCAGAGGGCTTTACTGCGAAGCAACGAAGAGAACAGGAGCGCACGGCATTGCGAGCACAGCGCGCTGAAGTTGAGCACCAGTATCGGAGTAACATTAACGGCTACGAAAGACGCACTGAAGAGCAGAATGTCGCCACCAGTCAAATTTTGGTGACCGTCCAGCAGTACGAAGAGCTTCTCCTTCAGCAAGCGCACCAGCATATGTCCGTTCCTACCACTCCTGAAGGCAATCTCCCAGGCACGACCATGTCTCCCTATAGCAACGGTCTCTCCAACTTCACATTCCCCTCCATGCACTCGCACATGAACGGCACTCCTGGTTCTATGCGTGGCGGTCGCGGTCGATCTTCATCAATGCTCTCCAACGTCTCTGGATTCACCGATGCTTTCGACGAGCCCACAGCTTCAGGTACATATATTCTCGGCAATCCCTTCAGTACTCCGGGTCCAGTCAACGGTCGCAACCGCAGTCACGGCAGCGGCAGTCTGAGCTCAGGCACTTCCAGCCAGAGTTCGAGCCAACGAGATCCGTTAAGTCCTGTTCAAAGTATCAAGCCGATGATGGTACGCAGCCCCACGAGCGGTAGTGGCAATGGTCTGATGAGTCCGATTGGCACGGGCAGATGAAAACGTACACGATTTGCTCTTTACGTATCTTTAGGTAGCTTTCCAATGTGATACTCGCGTTCTTTTGGTGTTCTCAACTTAATTTTTGCTTTCTTCCAACTGAATTGATACCCGTGAACTGATCTTTAACTTGGGGAACATCTGCCTATCGAAGATCTGATACGAGAAGCTTCTATATTTCTTCTGTGATAGACTCCAATCGCGGGCTCCAGCCGCCCTTGCCGGTGTCCTCCAATTCGTCGCTCTCATCGTCTCTCTTACCGTCTTCGTTGTCCTGTTCGATACTGTCCTGATCTTCCTCGTAGTCCTCTTCATTCTCGCATTCCTTTAGCTCTACTTCGCCCACTCCCGGAACAACATTGGGAATTCTCCCATGTGTTGTCGTCCAATTACCCGTCTGCATACAAACACCTATTTTCACCATGTCATCAGCTAACCAGTATGGCAGTGTTTTTCTCCCCATGTCCTCTGGAATGCTCGAAGCTTACGAACAAGAAAAGACTAAGAAGAATAGAGGTGGAAAGACATACCAATAACTCCACCCATGCCCCTCCTCAAATCTGCCAATAAACGATTTGCCCCAGTGATTATATCGGGTTGGTTCTCCACATGGCTGATCAATGTCCAAGGTGTGAAGGGTGATGCTGGAGGCCCTGTGTAGAGGATTATTGCTACACCGAAACTTAGCTGTGATGGTTGCTCTTCGACATTGTCATTGTCGTAAGGCCTGCTGTAAGAAACCACATCGTAGACCTTTGATGCATCTTCGGAACGTGTACCGTAGAGTGGGGTGGAAAGACTAGTGATTTGGGATTTCAGCGCTGAGAAAAGTTCCTGTTCGCGAAGCTGATCGGCGTACGCTGACATTGTTGATTTGTTGAATTGCAGGCTTGCTTTGGTTGCTTTGCAATGACTGGGAAGAGTTATATGCCTAAGGCTAGAAAGTGGATTTGGGTTTGGGGCGTTTGAAAAGTGCGAATGATCAGAGCGGAGGTGAATGTGAAGGTACGCATGATAACACACAAACGTGTAGTTTCAAAATCACTTTGACCACAGACCAGTTCAACATATGGGAACGCCCATCCATAAACTCGTTTGTTCATACCTCTGGCTAGAAGGATACAATACACGCAAAATCACCCGACCTAGCCAGTGAGGGAAAATGAAACAAATACCAATAGCTGCTGAAGATCATGATCTAGCTAAGCCTCATCATATGTCCTCACTATAGAAAGTAGAGAGGCGGGGCATTGCTTCTCTTTCCAAGAACGGTTTTGCGACCAACCTTGACCTTGTCATGTACCTTATGGCAGCGCTTACTCAAGCAGAAAGCGAGATCGCGAAAGAGATCGGGATGTCCAGTATCGAGGATACTTTCAAGCGATCGTTGTTGGCCGTAGCGGAATAATGATTGTACAAATATGGCACGAGCAGGGTCGTGTTCTGGTGTCCCACTGTAAATGATTTGTGCTGCTGCAACGGGAAACGGCCTTTCCCATGAGAAAATCTTAAAGGCTTCTAACAAGATGTTTTTGGTAGACTCGTCTATTATCTTTTCCACGAACACGTATAGCTCAGCTAAGAGAATACACTCTTGCTCAGAGAGCTCGCTGTTTCGTTTTATTTCGGTGGACAACAGGTCGGGACGATAGAGTAGCTGAACGTAAAGCGCAAAGACTTTGGAATCGTCCCCTGGCATGGATATTCGGCGCTCAAAGCCTTCTTTGAAACGATTGGGTTTTAGGGCGTTGTTGAAGAATGCAGAATGGTCTTTGAGCAGACCTTCGTGGACGCTGAAGTCTTTTGTGTTCCCCACCTCAGAACCGACAGACACCGTGACGACTGGGGTATCTAGGAAGCTATTACATGTTAGCTTTTAGTAAGTTCATAAGAAGGAATAATGGGCTAACCTAGTGGCGGCATCAAGTGCTGTGCGGAAGCCGTTTGAGTCCATGTCGGATTTGGGAAGAGCTGAGTCGAAAGATGGAGTTGTGGAGGTTCGGCCAGATTAATGTAGAGGACAGAATTCTGTTGCTTCTAAATCTTCAAGCCCATAGTGTGAACAATAGGGTTAGGCTTGACTTTGTCAATTCACACTGACGGTGCCCTATTTCCCTTCTGGTGAGTCGTGACGGAAGCAAAGTCTTGCGTTAGCAGCTTGCAAAAGGAGATCGACACGCACTGTAAGATTAGTAGGTGGTCGTCCTAAATGAGGAGAAGCGTTAGGAGAAGATAGAGAGAATGAAGCATCTGAAACCTCAATTTTGATGACAGGTTGAAGGAGAGATATTGGTAGGAGGTCGGGTATTGTACTTGTTGCTAATTCTGGAGCAAGGGGGATGTCTATATGTAGCGCCCTTGTGGATCCAGCTTATCCATGAACTCCATGGACTTTTCGTACATGGTGAAGACGATGCCGCCACTGAGGATAAGTCGACCCAATCTTGGAAGCGCTCCCGACCAGAAGGTGAGGAGACCCTCATCCCTGAAAATCTTTGCCGCACAGTCGAAGCTGTTCTTGTAGGCGCTCCGTGCCTCTATTGATTGCATGCGTGTCTTGACTGTGTCAATAGGCATCGTCGTGTAAACAGTGATTATGCCAGCCAGGCCTCCGAGTCCGAATGTGCTGACGGCGCCGAGCTTCTCGCCTGGTTTGACGTATGACTGTGCTAGTTGCTTGAGCGATGTGTAACTCGAGAAACGAACAGCTGAGTTGGCGGCTTGACGTGCTGTGGTTGGGAGGAAACCCTGGAAGAAACCACGGATACCCTTTTCTTGTGCGATTATCCTTGATCCATGTAAGAAGCCTCGCATGCGTGGGTTTGCCGACTTGCGGTCGTCGATACTAGGCGGATGAGTGAGTAACGGCACATGCATGCGTCCAATTTCACCTACAGTTGCGTCTTTATGCTCTCAAATGGTGTGACAGCCAGCAGTGACTCTGTAGCTCCTGCACCGAATCCAGCTATTACTGTCGCTGGACCGGAGACTTTGCCTTCAGCGTCCGCCAGCATGTTCTTGTACATGTCGAATGCGACAAATCCTACACGACCTGTCAGACGGTCGCTTTTCCGTGTTGATTCTGTTCCACATACTTATGCCAGCCTTCAACGAGTTGCCAATGATCAAGGTTGTGCATCCAGCATACCACTGCTTGCCGAACGGCGGCCATGGCAGCTTCTTTCCGTCTGGCAATCTTCGGTTGAGTTGCGATCGTGTTTTCGCGACTATGCTTGGGTCAGGCTCGGTGTCGTTGTGCAAGTAGATGTTATTCAGTGCCTACACTCAGCAGGGTATGTGATTGCTGGCGTGGAGTCAGTACTTAGTATACGCCATGACGGGGGAGCAAGCGTTACAGATTTCCACGGCTCCTGCACTTGCACCAGCCAGGATTGAGCGCATTGCGCTTGCCTTTTTCTTCTCTGTCGGTGCGGCCGCCATGTTGACCTGGCTCAAGTGTGTTTAGGTGATGACAAGAATGGGTTTGCGCGCGCTGCAATGACGGAAAGTTTTGGCGTATCTACGTCGCGTGCGGCAGTAGCGATTCAGAATAATGACGTAGTAGTAAATTCACACTGAAACCCCAGGTAGCACACTCAGAGAACAATGCGATTGTCAATTGGTAGAAAGTCTAACGCGCCAGTATATACTTGATTTCCTAGAGACGGCAAAATATTAAAGCTACCAGGCCGAGGACGGAGGTGAGCAATCGGGCCCGCATTTCGGCGCCAAGCATCCCGCCTGACATCAGCCCGCTTGAGCTTGGGCCATCGAAAAGTCCACGCCTTCGATAGCCATCTATCGCATTGCCATCGTACTGGAATTTGTCGTCGCTCAGTACCCCAAATCCATATACCCTTTTTATTCACGATGATGTCCCTAAGGAACCTCGCCCGCAGCGCCCCGCGGTCTGCTGCTCGTTTCTCCACCAAAGCCGTTCGCCCGCAATCGTCACTGCGACAGGCTTTCCAGCCAGCAGCATGGGCTGCTCCAATTCCTCGTCTCACAGCATCTTTCTCCATGTCGGCAGCAAGGAGAGAGGACTCTGGTAGTATGCATTGAGTAAATTACAATTGGATGTATATAACTAACATGAATCAGTCAATGAGGAACTCGTCGCGAAGCTTCAGAGCGAGATCTCCATGGAAGAGGGCATGAAGGAGGACGAGGACCTCTCTCACAACATCAAGGAGTACCTTGAGAACAGCCCCTTTGAGGTAAATACTTGCGTCATTTTGGTTTTGCTGGCTCAATGCTGACAACTACAAGATTGAGGACAAAGCCGGCAACCAGGAAGTAGTCCTTACCCGCACATTCAACGACGAGAAGATCCGAATCACCTTCACCACCGCCGACCTCAACAGCAACCTGCCCGGCGAGGACATGGCCGAAGACAGCGCCATGTATGACGACGCCGACATGGACGTACAGTCTGGTGGCGCCAACACCAAGGGTGCCATCAACCAGGGCAGGACACAGGATGGAAACATTCGCGTAGCCCCCGAGGACCGCATTGCTCCCGCCGACCGTGAGGAGCTCGAGGACGACTACGAGAATGATGGCGAACAGCAGGGCTTCCCTGCTCATGCCAGCATCCGCATCGAGCGTCCCGGAAAGGGTGCTCTTGCCATTGAGGCTACCGCTCAGGACGGTGACTTCCTCATCGAGGACCTCTACTACTTCCCGTCCGCTGACCTAGCCGACCCTGCCACCGCTGAGAAGGACTGGTCAAGACGCGCTCTCTACACTGTATGTGGAAACCTTGCATATAATATACAACACTTCTAACTTGCAGCAGGGCCCTCCTTTCAGCAACCTCGACGAGGACCTCCAGATCCTCCTTGAGAAGTACCTTGAGGAGCGTGGCATCAACACCCGCCTCGCATTGTTCATCCCCGACTACATTGACCACAAGGAGCAGAAGGAGTACATCAAGTGGCTCAACAACGTCAAGAACTTTGTCGCATAGGTGCATAATTTTCAAAAGCTCTCTTGTATGAACCTGTAACGTACCTCAACCTTTGAGCGATCTGGGGGCGTTTGCAGGAGTGTAAAATAGTTGGTGAGATTTCTCTCCCTAAACCGTTCTCGGCCGTATGTAGTACCGTCTTGCAGGCAGTCTACAGAACGCGAGACCAACGAACAGAGTACTCAGTGCTCCAGGTTGATCATCTCGAACGGTCCTTACCAGTTCCACGATTCCAGCCATGTAGTTGCACGCTACGAGAACCACGACCCAGATATTATCAAAATATTAAATAGACGCATAACGCGCTTTTCCACTCCAACATTACAAGGACTTTCTTCCTGTTCTCTCGCTCATTGTACGATGTTGTTTGTCTTGCTCGATTTCAAAGCATCTTGCTGAGACAACAAAGACCTGCTTGTGGCGTGGCGTTTGCTGTTATAGACAACAACAACAAAGCCGATTTTCGTCATCTGCGCGCGCCCACAACGTGATTGTTTGCTGAACGAAATCCTATACCGAGGTTTGTTCGTTGTCCACTGCTAAGTTTTACGGATATACTCAAGGATACGTTTTGAAACAACATTCCTTTACTCAATGATAGCCTGCATGCGCTGACTGAACCTCCGCCTTCAAAGCTCGAAGCTACAGTCTCCAGGCCAAGTTTACCTAAATGCTCTCCATCTTCATCTGAATATTGGTTTACATTAATCAGCGCACTGTATAGGCCGCAGATAGCAAAATCACAGGACCTTGGCTTGTAGAATCCGGTCAGAAAACATGATGCGCAAAGTTGTACCACGCAGCGTTGGTGTTGACACAGATCGTGGTTTCTTACCAAATCTCCCATCACCATATACATTTACAGGTGCACGATCTGAGCAGACAAGGTACGTTAAACATGAAAGTGAGCCAAATCATCAGCCAGAATGGTTGCATAATAGCTCACGTTTTATCCCGCCCGACCTCGACGTACGCCGGAAAAGCATACAAACTCATGTCTGACAGGACAAAGACCTCCGACTTCACAACGACCAGCACAATTCTAGTTGGTTCCGATCTCACACCCTTCCAAATTCACACTAGCCTCCTTACATCGAAATCCTCCTACTTCCGCGCCGCACTCAACGGCCCGTTGGTATTCATAGAATCAGAAACCAACAGTATAACACTTGACGATGTCTCCGTTGAGCACTTCCAAATCCTCGTCACCTGGCTCTACACCTCCATTCTATCCACGCCTTTCAAAGACGAAAAACCAGCATACTATACTCTCCTCCATGTCTACGCTCTGGCCGATCGACTAGCTCTAGAAGGCGCCAGGAATGCTGTCGTGGACGTGATTAGCGATCTAGCTGATGAGACGAATAGCGTTCTGACGCCTTGTGATACTCGTATTCTGTACGAAGAAATTCGTGATTCGTCACCTTTACGCACCCTCGTTCTCGATCTCTTCGCGTTCAAGAAAACAGATCGATTGATAGACTCGCATGGGGATTGGTGGCACGAAGACTTTCTTCGCGATCTGACTGTGCATTTGAAGAGGCCATGTGCGCAGGCTATGCAGAGGCATCGGTTGCGGATGTGGTGCCCGGTATCGTGGCATACCACTCGTGCTTGCGACTATTGTGGGATTGTGCTGCCACCTAGGTTTGGGGCGGTGGCTTGTGAAGACTGTTGTGTAGCGTTTTGTACACGGTGTGTGGAGGGGAGTGTTGCAATGGCAAGGTGGGAGGATGGGAGAGGGAGACTTGAGGTTTTAGAGGAGCAGGAAGATATTGCAGGTGGTGTAACCGGGGAGGTAAAGAGATGGGAGGCATGTAAGCCGTGGAGGGGAGCAAGGTGTGCGCTTTATCATGAGCATGCTCAGACAGAGAGATGTGCAGATGTCTTTCTGGGGAGATGAGGGATTGTGACGGAAGGGTTCTTATTAGAAATTATTATGGTGTAGTACCGCACTTCTTTGATCGGATATGCTCCGTGGCACCGGCTTCCCTGAATTTTACATGCCAAAGATGTGCATGAACATAAACTTTTCGAACTCCAAAGAAGTCTGGACTGTAAAAGGTCTGCATTCTTCTCTGAACGGCCGTTGAATGCTCATAACAGAAGGCACTCTACTTGCCACCTTGATTGAGCCGTGTCGATCGACGCCGAGTCGTCGCCCCAGCGCTCTCCATGTAGCTGCCGGCCTGCACAGTCTCTATCCTAGGAGAGGGCTTGATTGATGCGGCCGTTGGCTTCCTAATACCTTTCTTGACTTTCTGTGCGACGCCTCGTGTTGTAGGTTTCCGCTCGGGTGCATCGACATCGTCTTGCTCGAACATCTCATCGACAGGCTTTTTTGCAATCGTCTTTGGTCTTGACATCTGGGGTTGCCATTAGTTATTGTGCTGTATAATGGGACAAGAACCACAGATCTCGGCCCATTCACTTGGACTTACTGGTCTCCCCACGTCCCATTCGGATATATCTGAAGGACATTCTGATAGTTCTGAGGGTGAAGCAAAGTCTCGTAGACCCGCTGCGATGGTTTTCGAAGGTGTCGCAGGGCTGGCATCCTCCATCTTACCGATAGTATGCTTTGTATCAGTGCGATCACGAAGCAGCTCATCACGCTGCATTGCAACTACCTCCCTGTGTTTAACATTTGTTGCGGATAGAAGACTGTTGGTCTCGTCCCCCAGCATATGGAATGCGGACTCTTCGCGTTCTACAGTCCCGCCGTCTGCTTCATCATCGCTCAAGCACATCGGAGGTAAGGGTGTGGGAGCTCGGGCTCCAGAATCATAGCAATCAAATTCATGATACTCTGGGCTAGTCAGTCACGAAGATAGCGGTAGTCTGGCCGTAAATTAACCCACTTCCAGTTTCGTCAGTGAAGCCCTCCGAATCCCACTTGTACGTCCCATCGTAGAACTTGCGCGAGTACTCAGTGAGAGCTACATCCGCTGGGAGATGAGTGCGATATGTCGCAGAACCGACCATGCTGCCTTAGAGATACAGTGTGAGGCTGAGTTGAATAAGTTGTGAGAGTAGCACTGCGCGATAGTCGTGTATCTTGAGGAATTGTCAATTGTATTGTGAGTCTGTACGTGAGGTAACAGCAATTGTTGATAATGCAGTGTGCGAGTTGATATACGCGAGCGTGACGTAGAAATATCTCAGAAAGTAAGAGTGGTTGTGAAAGAGGTAGGAGCTGCACTTACTACTTCAGGTAAAACAAACACAGTTGTGCACTACTGAGACAGGTCCACTGAGACATTCTACTACCTAAGTACGAAGGTCAATAGGAAGATACTACCTGTTCGAACCATCCCGTCAGTTGACCGATATGTTTGGCGTGTACATGAACGCGCGAAAATCACCGTCGTCGAATTTGTCATCGAACATAATTCCAGGCACAAGAGACAGAAAGGCAGGAAAGACTTGACTGAAGTAATGGTTCTATGTTCTTGAGAACGACTATACGCCGTATGAGGACAACGCCTACTGAAGTCATGCATACACTAACACCACCCGACTTTACATCCTGCCTAGCGAAGTGGCTATCGCAACGTCCGCTAAGGGTATCGTACAGATAACAAAAGGAATACTGAAGAATCGAACATGAAATAAAGAACCGTGCCAGAGTTCCGATGCCAATAATAAGAAGAAAATGTTATTTGCGGCTGTAGTGGCTTGATCCCTTTGGCGGACGGGGTCGGAGAGTTCGAAGTGGTCTCTTCTCTCGGTCAAGTCCTGTGTGCTACATAGCACTAGCCTGGCCGGCATGAGTAGACATGTTAGTCAGCGTCTTAGCCATGGATTCTCGAGCTGCCTTCTCCTGTTCCATTTGCGCACGATCAGCCTTAGTAACGCGAGGCTTGCGGACAGTAGAACCACCACGAGAGCCAGGACCTCCGCCACGTCCTCTGCCGCGACCTGAAGCCTCTCCTCGTACAGTGCCGCCACGTCCGCGTCCTCGTCCGCGTCTAACGGTGCCGTCGGCCCTACTTGGTGTTAGCTTAATTCGATCTAGAGACATGATAGTTACGTACCTCTCTACAGTTGGCTTCTCCTCGGTCACGAGTGGGCCGCTGTAAACAAAGAAACCGTCTTTCGCCATGAGAGCTTGCTGTTCCCAGGCCAGCTCTGTATCATCGATGAAGTCATCCTCCTTGTCATAATCTTCTTGTTTGCGCTTGCGTCGCTTCTTGCCTCCGTTCTCCTTGGCCGATGTCTCGTCGTCCATGCCGCCCATTTCGACATTACTCTCGTTCTCGGACAAATCAACAGACTGATCGTCATTTGAGCCACCGCCTGCAGCTCGCTCAAGTGCGGTACCTGCCGCTGCAATCTGGCGCTGACGCTCTTTGCGAGCAGCGATGCGAGGATGCAGGGCAGCGAAACCGTACTTTTTCTCGACCTCCTGTGCAAAGTTGATTGTAACATTTTCCTTTCCCTTCAGATCAAATGTCAGGTAGATGTTGGTGCCTTGTGTCTCGGATGCACCATTGGCGTTTGCAACTGGGCCAAACGGCGTTCCCGACAAGAGGCCACTTCCAGTAGGCAACGGCGGCGGGGCCTCTTTTTGGCGAGCTGCTTTAGTAGGTGGGGTTGGTGCATTCGATTGCGAGGGTGTACCCGAGTTTGTCGAATTTTCCTTTGCCATGGGAACTGATGTTGGCTTGCTGGGCTCGGTGTCAATGTCCATAGGAGTCGGTCCCGATGAGGCAGTGGGGTACGGTTGAGCTTGAGTTTGGAGGGGTGCCTGCGGCTGCTGCTGCTGTTGTTGAAGCTGAGGTGAGTAGTCTTGAGAAGGAAGGACCGAGGCTGGTCGCGTGGAGAAGGCGGCAGGTGACACAGGTGCTGATGTGATGGATGCCTGTTGCTGGAGTTTGGGAGGGTGCGAATAGAATGAATTACTGGCAGATGGCGGGTCGATAAGACTTGTGATGGAAGGTGAGGCACTAGCACGGTGGTTGATCGGGGGTGAAACGGGCGGCGGCGGTGCACTTGCTGGAGGTTGTGGTTTTGACTCAAAGGTGTCGCCGCGAATGGGATCATATCGTTGGCCTGAACTAGATGGCCGCGGTGTTGAGGGCGCGACGCTGATGTGTGAAAGGTTTGGGTTACTATGAAGGGTGGGTTCGGGATTGCTCAAGACGCGAGCAGGCTGTGAGACAACGGGCGGCTGCTCGGTTTGCAAGACAGCGACGGGCTCACTGGGTGCAGCTTGAGGTGTAGGCGACTGCTGCACAGGCGGTTTCTCGTCCACGGCTTGTGCGACTGGCTGTGCCTGTGCCTCCAGCGATGCCTTTGTCCTTCTCTTACGTTGAGCGGGTGCAGCATTTGGGTCCTTGGGCTCCGACTTGCGGGGCTTTCGTGTCTTCTTCTCTGGCTCAGGTGCACTGGGATCTTTTGCTTTTGGTTTGGGACCTGGCTTCTTACGAGGAAGGCCGCTCGCAGTAAGACCGCGTGGAGCTGGTGATGCAGTTGCAGGGGTTGGTGTGCTAGTTCCAACACCAACACCACCTGCAGGAGTGCGGATAGTCGATGTCGGAGTGCCCTGCTCAGGCGAGTGCGGGGGCGAGCTTAGACTGCCCGGCGAAGATGCATCGTCTACGTCCATGGCGCAGAACACTAAATCGCTGCAGTCCCTAGAAAGATGGCAGAATGCTTCTAGCGCGTGTGGACGGCAAATTAAATGGACAACAGAATGTTCGATTTGAGCGGCGAAGGGGCGCAGGTAGATTCAGGGCCCTGGTGCTGGCCGAACGGGTTTGCAGATTCAACACCAGAAAAAGTGTGGATAGCAGACTACTGCAATGGCTTGCGAGAACACCAAAGTCGAGGTGCAGCCGAGAGCCGGACCGGGAGATGTCTAAAGAGCGTCTGATGCACGGCAAGGAACACCAAGTTTCGATGTCTAACGAGATCTTGATGACAACCGCCTCCGCAAGAGCTGTATCGATGGAAAGGTAGTTGCAGCGTTAGAAAATTGTACAGAAAAGAGAGAGGACAATAGAGGAAGAGAAAGTGCGAAGGAAGTCTCCAGACCTTCTCGGGGGGTTCAGGGCTTCAAGTAGGCATTCGAGCGATTTGGGACAGCAGCGGGCCAAAGCTTGGGTTACGACGAGCCCTAGAACAGAAAAACAGTTTACGCCAGAGCAGTGGACGAGTCCGGGGCGCTGCGCACTGTGAATGAACCCTGGGTCTATGCCGGCTGCTGTGTTAGGTCTTAGGCGTATCAAACATGACATGTTGACGTTTTCACCAACGTTCCCCTTCGTCATATGCTTGCCGGAACAGCCCCTTTGTAGCTACCTAGCTCAACGATATTGCGATGACCGATTACTTTGCTCTCTAGTAATAGTCCCGAACAAACAGGTGATGTATCTCTTCCATTGCACCATAAACATGCGACATACAAAGAGGCGCATTAGCCGCTGCCTGACGTTAATTGCCGTGCATACATGCGAATGGCCGCAAACACCACATGCAGCCGTCGAAAAAGTCACTCGGTACTGGCGAACTACTAATGCGCCAGCATTTGCAGCTTGTATCACCGTTCATCGTGAATTATTCTATAGATAGTTGTCTGGTGGTTCGCAGCTTGCATGTGGCCTAAGCGTCTTGGCGCTCCGATCTCTTGCAGGGGTCTCTGATTGGGCCGGAATTCAGGCACGCTCCACATGTGCACCAATCTAGCCTGGTTGCGATACCCGCGCACTTCATCATCGCCATGTCAAGTTGTGGAAGAATCATGCTTTTGTAACTTTGATAACAGCTCGAGGTATACAGAACCATCCACCATTCGTGAACAGCGTGCGGAAACTCATAGCCCAGATCCAGTCCTCTCTAACTAGCACAGAAAACAACTCCAAAAACACCGACACATCGTAAAACGCCGATCCAGAATGCGAGAAGGGTATGAATACAGCTGGTTAGGGCAGGTCATCACGCCTTGCTCTTCTTCTTCTTCTTCTTCTCACCATCCTCCTCGTCACCAGCCTTTCGCTTCTTCTCCTTCTTGGACTTCTTGTCAGAGACCTCGTCATCGCCTGACTTCTTGGACTTCTTCTTGTCCTTCTTCTCCTTGCGTACAGCCTGCTCAGTAGCAGCGGCAGTGACGCCATCGGCCATCTCAACATCCTCAGTGGCGGTCGCAGTAGGGTCCTCGACACCAATGTCATTCAGGACCAAGTTCATGGCAGCCTGCATGACCGCCGCGTTCTTCGCAGGAGGAGCACCAGATGCGTAGAACTCAATGCGCTCGTCGACCTGACGCTTGAGGGCCTCACCGAACTTCGATGTTGGTGTGTCGGAGAAGTTGTCAATCCTGGAGGCAATGGAGCACTTGTTGGCAAGGAAACGCGAGATTCTTCCCTTTGACTTCTGGCCAGTGCGGCCGATGAACGAACTGTGGTAGATAAGACCATACTTGGGAGTGTTTCCCTTGGTCTTGAGGGCTCGGAAGAGCGCCTTCTCGGCACCGAGAATCTGGACGGTACTGGCAGGGTATTTGGAAAGGTTGGTCAAAGAACCAGCCTTAGAGATAAGGCGCGCACCAACGGTGTCACCGATCAAAGCAGCCAGGTTAGGAGCGACTTGGTTCATGCGGCTTCCGAGGTAGTTGCTGAGCTGCTTGCGGTATGCAGCCAGGGAAGCGGTCCTCTTTGCGAAAGCCATGACAATCTCCATGTCTGCTGCAGAAAGATCACGACCCATAGAGGTCCTCGCAGCGTTGATGATTGCTTGCGCAATGCTCTCGTCGTCATCAACGACAGCAGCGAGCTCGTGAAGATCCTCGTCGCTCAGACGCGACTTGTCACCAATCTGCAAGACCACCTTGGCGTATTGTTCATTGCTGTTGACGATTTTGGCGAGCTCGGGAAAGTGCCAGCCTAAGGAGCACCAAGTCAGCAGCTGTTCCAAGTCTCCAGAAATGGAGGGAAAATACCATAGTTCTCGCGAAGCCTCATGCAGAAGGTGTTCAGGTCCTTGTCGATCTGATCGAGCGTCGCGATGGCCTGGATGATGTGGTTGTCCTGCTTCTGGACGCTGGAATAGATGTTAGCGTCCGATTGCCATGCAGTTCGTGCGCGAAGCTTACCTGAACTTGACCTTGCCGCGAGAGTAGGCGTGTCCAAGACCAAGAATGGAGCGGTCGATATCGCCGGGTTGGAGCTGCTTGATGAGCTTGCCGCTGTGCTGGCGAAGACCGCGAAGCAGGTCAGAGACGACTTCGGAGGTGACGGCAGTCTCGCACGCGAGGTTGGGGAAAGCAGCCTTGATGCTACCCGCCAAGTTGCTCTCGCTTACACCAAGCGTGATGGTCTTCTTCTTTCCAGCCTTGGGGAGGTTGGTCTCGAGCGTAGCCCTCAGGAAATCAGACATGATGCCTTCCGAGACATCGTTGATCTCGGAGAGGGCATCTTGGGTGCCCTGGAACGGCGCAAGGCCGACGAGCTCGACGGTCTTTCCGAATTTGTCGAGATCTTGCACAGCCTTCTGCACTTCCGCGAGACGGCTGCCAATGGTGTCGGGTTGGAGGACGACCTTGAAGACGGCATAGCCGACAGGGCTCTCGTGTAGCAGGTAGTCTACACTCATCGTGGCGTTAGTTGTTGGCGCGCAAGTATTGCGGATTTCGGCGCGACGAGCTGAGTCGTTATTTGGTGTGTGCGCTGGAAATTCCGCAGTCGGGATGGAGGTGTGAACGGTCGCAAGTTCGTGGTGTGGAAAGCTTCGAACTTTTTCAGGGCCCGAGCTTCCGCGCTAAGTAGGCCCGCTTAGAATTCAGTGCTTGAGAAGAGGGACGCGCCAGGCAACGCGGAAACAGCATCTTGCCCCGCCATACATCATTTGCTTGGTTACTGCACTGTTCGATACCCGTATAGATTCTCTTCAGCATGTCGGCCGCACAACTTCTCAATCCCAAAGCCGAGTCGAGGGTACGCCGCTTCTTTGCAGCGCAGAGGCACCGCTAACAATGCACAGAGGCGCGGGGAGGCTCTCCGTGTGAACATCTCGGCCGGTGAGGGTCTGCAGCAGGTATGAAATGCTTCAGGGAGAAGAGAGAGACTGTCTGACTTTGGTGATAGGTTCTTGCCTCAAATCTGGGACCCCGCGGTACACTTAAGATGTAAGGAACAACAAACCATCTTTTGAACGAGAATCTAACAGAATATAGGCTCGTAGATGGTGCAGGAGGAGTATGAACACTGAGAAGATACATGGGACATGTTCTGACGAGGTCTCCAGATCAAGCTCACAAAAGATGGAAGCGTTCTGCTCAAGGAGATGGTATGTGCCTCCACCACAACATTATCTTCAAAGGCTAACTACATACCAGCAAATCCAAAACCCCACTGCTGTATGTCCTAGCACCCCTCCGTTCCCGATTTGCGACTCAAACAACGCAGGTCATGATTGCACGAGCAGCAACAGCGCAAGACGAAATCACAGGCGATGGAACAACATCAGTGGTACTGCTGGTTGGAGAACTACTGAAGCAGGCTGACCGCTACATCGCCGAGGGCCTCCATCCCCGAGTGATCGCAGACGGTTACGACATCGCGAAGACAGAGTCACTGAAGGTATAGACATCAGAAAGTTTGTTCGGTGAAGATTCGCTGATCATATACAGTTCCTTGACGAGTTCAAGCTCACAAAGGAAGTCGACCGCGAGCTCCTCCTCTCTGTCGCGCGAACCTCGCTATCGACCAAGATCAACAGCTCGCTTGCCGAACAATTGACCCCCGATATTGTCGATGCCGTACTCGCAATCTACCAAGCGCCCGCGAAGCCAGATCTGCACATGGTTGAGATCATGACTATGCAACATCGCACCGCCGCCGACACACAGCTTATCCGAGGACTTGCTCTAGACCACGGCGCAAGGCATCCGGATATGGCTAAGAGGGTTGAGAACGCATACATCCTGACCCTCAACGTCAGTTTAGAGTACGAAAAGTCTGAGATTAACTCTGGTTTCTACTACTCGAGCGCCGAACAGAGGGAGAAGCTTGTTGAGAGCGAGCGCCGCTTCGTTGACGAGAAGTTGAGGAAGATCGTGGAGCTGAAGAAGGAGGTTTGCGGCGACGACCCTAAGAAGGGCTTCGTGATAATAAACCAGAAGGGTATCGACCCGCTCAGTCTGGATGTCCTTGTCAAGAACGGAATCTTCGCGCTGAGAAGAGCGAAGAGGAGGAACATGGAGCGTCTCCAGCTGGTGTGCGGTGGCACATCGCAAAACAGTGTAGACGACATGACACCAGATGTCCTCGGATACGCAGGTCTTGTTTACGAGCACCAGCTTGGTGAGGAGAAGTACACATTCATTGTAAGTGAATCCAGTAAAATAATAGGGCACACGCTCACAACAAACAGGAGGATGTCAAGGAGCCAAAGTCCGTCACTTTACTTATCAAGGGCCCAAACACACACACCATTGCTCAGATCAAGGACGCCGTTCGCGACGGTTTGAGGAGTGTGTACAACATGATCGTAGACGGAAGCGTCGTACCAGGTGGAGGTGCTTTCCAAGTCGCATGCGCAGCTCATCTCAACAGTGAGCAATTCAAGAAGACAGTCAAGGGTAAAGCGAAGTGGGGTGTATCGGCCTTCGCTGACGCACTGCTTGTCATTCCTAAGACACTTGCGGCGAACTCGGGTCATGATATCCAGGATTCGTGTAAGTATCGTTCTGCTGCTTTCCACTTTACTATGCTTACCAAATAACAGTGGCTGCGCTGCAGGACGAGCACGCCGAGGGCAATGTCGTCGGTTTGAACCTTGCAACTGGAGAAGCAATGGACCCTACTCAAGAAGGTGTCTACGATTCGTTCCGAGTACTGCGCAACTGCATTGCATCCGCTACCGGTATCGCGTCGAACTTGCTGTTGTGTGACGAGATGCTCAAAGCACGACAGATGGTGAGTAGATACACCGACTACAGAACAACAAAAGCTAACCGATACCTAGGGACGACAACCTGGACCTGGCGGCGAGGAGCAATGATAGTATCGCTTTATATCTGGAAGACAAGACAGGCTACCGCAGCACCATCGTGTGAGCAACATTCTACCGATATAGAAGTACGAAAAATGTGCAGTACAAGTAGATGAAAGGTAGCGAAGCCTACTTTGTGCCGGTGCTGCATGCCGACTCTGTCTAAATAGATTAAAATAATACGATCGCGTCACATGGCCAGCCTAGTTCCATCGGAGTGATTGACATTCCCCTTGATACTTTGATCGTAGGAACTTGGGGTCCAATTTTATCGTCTGTCAAACACATGTGTAGACAGACTTCGTGGTTGAAACGCGTTCTGCACAGCTGAAACATATGCAGAGATGTCCAATGCTGGACCCCTTTTTGGCCAGGGTAATTTAAGCTTAAATTTAGCGTTCGGCTAGGACGGATGCTGTTCTGGTGCGGGGGCGTGGCCTCGCGTGCGGGAGCGCAGAGCATCTTAAAGTTAGAAGATGCCATGTGGAAAGTGACGGCAACGTGTATATGTCTTATAAAGAATGTCATTCCGTATTTGTTTTGAATGCTTATCTCTCACATATTTCTTTCGCGAAATTGTAAAGCGAAAGATCTGCTACGGACCCATCGAGAGATCTCCAGGGCGTGCATACGCTAGCTGCTGTGTCGAGAGCCAAGACTGTTGGAAACAAGACAAGCCACCTGCCAGTCGTTCACTTTCTGTTGGCTCGAGTTCCTGTTCCTTTCACTACATTCGCGCTCAGATGGCAGCGACAACATAGCGACGCGATACACTCCTTCCACGCTTCCATTCCTCATTCGGCGACGAAGCGCTCGCGATACCCGCCTTTCGATTCTCCCACGCTCCCTCCACCATGTTTCGATATCGACGTTACCGCGCCTTCCTTGTCTTTGCTGTTATTGCTGTACTAGCGCTATACAAATTTGGGGGTTCAAGCGCGGCGGCATGGAGAGAAGCTGCATCGAACGCCGTTGGCTCAGCTGGCCTGAAAAGCGATGCTGAGAAGGCTCCACAGGAGGACACTCCTCCGCGTCCCGCTGTGGCACATGAGACGAGAAGTCTGGTGCTAGATGTACCCGCAGCTAGTACTCCGCAGTCACTTCAGACGCCGCCTCCTGTGAAGACACCGGCTCCTTCGTCAACATTGAGCCCTGCTGTCACCGAGCAGCAACAGAAGCCCTCTATCCCTACACCCATTCGACCACAACCACATGGCCAGCCCGTTATTGCGGACAACGCATTGGAACCATCATCAATTATTGATGCCATTCACTGGACGAAACTTCCCGAACACTTCCCCGTTGCCGCCGAATCGCTCATCAAGCTGCCGTCTGGCACCCCGAAATCCATACCTAAGATTCAAGCCAAGTTCAAGCCGGAAGATGCGACAGCAAAGGCCGAAAGGATCGCAAAACTGGACAAGATCAGAAGTGTAGCAAAGAAGTCTTGGGAAGGATACAAGGCAAATGCCTGGTTACACGACGAGCTGCGGCCACAGTCTGGTACTTTCAGAGATCCCTTTGCCCACTGGGGTGCAACGTTGGTAGACGCCCTTGACACTTTGTGGATAATGGGGCTCAAGGATGAGTTCGAAGAGGCTGTAAAGGCAGTGGACAGGATCGATTTCACCACGACCCCGCGCGCTGATATCCCCTTGTTCGAAACAACTATTCGCTATCTTGGTGGGCTGCTGGCTGCCTACGATTTGAGCGACAAGAAGTATAAGAATCTGCTAGCCAAGGCGGTAGAGCTCGCCGAAATTCTTATAAGCGCGTTTGACACACCCAACCGGATGCCTGAGACGTATTATTACTGGAGGCCTGATTTCGCGTCTCAACAGCACCGTGCTAGCGCACATGTTGTTCTGGCCGAGATAGGGTCACTTTCTATGGAATTCACTCGACTCGCGCAGCTCACAGGAGAACACAAGTACTACGATGCCATTGCACGCATCACGGACAACCTGGAGGAATTTCAGGGGAAGACTCAACTCCCTGGAATGTGGCCAACATATCTGGATGCTTCCGGATGCGGAAGACAGTATATCGATATGCCTCCCCAGGCGCCTCTCAAAGCTCCAGCAGGTTATCTTGACGACCTGTCGTCAACTGTTGCTGAGCCTGCTACACCCTCCCCTACCGAGATGCTTTCTCCAGAAGGCAAGAAATACGTACCATTAGACTTGCCGGACCCTGTCGTGCTTGCGCAAGATGATGTGCCGGCTGACACAGCTGCCAAGGAAGACTCCGTGGTTCCCGGTACCGCTGGAAAGGCGAAGATCAAGGATTGGGACAGCAGTGCAGTGGAAAAGCGACAGCTCGATATCGATGAGTCTGAACCACCGAAAGCGGTGCTGGATGCTCAGGTCGCCTCTTCGACTTCGTCCGCCTCTTACGCTAAGCCGACGCCCCCAGAATGCATACCCCAAGGTTTTGTATCAAGCTCCAGCTACGGACGCGAAGAGTTCACGCTAGGCGGTATGTCGGACTCTACGTACGAATATCTGCCCAAGCAGTACTTGCTTCTTGGTGGCCAGATTGAGAAGTACCGGACCATGTACGAACAGTCGATGGATGTCGTCAAGAAACATCTGATTTTTCGACCAATGCTACCGAAGGGGGAAGACATTCTCTTTTCTGGCAAGCTAAACGTCCCATCCAATATCGATGCTACCAAAGCGGGTGACCTAACTGCTGAAAACGCACATCTCACCTGTTTTGCTGGTGGTATGTTCGGCATGGGCGCAAAGCTATTCGACCGCCCTGAGGATCTTGAGATCGCAAAGAAGCTTACAGAGGGCTGCGTCTGGAGTTACAGCATGACTCCGACCGGCATCATGCCGGAATCGTTTGAGGTTGCTCCATGTGAAGACAGGAAAGACTGTACATGGAACCAAACAGCGTACTGGGAGTACATCGATCCACGATATGAGTCCCGAATAGAAACCTACAAGGAGCAGCGCAAAGTGTACGAGTCGCAGATTGCGTCCGCTTCATCATGGTATGAGGCAGAACTTGCTGCGATGACCGCACCGCCTACCCCTGTTGTAGCTGCTGCGGTTGAGGCCCAGGCCACGTCTTCCTTGGTCTACGCAGATACGCTGGATAAGCGTCAAATTATCGAACACGTAGACGATGTAGAGATTGCACACATGTCATCCGTGATCGCGTCTGCGTCTGCATCAGCGAGCGCTTCGCAGGACCACGAGTCGGTCATGGGCGGCGAGTCCGAGGAAGGCGAGGGGCCACCCACCAAAGTTCAACCTGATTCGAACATTGCGGAGCTTGCGCCGCAGGCTAGTCTTACGCTGCCCAACTTCCCATACGTCTATTCGCCACAGCCAGTCATGAACCACGAAGATTATGTGCAGAACAGAATTCAAGAGGACCGTCTGCCACCGGGTGTCACGAGGATTGGGGCCAAGAACTACATCCTCCGGTGAGTCACTTACTTTCACGACAAGGTTTATCTAGTCGCTAACATCTGGATAGCCCCGAAGCCATAGAGTCCGTCTGGTACATGTACCGCATAACTGGCGATTCACACTGGCGCGATGCAGGATGGCGTATGTTCCTCGCCATCGACCAACATACAGCCACTGAGTTTGGTAACTCAGCCATCGACGACGTTACCAAACTGACGCCGGAGCTCAACGATGAGATGGAGAGTTTTTGGCTAGCGGAGACGCTGAAGTACTTCTACTTGTTGTTTGCGGAAGAGGATCTGATTAGCTTGGATGATTGGGTATTGAATACTGAGGCGCATCCTTTCAAGCGGCCGACATAGATGACTTCAGTGAGCTTGGATTTCTGCTCAGGTTGTCGCATGGAGTTTTGGCGTGTTGGTGTATGGTATACCGACTGCATTGGATAGTCGTCATTGAGGTCTGACCTTAGGTGAAACATAATAGCCATTGCATTACTCTACCCATGTAAGAACTCTATGCACTATCGCCATATCTGGTGACAACAAACCATGCATTACGCCTTTGCTACAACGGTTTTGTCTCGCCTAAAACTATCTCTGTCTTGCCTTGCAAACCACCGTCAACAGTAATTTGCACCGTCTCATCCCTTTTCCAAAGTTCTTGGCCGTCTCTGTTGCTCTGATGAGATCCAGTAAGACGTTCATTGTACCAACGTTCGGCTTTGGTAGTGTACGTCTTCGAGTTGACCTTGCTCCTGTGAATGGTAACATAGACAAGTTTCTTGCTACGAGCGGGTACCATGATGGAGTGATCGATGCCTACAGTCAGTGTGGTTGTCACACTCGTAGATTTGGAGGTTTCGTGCTCGTAGTCGAATTTGACTGCCACCTTCCATCCTACTGTAGCTTCAACAATACCAATGCCTGCTTTGCCAGATACAGAGTACTCGGCGGCCACACCAGTGGCGTATGTATCTCTCACTGTTGTGGTGATCTATGAAAGGGAAGTATAAGATCAGTGTACGTCTCACAGACATTTCTTACATCCAAAACGTACCGAGATCGTGTATTCTTTGGCGAATTTAATGGCCACCAAGGCTTGTTCGTCGCCAAGATTCTTCGCCCATATTTCCTCATAGATTGATTGATCCACATCCTGGTCGGTCTCTGCAATAACTACAGGCTGGACGACCTCGTATATTGGCTTGATGTTGCTCCATCTGAATGCTGTTATTCGGTCGTTGAAGCCGAAATCCTGTAGCTTCCGGACCTCTCGGGTTTCGCCACCGCCCATGATCCTGTTGAAGCTCTCGCCTCTGCCGTCTGGATTGTCGAAGAGCTCAACAGACTCGCGATCCAGACTTTTCCATCGTAGGGACGTTGTTCTATCGTTTATCCACCATCGATCCATGGTGTGGAGGGTTTTAGGGGCCCACTCGCTCAAGACTACAGCACATGGATATGTTAGCCGTCAAAAGCCGACCTGCTGGAATTGGAATCGACACACATATGGTAACACGATTATTCGTGAAGTCTTGGTCGTCGAAAAGCTCGATTGCGCCTTGATTCAGGTCAACCGTGCGCCAAAAGAATTGCGATATCTTGTCATTCATCTGCAACCGATCGAGATCCACGCCTTCGGTTTGTCCGGTCCCAATGAGGTCGAGCGTACGGCCGGCATCAGAGAGGTCTGCGTACTTCCCCGAGGCGGGCACACTTGGAAGGTGGTCCATGAACGTAAGGACGGTCCCGACCGGCAAATTGAATGCAATCCAACTAGCTTTGTCGAACAGCCTTTGGTCTACTCGATGGCGGCTCTTCTGGGAGTAACCATCGTGGATGTTGATTTCGGTATTGTTGCTATTCCAGTTGAAATCTTGATACAGGCGAACGCGGCCACTTGCAAGATCGGGAGCTCGCTGCGAAGGAGATGGGAGCCTGGTCAGTTTGTTCACCTTATCTTGTATGGACTGCATTCTAGAGACTAGTCGTGGAATATGGTAAAGAGATTGACTGGTGAATACGTGAAGATGCAACTGAGAGAGATGGCTGTGATCGAAGAGATGTGATGCTGAGATCTTGTCTTATTGTTAGTAGGATGAGTTCAGAAGCTGGACTCAATGTAGGTCACTCTTATACATGTTTCGTGCATTCTTGCCGCATACATGTATCCCAGCCAAGCAATTGGAGTCGAGACTGTACGATGTATCTCGATAGTGGCGCTCATCTTCAGCCACGCCATGAACAGCCATTCCATGCTGCGCCAGAGAGTTTATCTTTTTAGTATCTTGTTGTGTAAGTTCCTTGTCAATTACTACAAAGACCTAAGGGTGGCTTTACCCAAGGCAGCTGAGGAAAGGTCACTCTTGTCTAGTGTATGCTTGGCAGATGCTTCACGGTTAGCTGAAGAATGTAACTATATACAGAGTCATCAAGCTTCACATATAGCGTTGTGCGGCTGATGGTAGTCTTTTGACAAGGTTGAAATCATGTGTGATGCGGCGGAGTTGTGTCCGCGAGGCTTATCGCATGCGGGGTCGCCGTCCTGAACGCACGATTGGATTGGCATCCTGTCGAGGAATTGAAGGTACAGGTCCACTGACTTACTGTTGCGGAATGACTGTATGGATGCACCATCGCAATGTCACCTTACGTGCACTTGTGTGGTAGTGTGTGAAGAAGACGATATCCCTCAGCCCTGTTTCTGGACCACTTCTTAGCGGTATACTAGACGCGCACTAAAAGGATAGAATTGGCAGTTAGCTAACCTTTCCTGAACCTGACGGATACTCCTAGTTGAATTGAGATGTTACATTCGACTGGCCTCGACCTACTCTCACAACATATCCTGGGACCCTGAAGCTATACTCACGCCTCTCAACTCCTTAACACTTTCGTTCTTTTGCGGAATTATCTCCAATGATCTTAGCGCTTCTCACCGATAGTGAGCTGAGAGTCAGGTATGTACTGAGAATCCTGAGCAACATCGTCGCCTGGCAGCTCAGCGGGTGGTATTTCCACGCTAGGCTTGGCACCGATTTCCTGAGGTGCTATGTTCTTGGAATCCATCTCTTGCTTTCGATCTTCATGTGGCAATTCAGTAATTGCACTTCCACCAACCTCTCGTCGCTCGTCGGAGGGTATCTCTGGCACTTGATCCCGTTTCTTCTTACGCCGTAGAAGTAAAAAGATAGCGACAGCGATGAGAGCAAGTCCACACACGCCACCAACTACACCACCAGCTATAGCACCAGTGTTGTTCTTCTTGGGTCCGCTCACTGCACTAGAAGATGGGGTCGAAGATGGGGAGGACGATGATGTTGCAATCAGCGACGACGACGATATTTGATCAGGTGGTGTACAAGCATCGACGCTGTAATAGACGAAAGACGAGTTATAGCACTCGGCTATCTGAGCGAACTGGAGGACTGTCGAAGAGCATGGTACGAATTCTTCGCTATCGGCTCCGTAGATGGTAGCTAGTGTTTTCAGTAAGTGCAACTTTTCTATAAAAGTACAACGCAACGACTTACCACTGCAGCCTGGATCAAGACCTACGACCTGAAAGCTCTCGTATTTTCCCTGGTCGGCCAATCGAGTGCAAGTACCATTAGGATACTAGTTGTTGGAGGGCGAAGTCAGTCTGTGTCTCACATGCAGTTCGTATAGGTACACTTACGCCATTTTCTGCATTGATACTTTGGAACGCATTCTTGCACTGCCCGTCCGTAAACGTCGCGATTCTCGAGCTGGAAGCGACTTGAATAGGAACTATAATTGAGGCGAGGCTGAAAGCCATCCAAGAACTGATGCTAGAATACGGCATGATCTTGTGAAGTCTGAGGGCTTGCTGAATGTGAGTGCCGCTGATAGACGCGAGTCGAAAGGCGTTGCAGTAGGCGACTCAAGAGGTGGGCCGGGGCTTATTGCTCGTAAATGCGGCTCCACTGTCTAGTTAGGAAACTTGCTGCATCTTCACAAGGCTGTGATGCAACAAGAAACGATCGCTGCAAAACAACAGGCCAGCCTGATCGGCCCCATCACCAATAGCCTATCGTAGGCCGTACACATACACATACGTAGGTGGTGCGTGAATACAGAAGCTGAAGTCGAGCCATTCCGAGCAATCTTGCGATGCAGGAACCGCTTTCGGTGTTTTGTGATACCAGAATGATGCGTCATCAGCGCCACAAGATGTCTACGCGTGCGTCGATTGGCTGCAGCGGCGGTCGACCCCGAGACGGGACGCTCCCGCCTCTTAGTATGTCTAGTCTTGCTCCACGGAAAAGGTTCGCATTAATTAATCGCACACCATCTGTTCAGCTTCGTCAGCTTCATGCATCATGAAGGCAAGCATATCGTGACAAAGCAAGCACTTTACATAAAAATCTGTGAAATACGAAGAAAAGAGCCCCCTCGAGCTACGACGACCCACCAAAGCGTAGGCTACGCGTGGTGATCTTCTAATTGTAGATGATGCGGCCCCAGTCTATTCAGCGCCTCGTCCAGAAACGGGTTTGTGATCGTGAGAACTAGACGTGGACTAAACTGGAGTTCCGTAGCCTCTTCACGAAAGCCTTACCGCCTTGCTAGACACAGAGTATAAAAGATGACTGACCAGCTTGAGAAAGACTCCAGATCATAACAAAGCTCACAAAGATCACAAAGATCATTGTCTTTTTCCCAATCATCAAACATGCGCGCCTCAGTACTTGTCGCATTGTCTTCCTTCAGCCTTGCGGCTTTGGGCTGCTCCAAAGTCTCCAAGGTCACCCACACCTTTTACGGATACCCAGGTAGGTTGACTGTATGAAATGCATATGAGACATAAACTGACTCTGTATCTTCAATCCTGCAGATAACGATCCTCCCGGTCCGGCCACCGCCTACGACTGCGGCCGCGGCTACAAGGCTGGCGGTACAGGTACCTATGCCGACCCCTTGACATTTGCCTCGGCCCCTGGCGAATTCACACAATGTGAAATCATCTACGACCCATACACGAAGAAGTATCTTCGTTTCGAGGACTACTGCGCTCAATGCACTACCGACTGGGACGCTGGCATCCACCACATTGACCTGTGGACTGGTAGCACAACTGTCAGCGGAGGTAACGAGCAGATTGAATGCGAGAATGACCTCACGCCGGGTGAGAAGAGCCAGACTATTGTGAGGCAGCCACGAAAGGATCTTCCGGTAGATTGTAAGTAACAAGGCTGAAAATCACATGAAGACAATCTGACATACAATCAGCGACTAAGCTTTACGTCAAGGGTGGCAGTCCGGCGTGCAGAACTAGCCACATATACCCCACTTACAACATTGCCGATTACTGCTAGATACGTAGTAATCGATGCAACATTGGTGATGGCAGATAAACATTGCGGGAGTCCGGTCGATCTTAGATATTGTACAGTCTTTTCCGTAGAACAGTGTTCTTAGAAGCAATACCAAGCTTGCCTGTAAAGCAGTATGATTCTCTTGGCCATAAGGCTTAGCGAATGAGCCTGTCATCTTCGTATCAATTCTCCCTATCGTGTGTGACAGGGGCGTGCAGGACAGGGGCGTGCAGTGTTGAGTTCCTTGGGTTTACCGAGGCATTTCGACGTGTAGCTACTGGCCTCCACTTGTTTCGCCTTGCTAGGTTTGATGTAGCTTGTCCATAGTAGGGTACGCGGACTCGAGGTTCTAAACATTAGCCAACAGAGGATGCCAGGCTGACCCTACTCTCCTGAACATACCACGATGCGCCCTTCTTCGAGTGACCTGCTGTTTGGTCGAGAACTGTAGACCGCTTTATGCTCAGCCTCGCCCAGAGTCCAGTCGGAGGGTATTACTCCGAAGCTGACGCGCTACTCAGCCAGCACAATCTGCGTCGCAATATGTGCCTACTCTGTTCGCTGTCCATAAATAAAGGCTTGTGTTCTCCGTTCTAGGGTATTATGGATGTTTAGTCCATAGTGTTGGTGGTGGAGGGGTGGTTGTGCGCCGAGGTGAACCGCATCCTCTCCGCGATGACGTCAAACATCGTCAACCTCTGTGCACGTCCCTTCCACGGGACTGACAGGAAGTATGGGCATGGGACGTCCAGTGCCTTTGGCTCTGAATACAGCTAGGAATGGAAAGTACAGGTCTCGCTTCGCCAGCGAGCGCAAACGTATGCGCAGACTCGACAGATGGAGGACTGTCACAGCGCTGGGTGCCGTCCATCTATCGCCCCGGAGCAGGTCCGCCCATCGATCTTTTGGCTTCTAGTCGATCACACCTCAGTGTGGTCAGAGAAGCTCTGCAGTCGCTCGACAGCTACAATGAGCGCATTGCACGCCAACCCTACGACTTCAATGCCTGGTCACGCCGAGGAAACTGCATGATGATCCTTGGGTTTCCCGAACTTGCTGTCGCTGACGCGTATAAAGCCAAGGTTCTTGAGAAAAGAGCTCCTGGAAACGACCAAGAAAGGGCGCACATTTACAATTTGCTTGAAGCTGCTTTGCAAGCTTGTCATTGCCAATGGGATGCAGCAGAAATTCTAGACGAATCAGCAATCGATGCAGATCCGCGGCGGCAGGAAGAAACCCGAAAGAGACTTGCTAAATTACGTGAGCTCTTAAAGCGGAAAGAAGAGGCTGCTATACCATTGGGTGGTACATCTTTCGAGCTCAGAGATAGGATAAGAGATGGTGGAGTACTCGCTGTAGAGTATCCATGGACCATTGAACGCCATCTCAGAAGGGCTCCAGAACTCGTGAAGCTCGTTAATCAGGAGCTTCGAGGGGGCGAAACAGAGGCAACGTGCTATCTGGGCCAAAGTAGCTTGGCCAAGGACTCGAATGAAGACATGCTAGGCATGTTCGCAGCTCGCGAGGTACAAGCTGGCGAATGTATACTTACAGATCGAACCGCTACCGGTATATGTAGTACACCATCCTCGGACTCCTGCTGTAATTGCTACGCGCGCTTACCGGAAAATCCAACACAGGCAGAATGCTGCGCTGAAAGCTACTGCTCAGCAGCATGCCTCAATCTCGCAATGAACACCTATCACAAAGTCATCTGCGGTAAAGACTTTACGTGGCTCCAGAAACCCGCCAAGGGCTTGACGCACAACGCTTCGCCTCTACGATCCCTTCTCATGTTGCGGCTACTGGCGACATGCGTCCAATCTGGTATTGATCATTCACCGCTAGATCACCCGCTGATTGCGCGTCTGAAGCCTCTTGCCAACAAAGAGCATCTTGATGTGTTCACTCTCAATGAGTCAGTCATTGTTCCGATCAAGATCCTAGAACAACTTGGCGTCGATATCTTCACAAATCGTAACTTCGATACGGACATCTTACACTCGATCTGGACTCGTCTAGCGAACAATAAAGCTGGGTCTCCCGACCCGCGACTTGGCTTCGTCGACGAAATCACGCCGCATCTACCACTATTCAACCACAGCTGCGAACCGAATGTAGAGTGGAGAAGGGAGAACGGAAGTACAACTGTGAGCTTCTTTGCCATCAAGCCTATTGCAAAGGGTGAGGAGTTATTCTGTAGCTACCTGAATGTTCAACGCATTCCGATGGAGCAAAGGCAGGAGATGTTGTGGCCGTGGTTTGAGGGCTCGTGTTTATGCTCGAGATGTGAAAAGGAGGGAAATAGTTTACGCATCTAGTTTGTGGTATCATTAACTTCTCTGGAGGCATTCATAACGTCGTAGGCAAGTTAAGTTCCAAAAGGGAAGATAATCTGTCCATCTACTACAAACCTCAGTATATCTTCTGTTGGGAGACATGCTTCTTCTCAGGTGTCAACACAGCATGACATCTGCCACTCCTTGGTGCTTGTGTCCCTTCTGTCAGCACCAAACGAAATTCTTCGCATCCCCGCGCTTCAAGGCTTCGATGCTAGGTGGCACGGTTGGTTGCCTTATCGGGTGCACCCTGTCATCTCCCTCCTTCTTTGCAGCGCTCAATCCTTTATCCTTCAACACACTCTTACTGTACTTGGTATCCGAAACCTTCTGCTTGACCTCCTCCGGCTTCGGCTTCACATCTCTAGCCTTTGGCAGCTTCACCACAGGTATATCAGATTCACGCTCGTCCATTTGTTGAACATCACGCAGCGTCCTGATAAGCTTGTCCCTGTTGCCCGTCTCGGTGTGGTATGTGTAGGCAAATGCAAAGTCTTCCTCCTTGAAGAGTGATACTGCATTACCAGGCGAGAGTGCTACAGTAGCCTTTTGCGTCAGCGCTGCGAGTGCCCTATCTTCGATGACGGTGTCCTGGAACGTATTGGCCGTGGCAGCTAGCTTGATGATGTCTATCCAGGACAACTCAATGGCCATTGCATCAGCGGATATAGACTGGGAATTGAGGTACAATTTTACCATCGATAGGTCGATGAAGGAGAGATGTATGGTGCGGCGTAATGGCGCGTGCATTTTGAGTTTATTCAAAAGTTTAGAAAACTTAGGTATGTCGACGAGGAGGATCTGATGGCGCGTCTCTTGACGAGGACCGAGGAGAAGTGTGACGCGGTCGTAGTAAGAGACACCAGCTTCGTGTGGGTTGACAATCTCCCAGTCTTCGTCGTCAATTTGGCTGGGGATGACATTGCCGCTTGTATGTGGCGGAGAGTTTGTGCGGATAGGTGCTGTGCTCGTGAAACCTTGGAGCATGTTAGTAAAGAAAGACATGGTTGAGCTGTGATGTCTTCAAAACTTGGTCGAGGATTGGTATTCAAGGTGCGGTTGAAGTGTTAATGAGGACGGTCAGTGAAGCTGATGTATGGAAGAGGAACGTGAAGGTGGTGTGCAATTGGTGAAAGTGTAAAGTGTATACGGGAGGTAGCGCCTCACAGGGCGTGAGGTACAGCGCGATGGAGCGCGCTAGGGTGTCACTGTGAGTTGTCGTGAAACTAAGAATTGCAACGTCTACGAGCCGTACTTTAAACTAGACCCTATTACAGTGTGTGACATAGTCAGCAGGGTCGAAAACATTGTGACTAGGTGGATGCACAAGCAGTGGCCCTATCAGAACCAGAGTTCCGTTGTTCTGGAGTCTAGAGAGCGTGGTCTGCGTCATAGTTTCAAACACAAAGAAGGATTCCGTTTGGAGACAGCAGTTCTTTAGGCATTGGCACTATGAGCCTGGTCTTGCCAACGACCTCTGAATTTGTATATACACGTACAAAGCGGTATGCCACTCTATTTCGTCTCGTGCTCGGGGGTGATTGCGAATGTAGGTCGAACGAATCTGTCATCAGATGATTAGCCAATGTACTGTGAGAAGCCATGTCTTCAAGCACGTACCTGTCGCTGTTGTAGACCTTGGTCTCTGTGCCAAGTAGCTCCTTCTCCCTCGCCTTGTCCGCCAAATGTCTTCGTACTTGGTCCCGGTCTTCTTCGGCCTGCAGTGCTGGGATGAGGTGTATCCGCGCCCACATCTTCTCGCGCGCGAGTTCGCTGTGATCTGTCAGCACTCCCCCTCATATTACAGGACGTCGCCGTGTCCAGTTTCGAGCATGCGCGTACTTGTGCTCCCTGATTCCCTGTCCAACCCTCCAGAATCCGTATGTCATGAGCGCCGCGGTTCCGAAAAGGTATGCGGCGGGGCGGAAGCCTCGTACGGGCAAGTTGCGCTTGTATTGTACGGGGCTGTAGCCGCCCGTTGGCGGCATATCCTGCGGCATGTTGGGCGATTTGTTCGTGGCTCAATTGGGGTTCCAAGGTGTCGTCAATGCGGAGACGTGAAGTGAGGTTCGAGCTCGGGAAGCCGCGATGACAGGGATCTGGCTTGGCACGCTAAGGAGTGAGTGAGCATAATTTTGTCGATGCTGAGTGGACAAAAGGCATCACGACCTAATTTCTCTAATCGATGGACGACCACGAAATAATGGATTCTGAAGAGCGTCCTGCGAAGATGCGCAAGCTGGAACATGCGGATGGTGATGTGGACGTGGCGGACGCAGCTGCCATACCAACACCAAACGAACAACTACCCGTGGCTGCGGAGAATAGCAATCAAGCTGGTTCTACTGAGACTACCGGGACACCAGCTGAAGGTGAAGGCGCAGAGCCAAAGTTGTCAAAGAACCAGCTCAAAAAGCAAAGACGGCTCGAGCGTTGGGAATCTGGACGCGAAGATCGCAAATTGAAGCGAAAAGAAAAAGTCAAAGAGAAGAAGGAGCGACGACGGGAAGAGTGGGCGAAGATGCCTACAGATGAGAATGGCAAGAGACCGAGACCACCACCTTCACGTCCTCCCAGACAAGCAACTGGAAAACAAGTACCCATCACAGTAATCTTCGACTGCGATTTCGAGGAGCTGATGTTCGACAATGAGCTCAAGAGCTTAGGACTTCAAATCACGAGGTGTTACAGCGATAACCGAAAGGCAAACTTCAGAGCTCACCTAGCACTGAGCAGCTTTGGAGGCAAAATGAAGGAGCGGTTCGATGGAATCTTAGCGAAACAGTACACGAGTTGGAAAGGCTTCCAGTTCTTCGAGGAAGATTTTGTGGAAGTCTCTGAGAAGGCCAAGCAGTGGATGTCAGGACCAGAGGGTGGAAAAGTTCTTGGTGCGTTGAAGACGTCAGCAGAATCCAACAGTTCGAGTGAGCAGGAACAAGCAGAGGCTGCAGAGGAGGAAGGCGAAGTTGTCTATCTTTCATCCGAGTCCGACAATGTTCTTACGCACCTGAAGCCCAACAGCACCTACATAATTGGTGGTTTAGTAGACAAAAACCGGCACAAGGGCATCTGTCACAAGCGCGCTGTGGAGCGTGGGATCAAGACAGCAAAATTACCCATTGGCGAATACCTGGAGATGAAGAGTCGGCAAGTCCTAGTCACGAACCATGTGCTAGAGATTATGCTCAAGTGGATGGAATTTGGAGACTGGGGCAAGGCTTTCATGGCAGTTATGCCAGAAAGAAAGGGTGCTAAGCTCAAGGGTGATGCAGAAGATGGAGATGATGAGGCGGCGGCTGTAGAAGATGAAAAGAATTTGGATAGGGATCTTGCGGCGGCAACAGAAGAAGCGGATGCTGCGACTCCCGAGCCGACCACAGAGAATGTCCAGAGTACATAGACAACTCACAAGCTGTACTCGTGACAGAGAATGGCAGAGTGTAAAGACTAGTAAAGAACAACTAGAGATGCATAGCTTCTTAAATCAATGCACACCACGAGATGCAGAACGTGATGCCTGCACATAACAATGGGTTAAGTATGACAATGCCCGCGATCGCACCAAGCATGCCTATTCATCTCCTCGAACTCGATAGAGCCCAGTAAGCTGACTATAGGAATCCTCTGAAATGCACAATGGATACGCGAGGTCAGCCCTATCGGGTAGCGGAGATCAAGCTTTCTAGGGAGGCGCTAGCATGCTAGCGGTCAGGGCTGCGGAGCTACACATCGAGGAGCCAGAGGGGTGAAGCAATCACTAAGCATACATCGTCGTCCTGCCTTCTATTGGCGGCTATTCATTATAGCGACTGAAAATGTATCCGTCGCATTCACAAGCTTGCTTATGTAACAGCCATGTCTCCTGCTGCTGGCGCTGTGAGGCTCCAAGCAGCTGTCAGCCCACTAATTTTGCGCAACGTCACAGCTACTCTGACTTGCGACAGCCCCAGCACACCACCTCCAACACGCGACCCACATTAATTCAGGAACATCGCTACGATTGTAATTAGTTGCCGCTCATGTCGTACCCATCAGATACCCCGTCTTCTCCACCAGTCCGCTCTCCGTCGTCACAAACCTCACCGCCGCCCCAGCGCTCTACCCCCAATCGCTCGTCTTCCTACTTCACATATCCCGTATCCTATGCAGTCTCGGGCATCCTGCGACGACTGAACACGGAAACGAGTCCTAAATCAGACGCGCAATCACGATCGGGGTCCAACAGTAATCGCAACAGCATAGGCAACGTGCAATCGCAGTTGCAGTCCACCGCATCTTCCCTCTCCAACACGTTTGCGAGTCTCGTCTCCTCCACTACCTCAGATATGAACGCCGTCTTCCAACCACCACACCGGATAGCCAGTCCTTTCCAACCACCGCCATTGACACCGCTGAGCCTGAAAGGATGGGGAGGTGGCATGCGAGAAAAGGGCAAGCTCCTGAGCACGGCGCTGGCAGAAGAGATCAGGCTCCTGCTACCTCCAAGGCTACAGCTGGTGGACGAGTGGAAGTTGGCATACAGTCTGGAACAGAATGGCGTCAGCTTAGGGACGCTATACAAGCAGTCTGAGGATTATTGGGGAAAGAGAGGCGGCTTCGTGCTTGTGGTCAAGGACGGCAGTGGAGGTGTAAGTTCCCAAATGTCATCACAAATACAGAACGCGTGCTCACGTCTGGCGACAGATCTTCGGCGCATACCTCTCAGACGCCCCACGTCCCTCTACGTCATTCTACGGCAACGGTGAATGCTTCCTGTGGCGCGCGCACATACTCCATGGTTTCTCTGACCTGCAGATGAACCTCCCACCCCCACCGTCTGAAGACACAACAGACGCTGTGCGAATGACTACCATATCCTCGCCGAAGAGAAAGGGCGATTCGTTAGCGCCGCCACAGAATGGTCGGGCCACTAAGAGCGGTGCGAGCACGCCAGAAAGGATAAGATTCAAGGCATTCCCATATAGTGGGGTGAATGACTACATGATCTTCTGCGAACACAGCTATCTGAGTGTTGGTGGCGGGTAAGTAGACGTGACCAATACTCCAGGATTCACACGACTAACAGCATCACAGGGACGGTCATTACGGTCTATGGCTAGACGACAACCTCGAGAATGGCGTCTCGGACACCTGCCCTACGTTTGGCAACGAGCCATTGAGCGACGATGGCAAGAAATTCGAGGTCATGGGTGTTGAGTTGTGGTATGTCGGCGTATAAGAAATATTTCCTGGCAACACCCTCTGCGAACGCGGGGTTCGTTGTGTTGAGCACTGGCCACGCAGTGATATCGCCTAAAGGTAAAGTGTTAGGCTACGTAACTTAGAACAGATACCATACCTGAAGTCGAAAACTGGCTAAGGTAAAGAGCAAAATATACCCATTTGGTTGTTTCGTACACGCTCTTATCCCTCATCTGGCACTTCCTAAGACCATGTCTTTCTGGGTCTCACCTTGTCTCACTATCCACCGCCTCTAGATCACAAACATCTGGCCTAAGTCTCACCTTCCAGTGTCTTATCTACTTCTCCTAGGGCTATATCTTCTACTCCCTTCAATCCATAGCACTCTCAATACCCAACATCATCATCTGTCAGCATGGCGACCACTGAATCTCAAGGAGCGACTAAGAAGCTGGGACCAGTAAAGTATGCCGCTCAACCCTTCACACAGGCAAGTGTAATATGTTAACGTAGTGCAGCATAGGCAACAGGATCGTCCGCTTCAAGATACCTAACCTGGACCGCCGTTTCACCGTGCATGAAGGTATCAACTACCCACATCTGTTTTGGCAGACGTCTGTACTGACACTGTGCGTACTTTCTAGATCTCATATGTAGCACCTCTCGATTCTTCAAAGACTGCCTCCAGAAACATCGGAAGCCCATCGCCAGCATTGATGAGTGTTGTGTCTGCCACGAGACCTTGGACGCTACGGTAAAAGATATATCTTTCTGCATCGAGTGCGGACAAAACGTCCACGAAGTCTGCATCGAAACTTGGAAACGCAAATCCACTACCGGCGTTAACAAAGATTCTGCACCGACATGCCCGATGTGTCGAGCTAGCTGGAAGAACGATCCGCTGCTCAATCATTTAGACCTGAAGTCTGACCTGGATCCTGAGGCTGTTCAGACTTATCTAGACTGGATTTACACCTCCACTCTGAGCATACCTTCTCAGATTGCCTATAGCAATGGTACTTTCAGTCTAGTGATGCTCAAACTCTGGACTATGGCCAACGCTGTTGAAGACCCGTCCTTCAAAGCCAAAGTCATCATCATTTACTTTGCAGAAGCTCCTTTCAGCTGGACGGCTTTGGATGACGTTATGGAGTACGTTTTGGAGTGGGCTTTTGTAGAGCGAAAGTGTGACGATGAGATCCGAGAATTCATTATCGACTTAAGGCGTGAGTGGGTCAAGCCCAGTTTCTTCAAGAAAGCCAGGAGGGAGGATCTCGAAACATTGAAGAAGGGGTGGATGAAAAGGCTCAACATAGAGATGGACCCCGTGAGCGACGACAAAGTCACGTCATTTTCAGTAGGAGTGCAGGGAGTGGTTATTGCAGGAACTAGCTTGTTTTTCCCTTCCTATATGTGATTCTTTTTGTCAACAGTCTCTACCTATTCTACCGTGTTCAATGATCTCTACCGGCATCTAGTCGACTCAACTGTCAAGCAATGAAACTCATTTGTCACGTCTTCTACCCTTCACCTGAACGACCACATGCGTGTACGAGTTATATTCCCTGGCTAATCACTGACGATTGAAGAAGGAAGAGCCATCTCATGTTGTTGTTGGTACCTTCCATACGCACTAGCGTACTAGCTATATAGTCAGAATCCTTTATAGCATCAATCGATCACTTCTGTACTCTAACAACGATATCTTTGCCTGCAACGAGAACATTCTTATGTTTGCTGTGTTCCTTATTCGTGAACCTTTGTGCGTCGAAGAACTGCGGCGCCACTGAAGGATAAATGACTACCCATCCTCTAGCTACTTGACTCTTCACTTCATATTGCCCACTCAACAGTTGAGTTTACATTCGCTAAAGACCTAATCCACGCAATTCCAGCAACGAATAAAGGACCCCTGGAGAAGATGGCCTATGCCGAGAAGCGTGTCAGTGTTCGAAAGAAGATTGCTATCAAGTAGGTCCTCTGGAATTAACAGCATACCAATCGCTAAACGCTTCTCAGATATGGTCGCAAAATTGTGCGCATCGAGGTTGCAGATCACGAAGAGTTCACCATTCCTGAAGACCTCCTTTGCAAAAGATCTAAATTCTTCCAAAAGAACCTTCAGCCGAAGCGCAAACCTTTCGGTGTGGACACAGAATGTCCCATCTGCAAGGCAAAGCTTGAATCCGGTATCAACGAGCTCACCTTCTGCGCTAATGGTTGCGGTCATAATTTTCACTACAAATGTACGAAGCAGTGGAACACGGAGAAGCGTGAAACCAACCAACCAGTCAACTGCCCGTTCTGTCGCCAAGGCTGGCCCGGCGATAGCAAGGAAATCGCAGTACATCAACACCATGATATCAGCCCTGGACCATTCTCGATGCTTATCGAATGGTTGTATCATGGTCATATTGCTGTCAAAGACCTTTCCGACAACTCTGATGACGAAGGGATAGATGAGACACCCGAACCCGACTTACACGAGTTGATCGAAGCATATGTGCTAGGTCTCAAGCTCAAAAGCAGAATGTTTTGTCGAGGTGTCCTAGAGGCGTTGCTAGAGATTACTGAGGAAACTCGTATCTATCCCGACCAATCCGACGTCCGTCTTGTCTACGATAACACGACTAAAGGGGCAATCATAAGGCTCGTGTTGGTACGAATGTACGCTCAAGCAGCACAAGGTCACTGGTTGAAGGATGGGGAGAGCATTGGATATTCTAGAAGGTTCCTTCGGGACTTGACAATAGCTCTGCTCGAGAAGAGTCCTTGGGAAAGACGCTGGGACCTTGCTGAAATGAAAGACAAATATGTCATAGGGAAGATGATTGGGTATGGAAGAAAGGACGGCGACGAACCGGAAGAGATGAACAATTTATCAGAGGAACTGAGTTCAGAATCGGAATCAGGTGAAGACGAAGAAATGCGGAGTTAATATTTCCCTATAGTAATAGGCTAACAGAGAAGGGAATGTTCAATACACTTCTTGATATGCGATACCCAATGCTACATAATACAACTGCGAAGTAAGAGTTTTCAGCACAGCATCAGACCGACGTTTATCCTCGAGAACTTTGTATTACACAGTACCCTTCCAACTCCGAAGTCGAGATGTGGCAAAACATCCAATAGCTACAACAAGATAGCCAAGTTCAAAGATCACCTAAAACACGGCCGAGTAGATGAATGTCTTGTCGTCCCAGAACTTGCGCGACAAGATGTGGTGCGCAGCCTGCAAAGCCAAAAGATCCCTCATAAACAGATCCTCATCTGTAGTCTTGCCATTGATATCTCCAGGACCAATGTCAACTGTCCTTCCCGCCCAAACGTCTTCCCAGCTTGGACGAAAATAATCGTTGTACGTAGCGTCTGTGATTGTCCAGGCGCCATCTGAGGCGATGGAGTAGCGTATAAGATTTTGAAATTCAAGTGCTGGTAAGGCTGAGGTCTTGTGTTTGGAATACTGGCCAACCTAAGCGCTTTATGTTAGTGATACGTATATTTACACGCCTCTTGATTCGACGTGGCTTACTAGTACCTTGTCACCTCTTCTCATGATGACGAGACAGTCATCACTATTATTGCTCTTGGGTATGTATCCCACATGAAATGCTTTTGTATTAGCGAGGAACATATCGAGGGCCATGGATGACGTTTGATGGAGTAATGTGACGACAGCGTCTTGTAGCATAATATTCTTGGGAATTTTCTTGATGGCCAAGTTGATCATATGAGCATGATTGCGTGGGGCAGTCGGAGGGAGCGCAGCGACACTGTCAGTAAATTGGATTGGGTAAGTCCTGTCCATCGTACTTGAATTGACTGTTAAAAGCCTGTTCAAGGACTGGACGTACCTATATGCATGAGACGCTTCATTTGCTTGCTATCAGGCGAATGATATCGCCACTGTGCTTGCTACAGCACGTGAGAGTTCACAGGGTTTCTAGGGATGACTTACCATCATCGTACAGGCGGCACCTCAAATCAGCTGTCGCTCATCATCTTGCGCAGCATCAGAACCTCGTCAACTAGATGCCAAACCTTGGCACAGTCCCACTCACTCCTGTCATCAGTCCAAAAACATGCTTAATATCCACAGATGCCATATAGAACACACATCGATAACAGGGCCATGACGCTACAGCTGTTGTTCGCTTCTCATCTTTCATTCGAGTGGGAGGATGCTATACCGAATTCATTGGCGTACGCGAAGACTGGGAAACAGAGGGCTGTCAAGATGGCTGTTGGCTATGAGGTCGGATGTTCCAAAGAACTTTGGAAGCCACTATGAGCTTCAAGGTTACTAGTGAGGACGATGAGAGCGTGTCGGCGGTGAAGACTTATTCAACGTTATCTGTATCAGTTCGAAGACCGTATTGATACTCCATTAGCAGCAGTTGCCTAGCGTTATCAAAAGGACCTCGCAGGCTGTTGTGTTCTGTAGCTTTCTCTCGCCTGTGGTAGCAGCAGGTATGGGCTAATCTTGGGCCAACTCTCATTAGTTGAAACGGCGATGGATCTACGATTTCCAGGCTCGTGAGTAGCCAATGATATAACCGAGTGGTAGGGCGACAGCGCCTACTCTATGCAAGGCTGACTGTATCGTTATAGCAGTGCACCAATGAACGTGCGTGCAAGCAGCCCCCAAAGACCAAACTCCAGCTGTGTAGGGTAGACGTGTAACGTACGGCCTCCAACTGTATGTATATACATCTAGGTGCAAACACCCCAACATGATAGCGCCGTCATTCACAGAGGCCTCCGGCGCCCGAAAACCTTCGCATCACACTTCGCGACTTCCATTGCAGCTAGATATATCAGCATGATTCCGGTAACGCATCATAACGCCAGCCAATCTGGCGTAATCGTGATGTATCCTGAGCACAAAGGGCAAGCAGTATACATTCTCTCAGTAGTCTCAGCCTGCACCACGTTTCTAGTCCTCCTCCTACGCTTCTGGTCGCGCTCCCTCCACGCCAGCGGATTCCGGAGCGACGACTGGACGGCAGCAGCAGCATGGGTATTCTCCCAACCTCTCCTTCACTTCTCCCTCATGCGCTAAGTCACCCAGCCATTCGTCCTAGCAATCTCCGTCCAAACAGGCCTCCTCCTCCACCACGGTTTCGGCCTGCACATAACCTCCGTGCCTCCGGCCAATATGACCTTCAGCTTGCAAGTCCTGTATGCCGGATACTTAACCTACACTGCCGCCATGGCATTGATCCGCATCAGTGTCGGACTCTTCTACCACCGCCTCTTTAGCGTCGCATGCCCGAATTTCAGGTACCAAGTCCATGCCAACACGTTACTCAATGTCATCTGGCTTGTGGGCCTCAATCTAGCGGCCGCATTCGAATGTACACCCGTCTCAGCTTTTTGGGATAAGGGAATAGAAGGAGCGAAGTGCATGCCAACACTCAACATTCAACTGGGATCCGTGGTGCCCAGTGTAGTGCTGGATTTAATCGCGTTAATTATGCCGCTGCCGATAATCTGGAAACTACAATTGAGTATGCAGAGAAAAGTAATGCTGCTAGGCACTTTTGTGCTAGGGTATAGTGTCATTTTTCTGAGCGTGGGGAGGCTGATTACCGTTGCGAAGATTGAGCGGGGGTTGGAGAGTGATTTGACGTGTAAGTACTGTCTTTGGCTTGAAAAGAAGAGAGAAAGACTAATGAATGCGATAGGGTACTTTGTTGATGTCCTCATCTGGCTTCATGTTGAGATGAGCGTTGCGTCGATTTGTATAAGCCTGCCGAGTTGCTTCTCGATGGTTAGACGGGCGAGAGAGGGCGGTGTTGGTGCGTTGATCTCGTCAAGGCCGCTACCACAGAAGTACCAGAAGCAGGATGCAGATTTGGCTGGAGGAATGGCGCCAGCAGCTGATCGCGATGCAGTATAGCAGAAATCTTCTGAGTATAATTCAAGCTAGTTGTTAATTGTCTTGGTGGGAGGAAATATGTCCACTCTATCGCTTCCTTCTGCCACAGCTCGCGGATAACCACAACTTTCGCATTAGATGTCTGTGTCATGCACGAAGAGTGATCATGTGAGTCTCGACGCGTGGGACGAGGAGCGCGACTTTAGCGTCTTGGCGCGTCACGCACCTGGTGCGCACTCGAGGCGTGCTCTTCACAACTCGGCATCAAAGATGGACAACACTCTCAAATGGGGACATCAGCGGTTCGTGCGTATGCGCAACCTCAAAAACCCCAATCAATTTTATCTACAGTGAAATCTAATAAACAGCAAGCGGACGTCTATTCGGCCCAGACAACAGCGCTGAGGCCGTCCTCGTTCTCCGGAATGCCTGCAGCGCCAATCCGAAGATCCGCAACGCGCTCTCCCAATTTACCAGTCTTTGGATCTCTGGGTACGATAGCTACGTTCGAAGTGGTCTGATCGCCAATGGCTACGAAATCACCAGCCTTGTTGATGTCAAAAGTACGTGGGTACGTGCCATAAGAAGACGTGTTGGCTGTCCATGTGAGGGATCCGTTGGGAGAGATGGTGTATTGGGTAAGCGAGTCGTTGCCGTTGAACTTCTTGTCATTTCGGTTTGTGATGTAGACGAAGTTACCCTTGACCTTGACCTCACCGACCTTGGTACCGCGAACGGCGGTGGCGTTGCCTTGGTACGGCGTCAGGGTTTGCTTCAGAGTCAGAGACATGCAGTCTCCTGATGAGGGGTATGACACTGCCCATGATGACACGCTGTTGGAAAGCTCATTGGCGATGAAGAGAGTGGTACCTTCAGCTGCTCGACGAACGCGCGAGTTAGCTGCCGATGGTGTCCAGAAGGCACCGTGTCGTGGTCCTGTGCCAGGAGGCGGCTTCGCAGAAGCGCACTCTGTAAGCTTTCCGGAGTTCTGGTCGATCTTGTGGATCCGAATCTGATCAGTTCCAAGGTCAGGTACTACCAAGAAGTCGCCAGATGGGTCCACAAAGGCATGATGCGGGTGGGGAGCTTCTTGTCGAGAAGGGTTCACGCCTTTTCCAGTGTACTTGATTGTTTGAAGCGGCTGTCCTCCGGTCAACGGCAATTTGAAGGTTGTCAATTGCGAAGATTGGCTGTCGATCAGTTAGCACCAATGGTGTCTACCGGAGGATGCTGGCTTACTAGTGAGCGTTTGCGATGAAGCTCCTTCCATCTGCACCGCCATATAGCGCTGTCGCAACAACACCGAGAGGCGTAGAACCCTTCCCTCCTGCGGTTACAGTGCCGTTGTTACCAACGGCGAAAGAGACCAAGTTTCCTCCACTCGCCCCGTAGAAGACCTCGTCCGGAATGTACAGCGCTTTCCCGGCATTGTCGTACGTAATCCAACTAGGCAAGTTGTTTCCTGTGGGGCTCGATTTGCTTAGAGTCAAGGCATTGTTTTCGAACGACAGGTAGTTGATCGTGCCCGAGTAGTGAGTCGCCCACAGGTTCGCCGCACTTGCGGCACTACCGAAAAGCGGTAGAAGGAGAGAATGTGAAGTGAGCATGGCGGGTCTGAGTGACGAGTCAGGATTGTTCTGTTGGTACACCTCAAATACAAGGACGTAGCATCGTTTTGTACGTTCGTCTCGTGCTCTTGGATATTTCCACTATTTTGCCTTAGTGTCACGCGCACGCGATCTACATTTCGGAGGCTACCACGATGAAACACCTGACTACACCCTCTTGGACTAAACAACCGCCCTCGTCATGCGTTTCGCTGAAAGCGCAGGCTGGCATTTCAGCCTCGGTGTGTATGTTTTTCCAAGCCGGTTAAAGGGTACACGTCGGACAATATATCGCAATATGGAGCCATGTTTCGAGCAGGGGTATGACGTTTCACCCGGTTGCCGACCCCAGCTTGATCAACATGGAGAAATTACAGAGGCCTTGCATTTCGGTCTTTCATCTCGCACACACACATGTTAAGATCTCTTGGCCTGCCGTCTACCGGGAACGTAACTGCCACGCCGCTGACATGCGCCGGTACATGAACGCGGCTACGTCGCAGCAGCACACGTGCCTGGATATAGACGAGGAGGCATCTCTTAATCTTTCTGCGACCAATGTTTGCCAAGGGCGAAATAAAACTGAAGCCACGGTTCCTTACATTTGCCGTAGCTCATAGTCCTTTTTGCGATACAGGCAAGATCTGTTATTACAAGCATCGACAGGAACACGGCATCTCCACGATGCCAATGGAGGATCCAACAGAAGTACAAGGTTTTCGCTGGGCAGGTCCAGTCCTTTCATCGCAGTGATAACTCCTGGTCTCATGTTTTTCTTTCTCTTCAGCCGTAGTGTATTGGGTCAATATGTTCTCTCATCATCACCAGAATCCACCTCTAGGATTCAAGCAATGCTTAAGTAGCGCGAGTATGTTGGCGGATGAATTTGTCCTAGGCAGCCAAGCCATCTTTTTATCTTCAAGATGATGACGCACTACTACACATGGCTCTTTGCGGCCGCTACTCTCTTTTCTTGTACTACTGCCGCAAATGCGACATTGAGCGAATGTCTTGAGTCTCGACAGGTTCCTGTATATGCCGCAGGCACCAAGAACTATACTCAAGCCGTGAAGCCTTTCAACCTTCGTTTACCTTTCGTACCGGCCTCCTACGCTGTACCGCAAACCGTCAAGCAAGTCCAGGACGCTGTATCTTGCGGTGTCGCGAGCAGCGTTAAAGTCACTGCAAAATGTGGAGGCCACAGCTACGGAGCACATGGTCTTGGAGGGGAGAATGGTCATTTGATAGTCGATATGCGACGCTTCAACAGCGTAACGGTTGATCAAGCAGCACACACAGCTGTTGTAGGAGCTGGTGGTAGACTGGGAAACATTGCTCTAGCACTGTACGATCAAGGCAAACAAGCCATCAGTCATGGAACATGTCCTGGGTAGGCCCTCATCCCTTGTGACGACAGTAACCTTAACTGACAACTCCCAGTGTCGGCGTAGGAGGACTTACACTTCACGGTGGCTATGGTCTATCATCGCGCCTGCACGGCTTAACCCTCGACCAGCTCGTCTCAGCAACTGTTGTCCTCTCCAACAGCAGTGTAGTAACCGCCTCACCATCATCCAACCCCGACCTCTTCTGGGCCCTCCGAGGCGCCGGCGCCGCCTTCGGCATCGTCACCGATTTCAAATTCAAGACCTTCAACGCCCCTGAGAGCAATCTCGTCTTCTCCTACAGCCTCTCCCCAAGTAACACTTCCCAACTAGCCAACATCCTCACTGTCCTCCAAGATTTCACAATGCACAACCAACCCGCCGAGCTCAACATGCGCATGTTTCTCCCCAATCAGTTGACCGGTGTGTACTACGGCAACCGCACGTCTTTCGACACAATCATGAACCCACTGCTCACCAAGCTCAACATCCCGCTTTCCGGGCGTGGCGCAGGCACGGTATCAACAAAGAAATGGATCGACACCCTAACATCCTTCTCCAACGGCCCATTGCCCCAACCAGAAATCTACGACTACCATGAGAACTTTTACGCCAAGTCACTCATGCCCGAGGAACTATCTCCCGCTGCGATGACGGCGCTGGCAGACTACTATTTTACAACTGCGCGTAACATTCGCAACCGCACTTGGTACTTGCTCATCGACATGCACGGTGGAGAAGGGTCAGCTATCTCCTCTGTACCAGCTGATTCGACATCGTACTCGCATCGCAAAACCGTGTTCAAAATGCAGTTTAACGACCGCATCTGGCCGGATAGCGCGACGTACAAGCCGGAGATGATGGACTTTTTGAATGGCTGGGTTGAGGCGATCGAGAAGGCTAGTAAAGGGGAGAAGTTTGGCATGTACATCAATTACGCTGATACAAATCTCACAAACACCGAGGCACACTCACGGTACTGGGGAGAGCATTATGAGAGGCTGGCGGGGATCAAGGGGGCTTATGATCCGAACAAGGTATTCGAGGGGCCGCAATTGGTGGGAAGTTAGAAGCCAGCTGTTAGATGTTTGATGATGAATGGAAACAAAGTGGATCTGCTTGCTCGAGAAGAAGTCTATAGGGCCTACAAATACACGTTTACACACCTAGCTCTGGCATTTACAAGAACTCGATGCCAACACCGAAGCTCAATCCTTTCCTGCCTTCCTCCTTGGCCCTCATGACTAGTGGGAGAGAAAAGTTGATTTCGAACCTCGCAACGGGGTGTGCGTAGACGAGTCCTAGACCGGCTGCACAGCTGGGAAGTTCGGAAGTGAGGCTAGAGAAGGACTTTTGGATGGCGCCTGTTACATCGCTTGAGCTGCTGAAAGATCCGTCCTCCTTCTTGGAGTTGGGGTTCTTGAGGGCAAGGAGGCGGCCACCGTTGATGAAGGCTTGGAGACGGAGAGGTGTCTCCTTGCCGACGCGTGGGATGGGGAGGAGGAGCGACGCGCCACCAGCAGCGTAGATGTCACCACCGAGCGCATCGGCACCGTCACGAGGGCCGAGGCCAGCAATGCGGAACCCGCGTACGTTGTTGGGACCACCGAGCTGGAAGCGGTCGTTAATGCGCGAAGCCTGGGGTTGGCTTCCTCCACCCAGTGTCATGGGGTACAGAAGACCACCTTGCAGACCAGCGGTAAGCGTGATGCCTGTGTCGCCAAAGGGGAGGGCGACTTGCGACTCTGCCTCTGATTTCCAGAATGCTGTGTCGCCCTTCAATGGGCCCCAACCTGCGAGTTCGGACACAGTCTTGAAGAAGTAGCCGCTGTTCGGGAGAAGAGGGTAGTCGCGCTTGTCATTGATCCAGGTATGCGAGATGCTGGACTTGAAAGTGTCACCAGCGTCTGCGCGGACAGAGGGCGATGCGTTCTCAGCCAGACTGGTCACCTGTCGCCAGATGCCCGAGTAACCGAACTCATGTGTGGCGCCATTCTTCATCCTCCATAGCAGCTTGGAGTTGCCACCCTTGAGAACTTCCTCGTGGCTTGCCCAGCTCTTCAGCGTTGAACTCGCGAAGCCGTTGACCTGGAACTTGAGGTTGGGGTTGCTGAGGATGGGACTGTCGAAGGCAAGCGAATAGGCTGATCGTGTTCGCGTACCGAGCGATCCGTGTGCGTTCAGCGTCTCTGCTCCACCAAGCAGATTCCGAAGTTCGGCGTGGACATAGGCATCGGCCTCAGAGGCTCCAGCTTCGGTTCCAGTCTTGATGGTGTAGTTGCCGCGCTCGACGGCCGAAATGTAGACATCGACATCGGTAGGGGAAGAAGAGGCAATGGTCTGGTTCGGGCGATCGAGATAGACTGATATTGGTGACTTGAAGATACCTAGTCGGCGTTAGCCAAATGCGAGCGAGCCCCTCCTCAGTCGCGTGTCAACGTACCAAAACGATTGAGCTTTTCGGTAGCTTCTCCAACTTCCTTTATCGCATCTTCGAGCGTGTATGGCTCTTCCCGGTTTGCGCTCAGGAGGGGGTTGACTACTCGCTCGAGGAAGCTTCTTCGTGTGCGGTTGGCGTGGAGGATGCGAACCGACGATATCGTCACGGGCAGGGAGGAGTTATCTTCAATCTAGCACAGGCTTAGCAGCAGGCCCAATTGCACACGTGGGATGCATACCAGCTCTCCGAGGCGCTCCTGCGACCTCTGCTGCTGTGCGTACAGCCGCGCATTGAGCTCATCCTGTTGACGCTTCTGCTCCTTCAGATCCGTCTTGTTCTTGAGCCTTTCGAAGACCTTGTGGGCCAATTAGCGATGCATCACCCCCAGGACGCAACAAAACTGCTTACATCGTCTTCATGCGGCGACGCCATTGGGCTGTTGGTGTCTTCGTGCGTGATGCTTGGCGTGGCTCAGAAACCTTGAACTCGGAATCGTCGCGGGCGGCGGATGCACGTGCGCTGCTCTCCAACTGTGGTTCTGACCTGGGTGCGATACAAACTCCCTTTCACCCAAATTCGATTTCACCTATTGCGCCTGCCTTTGTCGTCGTTTTGTTTTTCACAGACTGAGGGGTAAATTCAAATATTCCCTCGACACTGCCTGCCCTCTTCCCTGGCCGCCAACTCACAGCGCATCCGATAGTCGACGTCAACTATCTCCGCCCGAGAACACGTCTACCTACCATCACCTCTTCTTACCCACACACACAACCACACAACATGGCGACACCGGCAGCCACCAAGCGCCTCACAAGGGAGTACGCTTCCATCTCCAAATCACCGCCACCATACATTACTGCGCACCCTTCGGATAGGAACATCCTCGAATGGCACTACATCATCACCGGCCCGCCAGACACGCCCTACCATGGCGGCCAGTACTGGGGCACCCTCAACTTCCCGCCCGACTACCCCTTTGCCCCGCCCGCCATCCGCATGCACACTCCATCTGGCCGTTTCCAGCCCAGCAGCCGACTATGTCTGAGTATATCCGACTTCCATCCCAAGAGCTTCAACCCCGCCTGGGAGGTCAGCACGATTCTGACAGGCCTGCTGAGTTTCATGACGAGCGATGAGATCACCACTGGCAGCGTCCGCGCATCAGAGGCAGAGCGGAAACTCTTCGCTCAGCGCACCCGATGGTGGAACAGCACAGGCGGCGGCAGCAAGGCGACTGGCTCGGACAACGCTGGTGGCCGCCAGAACGGCAACATCCGGGCTGGAGATGGCGGCGCAAAGTTTAGGCATGAATGGCCGGATGTCGACGAGGAGAACCTCAAGTGGATGAAGGACAACCGTATCGACCCCCTCACCGGTCTGCCGCGACCTGCATCTACCCCCTCACAGCAGCCCGCCTGCTCACCAGACGTCTCCGGACTGCGACGACGCCCCGGAACAAGCGCGACGGTCGTCCAAGATGCGGCGCAGATAGCACGAGACGCACAACAAGGATGGTTGAGTCGCAATAAGTGGAGGGTCGTTCTCGGAGCTGTCATGCTCTATATTCTAGTCGCGAGGGTACTAGGCGACGGTGCAATCGCAACTTCTACTTAGATGGAAGGGTTGAGGCATGCATAAGGATGCTAGGGTCGTGTGCATCATGGGAGACACAAGTCACGATTCATTCAAACAGGCATTTACTATGGCGTTGGTGGGCGCTCGGCATACCCAACTTTCAGTCGAGCACTCTGTATGATTATTAGTAGTAGCAAACTAAACACAATACGTGCATGCTACACCCCTCACTTGCTCTCCTTTGATTCATCCTTTGATTCATCCTTCGACTCATACGTCGCGCTGCCTCTGGTAAGGGGCGTTGTTTCTTGGTCCATCCTAGACTATATTCAACCCAAGATATGGTACCGACTACGTCTATAGTACTCATCAACACAAGCGCACTTGATCACCATAATTAAGCCTTGAGGCTTCGCCACAAATGAAGTGGACCCACGGTAAAACTAGGCTAAGTACGGTATCCAGCGATGACGCAGTGGAGATCCCCACAATTGACTTTCAGCCACCCGCCTCCGACTCCAAACCCAGACAACGTGCATTGTCCCAGCATGAACAAACCATATTGTTTGCTCATACATGAAATACAGAAGTACGCCGTGGCTCGAATGACTATCCCTCGTACGACTTGACTGACCAGGGAGATGGAGAGCGTTGGTGAGCTGTGTATCCTAAGTTTCACGTTATCCTAGTCCTGTTCGTCCGACGGTCGATAACTGATCATCGACCTGTATGCAGGGGTGACATGGGCGATCGGCAGGGTCGGGCGCGCAATTGGGTGGCTGAACGTGTTTTAGAACGAAGTAGCAGGCACGTTAGGCTACTCTTACGCGTGCTGCTTAATCGCATGGCCTATTATGATGGCATTCTTGGTGGGACTTGGATCATCGTTGTGCGCACCGGTCCCAACATCGTGGGTATGCAGGGCTTCGTTGCAGGTATATAGTAGCCTGGGCGGGACGCTGCTGGATTTTGTTTCGAAACTTATCGTTCACGCCCTTGACTTTGTCGTCTGTTATTGTCGTGCCTTCTTTGTTCTGCTTTACCAAAGATTCATCTATCCAGCCAGCTGAACTCACATTCAAACGTCGAAAATGCGGTTTTCATCTCTCGTTTCTTTCGCGATCGCAGGCGCATCTCTATGCACAGCGCTGCCTACAAATCTCACCAACTTCCTGCTCGTCACCACATCGCAAATAGACCCAAGTGCGAACACTTCTGAACTCAAAGCCGTCTCCGCCACTTCACTATTCGTAAGCTCTTGTGCCAAACCCACGAACCACAGCATCTTTTTATCTAACAACCATCCAGGACCCTTTCCACCAACCCGCCCTCCTTCTCCGCCTAACAGGCCCCGGTTATGGCTCCCTCCCCAACTTCACCCTGGCAGACGGGACACTATCCACCATCGCCCTAGCACCCTTCAGCACCACCGAGTACAAACAATTCAACAGCACTGTTGTGACGAGTGGATCGGAGCTACAGTTCCTTGCCTCAGTGCAGCCTGCGGGTAATATTGCCCTGGACGAAGGATACCTTCTGACCGTGGATGGCCAAAGAGAGGGTTGGACGATTTGCGAAGGTGACTTGGATCAGGAGGTGTTGAGCTGGAGGGGCAATGCGACTGATTGTACCAAGACGTATGTGCATGCTGTATTGAAGGCACCCTACTAGACCTGGTTACGTTCCAGGAGTAAAGGTTCTAAGCCATGCCGGATAATAAGAGAAATCGCTTCATATATCAGTCCCTGATTGTTCCTCTAATATGCCAATCAGCCGTGGCCACCTTTGAAGTCTTCTAGCCAGTCTTGCTCTTTGGTAGTCTGTTTTCTGATCGTAAGGCGACGATGTGATTCTCATCCTGTGCCGTTGAGGAACTTGCGCCACCAAACCGTCTCGGCGTCGAGGAACCATGGACTTGCAGCCGCTATAAATTCTTCTGGTGATAGCGCTGCTCCTGGACCCAAGTGTGCTAACGCCATGACAAAGACGTCGCAAGTTGTCAGACTTGTCCGAGCAAACACGCAGTTGGTGATGTGGTGCGGCATGGTGGCACCAGGGCTCCTATACCGAGAGTGTATTCGGCTTGTAAGGTATGTTGCTGTGTTGGTATCGACAATGGAAAAGGAGGCGAAGAAGACCGTAAAGATGCCAAGGGAAAAATACTTCGTGGTGTACTAGATGATACGTCGCTCATGGGTCATTATATTCGTATGATATGTCAAGATGACCTCTGCAACGAAGCTTTTGCCTTCTCTTTCTCCAATCTTTGCAGACCAATGTACGGTGTGATTCACCGCCCATGCACGTTTCCACTGAGGGATCCTGGTTACGGCGATACCAGCTGAGAACCCCACGTCTACTTCCTAATATAGAAGTGCGCGATGCAGACTTGTTGTTTGCCTCTCCAGACCACCAACAGGCTGAAATTTCAGACGCAGGATGGCTGCAGTGTGCCGGTGTAGACAACCAGTGATACAAAATGTCGTGGCGATTGGTGAGACTAGCACGAGCTGCGGTCCGTTATGCAAGTGCTGACAGATTTGCGCGGCTTGCCACAGTAAGCCCAAGAAGACGACAGGAAAGGTGGCGGTTCAGCGTCGGATGTGCGGTCTGATTCTCACAGGGGAATTGCTGTGATCGTGAAGATGATGCGCAGTACATACTCATGAGTACTTGGAGATATATATCATCTCGTCATGTATATAGCGAGGGCAGCTGCACGCGTCAGCAGGTCCGCCCACGCGGTCTCATGCACGAGTATCACTTCAGCATCTCCACCAGCCCGGTGGTCAAGGCCTAACTAGGAAGATAAGGATAAAATTTGGGTGCGGTGCGACCCGAGGACATCGCGTTCCAAGATGATGTTGGTCTGTGATGGAGCTATAAGTATGCAATGCTGTGATGCGCGTTGCGATTGGGAGGTGGTGGGCGGTAGTGCGGTGCTACTGGTTCGCTTGCAGTCAACGCGCAGCGAATGAGAGACCAAAAGCTCAAGGTTGGCAGCTGAGAGGTGGTCTAGTTGCTTTTTCGAGAGATGAGCGTGGAGACAGTAGAAGGCGAATATGCAAACTTAAGGGATGTATTCGGAGCAAGATTCTGGATTTGTAAAACCGACGACGCGGAAGCATAAGTAACCGAAGAAGGCGGAAGTTGGAGGATGCTATCAGGATACCGAGAACTGACCAAAGGGGTAGACAGACAGTCCAGATTCGTGTGGAGATTTTGCATGTGACGTACCAATAGACAGCTACAACAGCGCAGCGTGGATGTTCCTGACTTGGCCTGTATCGCGTGTCCTATGGATCTGGAGTCTTTCCGATGAGCAGCGCCGGGAACAAAATATCTTCTTTGTGACATGAATGGTTCGCATCAGTCATAGGATGAATAAAACAACCTACTTTTTTGTGCTTGGAGGCCCGTTGAGCCCAAGAACAGCTGAATGATATATGCCTATGCCGAATCGGGCGAGGTTTTGCGAGATATCCCATTGGATGTGACGCATCACCAACCCGTGCCGTCCCATATTCAAATTATAATAAGAGCCTGCGCTCGGATTTCCAGAGTGAAGTTATGTTTCCTGTTAGTGAACGTTGGCCGTATGCTGTGCTATCCGTGGTTGTGATCCACTTTCCGAGTCTCCCGAACAGACAACCGAAGTCCAATTTGTCTTCTTCTCCTCTCTTCACTTAGACCTGGACCTCTCAGATACTAGGAAATGTATTCGCAACCCACGTTAGGATGACCGGTGAAGGTGAGCTTATCATCGCACTGCGCCAATGTACTAAACAGTAGCACAGGTTGTGCAGTTCGTAGCAAACCTCTATGACCCAACTAAGACACCAGTGAACCGTCGACCGCCAGTTGCACTCCGCGACCTGTATACACGATTCGCCTAGTCATCTCTGGCTCCGTGACTCCCCGACTCTTACTCGCCTTATAGGGTCTTGCAGCGTGGGCCGAGAAGTGAAAAGCTTTTTAGAACCAAACAGTATAAATCGCGACTCTATCTGGCTGAACCGGCAGCCTGTCAGATCTAAGGAAGAGTAGTAACATTGGGAGAACGCCCGGACATATACAAAAGGTGCTAAGATCTCACCGACGCAAACTGCTTCCGAAAAAAGCATGCTCGTGCGGCGATGGCGTGTCGTACGTCTTGCAACGGCTGAGACGTAAGGAAACCAGATTCTGATTGCCGGATCTCACCATCTTGTGTAGAAAATGCCGCTCTCTGGACACCGCTTTCGGTCTCGGTCTCGCAGCTTGAAGTCGTTCATGATCATCTGCGCGATGATCTCGGCGACACTTAGGAACCCTGGAGATGCAGGTAAACCTCCATCAATCCTTACCGAACCCCGCATCCTGGAACACAAGCTCTCTGAAGTCGATGTTGGTGTCGCCACCATCTACCTATGGAACCGAGATGCCACGCACACCTGTCAGCGACTTGCATTCGTGGCTGGTTTGCGGAAGACCTTGTCGGCTGTGTCGCTGGAAGCAGTACTCGACGCGCTCTGTTCCTGTGGATAATCGCTACCGAAATACGCCTCAGCCATCCTGCATGCTCTTGTCAGTGTGCTAGCTGTTGTTGGCTGTTCTAGTGCGGAACAAAGCCAGCCGAGGGTTGGGGTTGCAACGGGTTGGCGCTGCCGCTGCACACTTGGCGCCTCCCGCCCCCTAGGTCGATCGCGACCCTCCATCCTCTCTTACCGTCTCATCTAGAAGATTTTAACACACCAAACACGTTCTGTCGTCAAGGTTATTGTCAAAACTGTGAGAAACAAACACACAAATAGCCCAGCAAGTATTTTGGATAACCGACGATGACTTGGCTATTACGTCTTCAGGATGCCATGTTCACTTGGGTCATGAAATGATCATGCAATGCCGCGCCTCCGCCCAGACTTGGAGCCCAGCGCAGGATGCGCGCTTCGGACTATCTTTACATTTGATGTCCATGGCAATCACGAAAACTGCGTGGGGCGCGTGTAGTTTCGAGCCTCTGGACATAGCCTAACCGAAGACATGGCTCTGAGAGTGGTTCGATGCCGGAGCTCATGGTCTGCGAAATTTTTCAATCCCCAACATGGTAAGTGACAATGAAATTGGCGATACCGAATCTCGTGTCCCTGTTTCTGCACCCGCGGCGTGGTACACCTATCAGAGCGGGTGTTGTTTCACAGCATGACTGTCCATCACTCCTTCGAAGCTTTGCTGGTGCAACCCTATGGGACCGGAGTACACGGTGCCAGTGTGCTGGACAGCAATGCCGTCTCGATATCTATTCCTATTGGACGCCGTTATGCACACCACCCTGGGGGCCGGCCAACCAAGCACTACCCCAGGATATCTTACCGGTTTCCTGTAGGATCTGCACACGCCCTGAACAACGCTCGTTTGCGGGGTCACAATGCTCTCACATGCAGAGAACCCGGCCTGTCGTCGCTAAGGCTACCAGCGGGCGGCAGAGAGCGCAACAGTGAATATCAAAACCTAGTCATCCTGCACAGACTACACTCGATCAGGATCACGCGCCCGTTTGTGCTCTTGGAATTATAAAACCAACACCCTGTCTCCTCTTGATTCTCCTCTCCTCTAACCTGGCCCATAGCTTTGTCAATCCATACTGGTCACGACCACTTGGCAAGATGAAGGTTAGTTTGCAAGCTCTGATGGCTTCTAAGTACGCCCGCTGACAATGCCTCTACAGTTTCCACAGATCTACAACGTCTACGCCATTTGCGGCTTTGCCGCCCTTGGTGGTATCCTCTTTGGTTTCGACATCTCGTCGATGTCGGGCGCATTGGGTACCCCAGCTTACAAGAACTACTTCGGTAATCCCAGCGGTACTCGCCAAGGTGGTATTACGGCGTCGATGCCAGCGGGTTCTCTTGTCGGTGCCCTGTCCTCGTCCTTCCTTGCCGATCGCCTGTCGCGTAGGAACGCTGTTCAGATCGCCGCGCTCATCTGGATTGTTGGCGCTGTCTTCCAGGCCGCCGCCAACGGCGTCGCTCTTCTCTGTGTCGGCCGTGCTGTTGGCGGTTACGCTATTGGTATCTGCTCGGCCATCGTTCCTGTCTACCAAGCAGAAATCGCTCCCAAGGAGATTCGAGGACGTGTGGTCTCACTGCAACAATGGGTACGTAGATACTCAAGACGTCTATAAGATGTACATTAACTCCGTATAGGCCATCACTTGGGGTATCCTGATCCAATACTTCATCCAGTACGGCTGCTCTTTCGTCGATGGTGGAGTCAACAACCCCAACCAGAGCACTTCGGCTTTCAGGATCCCATGGGGTATTCAGGCTGTTCCCGGTGCTATTCTCTTCGTCGGCTTCTTCTTCTTCCCTCGCTCTCCTCGATGGCTCGCGTCCAAGGACCGGTGGGAGGAGGCCCTCCAAGTTCTCGCCAACCTTCACGGTGACGGTAACGTCAACCACCCCAAGGTCCTCGCTGAATACAAGGAAATCGAAGAGGCCCTCGCCTTTGAGCGTGAAGTTGCCGAGACTAGTTTCGCTGCCCTGGTAAAGCCCCGCATTGTCAAGCGTGTCGTCCTTGGCATGTCCATCCAAATGTGGTCTCAACTTTGCGGCATGAACATCATGATGTACGTTAGCCCTTTGCACTAATTATTCATACGGTACGTACTGACAAACTCAAAGGTACTACATCGTCTTCATCATGCGTGGAGCTGGTATCGCCGACGAACTTCTCACCGCCTCGATCCAGTACATCATCAACGTCGCCATGACCTTGCCAGCTATCCTCTACCTCGATAAGTTTGGTCGTCGTCCAGCTTTGCTTTGTGGATCATTTATGATGGCTGTCTGGCTCTACACCACCGGTGCCCTCCAAGCTTCTTACGGCAACCCTAATCCAGACACTACTGACCGTGACATCTCATGGGTTGTTCCCCGTGAGCACAGCGCCGTCTCCAAGGGCATTGTCGCTTGCTCATACCTCTTCGTCGCCACCTTCGCGACTACCTGGGGTCCTACCTCATGGACTTACCCGTCTGAGATCTTTCCCGCCAAGGTCCGTGCGAAGGCTGTCTCTCTCGCTACTGCTGCCAACTGGACCTGGAACTGCATTCTCGCTTTCGCCGTTCCTCCTCTTCTATGGTCCATCAACTGGAAGATGTACATGATCTTCGGTACCTTCAACGCCGTTGCCTTCATTCACATGTTCCTGACCGCTCCGGAGACCAAGGGCAAGACTCTTGAGGAGATGGATGACGTCTTCGACTCTGGTCTCCCTGCCTGGAAGGCGGGCAAGGTTGAGTCTCGTCTTGACCGTGTTACTCGCGATATTGAAGCTGGCAATATGAAGGTTGCCCGTCACGGTGTCGAGGACGTCAATGTCGAGCCTAAGGCCTAGGCTTTAAGCAGCTGTCTCTAGACATGAGTCGTATGTAACGACGACTGGTGTTTTTTGCTGCTCTGATCTAGATTTCAGGAACTAGATAGGCATTTCGCGGTTTATATGAAGGGTTTGTGCGTATTTACACAGCTAAGGATGGTTGACGACGTGGTCTATGAATACGCTTGAGCGACTTTACAACATCTTACACGGACAGCCACGTAGCGTACTCCACTAATACATTCACTGATCTACCGCTCTCCACAGTTGCGTTTGCTTGATTACTGGCACTCTCGCCGCGCAACCACTTCAGACTTTCAAATGTTGATGTTAGAGCGATTACACCATTACTATGGCGTTGTTGACAAGACCGAGAAAGGCAAGAGCTCGGACCGTCGCTCTCTCACCTCGCTGGACTTTTCACGAACTGTCAAAATCACGGCTAGCCGATATGAATTCTCCACACAATGCTACCCTCGCTGCTCCATTAACGCCTTCCCTTGACGATCGCTTGTAGCATTACTGACCTGCTACACTTCGAGACACTATCCGCAAGCACATGCAGTTGTGGAGCGCAACTTTGCTACGTAATGTGTTGGTGACTCGTTCACTTTAATTGATAAGATACGTACTGACTGAGAAGCTGTAGCCTACGGAAGCCGCGTAATGGCGAGAACCAAGCACCAGGAAACTCTGATGTCACTGTGAGGCGCCTTCAAAAATTCGACGTCGACCCACTAATGCTACACAGCATCCAAGGACCTGGTATGGAAGTCGTCGTTAGCCATGGAGTGCATACAAAGAACTGGGTCATCCCTAAAGCCCTTCTAAGCCATCACTCTGGGTTCTTTCGAGTTGCCTGCGATGGACCGTTCGAAGAAGGAATCGAGAACAAGATCACGCTACATGACTGTCGGCCAGAAGTCTTCGAAGCCTTTGTGCATTGGCTATATTTCGCGACCTTATCACATCTCAAGCCGGAGTGGGATTACATATACGGCAGCTTTCGTCTTTGGATACTTGGCGATCGACTCCTTGTCGCGGACTTCAAGAACGCCGCTATGCGGGATCTCTACGACGTACATGTAGTCCGGGAACAATCTGTCGAGCCTCATGAGATCGAATTTATCTGGAAACATACTGCCCGTGGGTCTGCACTTCGTCGTTTGGTACTGGACATTGTATCTTTGAACTGGGAGAAACACTGCGGCATGTATGCACAGTCGGTATGGTTGGGTTTATTCAGGCAGTTCCCCGACTTCGGAGACAGTCTGTTGCTCCGTCTAGGTACTAAAGATACAGAGTTGAAGATCGAGAAATACTTGGAAGAGGCTAAGAAGGTAACCCTCGACGAGCTTGATACGGAAAGGTAGTGCGAAGCAATACTATAGCTAGAAAGATCTCATATAGCTCATGACGAATAGTCGAGCTCATAAAAACATGCGTCTTTGAAGAAAGTACTCATGCGTGTTTGTGCTGGCTTGTGTTTTGTTCTTCTTCCACCTTGAGGATGCGTTCGAAGTAAAGGTATCTCTCACCTTCACCAACCGCGTACTAGCGCTGTCTTAGCTGGGTAGCTTGCCACAAGTTTGCCACTTACATGAACTCCTTTGACGATCACGACTCTTGTTATCTCTCATCAAATCAACAACCCACAATTTCCATGATGAATAGCATCACGCAGCAGCAACTTGCGCCACTGCCAGCAGCGCACGGCACGACTCCGCCACCACCAACGTCTCATTCGGACATGTTCTTGAACATGTAATTGTCTCATCCTCCAGCCTCAAGTGACTTGTCTAATTCTAGGATCTAGGATACAGGGCAAATCAGTCACTGTAATTGTCGGCCAACACTCTTTGTACTGCACCTACACCCTGCCCGTCGCCCTACTATGCGTTCACTCTTTCTATCTCGGTAAAGAAATTGCGGGCTTAACCATGGTTAACAAAAAGCGCAAACTGTCTCCTTCCAGAGAGGGCGAGGAGGTCGAAGCAAAGGTTGTGGTAGAGGCTAAGGACAAGAACAAAGATGAGAAGCCTACTGAGGAGAAGAGTGTAAAAGAGGACAAGATCAACGAGGAGCGAGTTATCAGGCTAACAGATGTGGATCCTGCAATCTTCGGTCTCTTCCTAAAGTTCATCTACAAAGACTCATACCCACCGAATGTCGACGCAAGAACATCAACGACCCACTACCCTCATCGCTCGTTGACAGCTGTCCCAAAGTCGACCACTCTAGGCTCGGAAACTGCTACAGCACTCCGTCAACCGTCTTCGAAAATCTCACCTGCCAATAGCGATGGACGTATCCAGGCCACTCCTCCACTAAGCCACATGCCTGCCCTCATGCCACCGCCTCCATCTCCACAAGACATGAACCAGATCGAGTTCATCCCTCCCTCTGTACACGCATGGCTCCTCGGGCAACGTCTCGGCGCTCTTCCCTTCATGAACCACGCTATATCCCGAATCTACGCAGGTATCGGAGTCTACTTTGCTCTCACGCCCTCACTCTTGGACTACGTTTGGAAGGAAACCTCACCATCACCGACGATTGCCTCTTCATCATCAAATTCTTCATCCGGATCAACTCCATCAGCTACGGCAAAGAATGTCCTCGCCCCCTCCCCTCTCCGCAAACTCCTCCTAGACGTCCTTGTAACGCACTGGTCACGCCACCACCCCTCGAACCCCAATGCCGTTGTCGTCCGGTCTTTATCAGTATCACCAAACTTTTCAGCGCCGCTGAAGGTCGCTTGGGATAGGCTTTTTGATGAGCATACTGATTTAAGGAATGAATTTATCTATGGACTTCAGGGTGGTGTGCAGTTGATGCCTGCCAACGCCTATTTTGCAACACCACTACCGACTGGGCAGAGCGGTATGGTCAAGGGTGGAGTGGCGAACAGTGAGTTTAGGAAGGAGCATGGTCGAGGCAGCGGACAAGCGGAGAAAGAAGTGGTTATCAAGGAGGACAAGAAATGTGAGATGGATGCTCTGGCAGATAAGAAAGAGGGCGGCGGCTGAGATGGCTTGACATTCCACGTCGGCATGTCCTTTCTGGAAGCCTTGGGAATATCTGAGGGTCTAAAATCGGGGTTGGATGTGTGGAAAAGCCTGATGCCGCAGGAATATTATGGTCTCGAATCAGGAAAGGCTGGCACAATGATAGAGAAAATTTACTTCGTCATATGTGAGGTACGCTGATCGTCGAGTATTTACATCGTGAAGTCATTGCTATTACACATCCCATGATAGCATCACAGTACCGATACTCTCACGGACAGATCCTTACCCCTCGAACTCTAGTAGGCACTGCGGCACGATAATCGTCAGCGAGTCCAAGCATCACCAACACGTTCCTGCCACTCGTGCTCCATATCCTCCGCACATGGCTTACAAACCCCCATACGACAAACAGCGATGTCACATTCCCAAAGCTCTTCTTTGACGTCATCGTCACACCGGTCGCAGAAAACAGGGACAGAAACATGCTGTTTGGAGCCAACAGCGGTGTGCAGGTAAGGTCGGACTTCTAAGCTGTTGATGGCGACCTCATCAGGAACAGTCTTGAGATTGATAGGGTGGAAGATATGGCCATTCGTGAGACAGTAGTGCTCTTTTGATGACAGCCTGGGTGGGTGTGGTGGTGGTGGATGCGAGGGGGGACGTGGAGGTGTAGAGCAATCGTCTTTAGGGAATGGAGCAGGCGGAATCCGTTGATCAGCGAGAACATCAGGATCGATACGTTCAGAGACCGGGCATTGTTTCGTGTGATCGTAGGTGGACATCCAATCTTGGACGAGCAGACGTGAATCATCACGGGGCATTTTTGGTTTCTTGTCCTTGTCGAGGCGGTTGTAATCTTTAGTGGGAAGCTGACTAGGTATGGCTGTTGGCTGGATTCTGTTAGTTATGTTGGTGACTGAGAGGATATACTTACGCACATCCACATGCTTGCTGCGCTCGTTGAAAGGACTAATCCTCTCGTCGTGTTGGAAGAAAAAAGCGCCAGCCGGCTTGAAAGGCGGCTTCATCTGGGTAGATAAAGCTAGCATAGGCAGTGGCACGGCTGGTGCGGTCGGTGCAAGTGGAGCAAGTGGCTTCCTTGTCTTGGCGGCAATGTCGACGAGCTTGACCATACCGGGAGTAATCCGCGTGAAAGTCATGACCTCTTCGTCCAGATTGATACTGCTTGAGATTGAGATCGAGTCTTCATCCTCGCTATCGGCGCCGTCAAAGCGCTCACGCTCCTCCGAGGCCATGTTTTGCTTTGCGGTCGCGAACTCCATTTTCATAGTTTTGTTCGACGCCATGAGAGCAGCATAATTGGTGTCAAGCATGAGTCTTGTCGCGTCGTTTTCGTTTTGCCTTGTCCTGACAATCGCTAGTTGAGCCTCTGCCTCGTCGAGCAAACGATCTTCGACCGTCTGTAATGGGCTTCGGAAGCGGAATCCAGTGGCTTGCTGGTCTCCAACATGATTGACGTCAACCTCATCTCCAGGATGGACGGCAGATTGCACCTCTCCGTCTCCATCGCCCTCTTCCACGACTTGGTCTGTTGGCGAGAGATCGTCCGCTTCCAGCTCGTACATGACGTCAGATGTGAGCAACGGCTCAGTATACAACTGAGGCAGTGGGGGCTTGGATGAAGGAGAGAATTGTTCGCACTCAGAGATAACACCTAGCTCAGGACACTGTTCGTTCACATGGTAAGATGAGCGTAGCTCATCGTGAGACGTCTCCGTGATGGGTGCCATTTTGTCAAGCGATTTGGGAATTCTCTTGCGCATACGCCGTCTTGGAGTCTCGGGAGCCAGGCGCGCAGCCGGATGAAGCAAACGAGAATGAGCATGAAGTTCAGAGTCGCTACTGTAGTATGCATCACTATCATCCTCTGTACGCCGTACTAGAGAAGCAGCTGCAGCGCGCTCCATATCGGCTTCACGTTTGGAACTAGTTGCGGCAGATGGGAGTAAGCCTAACATTTGCTGCGCTTTCCTGTTGCTGTTCGCCCAAAACTTCTTGGCTTTAGGCAGATCAGGTCCAATGCCTTCCTCCTTGAGCTTTGCCTGTCTACTCAACAGGCCCTTTGAAGAGGCAGGTACCGGCGCGGATACTTTCCTAGTCGATTTTGGCAATACTGGTGGACCATCGTAACCACCATCTTGCTGTGAACGACGGCCTTCGGAATTGCTCCGAGCCCTACCAGGACCAGCGTCAACGCCTAGTAGTTTTGCGGCTTTCACAGGGGTAAGTGGTGGTAGAGGCGACGCTTCATGAGCAGTCTCATGTGAGCTTGCGGGACAGTCCTGATCCTTTGGCTTGAAGCTAAATTTGCCATGCTTCTTCTTCCCCTCTGTCGCTGTTGCTGAAGCGCTGTCTATCGTGGGCGTAGGCGATTGAGCGATCAGCATGCTCGAAAGGTCATCGGATGGGCGCGAGATAGGAGAGCGACGGCGGAGTCCTGGAGGGCCACTGTTCGGCGCGAAGTGGTTGACCGTGGGATTTGAGGGCTCGGAAGAAGGTGAACCATGCGGTTGTTCTACACGTTCAGTATTCAGTCCTGCAGTGACACCATTCGCATACTCCATCGCGGCAAGTGAGTCAATTCCGAGATTAGGCGTAGTGTTGGAGCGCATCGCGTTGGAGCGGCGCGTGCTGCGGCGTCTCCGACCGCCAACCACCATAGCAGGTCCCATGTTCCACGTGGCCCCGGGCGGAGGGTTGGCCATATCAGTATACCTGACCATTTTCCCGAACGAGGCTCTTTGTCGTGGGGTGTGGGGTCTGGTGATTGACGGATGTACCGATTCGAGATTCGAGTATGACGAGGCAATCAGGCCAGAACAAAGCCAGCGACCTAGAGCGAAGTTGAAGCGTAGCAGTGATCAACGCATTACGATATTGCAATCGGGTTGTGGTCATAAAATGCGAGGATTCGCCCGAGTATTGGACAAAGCGCCAAGCTTGGTCTGTTGTGGTCGAGTCACCAACAAACGGAGTGCTTGGCCACGCGAGAGCGGCAGTGAATGAGGAAGGCGCGGCATAAAGATGACGTCGGCGAATGAACAACGTGGGACTAACAGGTGAATGTGAAAACGAGGAAACCAGGTGGCCTCCACAATATCTATTATGGATGATGTGAAATCTGCGCGAGGGAGATGTAGGCGTACAATGAAGGAAAGAACGACCTCAGGGAAGATGAATATAAAGGGAACATAATTAAACGGAACTATTAGAAAAAGAAGACCTATACTCCTGCAAACCACGGAATGAGATCTTGGGTATCTTTGTGGACGCAACCGTGCTACGATCCATGCCACCGTCCGTGTGGCATCCGCCTCTGTGCACTGATCTCAACCCCAACGTCACGTAACACCCACTGCACCCGAGACCGAAAACGCTTGAGTGGCCTCCATGGGATGTTGAGAAATGAGCGAGTAAAAAACTACAAACCAGTACTGCGTGTTGAAAGATTCGGCATATCAACGTCTCTTTCTCGATTTTCTGGCTTTGCGGTCTGCCATCGCTCGCCTTAACAATTGGCGGGCTCCATACTATGAGCCTGCTGATTCCCCCTTACTCTTCGGGCTGCTGAGGATAGCAACCTGTTCAGCGACACCGCTTCCGCTCTTGGCCCTGCCACTCTCTGGCGATGCTGGGATATCGATCGAACTTCTCAACCCTACTCCACTGATCCTGCCTACAGGTGTCTCGGTCGGACTGGATACTACTGTCGCATCATCCAAAACTTTCGGTGCCTCATCGACAGGCTCTATTGAGTCCGGTTCGCGGGTCAGTTTCGCTGGCTTTTTGCTTGGGCTTGCGCCAAGGCCCCGATGAACTTCAACTGAATGGGATCCATGGAGAAAATCAGAGATGTCTGCCTCGCTTGTACCCTTGCCATCAGGCGTCTTCGGTACAGGTCCGGGACTTCGCGGGCTTCTAGGCATGTTGGGTTGGAAGAATTTCTGCACGGCGTTTCGGTCATCTACTTCGTCGTCCTCGTCGCTAGTCTCGTTGAAGTAGATGCTATCCCAATCGCCCGAGCCTATACTACGGGTCGAGTCGGTTGTATTCGATCGCTTGGGTATCCTCAGACTCGGCGGCTTGAGTGGCGCTAGTTCGTCAGCCACTTCCCTCATCTCGCTATCGGTACGCTCAATAGGTGGCTGCAGTCTCTCCTGCCCCTTGACATGCTCGCCATCTTCATTGATCGGTTTGTTGACAGCTTGTGCACGATCAAGGGCAGGTTCTTCTTCATCCCGGGTGTTGGCTGAATAAGTATCTGCGAAGTGAGTATCGCAGAGGTGCTTTACCACAGGCCAACCATACGCGTTAGCAAACATGCGGCGTACAATCATGTTATTGTGCGCGTCCGGCTCAAGACTGACAAGCACTTTACGCCACGAAAGGTCCTTGTGATAAGCGCGAGCAATCTTCTCCTCCACGCGCATCACACTTTCGTCAACGGCAGTTGTTGACGCCTGAGAGGAGGCGCTAGCACCAGAGAAGTTGCGTGTCGGTTTTTTGGTTGGCGGCGGTGGGATGTCTTCAGGGTGGTAGATCCTGTCATGGAAAATGGTGCGTGCTCGGGTGGATGGGTCGGTAATCCAGGACATTGGAGGGACAGGGGGGTTGATCAGATCACCAGCGGATTCAAAAATCGTAGTTTTGGGTGGTGCTAGATGGCTTTTGGGGTTGTCAACGATGGAGTCACCACGGGTCGCTTGAGGTCGCTTCCTTGGCTGTGTGGTATGTGATGACGTCGAGCTCTCGGCTTCAGCTGGGGCCTGCTCGTCCTCTTCGTCCTTGTAAATGGTCTGACTACGACTAAACATCTTCTTGTCGCGCGAAGTGTGCTTTCCGGTTGGTCTTATATAGCTCCATAGTTGCATCAAGGTATTTTGCGGTTGGAAGTATTGGTCATTGGGCTCCTTTGCCTCTGGACTCTTCTTTTGCCCTTCTATGAACTGATGAGCTGCTGGCTCAGTAGAAGATACCTGTGCTTCGTCGTCTTGATTTGTGACATCGGCACCTGGTAGAGGTACGGCAGTGTCGTCACCATTGCCTGTAGGCGAATCAATTCCCGAACCCTCATCGTCCGAAAACCCGATCCTGGAAGGGTTTGGAGATGAACTTTGTCCAGTAAGTTGGCCGTAACCCCATACAGCTACTGTGCCAATGAGTCCGTTTTCTCGACGCGCTTTTTCAACACGACCTAAGCCTCTCCAATCCAGGAACAGTAGGCAACTCGTGCGCAATGGTACTATGCCATCGTTAACAACGTTGGAGTACACAGTGCGATTCCGGAATCTTCGCAGGACTTGATGAGCCGGACCAGTAGGAAGTATCCGCAGCAGAGGCTTCGCACCAGGGTCTTCTTGATGTTGGTCCTGGCTCTGGTTACCGAACACACTGCCCATGGCGGTCCAGCCACTCTTTGCTAGAGTTGGCGCTCTCCAGGTCAGACCAAGGTCTTGCCCTGTCCTCCCGACTAAGCCGAAGTCGAGTGCAAACTTGACGTAGGTGGGATTCTCGTTGCTTAATCCCAGGAAAGGTGACGCCATAGCGATAAAGTTGATGGGCTTGATGGTGTCGAAAAAGTGAGGGGAGTGCTTGTGGATATATGCAATAGCATACGTTTGTACCAGCCCTCCAAGCGAGTGGCCGATGAAGCTGATACTAGTGAACTTGTATGCGCGTTTGTCGTGCCCTGAAGTTGTGTGATGTACACTGCTTCCGTGATGGGATGGTATGCCTTCATCGTGCTTGTCTTTCGTTGGAGAAAACGTGTTGGATAACTTTTGTCCCATAGACCTCTTGATCGGCAAGTAGGGTTGATCAGGGTAAGTCAGACTCAACACGTACTTAGCGAGTCGCTTGCCCAAATATTGAATACCACGCTCGGTACGTATTACATTTCCGTCGAACCCGCGTACAATAACATCTTCCTCGTCGCTATCCTCTTCATCATCTGGTATGTCCTCTTGACCGCCTGACAATGGTGCTGTCGATGTGTCCTGATTCTGTTCAGTACTTTTAGCACCCTTCGCCTCTTTGCGACGCCGTCGCCGATCTTCTCGAGCTTGCCTTGCCGTCGCGTCAATGCTCTCTTTGAGGTACAACATATCCGCGCCAAGATTGCTGTGTAAGCCATGTGTTACTATCACAAGGTGTATATTCTTCTTTTTCCGTCGGCTTTCCGCCGGAACATCGTGATCCTTCGACTTTCTGGAACTATCTTGGACATTGTCCTCTTTCCACTCTGGTAGTTCAGGTGTATTCCACAAGCTTGTAGTGTCGTCAACCACTAGCTTCACAGCCTTTGAATACACCCCCTTGGGCTGTGCAGGGTGGCCGGAAACATGTTTCTGGCTACCCTGCTGGTGATCTTGCACCTTTCCTGGTGTTCCATGACTGTTTCCGGTAACAGCAGTGAAGCCAAGATCCAACGATCGTTCGTCGCGCGCCACCAGCAGTTCGTAGTTTACAGACGCAGAGTTGGAAAAGATGATCTGCGAGGCAATCTCGATAATCCAGGTGAGGCTCTTCGATGTGCCGTCGTACTCCCTGATATCATTTCTGTATTCCTCCGGAACTATTAATTTGGTGTTCCAGTATCCACCTGCCTTGACATTAGGCTCAAAGTCAGGCTCCCCGTAAATTTTCGATTCGTCAGCCTTTTTGTTCGGGTTGAAGGTGGAGGGGTATGCGGAGACGTGGATCGTGTACGGCCCGTGGAGGTATGCGGCGCGTAGTGGTATCGCGGAGGAGTTTCGTATGCGAACATGGAGGCACGAAGGGGGCGGTAATATTCGGTCTTCCGAGGGTGTGTAAGTGAGGGTGTATCTGCATGGCTGCTTAGCATCCCTTTCCAGATAGCGGTAAACTTTGGCGCGCCCTGTCCATCCTCTGTAGCCAATGCATACGACGTCCATGCACTTCCGCCGACAGACCCTGAGAACTTACCTCACAACCTCTCCCACCTTCACGCTCCCCTTTTGGTGCAACAATAACATCTTCAGCGCGCGTTTTTCCTCGGCTTCCCGTTCCTTCCGCGACTGTATACACACAAAATACGAGGGCTCAGGGCGTTTGCGGCCGTCGTCGGCTATGTGAGCGAGGGAGTAGGTGCGAGGCGTGAGCAGCATTTAGCGGATCCAGCGGAGACCGGTACAACCAATGGACAACAGCCACAGGCGCGTCATAGGACTTAAGTAGCTGTGGCTGATCGCACCGTGAGAATTAATATGGGGCCGAGGGAACGTCGCGAGGGCCAGAGGGATGATGTATACTGCGAAGTTTAGCGACCTTGAGGTGGTCACGCACGCGCTCGTCGGAGATCGTCGTGCGTCATTGCTCGCGTGGCAGGCGCGCTGCACGAGGCGGCAGATAGGTGCATTTCTGAGACTACAGCGCGTGGGTTCGGTAACATTCTGACAACCTTACATGCGATCACCGCGCTTATCAGATGCAGTGTCAGATAGGCTACAAATTATTGGTTGCAGTTCACGCGTCCTCGGCTTCCAAGACATGGACTCGTCGGAACGCACCTTGGCCGGCTTCCGACCTCACTTCTCTCAGCCTCCTCCTCCTTGGACGCTCTCACCCCGACTCATTCCAGGTATATATACGTACAGCGCGTAGAATTACATCAGGCTTCCTTTCGACCAGCCTATATCCCCTAGGAGTGATATGTATTCTTCGTCTCGCGTTCCGGAATGACGTAGTGAGGGTGTATGACGACGTCTGTAGACCTTCAGACATTTGTTAGCGCATACACGTATTCACCAACTTGCTTTTAAGATCATCACAATGGACATTTACACGTATGTCTAGTGGTCTTCAGATGCTTCTTGGGCTACGGAGGTCGACAAAGATGACGCGTGAAAGGAGTTCAGCACATCATCAGGATCACAGACGAGGTTCGAAGTCGATTCGACTGGAGCTTTCATCACGTCATATCCAAGTTAAGATCGAAGGCCAAATTCAACGTTCCTGAAGTCCATCTCAAAAATCTAGGGGTATATCTGTGACCAATCTAAACGCCATGCTGAACGCGGCCCCAATCCAAGACCTTTTACTCTAGACAGCAAATCTAGTGTTGATCTCTTGTCTCAAACCGTTCCAGCTCCAGGAGAGCCACCGCCTGGACCCTTGCTCTTGTCAAAGGATGGCGACATCGGTGACTTTGGAGATCCTTGATCTCGTCGCGAGCCACCTGAGCCACGACCTCGAGGAGTACCAGAACCGCGTGCACTCGAACCTCGACCAGATCCTGGCTGGCTGACAGGGCCGCGACCTCGAGGAGTCGAAGGACTGCCTCGACCATAACCACCAGAAGGAGGGGATGAAGAGAAGTTGCGTGAAGCTTGGAAAATCAGCTTAATCCAAAGAGATATATGATGGAAATGTCACTTACAACTCGGAGGGGATGAAGCAGAGTTGATTTGATGGGTAAGCTGTGTTGGTGTTCGTTCGACACGGTCGAAAACAGCATCTCCAGCGATATCATAATCTTCTTCAGCGTCTGTTCTATGTCAATAATGCTCGTGATTCCCGGTTGGCACTATATTTACCTTCACTGAGATCTTCACCAGGTAGGCGGTCACCCCGAGCTAGGGAATCCTCTTCCTCCTGTTGGATCTCCCAGTACTGGTGGGCAAAGGCCTGGAACTGAGGACGACCAGGGCCTTTCCACACGAACTTGACTCGGCGACCAGTGGGCGGGTCGAAGACATGGTAATGCATATCGTTGAAGTCGAGAGCGTCAGTAAGGTTGCAGCGTACAAAGGCAGGACCTTGCTTCACGACGAAGCTTCGTGCGTTCTTGTCGCTACCAACCACCCACGTAGCTGTCTTCATGCTCGAGCCGTCGCCGCCATCGTTTGCACCTGGAGGTAAGGCAGTTGGTCCGTATTCAGCCATGTCGATGTTAGATAAATGGAAGAGACTTAAGGGAAGCGTTGAAAGTGTATATAAAAGTCGAAGAGTATTAGAGGTAGTTGGTAGATTGCTGTCCAAAGAAAAGAGTTAAGGAAGGTAGAAGCTATTTGTATAGTGATATCAGAAATAAAGAAAGGCACCAAAGACCGTTTGCTCAGGCGTCAGGTGTGGAATTACGCCATTGTCTTCGTCTCTCACCCGTAGAATAAGCGCATGATGTAGTCTGGAGGCAGAGTTAGCGAGCTCTGCAAACGGCCTCCATTCAGAGAAGGAGCGACTATCGGTGACGGTTTTTACGAACGAAGAGGCGGTGCAGGAGCGCCGAAATGTCAGAGAAAGAGGCGGTGGTAGTGCGGCCTAACACATCATCATTTGCCTTGGTTGAAGAGATGGACAATGAGACGTAAACTGGTTGACAAGGAGCGCCTTGGGTATCTCCTTAAAATTTATATACTTTTGTGTTTGCTCGTAAAGTACGCACAACACGAGCAAGCTGTTTCCATAGTATCACGCTCACAGATTCCCCTGGCGAAAGTTCACTTGTCTTGCTGTCTCTGTACCGCTATACATGACATCACTATGTAATCTGCGTCTCGAGCATGTTTTTGTGCAGCAAAAAGACATATTGCCACACTCGAGGTATCCGCGGTGTACGTTCACCGAATACAGGGAAAGACAAGACAGGCAAGAATTGACAATAGACATTGGGCAATCAAATAGAGGCTACTATGTTAATATCATGGCCATGAGCCTTGATGGAATCGTGCGTAGTTTACTCACCTGACACATCCTCATCGTCTTCTAACCAAATGTAATCATCGTGTCGATATGTTCCTACTCTGAGAACAAACTTTCAAGTATCATACCATATGCTTCCGCCGCCTGTACAAGTTCATCTTGACTCAACATCTCATCCGGCGTGTGTGCGACTTCAATCGTTCCGGTGCCAAACAAATATCTCTTCTCCACCTGTGGCAGACTCGGAATATCTGTACCATAGAAAACAGGGGCTACCTCCAAACCCTCGACATCGGTATCGAGAATAGGTGCGGGGTACGTAGTATTCGAGAAACGAACATCGAATGTAGCGTTTTCTGCCTTCGCGCGAGCAACAATGGGTGAAAGCATTCCTGCCATCATGTCCTGGACAACGTCGACTGCATCGTCTTCGCTGCGAGCGATACGAACAACGATACTAGCATTCGCGTGTTCAGGCACAACGTTACCCGCAACCCCGCCTGCAATAACGCCAGCATTGAGAGTTGTGGCGCCGAGTAGCTCGCTTCTAGGAAGAGCCGGCTCGAGCATGTTAAGTGCAACGATGGCTTCGGTTAGATAGTTGATAGCGCTTACACCAAGCCAAGGGTAGGCGGAGTGAGAGGATTTGCCCAGAACATCCAGGTCCACGCGTAAACTGCCCTTGTGTCCACTAGCCAGTTTGCCTTCTGTTGGCTCGCCGAAAATACCTGCACGGAAAGTTGTGTTCGAAGCATACTGTAACGGTGAAGCCACAAAGTCAGTACGTGCTTCACATGCATTTGGTACAGTTGGGCTTACTTGTGCAAATGCTTTCATTCCGGCGCCACCAGTCTCTTCGGAGACAACGAACAACATGCCAAGACTAGGGGTGTCGGTCCGTGACTGAAAGAACTTGTGTGATGCAACGATCATAGTTGCTACGGGGCCTTTTGCGTCGACCGTTCCACGACCGAAGTGATAGACTGTGCCATTTTCTTCTCTGCGCTCGAAAGGGTAAAATGGCGGCACCTGGTTCTACGTTAGGACTTGCTACCTGTTACATGTCATGCCATGTATACTGACCGTATCAATATGGCTAGTGATCAAGACCTCTGGCCAAACACCTTCGTCTTTCAGCTCCTGTGGATAGGCGAATACATTGAAAGTGCCGGTGTCTCCAACAGGAACTTCCTCGACGTAGTACCCCAAGTTCGACAGGTATTCCGATAAGAACTCTGCACCTTCCACTTCATCTCCGGATATGGACGGGATGTTGACTAACTCCTCATGAAGGCTAAATAATTCGTCCGTCTCCTCGGCAGTAAGGGTCACCGAACTTGATGCCGATGGGCTGGCAGAGCTTACAGCTGATGGCGATACCGAAGCTTGGGGTGCTGCAATGGCTGATCTCAGGAATACTAGAGCTACGAGAGACTTGATAGAGACCATGTTGACAGTTGTTATGGACGCTAATGCTTTGAACCTGTCGCTGTGTCATGCAAAATCGAGGGAATGCATCTACCTTTATATTTTGAGCGTAACCCTGCAAAGACAGGACTTATCTTCCAAGCCATACTCAGGCCTTCCGCTCTAATCATAACCCGCATTGCCTCAACTTCTCGAACGACAGGGTTGGATGCAAGATTTGATCCTTAATAGTTGGCATACGTCGCTCGGCATTTGGTACATCACTCCTCGGTAGGCAAAACACCGTTTTCTAGTTGGAGCCAAGAGGAGCTACCTCTATGAAATGCATTCGAGACTGTTTCACTGGACTGTCAGTGAAGATCGACGAACTACAAGCATAAGCCAAGGAACTCGTTGCCCGCCAAGAAAGCTGGTTTGGTACTCGAAAGAAGATAGCTGATTTACGTAACCTGTGCCGCAGATTTATGTTCACGATAGTTGCTTTCCCCCACTGCACGGACAAAAGCGGGATGATGTCAACGGCGACAACGGCTGCAAATGCGGGGTGGTTAGCTGTTGTCGAGCTCCTGGTAATGATAAGCGGTCTCTTGGCAGCCATGGCAGCATAAGAAGCGTCTTGGAGTTTTCTGCATCGTATCATATCGGATAGTTGCAAGATCAGTGCCGTAGACGCGGTAGAAGTATCGGACATAGGCGCTATGGAGACAAGACAGACGCAGTGGGGCCTCAAACGCAATTTCATAACGAGACGAGAGAAACAGTCGCTGGCTACATGCTTTGCGATATAGATCGGAATAGAATCAAATTCCATGTCTGCGCAATTTGGTATGAGAAGGGGCCGTGATGATGTTGGGACGATTCGGAGCCACTCCCACTGGTAAGGACACTTTCATGGTTAGGTCTGGTTGAACATACCCAAGTGAGGGACCTGTTGACCTGGTCAATTCAAAATTCTGAGAAGTACAGAGACAGCTGAAGAATGCGACCAATTCGGAAAGTTGATGTGTTGTTGGTGGTAGTGGTGGTGGTGGTTGGTGCTGCTCAGGCGTTGTCCGATCAGTACGCGTTCGCAACGCGGGTTCGAGAAAGTCGCGACAGTGAACATCACCTGGATGATGCCTAAGTATTGCACAACCACTAGGATCTGAGTTTGCACGAGTCCGGTGTCTTGAGACATATTTCCTAGACGTGATTAGTCTGTTCTCCCAGCAGCTGACATTTGGGAGCTCACACACAAAGGACCGAAAGCGGATAGCGCGCCGCTCTTGACCGACTGACGTACATCCCATGGATCATCTGGCTGAGCCACTCCACACCTCCGCCCGCGTATCCGTGAGGCTTGAGCTTTCGCTACCTGCAAGTCTCGGGCCTGCATCTATCACCTAAACACCGACATCTCAAGAAGACACCCCAACAACTGCGACCATGTTCGGCTTTGTCGCAGACGGTTTGACGTAAGTGTACCCCGCCCCCGCAGTCAGGTATCAATTCGCGAGCAAGCTTTGAAGCCTAGCATGATATCGCGAGCTCCACCGCTTGCGTTCCCGAAGCTCGCATGACTCCGATATGCAGTGTTTCTTTTTTGCTGCGATATATTCAAAGATCACCTAGCTAATCATGCTACAGCGTCGCAACTACAGTCTTCTTTCCTATCTTCGCGTCCTACAAAGCTCTCCACACCTCAGATCCAGCCCTCCTCGCACCCTGGCTGATCTACTTCGTCGTCCTTTCAGCCTGCACCGCCGTGGAAAACACATTCGACTTCATCCTTAGCTGGGTGCCCTTCTATTCATGGATTCGCTTCTTCGCACACCTATACCTGATCCTGCCTGGTTCGCAGGGCGCAGGCTACCTGTACCAGGAGTACATGGAACCTTTTCTCTACCACCATGAGCGCGAAATCGACGAGTTCATTACCCAGAGTCATGATCGCGCCAAGTCAGCAGGTATAGCATACGTCGAGATGGGTATTGAGTGGGTAAAGGTCAACGTGTTGGGCTTTGCACCCAGGAAGCCCGACTCACCGAGGCCCGATGGACAGACGTACGCGCAAAACCTCATGAGCAGGTTCCAGATGCCGTCAGCAAGGGGCAGTAATGATCTATACGGGCTGGTCAACCAGGCGCTCAGCGGAGCCAGTGCGCTTTATGGTGCTGCCGGTACCGCAGGTACAAGAGACGCGCAAGCCTCGGACCTGAGCCGTGGTGCAGGAAACCTCGTCCCCGACTCTATCCGCAACAACGACGACCGACTAAACTACGTAACGTCACAACGTCAGCGTCTCGAGACCCTTCTACAAGCATTCGACCGCGAGCAAGATAACATCCGCTCACAGCAAACTGGTGGAAACAGATACCATGAAGTTAACAGGAGTACCGGAAGCCTTTCTGGTAGCCTGTCTCGCAATAGGAGCGAAGCCGAATTCGACAGGATTGAGCGCGACGAATTGAGCTCAGGCTCCGACCGACCACCGTACCCCATCACACCGCCCGCACTAGGCCGAAGGACAAGCAGTGGTTGGATGCCGTGGAACTGGCAGCGTCAGGAACAGCCTCGGGACGATCCACTTGCATACGGCAGGGAGCCGAGCGATATCAGGAACAGATCGAGGGCTTCGGGTTTCGATCTAGGCGATCGCTAAAAGAACCCCTGGCGCACAAAATCTGTGATACGACCACAGTATCACGCGGCGTTTGGGTAAGACACTAGATAGCATTCTGCTAGGCTTCACGACTATGATGAAGCGGTATATATTTGGTATCACAATTCTTGAGCATGAGTTGGGACGGGTTGTCCTGATGATCTTACAACCTATCTATACATCCACACTTGGTTTATGTGCACTCATTACGCCTGCAAATGCGTCTACCTTTTTCCTATGTGTTCCAACACATTCTCGAGCCAAACTACAATTTGACTTCTTTGTATGGGTATCTGGCGCTGTCGTCCTTTCTCAGCACTATCTTCCTCTTCTTCTTGGTGCTCACATGCTCCACCCATATTTCCTTTGTCATCTTGTTCGTGAACTCCCTGATGAAGCGTGGGTCCCAGAGTTCAGAAGCAATACCCAAGTCTTTACAGCATCGCATCAAGGCGTTGGATTTGCAGCCTTCGGTCGCAGTGGGAATACCGTCAGGGTCGAAGTACTGTTGCTCGCCACGGGCAATGGAAACGAGTCTGATTTTTCGTTAGCATAGATGCAGAAGAATTGCCAAAGGGTGGGCAGAGAAACATACCGTCCTTGGACAATGAGTCCATATTCCCTCGTCACCAGCTTTCCAGTAACGATACTCTCGCCTCTTGGTGCTAAGCCCCAACCTCCTGGCCCGAATGCCTTGTTCAATATCCGCCTGTACTTGATCTCGGGCAAGTATATGATACCGTCTGGCTTCACCTCGACATCGTCCTGTGTAATGGGCGCGAGCAGCGTGTCCGACTGCTCTGGTGTGAAAGATATGCTGCCAAGGCCATGGTACGAGCGAGTCCAGTCTATGGCTGGTACGCCTTCTAGCTCGGGAGGTGCATCGGACAGTCCCTCGGTAAGCGAACGTTGTTTTTGGGCTGCTGATGCTGCGGTTTCTGCGGTGCTGTTGCGTGTGGTGGGCACGGGAGGCTCTTTCGCAGGAAATGAGGGAGTTACTGTCCGTTGTGGGGTTGCTGAGGTTGTGGGCTTTGACGCAGTTGACGTTGAAGTCGCAGGTTTCGCAGCTGTCGAAGTGCTAGTCGTGGTTGCCGCTGCTGCTTTAGGTGCAGTCGCGTATGCGGCGCAGATGCGGGATGAAGAGAAGCTTCGTTTTTGTGTCCGGCTGGCGATTGATGATGCTCTGGATGACGAAGCAGAGAAAAGAGCCGAAAGGCCTCTGCGAGCGGGTGTGGCTGCCATTATAGAAGCGCAAGGGTGTGCGGGGTTCGATTTGTTGCTCTTGACGGACCTCGATGCCCCAACGCGAAGTCACGATCTGATAGGCGCACGGGCCAGGCCTTCCTATGCGAATGCGATCGCTTCCAGCAGCCCACACCAAAACCCGTCTTGGTCCAGGAGCCATTACACACTAAGAACGATCGCCTTCTTTGACCAATCGCATCAACTTCCAGTTGCATTACGCCTATCGCCATATCCTCCACTGGTCTTCGCGTTCGAGCTTGATGCATCTGTTCCTTTCGCTAGATCTCATACATCCAATGCCAATCTCCTTCATCGGATTTGGTCTCCAGACACGACTCGTCCTTGGTGTCTGCCTGAACGCGCACGCGTGTGCGAGTTGGGATAATGTAACCATGCAGATCACCCGGTTTCCCCACAGTTAGATGGGCATCGCTACCGTATGCACCGTATAAATTCAATTCTCCGAAGGATCGGACCATGAAACTGGAACGGACGAATGTGTCCTGTGTCCTGCGCAGTACAAACAGCTGCTGTGCCTTGTTCCCGACCTTCCGACAGGGTAGATTTCGGACAAACTCGATAATCCTTGAACCGGACGACTATCGTGGATGAAACCATGTGTGAATGCCTAAGTCGCTACAAATGCCCCATTAGGTGTGACCTTGAACTACTCGAGGCGATCATTTGACCCTGGCTACCCACCCCGACGTCAACGGTACTAGGCGAGCTGACAAGCCACCCATCGACGTATGAAACGCGTCAACCTATTCCGCTTCTTTTAGTGCGAGAATGGAGGAGCTTGTACCTCGTTCCTACTTAAGGCTTGCTCGTGCCCTGCATTTAGATCATCCCATGGTGGCTGAAGTCTAGGCATCATGGCTTCTACATCAGCAAAGGGTCCTACAGGACTCTCCAAACTCTTGAACATCACTTCGGCATCGCAAATTGTTGGCGCTCTACTTGGTTTTGTAAGTGTTGTTATGCGTGATCGAAACTTACGAAAAAGGACATCCGCTAATGTGCGACAGCTGGTTGTTCGCTTCGTTGCCAGAGCCATCTACCGCGTATACTTCCACCCCCTCAGACATTTCCCAGGGCCCAAATTAAACGCTGCGACGCGCATCCCGTTCCACATCGCGATCTGGAAAGGGACAAGGGACAAGCTCTTCCAAGACTTGCACCGAAAGTACGGCCACATCGTCCGGGTCAATCACGATGAGCTGAGTGTCACGGATCCAAATGCCTGGAAAGATGTAAGTGTCACATTTCATAATGCACACAATTACCGGCTAATAAAGTCCTAGATCTATGGTCATGGCACGAAAGGCACTGCCGGGTCTGTCCCTCACAAAGACTGGTTCAAGTACGGTAGCTCGCCCAACGGTGCGGTCAGTATCATTCTCGCCCGCGACCAAGACCATAGTCGCCAACGCAAGATCTTCACCCCCGCGTTCTCAGACCGTGCGCTCAAACAACAGGAACCGCTCTTCGTCAAATACGTAGACAAACTTGTTACTCGGTTGAGACAAACGGTCGAGAACAACCCGAATGAGAAGCTGGACATGGTTCGTCTCTATAACTTCTGCACATTCGATGTCATGGGCGATTTGACTTTCGGAGAACCGCTGCACATGCTTGATAAGGGCGATTACGATCCCTGGGTCAGCACCATCTTTGCAAGTCTCAAGGTGGGATCTTACTTGAGTGTGATGATGGCATATCCTTGGTTATGGAGGGCTTTCAAGAAATATGTACCTGAGTCTGTGAACAAGAGGAGGATGGATCACTTCAACCACTCCGTAACGCGCGTCACAAAACGCCTCGATAAGGGTCGAGATACCGAGGGTGTCGACCTCTGGGATCTTGTGTTGGGCCAAAAGGAGGGACGAGGCTTGACCAGAGGAGAGATGGATGCGAACTCGTCTATTTTCATGATTGCCGGAACTGAGACAACGGCTACCCTGGTATCAGGGTTGACGTACTTGCTTCTGCGTAACCCTGAATGCATGGAGAAGCTCAACGACGAGATACGTGGCGCCTTTGCCAGTGATGCTGATATGACCATGGAACAGCTCGCCGCGCTGCCGTATCTAGCATCATGCCTTAAGGAAGCTTTCCGTCTTTACCCACCGGTTCCACTAGGACTTCCGCGCCTTACACCGCAGGACGGCAGCACTGTCGTGGGCCAATTTATACCACCCGGCGTGGTTCTGAGCATCCCTCAACACGCGATGTATACACACGAGAAGAACTTCAAAAGACCTTTTGAGTTTCTTCCACAAAGATGGTTGGGTGACCCCGAGTTTGATGCCGACGAGAGGCAGTGCCTTCAGCCATTCTCTATTGGATCTAGAGATTGCCTCGGTAAGAAGTAAGTCAAAACCTTGTCATCTTTTAGTGTGTATTTCTTGTAGATCAGACGCTAACCATTGGTGAAGCATGGCATATCACGAGATGCGTCTTATAATCGCCAAAACCTTGTATAACTTCGATATCGAGCTTTGCCCCGAGAGCAACAACTGGGAAGAACAGGCGACCTACATTCTCTGGGAGAAGAAGCCTCTGGTTTGCAAACTGAGGCCAGTCAACTAGAAGAAGTCCGTAGTACGAACATGACGAAAGCCAATAGAATCATGAATTATATATGTAGTTTTACCCTTTGGGTTTCTCTTATCACACCCTCTTCTTGCTCTTCAAATACCAACATCCTCCACGCGCAAAAGCCCAGATCCCATGCCCGCGACAGCCCATGTACCGAACTTCAAATTTGGATTCCAAGCGAGTGCTGTAATAGCAGTTTGCTCTTCGAAGATACTGATGGACCTTCCAACTTCTGGGTTTCCTCTCTTGGTAGCTGCACTGGTGTGCGCAATGCCTGTTTGACCTGCTTTGTAACCCTCGGTGATGCGGACGAGAGGTTGGGAAAGTATTTCTTGGGGTACCTTCTTGGCCTCATCAGCAGACGCCCCCACTTGCGGTTCTGATGTGGCGTCATTGTTCGACTGCTCAACTGGCCCTCCTTCGGCCGCCACAACATCTGCATCAGTCGGCTTGACTAGCATCCGCTCCATCGGTCCTCTCCATTCGTGTACGAACCATTTCTGCTGCCATGGCATGATTTTGTAGTTTGTGATACGCATGATCGGGTTGCTTGTTTGAACATCTCCATCGGTTCCACCGACAAGTACACCGGGGTGTACCGGGCTTGTCGCGACTCTAGTGATACTATTTTCTAGTCGCATGCTGTACAAGTTGTGGTAGTAGCGACGTATGGGTGTGTGTCTTAGGATATAGTGTTCGTCTGGCATGACAAAAGACTGTGTATGCTCATGCCAGGCTTGCGCTAGACATAGTGTGCGACCGCGTATTGAAACAACAGTATCAGCAGTCGGACTTCTTATGTCAATGAGGCGCGCAAATCCATCTGCGGTACTTATAGACAGAAACTGAGGATTAGATGGCCATCCGGATGATATCGTGAGAATGTATGTGTCGGCTACTTGCTGATAAAACCAAGGTCTTGGACTGTAATTGTTGGCCTCGGACGCTGCGAGCGTTCCTGGATGGGTCAAGGACCAGATACCGACAGTACCTGCCGCTGTCGCAACTGCGAGCGTAGTCCCCGACAACCAGTGTAAACAGGAAGGTACTGTTTGAGGAAATGAGACTTCAAACGCTGCGTGCGTAACGTGAAGATAAGTAGGGGCGTGTAGGTCAGGCTCAGAAACCGGAGCGGATACATCTAATACACGCACTCGTCCATCCGACCAAAGGCAGGCGAGTATGCCTATGTGTGTGTTTCTCTGGCCATCCGAATTTCGATTGTCATCTGTCGCTGCGATCGGGCACCATCTTAGTTGTTTCGGCGCGCCCCAGTCAGCGCAGATAACAAGCTCAAGTCTAGGCTCTGTCTTTGCATTCAAGAAGCCTTCTTCTTCAGCTTGGAACGCCCATATCTGAATACACGCAGTAAACGGCTGAGTAGGGTTGAAGGCGGGTGCTTTTGGCTGCTCCATTGGCTTGGGCTGGTCCTCGCTCGTCAGTCTCTGCTCAACAGCAACAGCGAGATATTGGGTATTGCTGTCTTCATTGCTCGCCCATTGAGCATCCTGTATCCATGAGCCGAAATTGAAGAGCCAACCGCGTCTATCTTGACTTGCTGGGAATGGTTTCGCAATGTTCATGTACGAACCTTTCGCCAATGTGTTGACTTGGGGCGTGTTCACGGGTCCAGCTAGCACGTTCACAGTCTCCAGCCCTGGTGTCATCATGTACTCTTTGGCCTCATCCTTGGTCAATGTTTTCGTTCTTTGGGCTCTTGCAAAAGCGGACTTTCCAGTATCGGCATACCATGTCCTCAATGCTTCACTCTCCTTTTCCCTAGCACCGCTAACTTCGAAGAAGCTTCTTCTTAAGCTGCCGACATCAGCGTCGTCGGAACTGACCTTGGCGAAACTTCGAATGGGGAATGTTTCCTGTGGAAACCAGTAGTCGCGTGAGGCCAGGACGGGCTTGAGATGCGCTGCATCTGGACCGAATAGATTTTTTAATCGTGGCTCATGACCACCAATCTTATCGAAGTCGGGGATACCACGCGTCCGCAACTGGGCGTCGGCATCCACAGGACGTACCTTAACACCACTGCCTTTAGCGAACGTTACGGGTGAGGGAATGTTGTCTGTGAGTTTCTTAGCGCGTCGGACTGCCGGGGTGGTTGGCACAGCGCGAACAGCCTTCGGTCCACGCGCGTTGCGTCTTGGAGGCCCCGTAGAATCCTCATCGGAATCGTCGTCTTCCTCTTCCTCCGATACATCTTCATCCTCTTCCGCTACCTCTTCATCTTCGTCATACTCAAGTTCACCATCCTGGGCATCTGGCATGAAGGCGTCGCCATCGTCGTCGTCATCGTCATCGCCCTGGAAGGCTGGGGTCTGCGTGCCAGAAGGCACGGAGCCATCCTCATCCTCATCAAGGAACGAGTATTCTTCTCCGACGCGATAGGACTTGAGTTGTTTGCCTCGCGACTGCCGGGGTGACGAATGGTCTAATGCGAGCGTCAGTGCTGTCCAGTCACGTTGGAGACGCAAGCAAGGTCGCCAAATACAGCACTAGCTCCGAGTGTATTTCTTCACCCAGAGGTCTAACAAGCTCAGAATGCTGAGAATACCACAAGCAGACTGAAGAAGCTCTGATCAAACAACATGGAATCTCACATGTGAAGGTCTTAGTACATACCCATAGGTGTTTCGAGCTATCAGGCGTGCTGCTTTGTGGTCACAGATTGGGTAGAGAAAGAGCGCGTCGGACGCGACCAGAAAACCAGCCCCACCATCAGTGGAGAGCACAGACCCACATGACCCCGCACCACGTCCAAAATTCTGCAATGCAAACACGCCTTTTCACATGGTGCGGATTAGCTCGACGGCGCGGCTGGCATCTACAAAGAAACAATATATTTCCAACAAATCTTGATCTTTCCATCAAAACGAATCACTTCGGGTAAGCTCAATTCACCTGCCTCGTCAATACACACCAGCTAACAACCCCATCGTGGTATGGTCTAGTGGTATGACGTCGCGTTGTGGCTGGCGGACACCTAGTGTCCCGATCCAGATCCGCGCCAGCCTGGGTTCGAGTACGTTCATCCGCACATTGTCGGTCCTGAGACATCTCTAACATGTCTACAGTTCCCAGTACCGCCAATAAATTGCGACATTCTTTTTTTGCTCCTGGCCCGTCACTCAACGAACAAGATGTAAACTCCATGCGCTCTCTTTTTGCTAATGTAGATGTTATTTGCGTAGGAGTGCAGTGAATAGATGAAAAGTGTGCTTTTCTTTCTCAAGTCTACCTACGAGACAAACACATGTAACACGACAGTTATGATGTAAGTAAGCATATGCTTTTCTAGATTGCTGCACCCTCCTATCAAAGTCTGTCACACTTCGGGCGTAGATAATTATATGAGTCGGCTCAGATTGCGTTTGAGCAATCGCTGCGTCTTCATGCGAGCTTCCCATAGGTAAAACTCTTGTCGCAATAGAATATTCAGTATCTGTTACCGTTGAAGCGACGACCTGCAATTTTTGCTACGTGACATAAAAAATACAAGTAAGAAACGTCTAAGCATGCGGAACTATGTCTTACTAATTTCTGCAAGAGATCATAGAGTACCGCATCACTAGTAAGGCATTTGCGTAGATCAGTGACAATATAAGGTGATGGTACCAATCAGAAAGCAAAGTGGACAGTTTGATAATCCATTATATCGAGAGAGACTACTAGTTCAAGATCATATAGATTGGCTAGATTCTGAATAATCTTTTTACGCATGCCACAAATGCATTCATGCAGACTCACTATCCACATCGTCCTTGCCAAACTCTGTTGATGATTAAAAAGAAAAGTGCAGTACATGTGTTACGCATACAGCCCTATATGATGGGTATCTAGAAAGAACATGCTCCACGTTCCCCGTGATGCGCCATCCATGACAAATGACCATTAACGCGTTGTACGCCGAATCTATAGTAGTACAAAGTATATAAACAGAATGTCAAATCTCTTAACGCATCACTGAACCCATAGTCATGAGAATTTTACTACTTCTCAGTGTCAACGTCCATTTCATCCACGTCCTTCTTTCCAGCACCACGTACATTGACGTGGATAGTATCTTCGTCGTCGTCATCTACTGGCGCACTCTTTGACCCAGCATTGCCCTCTCCTGAAACCGTCTCAGTTCTCTTCTCTACAGGGCTAGCTCGACTAGCTGCCAGATTGGGAAACAGAGGTTTGCCAGCGATGGATACAGATCGACGCAGATTGTCGTTTTGAACTTCTTGATGAATCTCCTCAACTTCGTCCTCGTCCAGTTCGCTGAGTTCGCTCTCGTCGTCGGCGTCATCGTGGATAGAGGCTGGCGCACTGCGTTCGGGCTCGTCGTTATTTATACTGGCAGCTGCAGTGTCCGTGCCACTCTTGTCGAACGTGGGCTGTAGGTGTTCAGCAGATGTGCTCGGTCCAGGTGCGGGTTGTGCGGCGGTTTCGGGTGATGCCGCTTGTCCAACAATAGAAGGAATCGTGGTGTCACCAGGCGCAGGCGATCGGATCGGCATCGACGTTGGCTGAGCAGGTGTACTGGCGATTTTTTGGACACATGCTTCGGCTCGACGAGCGATCTCCCTGCGACCCACAGCCTTGGCTCTTGGTTTCGGGACCGGTTCGGGTTGCGGTGGCATCTGGGGTGCGGAAGGCGGATGTTGTGGCTGGAGCTGGTTGGGATGATACATGCTGAACGGCGTGCCAGAGCTTCCATCAGCAGCTCCATCGACCTGGACCTGCATCAACGAGGATATAGGTACAGCACCTGCAGAAGCTGGATTGGGAGCAAAAGGAGACGGGTGAGGTTGGGTAGGCTGCACAGGCGGCTGTGGTTGTTGCTCTGACTGTAAGGGGGGTAGCGCAGGCCCGATCGAGGTGTATAGCATTGCGTACGCATCGCCAATCAGATCATCGATAAGAAGGGGCTTCATCATGCCGTTGTTCAGACGCTTGAGCTCAATGGCATCACGGAGAATGTCCAACACGGGATGCTGCGTCTCTGGATTCTGACACCACGCTTCCAAGCGAAGAGCCAGGGTGTTAAACTCGTCGTGGTTGACGGACTTGAAAGCAGAGTCTTCTTGGCCTTCAGGTACGCTACCCATCTTTCGCAGCATTCTGATGTATCGTAGACACAAGTCCTGCCACAGCTTTTGGTGCTCGAAGAAGTCAGTCTGCTTCCGCCTTACACGCTTGGCAAGAGCCTCGAAGTTGGTCTTGTCTCCAGTGAGATCCAGGAGTTCAATGAAGAACTTGGTGTACCGAGTGGTGTAGACAAAATGCCGACCAGGCCGCTCATTCTCAGGTTTCCAGACTTGGACAGCCATGGTTTTGGTGAACATTTGCTGGGTGAGTTCGTGTTTAGCCTCACTAGCAGTTGCCGGATCTCTACCGGTATCGTAGATGATATGAGCAACGCGAGATATGATCCGATGGTGCCAGCTTGACTTGTCGGCTGCGCGCAGTGACTTCAAGACTGCGAGTATGTATCGCTGCCAGTCCCCTTCGTTCTCTGGGGCTTTGATATTCTGTGCATAGGAAGTGTTTGCAAGGATCTCAGGCCCCTTCTCGTAGTTGATGGCTCCACGCTGGTGTAACTTGTGTGTGATGGATACGAGCTTGTAGTGCGGCTCGAGGACAGGCTCGCCGCTGCGGCCCTTCTTCCCTGGCAGTGTTTCAATGGCGCTCACAAAGGCGTCCACGACAGATTCCCAAGTGGGCCCCTTTTGAGGGCCCAGCGGTGCACCTATTGATTTCCCATACTGCAAGGCGCTATCATTGGCCGACCACATCTTCCACCCACACTTTCCAAGCATGAAGTGGTTCCACCATTTATTCGGATTTCCTTTGATAGCTCTCTTGTAAAGAGTGCTTGCGAACTTCCAAGCAGTGTAGGCATGCAACGGAACGAAAACAACCTCCTTGTACAAGGACGCGTTCGTTTGTAGATTGCAGAATCGTTTCTCACTCTCGCGAATCTGGAATGCCTCCATACCAAACGGCTCCCTGGACGACGCGTACATACGATTCCCGAACTCAGTGTACATCTGCGCGATCTTGCTTTGGGTTCCCGGCGCTACGTCAGCATCGCGAGTAGCGCATGCCACAGCCATGATGTAACAGTTGATCGCCGCACGTTGGAAATTAACCACTTCAGCGCTGTTACTGTTCATCTTATCCGCGTTCCAGGACACGGCTTCTTCGAGCTGCGTGTCGTTGGCTTGGGCAAGACGATACCAGGTCTCCCAACGTTCGATGGAATGCTCCAGATCCTGCACGAAGAACGCTTGGGCGTAGTTGAGGTCTTCTGTTGGTCCTTGGGTTACACGTTTCTGTGATCGGAACTTGCTCAGCGCCATGTTGCCCATCATATAGTACCATCCCTTCGATGCGGCTACCGCTTCCTCAGGGGGGATGTGCTTTGTGGCGAGCGAACCAACACCTTTGAGACATCCAAAAAGTGCTACAGGATTGACGGGCGATTTGAAGTAACTAGATATGACTTTGCGGTTGAAGGTGATGTCCTCGTTCTGCTTAGGTCGGCCAAGAGCAGCATGGACCTTCTCTATGGTGCCTTTGAGTTCGTGCTTGGGTAGGTCCTTGAGATCGACCTTTGCAGCTTGTGACATCGTGAAAGACAATATACTAAAGGCAGTCTTCTTGTCAAGTACGTCTGTTGTGGTCTGGAAGTTCTGACATTCCAGAGGATCAACGAACAACTTCAATCCGTACAGATCGTTGAGTATCTGGCAGAGCTCGGTGGCATGACTAGGGCCATCGGTAATATCGTCCATGCGTAGCAGCTCGTCTTTCGCAAGCCTCAAGAATTGGCGGTTGGAAAGATGGCAGAAACTACGCACACCTGTGGCATGGTGCACATGGCGAATGTACTCGAACAAATCATCCGACGGATTGGGGAACGCTTCCGATTCTTGAGACATCCCATCTTTGAGTAAGTGGTACTGCAATATCCAGAGTCGTAGGTGAATGTCGTCAAGCCGTGACATCATGTTGACAAATGCTGAGCTTGGCTGGGATTCGACTCTAGGCATAGGAATATGGTTGACGCGAATCAGGTCTCGGAGCATGTCTGCCGCTGACATGATGTGCAACAGCTCGGTGATAGCTGACATGGACGATTGAACATGCTCGTATGGAATGGATGCGAATGGTGCTTCATTATCTCGAACGATCTGAATGATTTTTACAACCATGTCGTCGATGACCC
>Ga0265797_10000222_pt1 | contig 109624 bp, 94 predicted proteins | sample P2T30metagenome_FD_192433 | JGI IMG/M metagenome (GOLD analysis project Ga0265797, IMG submission 192433) | Plant litter microbial communities from East Loma Ridge, Irvine, California - P2 T30 | ecosystem: Environmental > Terrestrial > Plant litter > Unclassified | place: USA: California... | reverse complement strand
TGATCGCCTGCGCCCCGACGATCAGGCTGGACGGCCCGTTCTGCAGGTCCGGGAGGCTGGCGCGGTATGCGGCATCGGCCGTGAACCCCTGCGGATAGGCGCGGCTGAGTTCGGGATAGGCGCGCAGTACGGCGGGCAGTTGCAGCGCCGCGATGTCGTCATCGGTCGCGGACGCGGTATAGCCGCGCAGAATCTCCAGCGCGGCTTCGGCCTCTGCACGTGTGGGTGGCAGTTCGGGACGCATGTTCATGGCTACCCCTTCATGGGTTTCGCGTGGCCAATATAATATGGCCGCGCCGATTGCCCAAGTCAGATCGCGTCAAGCGCGTGACGCAGGTCGGCGATCAGGTCGTCGGCATCTTCCAACCCCACCGACAGACGAACGAGGCCAGGCGTGATGCCAAGCGTGACCTTCTGATCCGCAGGCAGGCGCTGATGTGTCGTCGTCGCGGGATGGGTCGCGATGGATTTCGCGTCGCCAAGGTTGTTGGACATCTTGATGATCTGCAGCGCGTTCAGGACACGGAAGGCCGCCTCCTTGCCTGCCGCCACCTCGAACGCGATCATGGTTCCGCCTTCGGACATCTGGGCACGGGCGATGGCCTGCTGGGGATGATCGTCAAGGAACGGGTGAATCACGCGGGACAGGCGGGCATCACCCTGCAATGCCTGCGCGATCTTCCACGTGCTTTCGGCCATCGCACGGCAGCGCAGGTCCAGCGTCGCCATGCCGTTCAGCATGATCCACGCGTTGAACGGGCTCATCGATCCGCCGGTATGCTTCATGTACGGCTCCAGCGTGCCGCGGATGAATTTGGTGGTGCCAAGGACGACGCCGCCAAGCGCACGGCCCTGCCCGTCGATATGCTTGGTCGTGGAATAGATCACCACATCCGCGCCAAGGCCGACCACGTCGGAAAACATCGGTGTCGCGAACACGTTGTCCACGATGACCAGCGCACCCGCCGCATGGGCGATCTCCGCCACGCCCCTGATGTCGATCACTTCCAGCGTCGGGTTGGAAAGGGATTCGAAGAACACGGCCTTCGTGCCCGGCGTCACGGCCTCGCGCCACGCGTTCAGATCCGTGCCGTCGACCAGCACGATCTCCACCCCGAAGCGCCCGAGGATGCCTTCGAGGATGTAGAGGCACGACCCGAACAGGGCCCGCGCGGCCACGATCCGGTCGCCGGACTTGCAGATGGACACCAGCGCGCCATTGACGGCCGCCATGCCCGATGCGGTGGCAAAGGCGTCTTCCGTCCCTTCGATCGCGGCTATGCGTTCCTCGAACATGCGGGTCGTCGGGTTGCCATAGCGGGCATAGATGAACTCGTCGCCCTGGATGCCCTCGAACCGCGCCTCGGCCTGTTCGGCGGTATCGTAGACGAAGCCTTGGGTCAGGAAGATCGCCTCGGCCATCTCTCCGTACTGGCTGCGGCGGCTGCCGGTATGCACGAGCTTCGTGCGGGGTTTCCAGTCGTTGGCCATCGTCCGACACTCCAAACAGAAAAACCTCCGGCGCCGGAAGCGCGGAGGCGTTGCCCTCACCTCTTTAGCGGCTTGTTTAAAGTGGCCCGCAATCCGGTCTCAAATCGCCACGTGGTCGGCTTAGGCCTCGTACGCGATTTCGTCAATCCTTCACCTTCGCGTCACCACGCGTTTGCCTTGCGCAGCCATCGTCCTGGCAACGGATCAAGGGGTCGCGGGAATGTTGGTCGCTGTGAACGTCATGGGTGGTCTGCCTGTCGAACGCGACCCGGGGGCGCTGGCGCGTGCGCTGGCATCCCTGCCCGAAACGACCCCTGTCACCATTCTTGTCCATGGATACCGCTATGACCCGAACCGCCGCCATGGCGATCCTCATGGAGGTATTCTGGGCCGGACTGGGTGGCCGCGACGCCTCGGTTTCGGGCGGGGACAGGCGGGACTGTGCATCGGCTTCGGCTGGGACGGATCCGGCACGATCTGGCAGGCGGGCCGCCGGGCAGAGGAGGCCGGTCGCGCATTGGCCGCGTTGATCGTGGGCATGAACCGCAGGGGGCCGGTCGGCGTGCTGGCACACAGTCTCGGCGTGCGGGTCGCCCTGTCGGCCCTGCCCTACCTTCATCCGCACGACGTCACCCGCATGGCCCTGCTGGCGGGGGCAGAATTCCGCGACACTGCCGAACGGGCGCTGGCGGGGTCCGGGGCGGACGTGCTGAACATCACCAGTCGCGAAAACGACGGCTACGACCTGCTGTTCGAGAACCTGATGGCTCCCTTGTCGGGACGCAAGGCGATCAGCACCCTTCCCTCCGGTCCGCGCGTGGTGACGGTGCAGATCGACGCCCCCCTGCACCGGGCGGCGCTGGCGCGGGCGGGATTCCCGACCCGACCGCCCGAACGGCGCATCTGCCACTGGTCCGCCTATCTGCGTCCGGGATTGTTCCGCCTGTACCGCACCTTTCTGCTGACCCCGCACGCCCTGCCGCTTTCCACCCTGCGCGCGGCTTCGCCGGCGGACGTCACCCCCCGCTGGTCGGCATTCCGGCCATCCGCACTGGCGCAAGGCGTTCGCCGCGCCTAGCTTGCTGTCAGCACAGGAAAGGATTTCACATGATCGACCTTTATTACTGGCCCACGCCCAACGGGCAGAAGATCACCATCGCGATGGAGGAGATGGGCCTTCCCTATGCCATCCATCCGATCAATATCGGCAAGGGGGAGCAGTTCGCGCCCGACTTCCTGAAGATCGCGCCGAACAACCGCATGCCCGTCATCGTCGACCCGGACGGTCCGGACGGACAGCCCCTTTCCATCTTCGAATCCGGGGCGATCCTGCAATATCTTTCCCGCAAGACGGGGCTGCTGGCCGGATCGTCCGAACGTGACCGGGCGGAAGTTGAACAGTGGCTGATGTGGCAGATGGGCGGCCTCGGTCCGATGGCGGGTCAGGCGCACCACTTCCTGAATTACGCCACCACGATGGATCCGCCGAACGTGCTGCCTTACGCGCAGGACCGTTACCGGAACGAGGTGAGCCGTCTTTACGGCGTCTTGGACCGCCGTCTTGCCGACCGCGATTTCGTGGCGGGCGATTTCCTGTCCATTGCGGATTGCGCGATCTGGCCTTGGGCGATGGGCTGGGAAAAGCAGCAGCAGTCACTGGAGGACAAGCCGAACCTTGCCCGCTGGCTGAAGGCGCTGAACGACCGCCCCGCCTTTGCCAAGGGCTATGCCGTGGGGGCGGACCTGCGTAGCACGGCCCCCATGTCGGCCGAGGAGCAGAAGACCCTGTTCGGCAAGCGCTAAACGGAAAACGGTGGCCCTTTCGCGGGGCCACCGTTCGCTGCAACGGTCGCTTACTTCTTTTCGATGCCGTAGGTTTGCAGCAGCTTGCTCTGCCCCATGAAGAAGATGAACAGCGCCGCCGTCAGGCCGAAGGTCTTGAAGCTGACCCAGACCTCGGTGGAGAACATGCGCCACACCACCTCGTTCGCGAGGGCGAGCGCGAAGAAGAACGCGCAAATGCGTTTCGTCAGGATCATCCAGCCTTCGTGCTGCAAGGGGATCGCCTCCTCCAACACCAACCGCAGATAGCTTTGACCGCGCAGCAGCCCGATGCCGAGGATGATGCCGAACAGCAGATAGATCAGCGTCGGCTTGATCTTGAAGAACCGCTCGTCGTTCAGCCAGACGGACAGGCCGCCAAAGACCACGGCCATCACCACGGTGGCGATCTGCATCTTCGACAGGTGCCCCGTCAGCCGCCACAGGATCAGCGTCGTGACGACCAGCAGCGGCAAAAAGGCCGCCGTGACCACGATGAAGCCGCTGTAATCGGTGCCGGCGATGTTGAAGACCCGGTCCTTCAGGGCAAGATAGCCCACGAAGAACAGCACGATGGGCCCTATCTCCAGCACCATCTTCAGCATCGGATTGATCTTGCGGCGTTCCATGTCGTCCCTTTCAGCCCAGCTGTACCAGTACCGCACCTGCGGCGATTCCCGCCATCAGCGCAATGCGTGACGGAGACGACTTCTCTCCCAAAGCGACCCATCCGATCAATGCGGCAAAGAGCGTCGACGTCTCGCGCAGCGATGACACTTCCGCGACCTTGCCGATCCGCGTGCCCAGCATCACCCCGCCGAAGCTGACAAATGCCACCAACGCCCCGATGGCCCCGCGCCACAGGACGGGCCTTGCCCACGACAATCCGCCGCGGCGCATGACCATCCATGCCGGAAAATCGATGGACGTCACAAGAAAGAACCATACGAGGAATGCAAACGGGTTGTCCCAAAGCCGGATGCTCCACGCATCGTAGGTGGTGTAGATCGCGACCACGATCCCCGTGACCAGCGCCCACCCCAGTGCCGAAATCAGCGCGGGGCGGTTCAGCGGGGCCGCAGCAAGGTTCAGCCGGGCCAGCCACAGGATCGATCCCGACAGCATCGCCACCCCGAACCACTGGATCGCGACGTAATGCTCTCCCAGAAACAGGGCCGCGAAGGTCAGCGTGACCAATGGCCCTGTTCCCCGGACCACCGGATAGACGACCGTGTAGGCCCCGCGTTCATAGGCGCGGGCCATGCATATCTTGTAGACGAGGTGGATGACGACGGCCCCCGAAAGGATGCCCCACTCGATCCCCTGCGGCCAGGGCACCAGAAACAGCGCCGCAGGCAGGGTGTAGATGACGATCCACAGGTCGATCCCCGCGCGGCTGATCCATGGATCGGCCTTGCCCTTCTGCAAGGCACCGAAGCAGGCATGGGCAAAGGCCGAACACAGCGCCAGCACCATTGCCACGTGGCTGCCCGTCGGGGTGCCGGCAATGGAGTCGAGCCAATTGATCATTCCCCAGTACCCTTCGGACCGTCAGGTCATTTCGCGTCGATGCCCACAAGCGCGCGGGCGAAATCGTCCGGATCGAAGGGGGCCAGATCGTCGATCTGTTCGCCCACGCCGATAGCGTGGATGGGCAGGCCGAACTTGTCGGCCAAGGCCACCAGCACCCCGCCCCGCGCCGTGCCGTCAAGCTTGGTCATCACGAGGCCCGACACGTCCGCGATCTTGCGGAAGATCTCCACCTGGTTGATCGCGTTCTGGCCCGTCGTCGCATCCAGCACCAGAAGGGTGTTGTGCGGGGCGGACGGGTCCTTCTTGCGGATCACGCGCACGATCTTGGACAACTCCTCCATCAGGTCGGCGCGGTTCTGAAGGCGGCCTGCGGTGTCGATCATCAGAAGATCGGCGCCCTCCGCCTCAGCCCGCACCATTGCGTCCCACGCAAGGCTGGCGGGGTCCGACCCTTCGGGTGCGGTCATCACCGGCACGCCCGCGCGATCACCCCAGATCTGCAACTGTTCCACCGCCGCCGCGCGGAACGTGTCGCCCGCCGCGATCACGACCGTCTTGCCCGCGGCACGGAACTGCGAGGCCAGCTTGCCGATCGTTGTCGTCTTGCCCGATCCGTTGACACCCACGACCAGCACCACCTGCGGGCGGCGCGCGGTCAGCGGCATCGGGCGGGCGACGGGTTCCATGATGCGCGACACCTCGTCGGCCAGCGCCTGCCGGATTTCGGTCGGGGATACGCGGCGGCCATAGCGGCCTTCGGCGATGTTGGCGGCCACGCGCAGCGACGTCTCCACACCCATGTCGGCGGCGATCAGGACCTCCTCCAGTCCTTCCAGCATCGCGTCGTCGAATTCGCGCTTCGGCTCCTCGGTGCCGATGATGCGGCTGAGAAGGCCGGGTTTGGGCGCTTCGGCCGGAACATCGGCCACGACCGCATCGATCCCCTCGGACAGCTTGTCCGAGGAACGCGTCATCTTTGCGCGCAACTTGCTGAAGAAGGACGCCATGCGGGCCTCGTCTGATGGGGTTTTCCATGACCTATGCGCTTTGACGGCCAAGGGCAACGTCTGCCGGTCGCGCGAGCGTGACTGGCATCCCGTCACGCGATCTGGCAAAATGCCCGGATGATATTGCGCGTCCTTCCCTTTCTGCTGCTGGCCGGCACCGCCAGCGCCCAGACCTCCATCACGGCGGAACAGTTCGAAAGCTACGCCACCGGCCGCACCCTGTCCTATGCGGCGGGCGGGCAGGTCTTTGGCACGGAACAGTATTTGCCGAACCGCCGCGTCGTCTGGGCGTTCGAGGGCGAGGATTGCCAGTATGGCCGCTGGTATCCGCAGGACGACCAGATTTGCTTCGCCTATCAGGATGGCGAACCGCAATGCTGGACGTTCTGGAAGAAAGGCAAGGGCCTTGCCGCCCGCTACATGAACGACTCGGTCGGGATGGAGCTGTCGGAAGTGTCCCGTTCTTCCGAACCGCTGGATTGCCCCGGCCCCGACGTGGGTGTCTGAAGCCCTAGAATAACGATCCTTGCGTCGGCGGTTCCTTACGGCTGCGTTTGGGCTTGCCGCCAAGGATCAGGCGACCGTCGGCAAACTCCACCTCCAGCGCCTGCGCACGTTCGGCGGCGGCCTTGGTCGTGACCACATCCCCGTCCCCACGCACCACCGCATATCCCCGCGCCAGCGTTTCACGATAGCCGAGGGTCTGGCGCAGGCGGTCCGTCGCCTCCAGCCGGTCGGCCAATGCCTGCAATCGCAGCGACGCCTCCAGCCGCCCCTGAAGGCCCGCCAGCCGGTCACGGTTCCGGGTCACATCCCGCGCGGCCCCACCCAGCGCACGCGCATAGGCGGGGGCAAGACGGGCAGACAGGTTCGCCAGCCGTTCGGCCCCGCGCTCCTGACGGCGCTGGGCCGCAGCACCGAGGGCGCGGGTGCGGTCGGCCAGACGCTCCCTTCCCCTCGCGGCAAGATCCGCCAGCAGACGGGGGCGCAGATGGGCGGCCAACGTGTCCAGCCGCGCGCGGCGCTGGCTGACGCCCATGCCCAGCGCACCGTCCAGCCGACCCGCCCAAAGATCGTGACGCTGGGCTGCGGTCTGGGTCAGCGTCTCGGGGCGCGGCAGGGCGCGGGACAGATCGCGCAGGCGCTGGGCACGGTTCACGAACCCCATCGCGACGCAGCGCGACAAGCTGGCCCCGCGTTGATCGAGGGCAGCCAACAGCTCCACCCGCACCGGAACAGCCATTTCGGCGGCGGCGGTGGGCGTCGGCGCGCGACGGTCCGAGGCGTGATCGATCAGCGTCGTATCCGTTTCGTGCCCGACGGCAGAGATCAGCGGGATCTGCGATTCGGCGGCGGCGCGAACGACGACCTCCTCGTTGAAGCCCCACAGATCTTCCAGACTGCCGCCACCGCGTGCGACGATCAGCAGGTCGGGGCGCGGGATCGGGCCGTCCTTGGGCAGCGCGTTGAAGCCGCGAATCGCTGCCGCCACCTCGGGTGCACATCTTTCACCCTGCACCGCCACCGGCCAGATCAGCACGTGACGCGGAAAACGGTCGCGCAGCCGGTGCAGGATGTCGCGGATCACGGCCCCAGAAGGTGAGGTGACGACGCCGATCACCTGCGGCAGCCACGGCAACGGGCGTTTGCGATCAGCATCGAACAACCCCTCGGCTGCAAGCGCGAGGCGGCGCTTTTCCAGCATCGCCATCAGCGCACCGGCCCCGGCGGGGCGGATGTCGTCGATGATCAGCTGGTATTTCGACTGGCCGGGGAACGTGGTCATGCGGCCCGTGGCGATGACCTCCATCCCCTCCTCCGGCCGGACGGTCAGCTTGGACGCCTGCCCCTTCCATGTGATCGCGGCGATCACCGAACGGTCGTCCTTGAGGTCATAATAAAGATGCCCCGAAGACGGGCGCGACACGCGTCCCACTTCCCCCCGCACGCGAACCTGCCCGAACTCCCCCTCGATCACGCGCTTCACAGCCCCCGACAATTCGGAGACGGTGAATTCGGCGGCGTTGTCGGCGGGCTCTTCGAACAGGTCGGACATTTTGGCCTTCTTGCGGTTTGACGGGGGTGACCCTAGAACGCGAAGGCGAAAAGGCCAAGCGGGGGCATGGGCGATGAACATCCTTATACTGGGCGGCGGCGGACGCGAACATGCGCTGGCATGGGCGGTGAAGCAGAACCCGAAATGCGACCGGCTGATCGTGGCCCCCGGCAATGCGGGCATTGCGGGTGTGGCCGAATGTGCCGATCTGGACATCATGAGCGGTGAGGCCGTGGTCGCCTTCTGCGAGGCGAACAGCATCGACTTCGTGATCGTCGGTCCCGAAGCACCACTGGCCGCAGGCGTGGCCGATGCTACCCGCACCGCCGGGATCCTGACCTTCGGCCCGTCTGCCGCGGCCGCCCGGATCGAGGCGTCCAAGGCCTTCACCAAGCAGCTGTGCGACGATGCGAATGCCGCCACCGCCGCCTATGCCCGCTTCGACAGCGCGGAACCCGCCAAGGACTACATTCGCCAACAGGGCGCGCCGATCGTGGTCAAGGCCGATGGTCTTGCTGCGGGCAAGGGCGTGATCGTCGCCATGACCGAGGCCGAGGCGCTGGACGCCATCGACGACATGTTCGGCGGCGAATTCGGCGCGGCGGGGGCCGAGGTCGTGATCGAGGAATTCATGGAGGGTGAGGAAGCCTCCTATTTCATCCTGACCGATGGTGTGACCTGCCTGCCCATCGGCACCGCGCAGGATCACAAGCGCGCGTTCGACGGTGACGAAGGCCCGAACACCGGGGGCATGGGTGCCTATTCCCCTGCCCCCGTGCTGACCGACGCCATCGCAAGAGTAGCGTTGGAACGGATCGTGAGGCCCTGCGTGGCGGAACTTGCGCGTCGCGGCACGCCCTATAGCGGCATCATCTATGCCGGGTTGATGATCAAGGACGGGGTGCCACGCCTTGTCGAATACAATGCCCGTTTCGGCGATCCCGAATGTCAGGTGCTGATGATGCGTCTTGGCGCACAGGCGCTGGACCTGCTTCTGGCCTGTGCCGAGGGCACCCTGGACCGCGCGCAGGTGAACTGGGCCGACGATCACGCGCTGACGGTGGTGATGGCGGCCAACGGTTATCCGGGCGCCTACCTGAAGGGCAGCATCATCCGCGGGCTGAAGGGATTGCCAGAAACCAGCAGTCAGATGGTCTTTCATGCGGGCACCATGGAAAAGGACGGTGCGATCACCGCAAATGGCGGCCGCGTTCTGAATGTCACCGCGCGAGGCGCCACCCTGGCCGAAGCGCGGGAGGAGGCCTATCGCATGCTGGACGCCATCGACTGGCCCGAAGGGTTCGCGCGGCGCGACATCGGGTGGCGGGCGCTGTAGGATGATCGTTCGGGGGCGTCCCTCGGGATGGAACGTCCTGTTTGCCATTCGCGGGCCATCCTTCCCGTCGCGGGTATCGTCGTCATGGGCACCCCGATTGTCGGGGTAACCCGCATCTTCATCCGCTGCAACACTCCGATGCCGCCGCCTTTCGGGGCCTTCGGCGTCGTGCTGTCGCTGTTTCCAGGGTTTGCACCAATGCCGCCCATGCCTGCTGGTGGAAGGCGAGTATCCTCATGGGCAGTCTGCTGGCCGACCTGCGACATTCGCGCGGGAAACCGGCATCTTCCTGCAGACCGTGCGTTGCACCATGACATCCTGTCGATGGCGGTGACCTTCATCGCACCGATCTGCGCCGCCAGCCGCCGGACGACGCCTGCAAGCCGATGTCGGTGCGCATGACGGCGGGCTGATGGCCGAGCATCCGCCTTGCGCGATGCTGGACCTGACCTCGGACCGCATGGCTCGCGCCCATCGCGGGGACAGATCGACCGCTTCGGCGCGCGGGCACTGGCCGAACGCCTGCGAGCCGTCGGCCTGCATCAGGCGGGATGCGAATGGATCCCTGCCCCGCCGCTGCCTTTCGCCTCCTCGCTGCTGATCTGTCGCACGACCTGCATCGATTGCCTGATGGTGCCGCCGTCTCGGATCGAAGCGGCGGGTTGGATGACACCCGTCCTTCCGGGCCTCATCGCCTGTGTCTTTCCTGGTCTGACCTGGCTGACGGAGGAACAGGCCAATCCTTTCGGCACCCCGCGCAACAGCCTGCCGCTGGACGCGATCTGCCGGAACATGGGATCAGCATGGCCCCGCACCTGCACAGCCTTGTTCCCTCGTGCCCGCGCTTTCGCAAGATTATTTCCTTCGCTGACAGGGGGATGTCGCAAAAACATCGCGTAGCGGGTCTTGCGTGTGCGATTACGTCCAGTTAAGCAACCCCCGTATGTCCGGCAGAGGGGGGACCATGCCACTTCTCGTCATGAAATTCGGGGGCACTTCGGTTGCCGATCTGGCGCGCATCAAGAATGCCGCGCAAAAGGTCCGCCGCGAGGTGGAGCGCGGATACGACGTCATCGTCATCGTCTCCGCAATGTCGGGCAAGACGAACGAGCTTGTGGGCTGGGTCGAGCAGACCTCTCCCATGTTCGACGCGCGCGAATACGATGCGGTCGTGGCCTCCGGCGAAAACATCACCGCAGGGCTGATGGCGCTGACCTTGCAGGAAATGGACGTGCCCGCCCGCAGCTGGCAGGGCTGGCAAGTGCCGATCAATACCACCTCCGCACATTCGGCCGCCCGCTTTCTGGACATTCCACGCACCAATCTGGACGCGAAGTTCGCCGAAGGTTTCAAGGTCGCGGTCGTGGCGGGCTTTCAGGGTGTGTCGCCCGAAGGCCGCGTGACGACGCTGGGCCGTGGCGGATCGGACACGACGGCCGTGGCGTTCGCCGCCGCCTTCGATGCCGAACGCTGCGACATCTATACCGACGTGGACGGCATCTACACCACCGATCCGCGCATCACGACAAAGGCCAAGAAGCTGGACCGCATCGCCTTCGAGGAGATGCTGGAACTGGCCTCCCTTGGGGCCAAGGTCCTGCAGACCCGTTCGGTAGAACTCGCCATGCGCTACAACGTGCGGTTGCGGGTCCTGTCCTCCTTCGAAGATACCGACGAAAACTCCGGCACGCTTGTTTGCGCAGAGGATGATATCATGGAATCGAAAGTCGTGTCCGGCGTCGCGTTTTCCCGTGACGAGGCCAAGATCACCTTGTTCACGATCGAGGATCGCCCCGGCGTCGCCTCCGCCATCTTCGGGCCCCTGGCCGATGCGGGCATCAACGTGGACATGATCGTGCAGAACATCTCCGAAAAGGACTATGACGACGACCATCCGGGCGCCGTCACCGACATGACCTTTTCCTGCCCGATCAACCAGGTCGCCCGCGCTAAAAAGGCGCTGGAGGACGCACGCGACAAGAACCTGATCAACTACGACGAGCTGATCATCGACGAGGACGTGGCCAAGGTGTCTGTCGTCGGCATCGGCATGCGGTCCCATGCGGGCGTCGCGGCGAAGATGTTCAAGGCGCTGTCGGCGGACGGGATCAACATCAAGGTCATCTCCACCTCAGAGATCAAGATTTCGGTGCTGATCGACCGGAAATATATGGAACTCGCCGTGCAGGCGCTCCATGATGCCTTTGAGTTGGAGAAGGCCTGACGGCCCGAAGGGGGCAATGTGCCGGAACGCAGTGACAGCGACAGCCGCCGCCTTCTGCGGCGCCTGCGCGACAGCCTCGCCCTGCCCGGTCAAGGGCAGGACCGTCTGAACCGAATCACCCATCTGATCGCAGATTCGATGGGGTCGGAAGTCTGCTCCATCTATCTGTTCCGCGATCCCCAGACGCTGGAACTGTGTTCCACCGAAGGGTTGAACATCGAGGCCGTCCACAAGACCCGCCTAAAGCTCGGCGAAGGTCTGGTCGGCCAGGTCGCCCGCATGGGCAAGCCATTCAACACCGACAACGCGCCTGCGGCCAAGGGCTTCCGCTACATGGCCGAAACCGGCGAGGACGCGTATTGCGCCTTTCTCGGTGTGCCGATCCAGCGGGTCGGCGAACGTCTGGGCGTGCTGGTCGTGCAGTCCAAGGCCAAGCGCATCTATGCCGAGGACGAGGTCGACGCGCTGGAAGTCGTGGCGATGGTTCTGGCCGAAATGGCGGAACTCGGCGCCTTCAACGGCGAAGACGGGATGGAGGCGAAGCATACGCATCCCGTGCTGTTCCGTGGCGGCACCGGGCAGGAAGGGGCTGCCGAAGGGCGCGTCTGGCTGCACGAACCGCGCGTCGTCGTCACCAATCCCGTCGCCGACGACCCCCTGACGGAAATTGATCGCATCCGCGAGGCCGTGGCCAAGCTGCGGGTGTCGGTGGACGATCTGCTGTCTCTTGCCTCGCTCGACAAGGAACAGAAGCAGGTCCTGGAAGCCTATCGCATGTTCGCCCATTCTCGCGGCTGGTTGCGCCGCATGGAAGAGGACATTACCCGCGGTCTTTCCGCAGAGGCTGCCGTCCAGAAGGAACAGTCCGCTGCCCGCGCCCGCATGGAACAGGTGCCCGACGCCTATCTGCGCGACCGGCTTCACGATTTGGACGACTTGGCGAACCGCTTGCTGCGCATCCTGACCGGACAGGGTCGCGACACGGGGGCTGAAATGCCCTCCGATCCCGTGCTGATCGCCCGCAACATCGGACCTGCCGAACTGCTGGATTACGGCCGCAAGCTGCGCGGTATCGTGCTGGAGGAAGGCTCTGTCGGATCCCATGCCGCCATCGTGGCGCGGGCGCTTGCGATTCCGCTGGTCATCCATGCCGACCGCATCACCGCCGAGGCGTTGAACGGCGATCCGATCCTGGTCGACGGCGATCAGGGCATCGTCCACCTTCGCCCGGAGGAGACGATTTCCCGCGCCTTTCGCGACAAGATGGCGATGCAGGCGCAGGCGCAGGAACGCTATACCTCCATCCGGGGGCTTCCGGCGCAGTCGAAATGCGGGACGATCACGGCGCTGCACATGAATGCGGGTCTGATGGCGGACCTGCCTTCGCTTGAACATTCGGGTGCCGAAAGCGTGGGCCTGTTCCGCACCGAATTGCAGTTCCTGATCCGCAACCAGATGCCCAAGCGCGAGGAACTGGCCCGCATCTATACCCGCGTGCTGGAGGCGGCGAAGGGCCGTGTCGTCACGTTCCGCACACTCGACATCGGGTCGGACAAGGTTCTGCCCTACATGAAGCCGCAGGACGAACCGAACCCCGCGATGGGCTGGCGGGCCATCCGCGTGGCACTGGACAAGCCGGGCGTGATGCGGATGCAGTTGCAGGCGCTGCTGCGGGCGCACGGGGCGCGACCGATGTCCGTCATGTTCCCGTTCATCGCCGAAGGTTCCGAATTCCGCGAGGCGCGGGACATACTCTTTTCCCAGTTGGCCCGTGAAAGCGCGCTTGGCCATCCGGTCCCGGAAACCCTGCGCGTAGGGGCCATGCTGGAAACGCCGGCACTGGCCTTTGCTCCGGACCGCTTCTTCCGCGAGGTGGACTTCATCTCCATCGGCGGAAACGACCTGAAGCAGTTCTTCTTTGCGGCCGACCGGGAAAACGAACGCGTGCGCCGTCGCTACGATACGCTGTCGGTGTCGTTTCTGGAATTCATCCGCCGCATCGTCGCGCGGTGCGAGGAGCATGACACCCCCCTGTCCTTCTGCGGCGAGGATGCGGGCCGCCCGATCGAGGCGATGGTGTTCGCCGCCATGGGCATCCGCACGCTGTCGATGCGTCCCGCTTCTATCGGGCCGGTCAAGACGCTGCTGCGCCGCATCGATCTCCAAGAGCTGCGGGAGCTGATCGACGCGGCAATGCTGAATGGCGACAGCGTGCGCGAACCCGTGATCGACTGGCTGTCCATGCAATCCGCCGACTAGGCGCTGACCAGCCTGTGAGCGGTCAGCCACCGCTTTGCCCTTGACCTTGCGGTCCCGACTCTCGAAACAGCATTCATGGCCACTCCACGTCTTTTCATCGATCTCGACGCCATTGCCGCCAACTGGCGCGCGTTGGACCGCATGTCCGCCCCCTCCACCCAGACGGGTGCCGTGGTGAAGGCGGATGCCTATGGCACCGGCGCGGGTCGCGTCAGCCGTGCGCTTGCCAAGGCGGGGGCGCGCCGCTTCTTCGTGGCCAATGCCGAAGAAGGCACCGCCGTTCGGGCGGCCCTGGGCCACGGACCGCAGATCAACGTTTTTTCCGGCCACATGGCAGGCGACGCGGACCTGATCCGCGACCTCGACCTGACGCCGATGCTCAATTCCATCGAACAGATCATGCGGCAGGTCGAAACCCTGCCGGGCCACCCCTTCGGCATCCAGCTGGATACCGGCATGAACCGTCTGGGACTGGAAATGCCCGAATGGGAAGCCGTGGCACAGATGGTGCTGGATCTTGGCCCCGACATGATCATGTCCCACCTTGCCTGCGCGGACGAGCCCGACCATCCGATGAACGAGGCGCAGTTGGCCGAATTCCATGCGATGACCGACGGCTGCGGCATTCCCCGTTCGCTTTCGGCCACAGGCGGCATCCTGTTGGGCGAGCGTTTCCATTTCGACCTGACCCGCCCCGGCATAGGCCTTCATGCGGGGCGCCCTTACGATCTGGGCTACAACGCGGTGCGTCTGTCCCTGCCTGTGATCCAGACGCGCGAGGTCGCGGCGGGCGAGGTCGTAGGCTATTCCGGAACATGGCAGGCCGAAGGGCCAAGCCGTATCGCCACTGTCGCTGCAGGGTATGCCGACGGGCTGATGCGCACGCTGTCCGGTCAGGCGACACTTTGGGCGGGCGACATTTCCTGCCCGCTGATCGGCCGCGTGTCGATGGACCTCATCACCGTTGACATCTCCCATCTGGACGAGGTGCCGGAGGCGCTGGACATTCTGGGCCCCCATCAGAGCGCGGACGATCTGGCCGATGTTGCGGGCACCATCGGATACGAGGTGATGACCTCCCTCGGCTCCCGTTACATTCGTGAATATCAAGGAGAAGGCGCATGATCCTGACGGCTCCGCTGGCGGCGCTTGGCCGCGTGGTTCTGGATGCGCTTGCCGGCATCGGCCGCATCGTGATGTTCGCGGTGCAGGTCATCAGCCACATCGTCCGCCCTCCCTTCTATCCCCGCGAATTCATGACGGCGCTGCTGCAGATCGGCTGGTTCAGCCTTCCGGTGGTCGGCATGACGGCGTTGTTCACCGGCGGTGCGCTGGCCTTGCAGATCTATGCGGGCGGTGCACGATATGGCGCGGAGGCGGCAGTGCCGTCGATCACCGCCATCGGCATGGTGCGCGAACTCGGTCCCGTGCTGGGCGGTCTGATGGTGGCGGCGCGCGTCACCTCCTCCATCGCGGCAGAGATCGGCACGATGAAGGTGACCGAGCAGATCGACGCGCTGACGACGCTTTCGACCAACCCGCTCAAATACCTTGCCGTGCCGCGTGTCGTGGCGGCAGTTCTGGTCATGCCGGTTCTGGTCGCGGTGGGCGATTCCGTCGGCATCGCGGGCGGCTGGCTGGTGGGCATCAATCAGCTGGGCTTCAACTCCTCCACCTACATCAAGAACACGGTCAGCTTCCTGCAGTTCTGGGATGTCGGGTCGGGTCTGGTGAAGGGCGCGGCCTTCGGCTTCATCATCGCGCTGATGGGCGTGTATCACGGCATGAATTCCGGACGCGGTGCGCAAGGCGTGGGAACGGCCACGAAATCGGCGGTCGTCGCGGCCTCCGTTCTGATCCTTGCGGCCAACTTCCTGCTGACAAGGGTGTTCTTCGGATCATGATCGAGCTTTCAGGCGTCCATAAGGCCTTCGGGTCAAACAAGGTGCTGCAAGGGGTCGATCTGATGATCCCCAAGGGCACGAGCATGGTGATCATCGGCGGGTCCGGCACGGGCAAGTCGGTCCTGCTGAAATCCGTGCTGGGCCTGATCCGTCCGGACCGTGGCACAATCACGCTGGACGGTCAGGACGTGACGAAAGGCGACCGCGACGCTTTCCTCGGCCGGTTCGGCATGTTGTTCCAGGGTGGTGCCCTGTTCGATTCGCTGCGCGTGTGGGAAAACGTGGCCTTCCGTCTGCGTCAGGGCGCGCAGAAACGTCCCAAGGACGAAGCCCGCGCCATCGCCATCGAAAAGCTGCGCCGCGTGGGCCTGAAGGAACATGTGGCCGACCAGTTCCCCGGCGAGTTGTCGGGCGGGATGCAGAAGCGCGTGGGCCTTGCCCGCGCCATCGCGGCGGAGCCGGAGATCATCTTCTTCGACGAACCGACCACCGGCCTTGACCCGATCATGTCCGGCGTCATCAACGACCTGATCCGCGAGATCGTGACGGAGATGGGCGCCACCGCCATGACCATCACCCATGACATGTCCAGCGTGCGGGCCATCGCCGACAATGTGGCGATGCTGCATGGTGGCGTCGTCCGCTGGACTGGCCCGGTGAATGAAATGGACGCGACATCCGATCCTTACGTCCAGCAGTTCATCCACGGGCGGGCCGAGGGGCCGATCGAAAGCGTCCGCTGATGGCGAAGGGCAAACTGGCCTTCACTTGCACGGAATGTGGCGCGGCCCACAGCAAGTGGTCGGGCAAGTGCGATGCCTGCGGTGCCTGGAACACCATCGTGGAGGAGGCACCCCTGTCAAAGGGGCCGAAAGCCCTTGGTGCCGCACGCGGCAAGGGGATCGAGCTGACGGACCTCGCCACCGAGGAAGCGCCCCCGCCCCGCGCGATGTCCGGGATGAACGAACTGGATCGCGTGTTGGGGGGTGGCCTGGTTGCCGCCTCGGCCATTCTGGTGGGTGGCGATCCGGGGATCGGCAAGTCGACGCTTCTGCTTCAGGCCGCCGCAAGTTTCGCGGCATCGGGCCTGAAGTGCCTTTATATCTCGGGCGAGGAGGCTCCGGCTCAGGTCAGGATGCGGGCACAGCGGTTGGGCCTGTCGCAGGCCCCCGTGGCGCTTGGCGCGGAAACGAACTTGCGAGAGATCCTGACCACGCTGGACCGCGAACGCCCTGCACTGGCGATCATCGATTCGATCCAGACCATGTGGCTCGACAACATCGAAAGCGCGCCGGGGTCGGTCAGCCAGGTTCGCGCCGCAGCGCACGAGCTTGTGACCTTCGCGAAGACGCGCGGCGTGGCGATCATCCTCGTGGGCCACGTCACCAAGGAAGGCCAGATTGCCGGTCCGCGCGTGGTCGAACATATGGTCGACACCGTGCTGTATTTCGAAGGCGAGCGCGGCCACCAGTTCCGCATCCTGCGCGCCGTCAAGAACCGCTTCGGCCCTGCGGACGAGATCGGCGTGTTCGAGATGACCGGCGACGGGCTGGCACAGGTTGCAAACCCGTCTGCGCTGTTCCTCTCCGAACGCGACAAGCCTGCCCCCGGCTCTGCCGTCTTTGCCGGCATCGAAGGCACGCGCCCCGTGTTGACGGAGATCCAGGCGCTGGTCGCCCCCTCCCCCCTCGGCACCCCGCGCCGGACGGTGGTGGGTCTGGATTCCGGTCGCCTGTCCACGATCCTTGCGGTGCTGGAGGCGCGTTGCGGCATACCTTTTGCCGGTCTCGATGTGTTCCTGAACGTCGCGGGCGGGATGCGGGTGAACGAACCTGCCGCCGATCTGGCCGTTGCGGCGGCCCTTTTGTCGGCGCGTGAAGATGTTGCAATTCCGCCAGAGATGGTGCTTTTCGGCGAAATCAGTCTTTCCGGAGCGCTGCGTCCTGTGGGACAGACTGAAAGCAGATTGAAAGAGGCCTCGAAACTGGGGTTCACGCGGGCAATCGCCCCCAGCCGGTCCAAGCTCGGATCGGTGGAGGGGATGGAGGTTCGGCAGATGCCCGACCTGACGGCCTTCGTGGGTGACGTTTTCGGAGCGGGCTGAAGACCGGGAGTTTAGGTTATGGACGGCTTTACCATCATTGACGCCGTGGTTGCGGTAGTCATCGTCTTGTCGGCCGTCCTTGCCTATGCGCGCGGTCTGGTACGTGAGGTCATGGCGATCATCGGCTGGATCGCAGCGGCGGTTCTTGCCTTTTCGTTCGCGGCGGCGGCCCGGCCGCTGGTCCTGCAAATTCCCGTGGTGGGCGATTTCCTGGGCGACAGCTGCGAACTGGCGATGGTGGCAGCCTTCGCCGCGATCTTCGCGCTGTCCCTCGTGCTGATCTCGCTGTTCACGCCGCTCCTGTCCTCCACCATTCAGGGCACGGCGATCGGGTCGGTGGATCAGGCGCTCGGCTTTGTATTCGGCGCGGCGCGTGGCATCGTGCTGGTTGCGGTGGCCTTCCTTGTCTATGACAAGGTCATCGGCGCGCAGACCGTCCCTATGGTGGACAATTCCCGTGCGGCGGCGGTCTTCGCCTCGTTCCAGACCAAGATCGACGCGCAGGTTCCCGACGACGCGCCGGGCTGGGTCGTGCAGCAATATGAAAAGCTGGTCGGAAGCTGCGGGGCCCCGGTGCAGCCGGTTGCCCCCGAGGCACCTGTCACGCAGAACTGATACGGAATGACGACAGGTGGGTGACAGCCACCTCGGAAGTGACTACATGGGGGCGACCCCCCCGATATATGGAGCGCGCCCATGCGACCCTTCATCTCGCACCCTTTCGACGATGACAAACTGAAGGAAGAATGCGGCGTCTTCGGCGTCATCGGCGTTGCCGATGCGGCCAATTTCGTGGCGCTCGGTCTGCATGCCCTCCAGCATCGCGGGCAGGAGGCGGCGGGAATCGTGTCCCACCATCCGGAACATGGCTTCAACTCCGCCCGCCGGTTTGGTTATGTCCGCGACAACTTCACGAACCAGAAGGTGATGGACACGCTGCCGGGTGAACTGGCCATCGGGCATGTCCGCTATTCCACCGCCGGATCGAAAGGGGCCACCGCGATCCGCGACGTGCAGCCCTTCTTCGGCGAGTTTTCAATGGGTGGTGCCGCCATTGCCCATAACGGCAACCTGACGAATGCCGCCCAACTTCGCCGCGAACTGATCGAGCGTGGGTCGATCTTCCAGTCTTCGTCGGATTCGGAATGCATCATCCACCTGATGGCCCGCTCGATCCAGCGCACCGTCCCTGAGCGGATGAAGGATGCGCTGCGTCGCGTCGAAGGCGCGTTTTCCGTCATCGCCATGACCCGCACCAAGCTGATCGGCGTACGCGATCCGCTGGGCGTGCGCCCGCTGGTGCTGGGCCGCGTCGGCGAAGGCTATGCCCTGTCGTCGGAAACCTGCGGTTTGGACATCATCGGCGCCGAATTCCTGCGCGAGGTGGAGCCGGGCGAGATGGTCGTGATCGAGGATGGAGAAATCACATCCTCCCGCCCCTTCGCGCCCGCATCCTCGCGCTTCTGCATTTTCGAGCATGTGTATTTCTCTCGTCCCGACTCCATCCTTGGCGGGCGTTCGGTCTATGAAACCCGCCGCCAGATCGGTGTCGAACTGGCGCGTGAAGCTCCGGTAGAGGCGGATCTGGTCTGTCCCGTTCCGGACAGCGGCACGCCTGCCGCCATCGGGTACAGTCAGGAATCCGGCATCCCCTATGCAATGGGGATCATCCGCAATCAGTATATGGGCCGGACCTTCATCGAACCGACCGAATCCATCCGTAACATGGGCGTGCGCCTGAAGCTGAACGTGAACCGCGCCCTGATCCGTGGCAAGCGCGTGATCCTCGTCGATGATTCGGTCGTGCGCGGCACCACCAGTCGCAAGATCAAGGACATGATCCTCGATGCCGGCGCGGCGGAGGTCCACTTCCGTATCGCGTCGCCCCCCACGGCCTGGCCCTGCTTTTATGGTGTGGACACGCCCGAACGCTCGAAGCTGCTGGCCGCCAACATGTCGGAAGACGAAATGCGCGACTGGATCGGTGTCGATTCGCTGCGCTTCATCACGCTGGACGGGCTTTACCGCGCAGCGGGCGAAGCGGAAGGCCGCAACCCCAAGGCACCGCAATATTGCGATGCCTGCTTCTCGGGTCAGTATCCGGTCGCGCCCACCGACAAGCTGGCCGAAGGCTTCGAGATGAAGCAGGCGGCCGAGTAGGGTTTACTTGCCCCCCGCCGCCCCCCATAAATCCTTGAAACGACAGGGGGGCGGCATGACCGAGATCACCACATTCGACGCCAATGACAATGCGATCCAGCTTCGCGACGCACTCGGGCGGTTCGCCACGGGCGTGACGTTGGTGACCACGATGTCCGAGAACGGTCCCGTCGGGATGGTCGCCAACAGCTTCGCCTCCGTGTCGTTGGATCCGCCGCTGGTGTTGTGGTCGCCCGCGCGGTCCTCGTCGCGGTTCGGGGTCTTCGAGAAGGCCCGCCATTTCGCAATCCACGTCCTTGCGTTCGATCAGGGTCACATCTCCTCCTCCTTCGGGCGCGGGGGGCCGGGGTTCGAAACGCTGGACCATATCCTGAACGACCATGGTGCCCCGCTTGTCGATGGCGTGCTGGCACGCTTCGAATGCGAAACGCATGCCACCCATGACGGCGGCGACCACCTGATCGTGGTCGGCCGCGTCGGCCGCGTGACGGTCGCGGATGGCCAGCCGATGCTGTTCAGCCAAGGCAAGTTCGGCGGGTTTACTGCATGAAGCGGGTGGCAATCCCGTTCCTGATGCTGCTGGCGGCGTGCGACCCGCGTCCCGACATCCCCCCGGCATCCGATACCGGCCCTGCGCCGTCCCTCCTGCCGCAGGAACAGATCGATGCGCGCATCGGCGGGAACCTGACCGACCCTTCGACGCAGACGGCCCTTCAGGCCCGCGCCGCCGCCCTCAAGGCCCGTGCTGCCGGCCTGCGCTAAAGGCTGGCACGGGGGCGCGGGACCAGCTATCAAACTTTCGGCTACATTCGGAGGATTCATGCCCGCTCCCCTGCGTATCGGACTTGCCGGCCTTGGAACGGTCGGCATCGGTGTCATCAAGATCGTGCAGCAACATGCTGACATGATCGCCATGCGCGCGGGCCGTCCGATCATGATCACTGCCATTTCCGCCCGTGACGCCAAACGTGATCGTGGTGTCGACCTGTCTTCCTTCGCGTGGGAAGACGATCCGGTGGCCCTTGCCCGCCGCGACGACATCGACGTCTTCATCGAAGTGATGGGTGGCCACGAGGGTGCCGCGAAAGACGCGACCGAAGCCGCGATCGCCGCCGGCAAGGATGTGGTCAGCGCCAACAAGGCGCTTCTGGCCCATTACGGTCAGCCGCTGGCCGAAGCCGCCGAAGCCGCAGGCCGCACCATCCGGTTCGAGGCGGCGGTCGCCGGTGGCATCCCGATCATCAAGTCCCTGACCGAAGGTCTGGCGGGCAACGCAATTCGCCGCGTGATGGGCGTGATGAACGGCACCTGCAACTACATCCTGACGCGGATGGAGGATACGGGCCTGCCCTATGACGTGGTCTTCGAGGAAGCGCGTGCCTTGGGCTATCTGGAGGCCGACCCGAACCTGGATGTCGGGGGAATCGATGCAAGCCACAAGCTGACACTTCTGTCGGCCATCGCCTTCGGCACGCAGGTGTCCTTCGGCGCGGTGGAGATGGAGGGGATCGGGGCCATTTCCATCGACGACATCCGCCGCGCGGCCGACATGGGGTATCGCATCAAGCTGCTGGGCGTGGCGCAGATGACCGGCCGCGGGCTTGAACAGCGCATGACCCCCTGCCTCGTTCCCTGCGACAGCCCCTTGGGGCAGTTGTCGGGCGGCACGAACATGGTCGTGGTCGAAGGCGACTCGGTCGGGCAGGTCGTGCTGCGGGGGGCGGGCGCAGGTCAGGGTCCGACGGCCAGCGCTGTCATGGGCGATGTGATCGATCTTGCCCGCGGCATCCGCACGCCGGCGTTCGGCATTCCGGCCACCGCGCTGAAGGTGCCAGTGGCCGCCCGCTCCGCCTCCCCCGCCGCGTGGTATCTGCGGATGCGCCTTGTGGACAAGCCGGGCGCGCTGGCAAAGATCGCGACAAAACTGGGCGAGGCAGGCGTGTCCATCAACCGGATGCGCCAGTACGGCCATCTTGAAGGCGATGCGCCCGTGCTGATCGTGACGCACAAGGCGACGCTTGATGACATCCGCACCGCCTTGGAAATGTTCAAGGCCACCGGCGTTCTGGTGGGCGATCCGGTCGCCCTGCGGATCGAGGACGTCTGACAGCGCTACCATGCTTGCCCCTCGTTTCCCCACGCTCTACCACTTGAAGGGCAAAGAGGAGACGATGGGCAAGATGGCCAATGCAGAACAATTCCAAGACCGTATGCTTTCGCTGGGCCTTGCCCGCGTGTCGGAGGCAGCCGCACTTGCCTCGCACAGCCTGATCGGGCGTGGCGATGAAAAGGCGGCCGACCAGGCCGCTGTCAACGCCATGCGCGAACAGCTGAACCTGCTGGACATCGCAGGCGTCGTCGTCATCGGCGAAGGTGAGCGCGACGAAGCCCCCATGCTCTATATCGGGGAAGAGGTCGGCACCGGTAACGGTCCCGCCGTCGACATCGCGCTAGACCCGCTGGAAGGCACCACGCTGACCGCCAAGGACATGCCGAACGCACTGACCGTGATCGCGATGGCGCCACGTGGCACACTGCTGCACGCGCCCGACGTCTACATGGAAAAGCTGGCGATCGGGCCGGATTATGCAGTGGACACCGTGACGCTGGCCATGTCGCCTTCGGAACGCGTGCATGCGCTGGCCAAAGCCAAAGGCGGTTCCGCGGCCGACATCACCGTCTGCATCCTGGAGCGTGACCGTCACGAGGATCTGATCGCGGAAGTCCGTTCGACCGGCGCCGCCATCCGCCTGATCACCGATGGTGACGTGGCAGGCGTGATGCACTGTTCCACCCCCGGAACAGGGATCGACATGTACATGGGGTCCGGTGGCGCGCCCGAGGGTGTGCTGGCGGCGTCGGCCCTGAAATGCATGGGCGGCCAGTTCTACGGCAAACTGCTGTTCCGCAACGACGACGAGATCGGCCGCGCCCGCGCCGCCGGGATCGAGGATCTGGACCGCATCTATACCCGCGACGAACTGGTGACCGCCGACGTGATCTTCGCGGCCACCGGCGTGACGGACGGCAACCTTGTCGCGGGCATCAAGCGCGAACTGGGCTGGGTCACGACGGAAACCATCCTGATGCGTTCGCGCACGGGGTCGGTGCGGCGGATGACCTACCGCAACCCGATCAAGTCGATCTGATCACGGCCTCATGATCCAGCGGGGGGCGACGTTGCCGCCCCCCGCCCTTTGCGGTATTGGAAGGGCATGACCCCCACCCGCGCATTCCTGAACGTCGAAAGCTCTCTCCTCGGTCGCCGCTGGATCGGCCCCACCGACGAGGAGGACCGCCTGGCCGAAGCCATGGCCCAGTCTACCCGCCTGCCGATGGCCCTGTGCCGGACACTGGTGCGGCGCGGTGTGGCCCCTAAGGATGCCGAACGCTTCCTTGCCCCCGCGATGCGCGACCTGCTGCCCGATCCGATGTCCCTTCGCGACATGGGAATTGCCGCCGACCGTATCCTGCAGGCCGTGAATCGCAACGACCGCATCGCCATTTTTGCCGATTACGATGTGGATGGCGGATCGTCCGCCGCGCTGCTGATCGTGTGGCTGCGGGCGATGGGGCGACAGGCGACGCTTTATATCCCGGACCGCATCGATGAAGGCTATGGTCCGAACGTCCCGGCGATGCAGGATCTGGCGGCCCGTCATGACCTGATCATCTGCGTGGATTGCGGCACGTTGAGCCATGAGCCGATCGCTGCCGCCATCGGGGCCGACGTGGTCGTGCTGGACCATCACCTTGGCGCGGAAACGCTGCCCCCTGCACTGGCTGTCGTGAACCCCAACCGGCAGGACGAGGATGGGGCGCTTGCCCATCTTTGCGCGGCATCGGTCGTGTTTCTGGTGCTGGTGGAGACGAACCGTCGCCTGCGTCTGGAGGGCGTGTCGGGGCCGGACCTGATCGGCATGCTGGATCTGGTGGCGCTGGCGACCGTCGCGGATGTTGCACCTCTGATCGGCGTCAACCGCGCACTGGTCCGGCAGGGCCTGAAGATAATGGCGCGGCGCGACCGCGTGGGGCTGAGGGCGCTGGCCGATGTTGCCCGTATGACCGAAGCGCCCACCCCGTATTCGCTGGGCTTCCTGCTGGGGCCGCGCGTGAACGCCGGCGGACGCATCGGACAGGCCGATCTGGGCGCACGCCTTCTGGCGACCGACGACCCGCGCGAAGCCGCGAGCCTGGCAGCCCGCCTTGACGAACTGAACACCGAACGTCGCGACATTGAGGCCCGCGTCCGCGCCGAGGCGATGGCACAGGCGGAGGCGCGCGGGCTGGACGCCCCGCTGGTCTGGGCGGCGGGGGACGGCTGGCATCCCGGCGTCGTGGGCATCGTCGCCTCGCGCCTGAAGGAGGCGACGAACCGCCCTGCAATCGTGATCGGCCTGGACGGGGGGATCGGCAAAGGCTCCGGCCGTTCCGTTTCTGGCATCGATCTCGGTGCCTCCATCCACCGGCTGGTGGCTGAGGGGCTTCTGCTGAAGGGTGGCGGGCACAAGATGGCCGCCGGCCTGACGGTCGATGAGGCACGCCTGCCCGAGGCGATGGAGCGCCTGGCCGAATTGCTGGCAAAGCAGGGTGCAGGCACTGCCGGACCCTCCGACCTGCGGCTGGAAGGGTTGCTGCTGCCCGAGGCCTGCACCCCGTCGATGATCGAACAGATCGAAAGTGCGGGGCCGTTCGGCGCATCCTCCCCCGCGCCTCGATTCGCGTTTGCGGCGCAAAGCCTGAAATGCCGCCGGATCGGTGAAAACCACCTGCGCCTGACCTTCGGCGGCCTTGGCGGACCACAGGTGGAGGCTGTGGCTTTCGGGGCCTTCGACGGCCCTCTGGGGCCGGCCCTGGAAGGCTGCGGAACGCGGCGTTTCCATCTTGCGGGGCGGCTGGAACTGAACAGTTGGGGCGGGCGTAACAAGGTCCAGCTGCGCCTTGAGGATGCGGCAGAGGAAAAGTGATTTTTTCCTCTTGCGCCCCTCGGAAAGGCGCACTAGAAGCCCCTTCCAGTGGCCCGTTCGTCTATCGGTTAGGACGTCAGGTTTTCAACCTGAAAAGAGGGGTTCGACTCCCCTACGGGCTGCCACTTTCCCTTTCGTCGATCTGATTTTTGCAATGAACGCCATGGCGGTACGTCGTCCGCCTTCCTGAACGACGCTCATGGAAAATCACTTTCGGGGGATGATTTTCGGGTGGTAAATTGCGGGCATGACGCCTGCGTTCTGGCGCCCGGACATCCCGCGCCTTTCCCTTGCCTCAGGCATCTTCGAGTTCGCGTTTACCCCCCATCGAAGACCCGCCTTCAAGGCCATCAGCGGCCCATCCAGACAGGTTTGCGATCTTTCCGCCCGATGCGTCCAAGCCGCGGGGTTCTGGTCAGGTGGCTTGAAAATTTGGGGCGGCACGGCGCGGGAAAGCCTCGATCTCGTTTTCACACTGCCGATCATCCTCATCCACGATTGATAGCCGTCGATTGACCGGGGCTGTCCGGACGCCTTCGGCACTGGTGACGGGTGGTTGGGAACGTGTGCGACACTCGTCTGGTTACCGTGCAAGGGTGGCAAAGATGCCGCCCCTTCCGGCCAGCATGCCCCATTCGTTACGGGATAAGGTATCGTCGGCAGCCAGACCGATCTTGCGGCTTTCAGGCCGTGTGAAGGTCGATCACATTCGCGCCGGGGCAGACGTCGCGCACAATGTCGCAAAGGTGGCGGTGATGGGTCAGGTAGATCACCTGCCCGATGCGGGACATGTCGGCCAGAAGGGAAAAGGCGGCGGCAGAACGGTCGTCGTCGAATGTTTCCATGATGTCATCGGCGATGAACGGCACCGAGGTCCGACTTTGCGCCAGTTCGTGATATCCCGCCACGCGCAACGCAAGGTAAAGCTGGAAGCGTGTGCCCTTGGACAGGTCAGCCGCCAGCTTCGCCCTGCCCGACGTCGACAGCGCCACCAGCACGTCCTGGGTCCCGTCAGGTTGGGAGGCAAGCCCCGGATAGGCACCGCGGCTGAGGGTTGCGAACGCCTCCGAGGCGCGGGTCAGCATGGTGCTGCGGTGCAGGTCGCGATAACGCCGCAGCGCCGCCTCGAACGCCATGAGGCCGAAACGCTGCGCCAGATGGGTCTGCGCTTTTTCCTTCGTTTCCAGTGCAAGGTTTTCCCGACGCTCCAGAAGACGGGCGACGGCATCGTCGCCCCCGACGGCATCCAGCGCGGCCCGCGCCTCCAGATGCAGGGCGTGGCAACGGTCCACCTCGTCCCGTGCGAGGTGCAGGTCGTTGGATATCCGGCCAATGCGTTCCGCGATGTCTTCGGCATTTCCGTCGTCTTCATGGTCAGGCCGATCACGCAGATCGCGGCGCAGGTCATCCACGTCCGCACGCAAGACGCGGGCACGGATGCAAGCATCAAGATGCGTGGCCAGTGTCGCCGGATCGGGACAGCCGAACGCCACCCCCATGGCGTCCAGATCCGCCGCGACGGCCTTGGACCGGCGCAGGTCATCGATCTCCGCCCGGCCCTCCTCGGCCATCCGAAGGGCCAGACGTTCGTGGTCGCGGGCGCAATCCTCGGCCCGGCGCAGGCGCGTCAGCAGTCCCGTCCACGGCATGTCGGCCACCAGATCCTTCAGGATCGTGTCACGGGCGGCAACGAAGCGGTCCCGGTTGGCCTGCATCTTCGTGATGCGGTCGGACAGCCCGTCCCGCTCGTGCAGGTCATTCGCCAGCCGGTCCAGCAGGTCCAGCACATCCCCCAAGGCCGCATCGTTCCAAGGATAACGGGAAAGCGGGCCGTCCGCACAGGCCGCCTCCCAGTCCGCGCGCCATGCCGCAAGGACGCCTTCAGCATCCGCCTGAGCTTTCCTGCGGTCGTGCAGATCCGCAGCGGCATTGGCAAGGGTCCGCCGCACCTCGCGCCGTGCATCAAGCGAGTCCTGACGGGCACGGGCACGGGCATGCAGCACCTCGTAATCCGCAAAGGCGTCGGGATCCGCCAGAAGCGTCCGCAAGGCCTTGGCCGCCTTTTCCAGCCCCTCCCCCGTCCGGACCAGCGTGTCTTCCGCATCGCGCAGGACGGCGCGCTCGGTCAGCGCACCGCGTCGCAGGTCCAGCCAGCGGATCAGATCCGGCAGTGCCGCATCCGACAGCCCCAGCAGTCCGGCTGTCGCCGCGATATCGGAGGCAAGTCTCGCGCCGTCGGAAAGGGTCCGCGCAAGGCTCGCCTCCGTCGCTGCCAGCCTCGCCTCGCGCGTGGCACGCTCCGCTGCGTCCAGCGCGTTGCGTCTGGCATCGGCAAACAGGGCGGAGATGCGGTCATCTTCGCGCAGGGCCTGCTCGAACTCCTGCGCCGTGACGGGGGACAGGCGGGACAGGTGATCCGCCCAGCGGGCCTCTCGTCGGCCCCGCGCTGCGGCTGCATCCGCCAACGTAATGCCGCCCGCCGCCTCGTCGCGTTTGGGAAGGCCTGCCAAAGCCTCGCGCAGGTCCCTTTCCGCCCGTCGGATGTCAAGCTCCTCCTGGCGCAAACGTTCCCCGTCCTGCTGCCAAGCGGCGATCTGCCAGTCCGTCGGCACCGGCAGGGCAGCCAGCGTATCCTCATCCCCCATCCATGGACGCAAGGCATCCAGCGCCATGCGAAGCCTGCCTTGCGCCGCATCCCGGTCGCGCCGCGCACGGTCATGTGCCTCGGCCGGTTGCTGTGCCATCAACCGTGCAAGAAGGGCGGACAGCGCGCCATCGTCGTCGGCAGGCCCCGAAGCGCCCAGGCGATCCGTTTCCCGGCGAAGATGGTCCTCCGCCCGCCCGGTTTCCGTTCTGGCCCCCGCCAGGGCGGCAACGATGCCTGATCGAGTGCCGACAAGCGTGCGCATCCGCGTCATCCGGGGGGCGGGCACCACCATTGCCGCCGCCTCGCCCGCATGGCCCAGATCCGTCAGAATCGCGCGAAGGCGGGCGTCGATCTCCTTCACGTCTTCCGACCGGCGGGGCAGATCCTGAAGGGCGGTGTCATGGGGCGCGCGCAATCCCTCCGCCTCGAGGATGCGCGGGGCAAGCGTCAGGATATGCGGATCGGGACAGAGCGCCTGCATCTCGGCCTCAACGGCGGCCATCCTCGCCGCCCGTTCCGATTGCCGGTCGGCGATCTTGGTACGTTCACGGTCCAGCCGGTCCAGTCGCTCGCGGTCCTCCCGACCCGCATCGGGAAGATGATCCAGCGCCTGCAATTCGGCCAGGCCGACGTTCAGCTTGCGACGCAAGGGCAGCGCGGCTTCCCTTTCCCTCAGGTCTTGCAAGGTGCGGGCAAGATCGGCCTCGTGCAACCGGACCTCGCGCCAAGTGGTTTCCGCAGCCTCGGCCGCGCGGCCCAGCTTCTGGATGGCGGTGACGGAAACCTCCAGATCCCTGCGCTCCCGATCAAGGTCGAGGAGCAGCTTCTTTGCGTCATGCAGTTCCCCCTTGCGGGCACCCACGCGGTAGACGGCATCCAACTCCGCCCGGATGCCATCCAGTTGCGGCGCAAGCTCGGACAGCCCTGCGCTGGCCGCGAACAGCATCTCCCCCAGATCGCCACGGCTGGACAGGATGCTGTCGCCGCCCTTTTCCAGCGTTTCGTCATCAAGCGAGAACATCGCGGAATAGCCTTCCCGCGACAAACCGCCCAGAAAGGATTGCAGCACCGCGTCCGGCAGAACCGCTCCATGCGCATCCAGCAGACTGCCGCTGCCACGCTTCAGGCGACGCAGGTCTGCACGACGGTCCCCGTCAGACAGAAGCGCCCCGATCTGCATGGCGGGACCGGGATGCAGGAAATCGTTGCGGCTGCGCAGCGGAATGCCGAACAACAGGTCCATCCAGGCTGAAAACAGCGTTGATTTCCCCGCCTCGTTTGGTCCGTAGACGATGTGCAGATCCGGCGCACCCGCCTCAGGCGCACGAAACTCGATCCGGCGGTCGGTGAAATGCCCGTAGCGGGTAAGATCGAGACGGTCGAGGCGCATCAGGAGGCCGCATCCGGGGTCAGGCGTGCCAGAAGCCGCGCGCTGCCCTCTTGCAGCAGGTCACGGCGGATGGCCTCTTTCGAGACGTCATCCTCACCCAGAAAATCGCGCAGGTCGGGGGGAAGGAAGCCGGTCAGCGCTTCCGCGAATGCGGCAAGTTCGCCCTGAAGGCCCGGATCGTCCGGCAGCTCCTCCAACATCAGGCGGACGAGATCACTTGGCAAATTGGCGGCGAGAACGTTGTCCGCCTGGTCGAGGTCCAACTCTATCTTGTCGATCCAAAGGCCGTCCACAGCCGCAGCCAGCGCATGCGTCTCTTCAGTCAGGCGGTCCAGATCGCGGGCGATGCGCCATGCGAGGGGGGTCGCCCCCCGCAGTGTCAGTCGCAGGACGCATTGCGCCTCCACCATGTTTCCCTGGGGCAGGCTGCGGGCGATCAAGGCCAGAAGATCCGTCCAATCCGCCACGCCCGCGCAATCCACATCCCACCGTTCGAACCGGACGGCGGCCACGCAATGCTGTTCCAGTGTCAGGGTATTGTCATCCGCCACACGGCAAAGCGTCACGGATGTATTCCCCCATTCCCCCATGTCGCGTCCCTGCGGAATGCCGGGCATGACGATCGTCGCGCGACCATGATGCTCGCTTCTTCGGTGGATGTGTCCAAGCGCCCAGTAATGAAAACCATGCGCGTGCAGATCGGCGGCACTGCATGGCGCATAGACGTCATGCCCCGCCGTTCCGTTCAGGCTGGTATGCATCAGCCCGATGTTGAATGCGTCGGGGCTGGCGGGCGGAAAGCGCGCAAGAAGGCTTTCAGGCGCATGCGCATCACGAAAGCTGAGGCCGTGGATCACCACCCCGTGGCCGTCGATGTCCAACACCTCGCTCGTGGCGCGACTGCCGAAAAGAGTCACGTTGTCGGGCAGCGCCAGCTCCCCCACCTGCTTTGCAAGGGCATCGTGATTGCCGCGGATGACGAAGCACCGGATGCCCGCAGCCTGCAGGCGCAGCAATTCCTGCTTCAAAAAGCGCGGCGTCTTGGTGGAACTGTGCCTGCCGTCCCAGAGATCACCCGCGATCAGCAGAAAATGCACGTCTTCGGCGATACAAAGATCGATGATGCGCGTGAGGGCCGCCCGTGTCGCCACGCCCAGTTCGCGCGCCAGATCGGGGCTGCGTAAAGCCAACGCCCGAAGTGGGGAATCGAGGTGAAGATCTGCGGTATGGATGAATCGAAAAGCCAACAGGCACCGGAAGCAGGGGGTTCGACATCCAGTATCCGGAAAAATGCCGCTCCCAACAAGTGCATTGAGCGGATGGCGCACGAAATGCCTGACGAATGGAGTGCGATGTCCTCAGCGCACCGGCCTTGGTGGTGAACGCGGTCAGCACGCTTTGGCCGGACCTCCGCCACACGGAAACGTCACATCACCACCCCTCCGGATGTTCGGCAACGATGCGACCGGACTGCATTGCAGGGATGCGAAAGGCCCCGCCAGCGAACTGACGGGGCCTTGAATGGACTTGCAGGTTCGGCCGAAGCCTTATTCCCGGTTGCCCATGAACTGCAGCAGGAACATGAACAGGTTGATGAAGTCCAGATACAGGGTAAGTGCGCCCATGATGGCCGCCTTGCCCAGCCATTCGGCATCACCCATCTGCGCATGCTCGATATAGGTGTTCTTGATGTTCTGGGTATCGAAGGCCGTCAGACCCGCGAAGATCAGAACACCCAGACCGGAAATCGCGAAGCTGAGAGCAGGCGATTGCAGGAAGATGTTGACGATCATCGCCACGACCAGACCGATCACGCCCATCATCAGGAACGTGCCGAAACCCGTCAGGTTGCGTTTCGTGGTGTAGCCGTAAAGCGACAGGCCCGCGAAGGCGATGGAGGTGATCAGGAAGGTCTGCGCGATGGACGCGCCCGTGAACACCAGGAAGATCGACGACAGCGACAGACCCATCAGGGCCGCATAGCCGAAGAAGACCAGCTGCGCGGTTGCGGCCGACATGCGGTTGATCATCGCGCTGAACGCAAAGACGACCAGCAGGGGTGCGAACATGATCACCCACTTGAGCGGCGAGGCGTAAAGTGCCGCACCAAGCGAGGTCAGCATCTGGCCATTCGCCATTTGTGCTGCCGCCTGCGAAGGATCAGCCGTCGTCGCCAGACCGGAAATGGCCCAGGCGGCGCCGCCCGTCAGCAGCATGCCGACCGACATGACGCCGTAGACCTTGTTCATGTGGGCACGCAGGCCCGCGTCGATTTCCGCCGCACGCGTTCCTGCGCGTATGCCGGCCGATTGATATTGAGCCATGTTACCTCCGTAGCTTCCCCCTCGGCGCGTCGTACCCAAATAGGAGACCGCCCGAATTGCCACTAATATCGTAGGGGGCCACCTGCGTTTCAAGCATTTAACTGTGGTCAGTTCGTCGCAGCCATCTAGATGCGGTTCGATGCATTCACGGTTTGATGACCTGTCTTCCCACGCCGGTAGCACGGAATGGATTGAAGTAATTTCAGAGCCGTGCAAGACATCCAAGGATTGTCGTAGTGTAATTGTGCGCATCCCTAGGTTAAGCGCCCTTAGTAAGAATAGATGGATTTCATGGACTCGATTACAGCCAAGCACCCCGTTGACGCCCATGTGGGCAAGCGCATCCGCCACCGTCGCTGGATGATCGGGATGACCCAGCAACAATTGGCCGAAAAAGTCGGCATCAAGTTCCAGCAGATCCAGAAGTACGAAACCGGAGCCAACCGCGTCAGCGCGTCCCGGCTTTGGGACATCGCGCATGTCATGGACGTGCGCATCCCCTTCTTCTTCGAAGGGCTTGAAGGCAACGGGACGGTCGAGGGTTCCGACGACATCCTTGCCGACCGCGAGGCGCTGGAACTGGTGCGCGTGTATTATGCCATTCCGGAAACGCAGCGCCGCCGTCTGTTCGATCTGGCCCGCGTGCTGACACAGGTCGCTTGACCCCCTGACCGGCAGCCGCTACGCGGTTCGAAGGATCAAGGAAGCCCCCGCATGACCGAACAGGATGACATCATTCGGACGGCACATGAATTGGCCGATGCGGCGCGACAGGTCGCGCTGCATCACTTCCGCAAGTCGGATCTTTCCGCCGAAAACAAGGCCCGTGGCCATTTCGACCCCGTGACCGTGGCCGACCGTGCGGCGGAAGACGCAATGCGCGACATCCTTTCCCGCCGCCGCCCGCAGGACGGCATTCTTGGGGAAGAACGCGGAAATCTTTCGGGCACCAGTGGACTGACATGGGTTCTGGACCCCATCGACGGCACCCGCGCCTTTATCTGCGGGGCGCCGACCTGGGGCGTCCTGATCGCGGTGTCGAATGAAAACGGCCCTCTCTATGGCCTGATCGACCAACCCCACATAGGCGAGCGGTTCGAGGGCGGCTTTGGCATATCCCGCGTCACCGGCCCCCACGGCATCCGACCGCTTGCCACGCGCGCCCCGCGCCCGCTGACGGACAGCTTCCTGTCGTCCACCTTTCCCGAGGTCGGCACGGAGGAGGAGGAGGAGGCCTTCCGCCGCGTCGCAAGGCAGGTCCGCCTGACACGCTACGGGATGGATTGCTACGCTTATGCCCTGATCGCTGCAGGCCAGATCGATCTGGTGATCGAAGCAGGCCTGCAGCCTTATGACATCCACGCCCCCATCGCCGTGATCCAGGCAGCAGGCGGCATCGTCACGGACTGGACCGGCGGCCCCGCCATCCGGGGCGGACGCGTGGTGGCGGCGGCCAATGCGGCCGTTCATTCGGAGGCGCTGGCCCTTCTGGCAATCTGATCGCGCGCGTGTTCAACGCATGACGCTTTCCTGTTTCCCCTCGCACGCTAGCTTTCGCCCCACCCCCCGTGCAAGGAGCATGCGATGAAACTCACCTGGCTAGGCCATGCCGGCTTCCGTCTGGAAATCGAGAATGCCGTCATTCTGATCGACCCGTGGTTCAACGGCAACCCGTCCTTTCCCGACGGTCGGCAGGACGAGGCGATCAAGGGTGTGACCCATCTGCTGATCACCCACGGCCATGGCGACCATACGGCCGACGCGCTGGCGATCGGCAAGATGCACGGGATTCCACTGGTGGGCATCGCGGACCTGATCGGATGGTGGTCGAAGGCTGAAGGGATCGACGGGATCGGCTTCAACAAGGGCGGCACGGTCGATCTGAACGGTGCGAAAGTGACGATGGTGAACGCGGTCCATTCCAGTTCCATCCAAGGTGATACCGTGCCGGTCTATACCGGGGCCGAGGCTGGCTACATGATCGCGGGCGAGGGACACACGATCTACGTCTCGGGCGATACCGACATCATGGCCGACATGGACTGGATGGGTGACTACCATAAGCCTGATATCGGCATCCTTGCCTGCGGCGGGTTCTATACGATGGACATGGACCGCGCCGCCTATGCCGCCAAGCGGTATTTCGACTTCAAGACGGTGATCCCCTGCCATTACAAGACGTTTCCCGCGCTGGCCCAGTCCGCGCAGCCGTTGGTAGACGCCCTGCCCGGCGTAAGGGTCATCGAACCCGAAGTGTTGGTCCCGATCGTGCTGTAAGGCCCGGGGACGTTTCCCTGCCAGAGTCGTCGATCACGCCCCGCCGCCGATCAGTTCGGCGGCGATGACCTGCACCAAGGGCCGCGCCTGTTCTTCTGTCATGCCGGGCTTCAGACGCGGGTCGTAAAGCATTCGCAGCATCTGCTCGTCCATGCCGGTCAGAAGGGCGAACTCTTCGTCGTCGTTGAAGATGGACGGGCGGGCACGCGGCGTGTCGTTCTGAAGGCCAAGCGCCTGTGCGATCTCCTCGTGCAGGCAGGCAAGACCCAGCAGGGCCGGATGCTCCTCCCGGATCAGGGCGAAGGCGCCGCTGTAGGTGCCGGTGCCATCGGAACTGGCATAGACGAGGCAATAGGTTTCGCGGGACAGGTTCTGCACTGCCAGAACTTCCGCTGCGGAAAGGTTGGGGGCTGCCTGTGCGATCACCGGACCCATGGCGCGGCGTTCATCCTCGTTCACGATGAAGATGTTGAAGTTGGCGTTGTGGTCAGCCAAGCCGATGGGATGCCCCGTCAGTCGCTGAAGGCGGGCCAGATAGGACCCTACCCGCGCCGTTTCCAGCGCGCGATCCTTTGGCGGGACGGAGGGGCCGAAGACAAGCGCCACCCGCACCGGCTTTTGCCAGCGGCGCATGGGGGCCGGGGTTTCTGCGGCCACGAAGCCGGTGCTGTCGCGGCGGTATTCGTCATTGAACGCGATGCGAAGGAACGTCTCCCCCAGGATGCGGTCGTTCCAGGGGGTATCAGGCCCACCGCCATCCGTACGCAACAGCCCTTGGGCCAGCAGGTTTTTCTGCACGCCCGAATAATAGGTGCGCAATGCCTCCGACGCGGCGGAGGGGGGCGGCGGCGGCTGCATTTCCGGCCTCGCCCTTGGTCGGACGGGATCGGGCGCCGGTGCCTGCACGACAGGCTCGGCACATGCCGACAGCAGCAGGCACAAGGCCCCGACTGTCAGCGCAGGGTTCCGCATGGTCTATCCCTTCGTCACGGCCTTCGCGGCCACCAGAGCTTCGCGCAGATCGACTTCCATCCGTCGCAGCGTCTCCTCGGCGGCGGCGCGGCGGCCCTTCGCCTCGTCCGCGATGTGCAGGCTTTCGTTGATCGTGGTGATCAACGTGCCATTCGCCTCGCGCACTGCCTCCACGTCGAACACGCCGCGTTCGGTCTGGGTGCGGATTTCGCGGTTGGCGTCACGCAGAGCATTCGCGTTGGAGGTGAGGAGATCGTTCGTCAGATCCTGCGCCTCCTTGATCGCCACCGCAGCCTCGCGGCCGCGCTGAACGGCCACGGCCTGCGCCAGTTGGGTTTCCCACAGCGGGACGGTGTTCACCAGCACCGAATTGATCTTGGTGACTAGGCTTTTGTCGTTTTCCTGCACCAACCGGATGGAGGGGAGCGACTGCATCGTCACCTGTCGGGTCAGCTTCAGGTCGTGCACGCGGCGGTCCAGATCGTCGCGCGTGGCCCGCAGGTCGCGCACGGCCTGCGCCGCGATGTTCTTTTCGGATGCGGCCATGTCGACCATTCCCGCTTCACGCGCCGGAATGACGTTGCGGTCCAGATCGGCAATCTTCGCCTCCCCCGCCGCGATGTACAAAGCCAGCTCGCGATAGAAGTCGAGCGTCCGGTCATAGAGCACGTCCAGCGCTTTGATGTCCTTCAGCAGCGCGTGTTCATGCTTCAGCAGGCTGTCGGTGATCATGTCAATCTGCTTTTGCACGTTGTCATAGCGGGCGACGAAGGTGGCGAAGGGAGTGGCCCGACCGCTGAGGCGTTCCCACCAGGTCCGGTCACGCCGCACATCCAATTCCGACACCGAAAAGCCGCGGATCGTGGTCACCATGTCGCGCAGGCTGTCACCGGCAGGACCGACCTCCTTGTTGCGGACATCCTCCAGCATGCGGGCACTGATTTCCTGCAACCCCGCCTGCGCACCGGACCCGAAGCGGATGATCGTCTGACTGTCCGCGATGTCCAGTTCGGCCATGCGGGTGCGGATCCCCTCCGCCTGATCGGGTGTCGCGGTATCGAGCGTCAGCGGCGCGTTCCCGTCATCGGGGATCGTGGTGGTGGGAGGCAGGGCTGCGATGTCCCCGGTGGTCTGCGCGGCTTGGCTGGCGGTGGTTTCGGTGGTCATGGTATTCCTCTTCATTCCCGCGTCAGGCGTTCGCGCAGGACCGCGATTTCCACGTCCAGATCGGCGCGGTCGTTCTGCAACAGGACGGACGTACGGTTTGCAAAATCGGTTTCAAGGTCGGACAGCAGCGCCAGATAGTCATGTCGCGCCGTCGCTGCCCCGCCCTGCCGGGAAAGGTCGGCGAATGTCACCGTCGCATCGCGTGCGCCCATCAGGTAGACGCCCAGATAGCGGCGGGCGCCGTTGAGGTCGCGCGGGTCGTCCTCCACCCGCCGGAACAGGGCCCGGGCGGTGGCGGTGAAGCTTCCGACGCGGGCCGACAGCTTGCGATCCTCTAGGGTTGCGATGCTGGCCGTGATTTCTGCCAGATAGGCCTCCGCCTCCTCCACGGCGCGGGCGACACGGCCTGCCCCCAAACCTTCCCCCTTGTCGCGCAACGGATCGATGCCGAAACTTGCGACATGAAGGCCGGCGCCCGCCAGTCCGAACAGGAGGGCAAGGGCCGGTCCCTGCGGTGCCGCACCCGCTGCAAGGCCCAGACCCGTCAGCGCGGATCCCAACAGCTTGCGCGGCAGAGCCGGACGGCGGGCGATGGTGCGTGCGGCATAAGCCATCTCCGCCCGCAGCCCTTCCCGGGTCAGGCGCGAAGCGGCGATGATCAGCAATCCCGCGACAAGACTGGCCAGAAGCTGCGTCGGGCCGCTGAAGAACCCCGTCAGAAAGAACAGGAAGGCCGGAAACAGCATCAGCCGCGCCCGTGTTCCGCCACGCAGGCGACGCCGCCCGTCGAACGGATTGCGGAATGCCATCATGCACCCCCGCCGCAGGACACGAAGATCATCAGTCCCATCAGAAGCAGGAACGCGAGTTTTCCGAAAGCCTCGCCCGACATGGCCTTATCCTTTTTGTGCAGAGTCTAGCGCATGGTGCGCCCCTTCGCCAAGGGCGCAAGGGATATCATGGCGCGGAATGCCGCCAATCAGGCGCCCCGCGCCTTCACGACATCGCCGCAGACATTGTTCCACGCGCCCGCCACCAGCGCCAGACCCAGAACACGGTCCGGATTGGTGGGGGGCGGCATCACCACATCTTCCAGCTTGCGGAACCCGAAGCGGCGGTAATAGGGCGCGTCGCCCACCAGCATCACCCGCTCCCAGCCCAGTATCCGGGCTTCGGCCAGCGTTTCGGTGATCAGAAGCGCCCCCAACCCCTCGCCCTGGCGGGTGGGGTGGACGGCCACAGGGCCGAGCAGCAACACGTCGTTTTGCGCCACTTCCACCGGCCAATAGCGGATGGCAGCGGCAATCGGACCGCCGGGATCGCGCATCACCGCCGACAGGGCCGCCACGGTCGGCACCCCGTCGCGCAGGCGGTAGGAGGACAATGCCGTCCGCCCCGGCGCGAAACACAGGTCGTAAAGCGCCTCGACCTCCCACCAGTCGGCGGGTGCTTCCTGCTCCAGCTGATACACGCGGCCCCCGTTTTGGTCTGGAAATGCGCCTAGCACGGGTCCACAACCATCGCAAACCCTTAGGAGGCGCAATGTTCTACAGACCCGAAGACGGCCACGGCCTGCCGCACAACCCGTTCAACGCCATCGTCACGCCCCGCCCCATCGGCTGGATTTCCACCCGTGGCGGAATGGGCGACAATCTGGCACCCTATTCGTTCTTCAATGCCGTGGCCTATGTGCCGCCGCAGGTGATGTTCGCATCGACCGGGATCAAGGACAGCGCAACTGCCCTGCGGGAAACCGGAGTATTTTGCGTGAACATCGTATCCACCGATCTGGCAGAAGCGATGAACCGAACCTCCGCCGCATTTCCGCGTGGCACGGATGAGTTCGTGGAAGCGGGAATCACCAAAGCCGAGTGCGAGACGATCGACTGTCCGCGCGTGGCGGCTGCCCCCGCCGCACTTGAATGTCGGGTGACGGAGATCGTCGCCCTGAAGGGCGACGGCAACCTGCTGATCGTGGGGGAGGTGACGGGCATCCACATGCGCGACGATTGCGTGGTGGATGGCCGCTTCGACGTGAAGCGGTTCCGACCGCTCTCGCGGCTGGGATACCGTGACTACGCCTCCGTCACCGAGGTTTTCGAGATGGCCCGCCCGGACGACCGGACGGTTTAGGCCCATCGGAACGCGAACCGGCGGGACGACCGCCCGCAGGCTTGCCACCACCTGGTTTCGGGCCCGCCTTGGCCCAGCTTGGGGCCGGACGGCTGCGCTTGGTCGGATCTTCGGTGGCCATCGTGGACCCGAAGGACTTGCCGCCGGGGCGACGCGACTTGGCATCATCACCGCCGCGCGCGGGCTTGCCACCTGCGAAGGGGCGGCGGCCTTCCATCCGGTCGGCATCGGAGCGCGGAGCGTCACCACGCGCAGGCTTGTCGCCGAACGGGCGGCGGGATCCCGCGCCCTCCGCGGTGCGGCCCGCATCGGCACCCTGCCGCGTCCTCGGACCCTCGCCATCGCGGGCAGGCCGTTCGGCATCCCCGGCACGGCGCGGCTTTCCGGCATCGAACGTCCGCTGGGGTCGTGCGTCATCCGCAGGCCGGCCCTTCGCGCCATCGCGACCCTTCGACCCGCCCGTGACAGCACGGCGGGGTTTTTTCGACGGCCCCTCCTCCATCGCCTCCGGCACCTCGGTCAGGCCCAGCTGGTCCTTGAGGACGCGGGGCTTGATCTCTTCCACCTCGCCCGGTTCCAGTTCGTTCAGGCGGAACGGGCCGTAGCTGATGCGGATCAGTCGGTTCACGGTGACGCCGATGCTGTCCATCGCGCGGCGGATCTCGCGGTTCTTGCCTTCCCGCAAACCCACGGTCAGCCACGCGTTGGCACCCTGATGGCGGTCCAGTTTCACGTCCATCGGCTGGAAGCGTTCGCCTTCGACGACGATGCCCTTGCGCAGCGGTTCCAGCTGCGGATCGGTCGGATTGCCCTTCACGCGGACGCGGTATTTCCGCAGCCAGCCGGTGGAGGGCAGTTCCAGCCGCCGCTTCAGCCCGCCATCGTTGGTCAGCAGCAGCAACCCTTCGGAGTTGAGATCGAGCCGTCCGATGGACATCACGCGGGGCATGTCCTCGGGCAGCGATTCGAACACCGTCTGGCGGCCCTTCTCGTCGCTTTCCGATGTCACCAGCCCCTCTGGCTTGTAATAGAGCCACAGGCGCGCGGGTTCGGGCGCGTCCAGCGGCTTGCCGTCGACGACGATGCGGTCGCGGGCGGTGACGTTCAGCGCGGGGCTGTCGATCACCTTGCCGTTCACGGTGACCATGCCGGCCTCGATCATCCGCTCCGCCTCGCGGCGCGAGGCGACCCCTGCGCGGGAAAGAACCTTGGCGATGCGTTCGCCGCTGGGATTGGTGGGCTCGGTCATGGGAATCCTTGTTTTCGGCCTTGGAGGATATGGGTGGACAAGCCCGCGCACAAGGCGGCATGACGGGACGATGAGCCCCTTTCGCAGTCATATGCAAACCGCACTGGACGAGGCCGCCGCTGCCGCCGCACGCGGAGAGGTTCCGGTAGGGGCCGTGATCGTGTCCCCGTCGGGCCGGATCGTGGCGCAGGCGGGCAACCGGACGCGAGAATTGTCGGACCCCACGGCCCATGCCGAAATGCTGGTGATCCGCGAGGCGTGCCGTCTTGCAGGGTCCGAACGTCTGGGCGGGCATGACCTCTACGTCACGCTGGAACCCTGCCCCATGTGTGCGGCCGCGATCTCGTCCGCGCGGATCGGGCGGCTGTATTACGCGGCAGCCGACCCGAAATCGGGCGGCGTGGCGCAGGGTCCGCGCGTCTTCACGCATTCCCAATGCCATCACGCACCCGAAATCTACGATGGTCTGCGGGAGGCGGACTCCGCCGCGCTGCTGCGTGCGTTCTTCGCCGGTCGACGTTGACATGTGGACCCCTTCCGCCCATGACGGCAAGGACAACAGGAGGCCTGCCCATGCCCGCGCTCGATCTGACCCGCGTCCTTCCCGAAGCCCGCATCGCGGAACTGCCGAACCCGTATTTCGGCAAGGTGCGCGACTGCTACGACCTGCCGGACGCAGGTGAAGGCGAGCGGCGGATCCTGATCTCCTCGGACCGGATTTCCGCTTTCGACCGTATCCTGACGGCGATCCCGTGGAAGGGTCAGGTCCTGACGCAGATGGCCCGCTGGTGGTTCGAACAGACTGCCGATATCGCCCCGAACCACGTGCTTGCGTATCCCGATCCCAATGTCGTCATCGGCAAGCGAGTAGAGATCCTGCCGGTGGAGATCGTGGTGCGCGGCTATCTTGCGGGCACGACGGGCACCTCTGTCCTGACGCTTTACAAGAAGGGCGTGCGCCAGATGTACGGGCACACGCTGCCCGACGGTCTGCGCGACAACCAGGTCCTGCCCGCACCGATCATCACCCCCACCTCCAAGGCCTTCGACGGCGGCCATGACGAACCCCTGGACGAGGCCGCCATCGTGGCAGGCGGCTTGCTGACGCAAGCCCAGTGGGACGAGGTGTCGCGCATGGCGCTTGCCCTGTTCGCGCGCGGCCAGACCATCGCTGCCAAACGCGGTCTGATTCTTGTTGATACAAAATACGAATTCGGCATCGACGCCGAAGGCCGCATCCTGCTGGCGGACGAAATCCACACGCCCGACAGTTCTCGCTACTGGCATGCTGCGTCTTATGAGGAAGCGTTCGCGGCAGGCACCCGCCCCGCCAGCTTCGACAAGGATGTGATTCGGGCATGGGTCGCTGAACGCTGCGATCCCTATGCCGATCCCATCCCGGAAATCCCCGACGACATGATCGCCCGAACTTCTACCGCCTATGTGGAGGCGTTCGAGATGATCACCGGAAAGGCGTTCGTGCCTGACACCGCCGGTGCGACGCCGCTGGAGCGTGTCCGAACCAACCTTAAGCCCTTTTTCCAACCGGCCTAGGATTCGTAAGGGACCGGACGCCCGGAATAACCCCATCTGCATGGTTGGGTCGTCCGGCTCCGTGTCTTGACGGATACGGTTCTGCCGATGCGTCACCTAGGCTGGCTGGTTTTCACGACAACCTCTGGTCAGTCTCGCGCCACTTTTAGCGAACCGGACTTCTGTCGTGCCCTTCAGGCAACACCGTCACTCTTGGCGGCCGACGTGTCACGTCTGATGACGTTCCCGCGCGACAGGATCTTCGCAATGAGGGGCATGGCAAGATAACTCCCCGGGTGGGGTTTGGTGAATGTGGGAGGTGCGGCACCGGCTGGCGACGCACCGTTGCCGCGCCTGCCAATCTTTTACCGAACCGTTTTGATCGAGGCGTTACGATACGAATACCCGCACCGACCACTGCCGGCACGCGCGTCAGGCAGGTCGCCGGGCGTGACCGGCATCACAGGATGGGAAGCTGAAGAACGGGATACGTCCATGCAAGACGCGCTTTTCGCGCCACGCAAACCGATGATGAGACTTGGAGGCGGGTACCGGAATCGAACCGGTCTTCACGGATTTGCAATCCGGTGCATAGCCTGCCTGCCCACCCGCCGTAGATCAAGACAAACAGGGGTTTAGACCATCATGATGAAGGGTGCAAGGCATGTCTCTCAACAATCCTGATCCGGTTCATGTGACTACCACGCTGATCAGGATCCAACGCATGAAGTTCCATTGTTTGGAGCCATATCCTACAAGCGCTTTTCGCTGATCATAAAGAATTGGCTGGCGATAAAGCATTATAGGGCATCCGGCAAAACGATGCTGGATCGTCCCCATGTGAACAAGACCAGACAAGTGCAAGCAAGGGGCAGTTCCTGCTCCCACCTCGAATGAAACTCTTTTGCGATTGCAATTTGGCTTGATTCTATTAGCGAATCAACTTTTCAGGTTTTGGAGAATTGTGAAACACCATGTCGTAGCTGTTGTTCAAATGCCCGATATCCAGCGCCCACTTACCTTCCTTTTGCAAACGCGAAGCCAATGCAGTTCCTGCAGGCCCCAAAGCGATAAGATAGATGTCCGGTTTTTTAAGGTCCATGCATTTTTCGAGTGTTGTATCGATTTCTTCGTATGCGTCGACATTTTTGGAATAGACGTAATCGAAATCCTTGGCAGTGGAGAATAATACGTGATCCCCGTTCAACCGCGATCCAGTGCCCGTAACGAAGCAGATGTTGAGATCCCTCCAGACGTCCATCCATTGGGACGCGGTTTGCTGTCCGTAGAATAGGAACGCTTCGGGTCGGGTGACCATGGAATCCCCATAGACATCCTGTTTGAAGTAGAAGGAGCACGCTGGCCAGAATAACGGCCAGAAGCCCTGCCAGAAATGATCCTCCGACATCAGGCTGGGAAGACAGACAATCAGGTCACTCTTTGTCGCGGCAATGTCCCGAAGTTCCTGCATCAGCTTCCAGTCATGTTGCTGGAATCGACAGCCAGTGGCAGTCGCCATGCTCTTGATCTCCCCGTCACCATATCGCGCGATGCTGCGTCGATCTGTCCTGATCGCATTCAATGTCTGCGGAATGCCAAGGGAACGGTCCCGGAAGAATTCCGCCATATCCCGGCACAACTCCCGGTTATTCTGGAATTGCTCCTGACGGATGATACCTTCAAGATGTCTTACGCTGTCGAGGAGATACCTGAACGAGTCCCGTTCGATTGCGATGATCTTCTCCACGATCGCAATGACATTCTGAAGCACGGTATTCGCAGGAACGATCTCTATGAATTCCTCGATATCATCGGACTGGGGAACGATCCTGATTCGTTTATCGATTTTCCGGTTGACATGATCGGCAACAAGCTCGTGAGACCGACTTGATCTGAATACCATGTAGATTTCCGAATCTTCGGTAATATCCAGACCGATTTCAAGTTGGTTGGTCTGGATATGGACCACCACGAGCCTGTCCCGGAAAATGACCACGGACTTGACAGCGTTCACTCGGGACAACGATTTCTCGAGGTGTTGGTGAATTTTATGGATCTGATTCATACTGCCTACATGTTCGCAAGTTATTGGCCGGATCTGCCTTGGGGCAACAGCTGGTTGGTTCCGTATGATCACATGATCAGGGGTCCAACTCAAACCGCTTCATGCCGATTGCACGCCCCGTGACTGCAAAAGTCGCAAGCACGTGAGGATCGCTCCCAAGGGGTTTGCCCGAAATCGTAAACCGGTCACTCACGGTCCAGCGGGTGATGCGCGTCAGACCGTCTGATATGGAGGAGTCGCACTCGGGCCGCAACGTGATGAAACCGGTTTTCTTTGAATGGTCGTCCTCGGCTGTCCGTCTCTTCAGTGCGCGCAGGACGGCAAGCCATCGCGCTGCCATTAGACCACTGAATCTGTTTTTGACAGTATCATCCAAGGCATCTTGGAAAAAGCCATCTCACACCACCTGACTGCCTGAATACGGCCCGAAGATGCAGGACCCTGCTGGAGGGCCTACAGCAAGCGGTCAGGTTCGGTTGCAATATGGGCTGCGGAAAGAAGCCCCTGTCCTTCCGCTGGGGAAGCGGTCTTTTATCTGCGCCCGCCTTGGCGTCATGATTCCAAGAAAGGATATCCCGTCAGGATACGCTTCGACTCACTTGCAGATCACAAGCGTCCCACATTCGCTTATCCTTGGCGCAAGTATGGCGGTTGGAACAGCTATTGCTTCATAAGACTGGTGTCATTCGCAACCGTGGCCGTTCATTTCAATGAAGGGGGTCCGGACAAGGCTGGATGATCGCACGAACGCCATTTGTCTGGGCCGATCGGTCTGGGGGATCTGCTCAGATGGTGCTTGCCGGGATTGACCGCAGGACAGCGCGCGATCCCGACATGGTGGGGCGGAAGGGTCTCCCCCCCCGCCCCCGTTACCACCGTCAGCCGATACGACCGCCGCCTTGCCTGGTGATCGCCACCACCGACGGCCGCACCGGCATGTCGTCGCGGAAGTCGGGCCAGCGGGTGGACAGATCCTCGTAATAGGACACGCGGCCGTGGCCTTCCCAGTCTTCTCCCCCGTCACCCGGATGCTGGATGGCGACGAAGAAGGTCGACATGTCGTCGGTCGGGCACGGGCCGCACAACTCGCCCCCTACCGGTACGCGATAAAACAGGCGCGAGGTGCCACGTGCATCGCCTTCGGTATCCACGGCCCAAAGGCCGTCGGTGCGCCCCGTATCCGCCATCGAATTGCCGTCGGTCGACACCCAAAGACGTCCGTCGGCATCCACGGCCGCGTTGTCAGGCATCCCGAACCAGCCGTTCTTTGTCGTCTCGGTGGAGAAGGTCGCACCCACTTCGGCCACCGAAGGATCGCCGCACTGCAACAGGACTTCCCATTTGCCGGTCGTCGCGGTGAAATCGCCTTCCGCTTCAAGAATTTCGATGATGTGGCCGAAGGCGTTCTCCACGCGCGGGTTGGCGGCATTTGCCTCCGTGCGTTTGGTGTTGTTGGTCAGCATGACATAAGCGCGACCCGTCTGCGGGTTTGGCTGGATATCTTCCGGCCGGTCCATCGGCGTCGCTTCCAGAAGGTCGGCGGCGCGGCGCGTCTCGATCAGGATGTCTGCCTGGCTGTCGAAGCCGTTTTCGGCCGTCAGTGGGCCGGTCCCGTGGATCATCGGCATCCACAGCATCGACCCATCCTCGTCAAAGCGTGCGACATACAGGATGCCGTCATCCAGCAGGTCCATGTTGGCGGCACGGTCGTCGGGGTTGAACTTGCCCGTCGTCACGAACTTGTAGACGTAGTCGAAGCGTTCGTCGTCGCCCAGATAGAAGACGATGCGGCCATCCTTGGCCACGACGCTTTCCGCGCCTTCATGCTTGAAACGGCCCAGCGCGGTGCGCTTCTTCGGAACCGAATTGGGGTCCATCACATCCACTTCGACGATCCAGCCGAAGCGGTTGGCCTCGTTCGGTTCCTGTCCCAGATCGAAGCGCTTGTGAAAATTGCCCCACTGATAGGACGCCCCCGGAACGCCGAGTCGCTTGTAGTTCGCGGCCTCTGGATGACCTTCCGGTAGCTCGCCCAGGAAATAGCCGTGGATGTTCTCCTCGGCCATGATGTAGGTGCCCCAGGGGGTCACGCCGCCCGCGCAGTTGTTGATCGTGCCGAACACCTTGGTGCCCGTCGCATCCTCGGACGTTTTCATGCGATCATGACCGGCGGCGGGGCCGGTCACCAGCATCTCTGTCTTTGCCGTGATGCGGCGGTTCAGCTTGCCATCCAGCACCGGCTGCCATTTGCCGTCCACCTTGCGCAATTCGATGACCGTGCCGCCATGGGCCGCCATCTCGATGTTGGCGCGGTCTTCGGTGGCGTCGGCCACGGCCATCTCTCCGTTCTGCATCGACACGACGCCGGGGAACATCAGGTGTTCGTTGGTGTATTCGTGGTTTACGACCAACAGGCCGCGATCCGTCGCATCCTCCAGCGGAATGAACCCGACGAAGTCGTTGTTGTAGCCGAACTGACGCTCCTGCGAGGCTTCGGTCTGGTTCAGCGGGTCGAATTCCGGCGCATCGGCAAACACCTTGTCGCCCCAGCGCAGCAGAATGTCGGCGTCATACCCTTCGGCCACGTGGTGATCTGCATCCACGCCCGCCTCGACTTCGGGGAAGTTGAAGGCGGAGGCGGACTGCGCCCGCGCCTCGTCCGCGGCCAGCAAGGCAAGCGGAGAGACGGTGGCTGCGATGGCCGCCGTAGCCATCGACCCCTTCAGGAAGCCCCGGCGCGAAAAACGGGCGGTGATGATGTCGCCCATCGTCGGATTTGCGGTCGGGTTCAGGCCCGGCCCATCAGCCTCCTCCAGCTTGGAGGTGCGGAAGATTTCGCTTTGACGCATGTCGTTCATGTCTGTCCCCTGGCTCTTGCTTGGCTGCGAGGGTGGTATTCGCCGTTTGCAACAAATACGTGTCAGACGACAGATTATCCGCAACGTCCCGAAATGCCGGTCGCGCGTCCCCCCCGTCACGGACCGGCCTGCCAGTCCCGGACACCCGTCATGGCCAGAGCATGTGCGGGCACGGCCTTCTCCCATCTTACGGAACAATGCGCTGATCCGTCGCGTCATGATCGGCCTAACGGTTTTGCTTCCGCCAGTCCCAAGGCATGGTGAACTGGCCCGACCAGACCCCACGCTGCGCGGCTTTGGCGGCAGCTTCGTCCAGATCATAGAGATCGCCGCCATACTGGCGATAGGCTACCGCCCAGCCGTTCCGCACCATCCACGCATTCATGTTCTCCCCCCCCGCCAGGCATATGGCGACGCTTCTGCCGTAGCGGTCGGTATCGCGTTCTTCGCAATGCAGGGGCCGGTTGCCGATGGCGATGTCCAGCGCGCGACCGGCCTCCTCGCCGCAACGCCACGCATGGCCGGCCCGCCGGCACTGCTGGCGCGCTTCCGGGGCGTCGATGCCGTAAAGGCGAATGCGTTGGCCGTCGATCTCCAACGTATCGCCGTCGATGATCCGCGGAACGCCGGAAACCTGCGGACCGGCAGGCTCGTCGGACAAAAGCACATCCACGATCCGCAGGACGACGTCCTGAAACCTGGGGTTGTCTTCTCCAAACAGGAATACTGCCGCAAGAAGGGCAATGACGATGGCCCAGATCTTGGGGCTGCGAGGAAGGGACTTGCGACGGGCCATGACGTTTTCTGCCGCATCACGCGCATGAAGGCAACGTGAGGCTGATGCATCCGCACCGGGATCTGGACCATCACGCCATTTCATGCCGACTGCCGGTCATGGAAGGTAACGTCGCATGAATGGGGGTATGGACCCCATCTACAGATGGATTCTCACCCGCAAAGCGCATCCGCCATCATTGTACACGACGCGCGGCAAAGGGTGCCCGCTTGAAGACGGCAGGTCCGAACATTCGTGCCGCCCCCCTGTCATGCCGCGCATTTGCCGACAGGAAGGCGATCCTTTCGGACCGATCGCCTGCAGGCCCAAGGTCCTTTCGGACCGATCGCCTGCAGGCCCAAGGTGATAGGACGCACCCCGGGCCCGCGATCAGCCGTCTTCAGAACCGAAAGTTCACGCCTGCACGCAGGGTGTGGTATTCAGGCGTATCGCGTGTCGTGAACGTGCCGTTGCGGGCTTCCGCTTCTTCACTGCCGAAGTTCGAATATTCGTATTCGGCCCGGACCGACCATTTGTCATTCAGCATCTTTTCCGCACCAAGACCGACAACATATCCGTCCGTGTCGCGATCTTCCTGCAGCACATCGCCCGCGCCCACGATCCAGTATTCGGATTTGCCAACGGTATAGCCCCCAAAGCCATAGACCAGCGTATCGGGACGCACCGCGTATCCCAGATTGCCGCGGATCGTCGCGGTCCATTTCATCTCCGATGAGCTGTCGAACCCATCGCGAGACACGTCGTCCCCCACATCGCCAAGGCTGACCATGCCTTCGACACCGTAGACGATACGGCTGCCCGGCTGCTGCCAGCGATAACCGGCATGGATGTTTCCGATGGGACCCGAAAGCTCCAGCGTGCCCAAGTCGCGATCAAGCGGGATGGCACCGACCTGATCGTCACCACCGAAGGCATAACCGATATCGGCACCGACATATCCCCCTGCAAAGGTCGGGGGCGGCGCGGGGGGCGCCAGGGCGGGCATCACCACAGGCTCGGGCGCAGGGATAACGGGCCCACCTGCAAAAGCGGGCGCAACGGCGAGGGCAGCAAATCCGAGGCCGGTCGCAACACAAACGGTCTTCATAAACAAACGGTATCCTGATCAAAGAAACTGAAAAACATGAACAGTGTCCAGTTGGCTTTTCCAAGGGAAATGTCCAGTGGTGGATGTCGTGCCCATGATGGAAGCTTCAAAAGCCCACGCGTGCTGATCAGGGTCGGTCTTTCCGAGACGCTGGCCTGAAGCCGTCCGGCCGGATCTGTCACCGCCTTGTTGTTCCTGCGGCAGAGTTCAGGCCTTTCCGGCGGTGGTCCGAACGCGCCCGACCTGCCTGCCGTCCCAGGGTCAAGACCGGGGATGCCGATAGGCGAACAGCATCTTTGTTCAGCCACGTTCGGCCGCTTTCATCCTTGCCCCGGCCATGATGCGCATCCCATATTGCCGCCGGAAGGATGATGACATGACCGACATACGCGACACCCACGCCCCTGCCCCCCGCATCGAACGCATCCGCCACGATCTGAGACGGCGCGAACTGACCGTGGCCGATGCCGTTCGACTGACACCTTCCATGATCCGGCTGACCTTGACGGGGGCGGAACTGGACGGCTTCGTCAGCGCGGGATTCGACGACCATCTCAAGCTGTTCGTTCCGTCAGGCGACGGTATGGTGATGCGCGACTATACCCCCAGACGCCACGATCCGGTCCTGCGCCAGCTGATCGTGGACGTGGTGGATCATCCGGGCGGTCCGGCGGCGGACTGGGCCCGCAGCGTCAAGGTCGGGAATACCGCCACCATCGGCGGTCCCCGCGGGTCAAAGGTCATCGGCGGCGACATCACGCACTGGCTGCTGATTGGCGATGAAACCGCCCTTCCCGCCATTGGCCGCCAGATAGAAGAACTGGGTCCGGACATGCGCGTGACCGCCATCGTCGCCGTCCCCTCGGGCCGGGACGAACAGACGTTCAGCACCCGTGCAGACCTTGTCGTCCATTGGGTTCACAGGCCGGCACATCTGTCGCACGATCCCTTGCCCCTGCAGGCGATCGTCGACGCGGCAGACATTCCCGCAGGCACTTTTGCCTGGATCGCGGCAGAGGCGAACGTGGCCCGTGCCATGCGTGACCGGCTGGTGGCACGCGGTCTTCCCCGTGAATGGACCGCCGCCGCCGGATACTGGCTGCACGGGACGGCAGACAGCTCGGAAAAGGCGATCTGACCGGCCCGTCCGGCATGCGCGTGCCCTGCGGGCGGAACCACCGCACGGCACCGCACGTTTCCCCGCCGCAATGCCGCGCGAGGGAGGAGTTCATGCCGACCAGGGCCACGTGGAAAGGCGTCCTGACTCTTGATGACATCTCCTGCCCGGTGTCCCTGCATGCGGCAGGTTCGACGGCGGACCGCATCACGCTGCACCAGATCAATCGCAAGACCGGGAACCGCGCCCGTCGCCAGTATGTCGACGAGGATACTGGAAAGCCTGTCGACAAGGACAACCTTGCCAAGGCGATGGAGATGCCCAACGGCGAATTCCTGATCTTCGACGAAAGCGAATTGCAGCAGGCCACACCGGACGCCACGAAGGTGCTGGAAGTGTCGTCATTCATCGCCTGCAACCAGGTGGATCAGGCACGTTTCGACCGCCCATACTTTCTCTATCCCGACGAGGATGAGGAGGCGCGCGAAACCTATGCCATGCTCCGCGACCAGATGTCGAAAAGCGGAACTGCGGCCCTTGCCTCTGCCATCCTGTTCCGTCGCGACAGGCGCGTTCTGATCCGCCCGCACGGCGATGTCCTGATTGCCCACACCCTGCATTACGACCACCAGATGCGGGACGAGACGGCACTTTTCCGCACGATCCCAGAGCTGAAGATGGACAAGGAGATGCTGGATCTCGCCGGTCACATCATCGACACGCGCACCGGCACATTCGACCCTTCCACCTTCGAGGATCGTTACGAAAACGCGCTGATGGGCATGATCCGGGCCAAATTGGCGGGCAAGCCACTGCCCAAGGCGAAGAAGCCCCCGCGACCGAAGAAGCAGGACCTGCGCGAGGCTTTGCGCGAAAGCGTGCGAAAGGCGTCCTAGATGTCGCTGGAAACCTATAACGACAAACGCGACTTTACGAAGACGGCCGAACCGGAAGGCACCGCCGCCCCTGTTGGCGGAAACAGCTTCGTGATCCAGAAACACGACGCCCGGCGCCTGCATTACGACTTCCGGTTGGAAATGGACGGCGTGTTGAAAAGCTGGGCCGTTACCAAGGGCCCAAGCCTCGATCCCGCTGAAAAGCGGCTGGCGGTGCAGGTAGAGGATCACCCCCTGGACTATGGCGGGTTCGAGGGGACGATTCCGAAGGGCGCCTATGGCGGGGGAACCGTGATCCTTTGGGATCGCGGCACGTGGACCCCCGTGGGCGATGCGGACAAAGGCTTGCGCAAGGGACATCTGGAGTTCACGCTGAAGGGCGAACGCCTGCACGGCCGGTGGCATCTGGTGCGCATGAAGGATGGCAAGAACTGGCTTTTGATGAAGGCAGACGATGCGGCGGCGTCGGATCAGGATGTGCTGGCCGCTTTCACCACCTCCGTCACCACGGGACGCGACCTGGCGGAGGTGGCGGCAGGCAGCCCGCCGAAAACCCGGAAACGTCGTCGCGCGAAGATGCCCGCCACGATGGCCCCGATGCTTGCCACACTTGCCGCAGCCCCCCGCTCCGGCCCAGACTGGGTGCACGAGATCAAGTTCGACGGCTATCGCCTGCTGGCAAGGGCGCAGAACGGGCAGGTCCGGCTGTTCACGCGGTCCGGCCTTGACTGGACCGAAAGGTTTCCCCCGGTGGCCGAAGCCCTGCGCGACTTGGGCGATGTCTGGATCGACGGGGAGGTGGTGGTGGAGAATGGCCACGGCTCTTCCGACTTCTCCTCGCTGCAGGCAGACCTGTCGGAAGGACGGAGCGACCGCTTCCTGTTCTATGCCTTCGACATGATGTGGCAGGATGGGGCCGACCTGCGAAAGCGCCCGCTGGAAGATCGCAAAGCCCTGCTGGAACGCCTGCTGCGGGATGCCAGGGATCCCATCCGTTACAGTCGCCATTTCGATGATGACGGCGCACTTGTCCTGCGTCATGCCTGCAGGCTGAGCCTTGAAGGCGTCATCTCCAAAAAGCGCGATTCGAATTATGGGACGGGGCGAAGCAAGGTCTGGATCAAGTCAAAATGCGCGGAACGGCAGGAGTTCGTGATCGGCGGGTATACGGTGTCATCGGCGGATGGCGGGATGATCGGCTCTCTCGTTCTTGGGGTGAACGATCAGGAGGGGCTGCGATATGTCGGTCGGGTCGGCACGGGGTTTTCCCATGCGGAGGCAACCCGTCTGCATGACACCCTGTCCCGTATCGCGGAAAAGACCCCTTTTGCAGGCAAGCTGACGGCAGACCAGAAGCGCGACGTGCAATTCGTGACCCCCTTCCATGTCGCGGAGGTGGAGTTCCGCGCATGGACCGCCGACGGCCATCTTCGTCACGCCACCTTTCGCGGTCTGCGGGAAGACAAGCCCGCCAAGGAGATCGTGGCCGAACGCCCGGCCCCCGACCTGCCCGAAGCCCGCCGCCGCGTCCGCCTGACGCATCCGGAACGCATATACTGGCCGGATACGAAAACGACAAAGGCCGATCTGGCCGATTACTATGCGCAGGTCTGGCCCCGCATCGCACCGCATGTGACGGGCCGCGCCCTGTCCTTGCTTCGCGCGCCCACGGGCATCGAAGGCCAGAAGTTCTTCCAGAAGCATCCGTGGAAGGGAATGGCCAGACAGATCCGCCAACTTCCCGACCCCAAGGACAAGGAACAGATGCTGATCGCCATGGACGATCTGGACGGGCTGCTGGCGCTCGTTCAGGGCGCGGTGCTTGAAATCCACCCTTGGGGATCGCGCATCGGCGCGTGGGAGCGACCCGACCGCATCGTGATGGACCTCGATCCGGGAGAAGGCGTAGGCTGGGATCGGCTGGTGGAGGGCGCGCTGACCGTCCGCACGCATCTGGCCGATGCGGGGCTGGTGCCCTTCGTGAAGACCTCCGGTGGTAAGGGCCTGCACGTCTGCTGCGCATACCCGCAAAAAGCCACATGGGCAAAAACCAAGGCCTTCTGTCAGGGCATTGCCGTGAAGATGGCGAAGGAGGAACCGGGCCTGTACGTGGCGACCGTCGCCAAGGCCAAGCGCCATGGCCGCATCCTGATCGATTACCTGCGCAACCAACGGGGCCAGACGGCCGTGGCCCCGTGGTCCACACGGGCGCGACCGGGGGCGCCGGTGTCTATGCCCCTCGCATGGGAGGAACTGGACCCCGCCGTCCCCCTGCAATTCACGATCCTCGACGCAACGGACCGGCTTGCCCTTCCCGATCCGTGGGCAGACTTCGCCAAGGTCTAGTTCTTGCGCTTGGCTCCCTGCAGGCTCGCGTTCAGCGCGTCGATGATGTTCACTACGTTCGACGGTGATTTCCCTTTCTCCGCCGGGGCCGCCTTCTTCGATTTCCTGCGCCGCGCCGCGATGATCTTCTCGGTCGCCTGCCGGACCGGATCCGGCACCTCGATGACAGGATCCTTCTGCGTATGCTGCTTGATCATCCGCGCCACCGACTTCGCCATCCGCGAGGAGGCGGAGGCCTCCGCCTCGGATGGTTCCGCCTGCCGCACCTCCTCGGCGTGACGAAGGGTCCATGCGATCATGCCCAACCCGCGCGGGGCGACCAGAACCGCCTGCTCGCGACGGTACAGCACGAGAGAGGAGATGCCGACCATCGACTTCGCCTCCATCGCGGCGCGGATGACGGAAAAGGCCTCCTCCCCCACCTTGTCCGCGGGCTTCACCCAATAGGGCTTGTCGTACCAGATCCATGGAACATGGTCCTTGGGCACGAAGCTTCCGATATCGAGCGTCCGGTTGCTTTCCAGCGCGATGCTCTCGATATCCTCGTCCTCCACGGGCAGGATATCACCATCCCCGTGTTCATAGCCCTGCGTCTGGTCCCTTTCGGCGATCGGCTTGCGGGTGCGGTCGTCGATCAGGCGGGTGACGGCGCGATGGCCCGTGGCACGGTTGACCATGGAAAACCGTATCTTGCCGTTTTCGGACGTCGCGGGCGTCAGCGTGATCCGGCACGAAACGAGCGAGAGCTTGAGATACCCCTTCCAGAACGTGTGCGCTGCCATTCCCGCCCCCTGTCCGCTGCTGCAAGACGCCAACGCAAAGACCCTGCCCACGGGTCCGGAAAGCAGGATCGCAACCTTCGCCGCGATGCGGTCGAGGTGCGCCTGCCCCCTCCTGGCCCCGTCCCCCACGGAAAAGGGCACGAGGACGGTGATCGGCGGTGAGGGTCGCGTCAGGACAGAAGGGCCTCAGACCGATGAGGTACCGCCCGCAAGTTCATGGATATGTTCGGTGCCGATGCCACAGCATCCGCCGATGATCGTGGCACCGGCCGCGGTCCAGCGGGACGCCCAGTCGCAATAATGGGCGGGGGTCATGTCGGGACGGATGTCGCTGATGACCTCGTTCGCCTCACCATCCTCGTCCTGCGAGCCGAAAGCGTTGGCATAGACGCCAAGCGGAATGCGACCGTCCAACACCTTGCGGGCCGTGGTCAGTGCCGCTTCCATCACCTCGGGCATGGAGCAGTTGAACAGCATCGCCCCCGCACCAACCTGCAGCGCCAGACGCGCCGCATCCGCCACTGTCTGCCCGGACCGCAGCTGCGGTTCGGGCATGTCCTGCGGTGCCACATCGTCACGCAGCGTGAAAGACAGCCAGACCGGCTTGCCTTGCCCCTCGACAGCTCGGGCAGAGGCTTCGGCCTCTTCCAGGCTGCTTTGCGTTTCTGCCAGCCAGACATCCACGTGGGGGGACAGGCCACGCACCAGCGGGGCCAGCAGGTCCTGCACCTGATCGGCGCGGAACAGGTCGGGACGATACGATCCGAAGACCGGCGGGATGGAACCGGCAACACGCACCCCCTGCCCCCCATCCGCTGCCGCACGTGCCAGCCTGCCCGCCAGATCGGCAAGCTTTTCCGCCGATGCGTCGAAACGGTCCTGCCCGATGTGGAAAGGCACGAGGGCATAACTGTTCGTCGTGATGACCTGCGCGCCTGCCGCCACGAAACGGTCATGGACCGCACGCACGGCCTCCGGCGCCTCCATCAGGGCAAGGGCCGACCATTCGGGCTGGCGGAACGGTGCGCCGCTACGTTCCAGTTCACGGCCCATGCCGCCGTCAAGAATGGTGAAATCGGTCATCGTATCTCCTTCGGGCCGGGACAGCCTCTCGCTTGAACTGGCGATATGGGTGCCATGCCATTCATGGCCTTTCTGTATAACAGCGAAATCCTGCCGGTCGGGGCCCTGACCCCAGTGGGGCCGTGCAAGGCGGCCGTCGTTCCCGAACCCGTCGGCAGATGCCACGTCGGTTGGCCTTGCACTGTTTACTGGCATCAGCGGTTACGCGTGAAATGGCTGCCAATGAAGGCGCGGCAGCGGTCGGAGGCCGGATTGCCGAAGACCTGCTCCGGCGTGCCGTCCTCCTCCACCAGCCCCTGATGCAGGAACACCGTGCGGGAGGAGACGTCGCGCGCGAACCCCATCTCGTGGGTGACGATGATCATGGTGCGGCCTTCGTCGGCAAGGCTGCGGATGACCTTCAGCACCTCCCCCACCAGTTCGGGATCGAGTGCGGAGGTCGGCTCGTCGAACAGGATTGCGCGGGGGTGCTGGGCCAGGGCGCGGGCGATGGCCACACGCTGCTGCTGACCGCCCGACAGATGCACGGGCCAGGCATCTCGCTTCTCGGTCAGGCCGACCTTTTCCAGCAGGGCCATCGCCTCGTCCACGGCCTCGGCACGGGGTCGCTTCTGCACATGCAGCGGCGCCTCGATCACGTTCTGCAGAACGGTGCGGTGGGGCCAGAGGTTGAAGTTCTGGAACACGAAGCCCAGATGCCTGCGCATCCGCCGTGCAGTGTCCTGCTGCACGCGCCCCAGACGGCCATCGGCAGTGATGCTGTCCTCGCCCACCGTGACGGTGCCGGCATCCGGCACCTCCAGCATGGGAATGCAGCGCAGCAGCGTGGACTTGCCCGATCCGCTTGCCCCGATAAGCGAGATCACGTCACCGTCCCGTGCCTCCAGATCGATCCCGCGCAACACCTCGTTCGCGCCAAAGCGTTTGCGGAGGCTTTCGATCTTGATGGCGGTGCGGGTCATTGGGTCTTTCCGAAGTTGTAAGGCGACAGCCACCGTTCCAGCCAGCCGATGGCCCGCGTGATGACAAGCGACAGCGCCAGATAGATGGCGGCGGCACACAGGAATATTTCCACCGCGCGATAGGTGGACGACACCTCTGCCCGTGCGATGCCTGTCACTTCCATCAGCGTGATGGTGCTGACAAGGGCCGTGGCCTTCAGCATGGAAATCACCTCGTTACCATAGGCGGGCAAGGCCTGACGCGCCGCGATGGGCAGGATCACGCGGCGCAGCACGGTCGCCCGCGTCATGCCGGACACGCGTCCCGCCTCCACCGCGCCCTTCGGGACGGCACGCAACCCGCCGCGCAGGATTTCCGAGGTATAGGCGGCGTCGTTCAGCACCAAGGCCAGCAGGCCGCACCAGTAGGGTTCCCGCAGGAACGGCCAAAGGACGCTTTGCCGGACGAAGCCGAAGCTGGCCAGTCCGTAGTAGATCATGAAGATCTGGATCAGCAGCGGCGTTCCGCGAAACACGAACACATAGGCCGAGGCGAAGACACTTCCGACCCGAGACAGCCGGAGAAGGTTCAGGATCAGCGCCAGCCCCCCACCCCCCAGAAGCGACAGGACCGCAAGGTTCAACGTCAGCGGCAGACCCACCAGCAACTGGCCGAGGATGTCGCGCAGGAACGGAATGTCCATCAGACGCCTCCCTGCACGTGACCGCGAAGCGAGCGTTTCTCGGCTATGCGGAACAGGATGTCGGACAGGGTGGTGATCGCCAGATAGATCCCGGCCCCGGCGGCATAGAACAGGAAATGTTCCTGCGTCGATCCTGCGGCGACGGACACCTGACGCATCGTCTCCACCAGCCCCGTCACGGACACCAGCGCGGACTCCTTGATGACGGACTGCCACTGGTTGCCCATGCCCGGGATGGCCGTCGTCATGGCCTGCGGGGCGATCACGCGGCGGAACAACGTCCAGCGCGTCATGCCCACCACGCGCCCAGCCTCGATCGTTCCACGGGGGATCGCCTGATAGGCCCCGCGCAGCACCTCGGACTGGGAGGCGCCGGAAATCAGCCCGATCGCCAACATTCCCGCCACAAAACCCGAAATGTCGAATGGCCCTTCGAACCCGAGTGCCGTGCCGATGGTGGTCACCACCTGCCGCCCGCCGAAATAGAACAGGTAGATGACCAGCAGGTCCGGCACGCCGCGCAGCACGACGGTGTAGCCTTCGGCAAGCGCACGCGTCATACGCCCGCCCGCAATCCGGGCCCATGCCACCAGCGTGCCCAGCACCAGACCAAGCGCAAAGGCGCAGACCGACACTGCAAGCGTCATGAGGCCCGCGCGCAGCAGCACGTGGCCCCAGCCCTCGGGCCCGAACCCCAGCAATGTCAGATCGGCCTGCACCCGTCCACCCTTACAGCTTCGGCGACACGTTGATGCCGAACCACTTCGCCGACATCTCCGCCAGGCTGCCGTCGTCTGACATCGCCTTCAGCGCCGTGTCGAACAGGGCCTGACGTTCCGTGTCGCCCTTGCGTACGGCGATCGCGGCCCCCCGGCCCATGATGCCGCCGGTGAAGATCGGGCCGTTCATGGAAATGGATTCGGGGTTTTTCTTCAGGAACGCCGTTAGATTGGTGACGGAGGACATCATCAGATCCGCACGACCGTTCGTCAGGTCCTGGAACGCATCCTGACCGCTTTGATAGGTGCGGATCGTGGCACCGAGGGGGGCAATGTATGTTTCGAGGAAATCCGACTGGATGGTCGCCACCTGAACGGCCACCACCTTGCCGTCCAGTGCATCCGCGATGCCTGCGACGGCCGCTTCGGTTGCGGCGGTATCTTCCAGATCGACCTGCGTTCCATTGCCTTCCAGCGTCAGGCCAGCCTCGTTCATGGTCAGGAAGGTCGATCCGCCCGTGGTGTAGGGCAACGAGAAGTCGATCACCTCCAGCCGTTTCGGCGTAATGGTGACGGCATCGACCACGGCGTCGTATTTCCCGTCGATCAGGCCTTGGATCATCCCGTCCCAAGCCTGCGCGATCAGCTCGTATTCGAAGCCCGCCCGTTCGGAAAGTGCGGCCACCAGATCAGGCTCGAATCCGACGATCTGGCCCGAGGGGGTGGACTGGTTAAAGGGCGGAAAAGCCGCCTCCGTCGCAAAACGGATGACCTTGGGTTGCGCGCGCAGGATACCGGGCGCGGCCAGCAGGGCGGCCCCGGCCAAGCCGGAACGCAGGAAGGTGCTACGGGTCAGGTTCATGGGATGTCCTTTCAGGACAAAAGGTCGACCGCGATGCGGGTCAGGGCGATGGCGCTTTGCGCGATACAGGATTCGTCGGGCTGATAGTCGGAATTGTGCACGCGGTCGTCGCGGCCCGGCTGGCCCGCCCCCACATGGATATGAAGCGACGGCATGCGTTCGGAGAAGTAGGAGAAATCCTCCGCCCCGAAGCTGGCGCCCTGTTCGATGCGGGTCGGACGGCCGAACTGATCGTCGAAGGCACGCGCGGCGCGGTCCACCAGCGCATCGTCGTTCTGAACAGCGGGGGCGCCGCGAACATACTCCACCTCCGCCTCCACGTTCATGGCCATCGCGGCACCTGCGCAGATGCGCCGGAACGAGGCTTCGGCCAAATCGCGGGACGCGGCGGACCGGCATCGGACCGTGCCTTCGAACATGCAGGTGTCGGGGATGATGTTCTGCGTCGCTCCACCCTGTATGTGCCCTACCGTCAGCACGGCCGACTGCGCGGGGTCCATCTCCCGCGAGATGGTGGTCTGCAGCTGGGTCAGCAGGTAGGCGGCGGCAATGATCGGATCGATGGCGGCATGGGGGCGCGCCGCATGGCCCGAACGCCCGCGAAGGACGACCTTGAATTCATCGCTCGAGGCCGTGCTGGCCCCGCGGGTCAACGAGACAAGACCTGCGGCCATTTCCGGGCGGTTGTGAAAGGCCACCGCCATGTCGGCCCCGTCGGCCGCACCGTCCGCCACCATCGCGGCGGCACCACTGTTCTGCGTCTCCTCCGCCGGCTGGAAGACGAGCCGCACCGTGCCGCGCAGCCGCGGTGCGAACTGCATCAGCGCCGCCGCTGCACCCAGAAGCGATGCCGTGTGCATGTCGTGGCCGCAGGCATGCATCTTGCCGTCGATGACGGAGGCGAAGGGCAGGCCCGTCATCTCGGGTATCGGCAGTGCGTCCATATCCGCCCGCAACAGCAGGCAAGGTCCGGGAAGGCCGCCCGCGATTTCAGCCACCACGCCCGTCCGGCCCACCCCGGTTTGCGGATCGAGGCCCAAGGCGCGCAGTTCGTCCGCCACGAGCGCCGCCGTGCGAACCGTCTCGAAGCCGGTTTCGGGATGCGCATGGATGTCACGCCGGATCCCGATCAGATGCGCCTCCATATCCTGCACAAGCTTTTCGATCACTGGCCCGGGGTCGTTCGCGATGGCCGCCATATGGAGTTCCGCCTGTTGCGTTCACGGAGTTCTGCATGTCACATCAGGGCCATGAAGGGCAAGATCGATGCTCGACAAAGCGACCGGTCATGTCGGCGCCCTGCCCCGCAGCGGCAAGGTATCGGCAGGACGGCCGGGGCGGCATGTGCCTTGGACAAGGGCGCTTCGTCCCGGATCCGCACCTTCCCCATGTCCGTTGTTGCGGCAATGGCACGTCGCGCGGCAGGCGGCTTGCAGGTCCAAGCAAATGGGAACGCGGTGCCGTGGCAAGGTCGATGGAAACCTTGCCCATTGGAACGAGACCATTTCTGCGGGACTGCGATCGGATGTCATTCCACCTGGCCGCCGCCACCCATCGGAGTGCGCATCAATGTGTTTGCCCGCCCAGCCGGAACTGCCGCAAACGTGGCAGGACCGATGACAGATCGACCGGCGCGCCTTCGCCGAACCCGAAATACAGGCCGGAGAACAGGGCGAACAGTAGCGCATAGGCCGCCTGCCGTCCGGCATCGGGGTAAAACACACGCGCCGGGGGGGCAAGCCGCGCCTGCGCCGTGGCAAGATCGGGAAAGGCCCCGCAGGCGAGCGATGCGAAGATGCACGCCCCCACCCCGGTGGGAGAGGTGGCGGGAACGTGAACCTCGTGGCCCAGCACATCGGCATAGATCTGGTTCAGCACGTCGTTCCTTTGCGGAATGCCGCCGCCGTTCACCACGCGGTCGATGACAAGGCCGCAGTCGCGCATCCTGTCATGGATGATGCGGGTATGCATCGCCATCCCTTCGATCGCGGCGTGCAGTTCATCCGCTGCCGTGTGGCCCAGATCCCAGCCGAACGTCACCCCGCCAAGGTCCGGTCGCACCAGCACCGTCCGGTCGCCGTTGTCCCAAGTCAGCCGCAAAAGCCCCGTGCTTCCTGGTGCACGATCCCGCACCTGTTCGGTCAGGGTTCCGACATCGCTGGCCGCGCGGCGTGCAATGGCCTCGAAAAGATCGCCGGTGGCCGATTGTCCGGCTTCGACCCCCGTCGTGCCGGGAATGACGCTGTCCGGCACCGCGCCGCAGATGCCCGGAACCGGACGCACGTCCTTCGGACCGATAGCGATCAGGCATGTGGAGGTGCCGACCACATTGACCACGTCGCCCATCCGGCAGCCGCTGCCGATGGCATCCCAATGCGCATCGAACGCGCCATGGGGGATGGGGATGCCCGCGCGCAAGCCCATCCGACCCGCCCATTCCGGGGAAAGATGGCCGGCGATATCCAGCGCACTGCCGAAACGTCCTTCCAGTTTTGCGTTGATGCCGTCGAACAGCGGGTCCACCCGGCTCAGGAAATCCTGTGGGGGGTATCCGCCCCATGTCTTGCCCCACATCCACTTGTGGCCCATCGCACAGACGGAACGGGGGATGTCCGCCACGTCGCGGATGCCGCAAAGCGTGGTCGTCACCATGTCGCAATGTTCCAGCGCCGTTGCGACCAGAGGTCGCTTGTCGGGATTGTGACGCAGGAAGTGCAGCAGCTTGGCATAGCCCCATTCGTGACTGTAGGTGCCACCGCACCATTGCAGCGCCTCGAGGTTTTCGGTGCGAGCAAGGGCGGTGATCTCCTCCGCCTCGCGGTGGGCGCTGTGATCGGCCCAAAGGTAGTAATCACCCAAGGGCTGCATGTCATGGCCGATGACGACGACGCTCGACCCCGTGGTGTCGGCGGCGAAGGCCACGATTTGCGTGCCGTCCACGCCCGCATCTGCAATCGCGTCGCGCATCGCGCGACACAGGCCGTCCATGTGGTCGGCATGGGACTGGCGTGCCTTCAGCGGATCGTTCGCGTCGCGCTTCAGGGGATAGGACGCGGTCGCGGACCCGACAGCCTTGCCGCTGTCCGTTTCCATGATCGTCACGCGGACGCTCAGCGTGCCGAAATCGGCCCCGGCGATGAGTGTCATGGCCTGTCCCTCATTGCCCGTAGGTCGCCCTGGCACCATGCTTGCGCTGATAATGCCGGTCCAGCAAAGCCTGCGGGATGGCAGCGACCGATGGATTGAGCATCAATGTGTGCCAGGCCATCCGTGCGATCTCCTCGAGAATCATGGCGTTGTGGACTGCGTGCTCCGTATCCGTTCCCCAGACGAAGGGGCCGTGACCGGCGACAAGGACGGCCGGAACCTCCAGCGGGTCGCGACCCGCGAATGTCTCGACGATGACATCGCCGGTCGCGGCCACGTATCGGTCTCGGATCTCACTGGTGGTCAGTTCTCGGGTCAACGGAACTTCGCCATAGAAGTAGTCGGCATGGGTGGTGCCGAGTGGCGGGATCGGGCGGCGGGCCTGCGCGAAGATCGTGGCATATGTCGAATGCGTGTGGATGATTGACCCGACCGCCGGAAAGGCGCGGTAAAGCACCACATGCGTTTCCAGATCGGACGAAGGGCGCCAGCGGTTGTCCTGCGGAACGCCGTCCGGATCGGTGACGACCATCTGGTCGGGGGTCATCGTGTCATAGGAAACGCCGCTCGGCTTGATGACGATCCGGCCGGCCTCGCGGTCGATGGCGCTGGCATTGCCGAAGGTGGCCTTGACCAGACCGTGACGGACCGTGTCGAGGTTGGCCGCGCAAACGGCATGGCGAAGGGTATCGAGCGTCATGGAAACATCCGTTCAAAGAAAGGCGCGCCACCTGTGCGGCGCGCCCGCAGGGATCAGCGGTCGGCCGTCCAGCCCTTGTAGTCGGCGATGGTGTCGGCGGTAATCAGCTGCGGTTCCAGAAGCACGGTCGGTTCCGCCGGGGTGTTGCCCTGGAAGAACTCGTATCCCATCTCCAACGCCTCGCCTGCCATGACATACGGGTCCTGCGATGCCGAGGCCTTGATCAGGCCGGAGCCGGAGCTGAGCGCTTCTTCGATATCCGGCGCACCATCGACCGAAGTGATGATGAACTCGCTGCGGCCCAGCTGCTTTGCAGCCAGCTGCGCCCCGATCGCGGTCGGATCGTTGATGGCGAACACGGCGTCGATCTTGTCGTAACGCGTCAGCATCCCCTGCATCACCGACAGCCCTCCATCGCGGGAGCCTTGGCCGTTCTGGTCGTCGGACAGGATGTTGATGCCGTCCGCCGCCTCCAGCACCTCCTTGCAGCCGTTCACGCGGTCGATGATCGACGATGACTGGGGTCCGTTGATGATGACCACATCGCCCGCACCGCCGATCTGGTCGACGATGTATTGGCAGGCCTTGCGCCCCGCATCCACATTGTCCGTCATCACCGTCACGTCGGCCCCCGGTGCGGAGACGTCGAAGGCCGCGACCACGACCCCTGCCGCCTTGGCCCGCGCCACGGCGGGCGCGATGGCCTGCGCATCGACGGCATTCAGCATGATGATCTGCGCACCCGCCGCGATGAAGCTGTCGATCTGGCTGACCTGCTTGTTCAGGTCGTAATCCGCCGATACCGCCGTGACCTGCACGTCGGGGTTGATCTCTCTTGCCCGATCCTCGATCCCCTTGATCGTCGCCACGAAGAACGGATTGCCCAGCAGCCCGACCGAGATGCCGATCGTCTCCAGCGTCTTGTCCTGGGCCTGCACGCCGGAACCCCATGCAAGGGCCGCGACCGCCGACATCAGGATAGTTTTCGTCACACGCATTTTTATCCTCCCAAATATGATGCGCACGTTTCGTTCAGGTGCGGGTCCCGCCCTGCAGGCGATAACGATCCAGCGCCACGGCGGCGATGATGACCAGACCCTTGATGATGAATTGCCAGATGTCGGATACGCCCGTCAGGATCAGGCCGTTCGACAGGACCGCGATGATCAGCCCGCCGATCAGCGTTCCCCAGATCGAACCCACCCCGCCCACGAAGCTGGTTCCGCCAAGGATCACGGCGGCAATCGCATCCAGCTCGTAGGCCTGTCCGAGTTGCAGGCCGTTCGCGGCGTAAAGGCGGGCTGCCGACATGACGCCCCCCAGACCCGCCATCAGCCCCGACATGGCATAGACGAACAGCAGCACGAGCGAGACCTTGATCCCCGTCAGACGCGCCGCTTCCTGGTTGCCGCCGACGGCATAGATCCATGTTCCCAGCACGGTGCGGCGCAGGATGAACCAGCTTCCGACAATTACGACCAGCGCGATGATGGCAAGGATCGGGATGCCCAGCACCGTGCCGTTGCCGATGACGGCGAAGGGCAGATCGGCGTTGAACACCGTCGTGTCGGCCCCCATCAGTCGGGCCACCCCGCGCACGGCGGTCAACGCCCCCAATGTCACAATGAACGGCGGTAATCCCAGATACGCGATCATCAGCCCGTTGATGATCCCGAAGGCCAGTCCCACCAGAATGCCGACCGGCACCCCCGCCCAGCCGATCCCCGGCCAGAGCGAGGCGATCACCGCCCCCATCGCCGCCGTGGCAAGGATCGCCCCGACCGACAGGTCGATCCCGCCCGTCAGGATCACGAAGGTCATTCCGGCGGCCAGCACGATGTTGATCGACGCCTGCTGCGTGACGATGGAGATGTTGTTCACCGACAGGAAGCGCCCTGTCAGCAACTCGAATCCGATCGCCAGAAGGATGAGCACCGGCAGCATGCCCAAGGCGCGCACGAGGGTGCGTGCCCGTTCGGCATTCCCCACGACGGTCGTGTCTGTCATCGCGCTTTCTCCCCTTACGCGGATGCCGGCGCGGCGGCTGCGGCATTCGCAGCACCCACCGGACCGACCGAGTATTTCATGATGGCTTCCTGCCCGATGGGCCGGTCTGGCGTCGCGCGGACCTCTCCCGCTATGACGCCCTCGCGCATGACCAGCACGCGGTCGGCCACGCCGATGATCTCCGGCAGCTCGCTGGAGATCATGACGACCGCCATCCCGCGTTTGGCAAGATCGTCGATCAGACGGTAGATCTCGGATTTCGCGCCCACATCGACGCCCCGTGTTGGTTCGTCGAGGATGATGACCTTGGGGTCCAGTTCCAGCAGGCGGGCCAGAAGCACCTTCTGCTGGTTGCCGCCCGACAGCGCCCCCACGTTGATCCCTGCCGACGGGGCCTTGATCGCCAGCCCCTTCAGCGATCGGCCCGCGCGTTCCGCCGCCATCGCGAAATTGCGCCGTCCGCCCAGTTTCGCGTCCCGTTCCAGCACGCACATGCTGATGTTGTCGGAAATCGTCATGTCGAGGAACAGGCCCAGACCCTTCCGGTCTTCGGTCAGATAGACGATCCCCTCGGCCAGCGCCTGACGTGGCGATTTCGGCGTCACGTCCCGGCCCAGCATCGTCACCCGTCCCGCGGTTGCACGATCCGCGCCGTAGATCAGCCGCGCAAGTTCCGTCCGGCCAGATCCCACGAGGCCCGCGATGCCCAGAACCTCTCCCCGATGGACGTCGAACGAACAGTCGTGAACCAACCGCCCGTCGCTCATCCCCTTTACCGTCATGACGATGTCGCGGGCACCGGCCTGCGGCGTGTGGTCCTTCTTGTAGAATGTGGACAGGTTGCGCCCGACCATCATGGAAACCAGCGCCTCGGCGTTCAGATCCTCCCGGTCCAGCGTCCCGACGAAGGCGCCGTCGCGCAAGACGGAACAGCGGTCGGACAGGCGATAGATCTCCTCCATCCGGTGGCTGATGTAGATGATGGCGATGCCCTGCGCCTTCATGCGGGCAATCACCTCGAACAACTTTTCGGTCTCTCGGCTGGACAAGGATGTCGTCGGTTCGTCCATCACGATGATGCGGGCATTGGTGGACAGGGCGCGCGCGATCTCCACCAGCTGGCGTTCCCCCAGCGACAGGGTTCCGACCGGCGTGGAGGGCGAAAACGAGACGCCCAGCTGGTCCAGCAGCGGCTGCGTCTCCGCCCGCATCGCGCGACGGTCCACGATCCCGCGACGGGCGCGTTCGTTGCCCAGAAAGATGTTCTCGGCCACCGTCAGGTTCGGGGCAAGCGAAAGTTCCTGATAGATGACGGCGATGCCGTGCTCCTTGGATATCTTTGGATTGCCCGTCGGCATCCGCTGACCCCTCACAAGGATCTTGCCCCCGGCATCGGGGACATATGCCCCCGAAAGGATCTTCATCAGCGTAGATTTTCCGGCACCGTTCTCGCCCATCAGGGCATGGATCTCGGCCGGACGCGCGGTCAGCGACACGCCTTTCAGCGCGCGGATGGGTCCGAAGGTCTTGGAGATGTCGCACATCTCCAGAATGGGTCCGACATCTGTCACGCAGCACCTCCCCGTGCCTTCGAAAGTGATCTCGTCCTCGTCTGTCAGCCCCGTCACATCGGGATCGACGGCTTGCCGTTATGCTCCGATGCCCTGCCCATCACGGGAACATCCCGGGGCGGCAATTGATCCCGAAGGCTGCGGTCCCGGGCCTGCGCCACGTTGCCGCCTTCCTTCGGTCGTGCGAAAGGACCCTCCTCCCAAAAGGTCGCCCTCGCAGGGCCAGTGGCCACCGATCCCCTAACAGTTGCCGGAGGATCACAGGCCACAACGGTTGTCATCGCCCGCCGTCGTGGCTTCCCCACGCCAGAACGGTCCCTCTGGCCAAGCCGTGCAACTCGCCGTTCCGTCATGCCGCGCCGCCCCGTTGCGGTCGCCATGTCCGGATCGAGAGGTGACCACGCCAACAGACGACGAGGTCCGTCCAGACCACAGATCGACGATCAAGCAATGTTCGATGTAATCGCTCATCCTTCTCCCCAAGGATCGCTTATGCATGACACTGACAGGCCCTTGTCATCATGGCAAGTTTTCGATTGGTTGCCGAATTCGATTTCTTTAGCGGCACTTGCGGCTGGATGCATCCGGCCTTTCCCGATGCTGCGGGGGCGCAGGACATACGTCCCGGAAACCAGGGCCACGCGATGGCCACGGTAAAAATATCCCCTCCCCCTTTCGGAGCTTTTCCGCCCTGCTTTCAGAACGCGTGAAGTCTCGCACCTTTATGGAGCGGCAGGCGGACAGTCTGCCGGCATGACAGGGGCGAACGCACACGCAACCACTCCTTGGGCCAGCCTACGCGGCAAATGGGCGCGAACGGCCATCTTCGTCGACGCAGATCATCGTCAGCTCAGCGTCGACGATGACGCGCGGCTTGGACGTTCCCGTCATGGCGATCCCCACCAGTTCCAGCCGGAACGATGTGCGCCCGGTCTTGCCCGTCCTCGCAAAGATCGCAAGATCCTCGCCCGCCCGCAGGGGCGCGTGGAACGTCAGCTCGTGGATCGCGCGAATGACGCAGGGGCCAGCGAACAACCGCCCCGCCCGTCCCGCTGCGTGATCGATCTGCGTCATGATCCAGCCGCCCAGCACCATGCCCGCCGCACCGGTATCACCGGTGACGGGCACGGTCAGCAGGACGGGCCGCTCCTCTGCCTCGGGGGTGAAGCGCCCCGTCATGCCGGCTCCAGATAGCGTTCCAGACCGGCACGGATGTCGTCCGGCCAAGGGCGTGACTTGTGATCGCTGGTCGATGTCAGCACGATGCGCTGGCGGATGCTCCAGATCGGCTCGTCCCGCACCGTCACCACGGTTTCGAGATCCAGAGAGCTTTTGCCGATCTTGCGGACGTTCACGTTGAAGTCCAGCACGTCGCCATAGACTGCGGGGCGGTAGAACTCGATGTTCATCGTCACGGTGGGCAGGCCCAGCTTCCGCTCGAACATGATTTCCTGCCACGTGATGCCGAACGAGGCGAACATCGCCTCGTTCACGTCCACCAGCATGGACAGGTATGCGGGATGATAGGCGATACCTGTCAGGTCGCAATCGCCGAACCGCATCGGCTTGGAGAGGGTGAAGGACATCACGCCTCCTGCCTGATAATTCCGGTTTCCACCGCCACACGACGATAGCCTGCGCCCGCGATGAATCCTCCATCGATGACGAAATCCTCGCCCGTGACGAAGGCAGAAGCGTCCGAGGCAAGATAGAGCACCATCTGCGCGACCTCCTCGGGCGTGCCGCTGCGCGCGGCGGGGGTCATGCCGATCATCGGCTGAAGATGGGGCGACCCGGCATTCAGCCCCGTCACGATCAGGCCGGGGCAGATAGCGTTCACACGGATTTTCGCGCATGCATATTCCATCGCCGCGCTGCGGGTCAGGCCACGCAGGCCCCACTTGCTGGCCGTGTAGGCCGGATCGTAATGCCCCGAAAACGCGCTGTTGGAGGAGATGTTGATGATGCTGCCGCCGTTTGTCATCAGCGGCGCACAGGCCCGTATGCCAAGGAACGCCCCTGTCAGGTTCACGTCCAGCACCCGCCGCCACGCCGCCGCATCGGTATCCGCGATCAGGCTGCGGTTGATGATGCCGGCGTTGTTCACCAGCACGTCCAGACGGCCCGTCCAATCCTGCACAAGCGCGGCTGCCTCTGCCCATCCGGTGTCGGAGGTCACGTCCAGCGCCATGAACCGTACCCGGTCACCCAGCTCCCTGGCCAGTGCGGCGCCTCCCTCCAGCACGTCGCAGATCAGCACCTGGGCGCCGCACTCGGCCAGCAGGCGCACCTCCGCCTCGCCCTGTCCGCGTGCGCCGCCCGTGACGATGGCGGTGCGGCCCGACAGGTCGGTCATGGCCGCACGCAAGGCCGCCGCGTTCATGCCTGCACCGTCAGCTGCGATTGCGTGCCAAGACCTTCGGCCCCAAGCGTCATGCGCTGCCCTGCCCGCAGGAAGACGGGCGGTTTCATCCCCAGCCCCACGCCCGGCGGCGTCCCGGTGGCGATCACGTCGCCCGGCTCCAGCGTCATGAATTGCGAAACATAGCTGACGATGTGCGCCACTCCGAAGATCATGGTGCGCGTGTTGCCTGTCTGCCGGCGCACGCCATCCACGTCCAGCCACAGATCAAGGGTTTGCGGGTCCGGGATTTCGTCCTTCGTGACCAGCCACGGGCCCAGGGGTCCGAAGGTGTCGTGGCTTTTGCCCTTGGTCCATTGGCCGCCGCGTTCGGACTGGAACGCGCGTTCGGACACGTCATTGGCAAGGCAATAGCCCGCGACATGATCCAGCGCCTCCGCCTCGGAAACATACTTGGCGCGCTTGCCGATCACGATGGCCAGCTCCACCTCCCAGTCGGCCTTTTCCGAACCACGGGGGATTTCCACGTCGTCGTTCGGGCCGCAGATGGCGCTGACTGCCTTGGAAAAGACCACAGGTTCGGGCGGCGGTTCCTTGCCCGTCTCCTTCGCGTGGTCGGCATAGTTCAGGCCGATGCACAGGTATTTCCCGACCTGCCCCACGCAGGCGCCAAGGCGGGCGCCTTCTTCCACCAGCGGCAGGGCCGCGGGGTCGATGGCGGCCAGCCGCGCGAGGACGTCCGCAGACAGCGCCGCGCCCGCGATATCGTCCACATGGGCCGACAGATCCCGCAGGCGGCCGTCGGCATCGACCAGTGCGGGGCGTTCCGCCCCCTTCTCTCCGTAACGTGCCAGTTTCATGTTCTTCCTCCCTTACGCCCGACGATAGCCTTCCAGGGCATCGTCCGGCACCTCCCCAAGATTCACGACAAGGTTGTCGGGCGTGCGGCAAGTCAGCCAGACAAGGTCCTCCGTCACGCTCATGTTGACCTCGACATGCGGCATCAGTGGCGGCACGAAAACGAAGTCACCCTCATGCAGATCAACGAATTCGCGGTAATCCTTGCCGAAATAGATGCGGCCGTGGCCCTTCAGCACATAGCCCCCCGTCTCGCACTCCGCATGGTGATGCGGGGGGGAACGGTGGCCCGGTTCATTGCTGACCTTGCCGAACCAGATCTTCGTCGCGGGGGTGTTCTGCGGGCTGACCCCGCTGCGGCGGACCGCATCCCCCGACTGCGCGGTTTCCCCCCCAAGCGCATTGCCCCGCGTCACGACGGGAACGTCATCATGTGCCATTCGCAATCCTCCCTATGCCGCCAGCCTTGTCGAGTTGCTTGCAAATTACAAGCTTGAAGAAAATTGCCTCCGGCATGAGCGATTTGGCTCATGCCGTGATCGAACAGGCTGGCATTCCGCATTCTTCCAGAAGCAGCCGGACCATGGGATGGTCCGGATCCGCCAGCGCATCCACGACATTGAAGTGATGGCGGTCAGGTTCCTCGTGGCAGAAGGTGGCGGCACCCAGCCCCTGCCAGATATTGGCCAGCAACGCATTCTGACGCCGGAACTCCGACGTTTCGGAGGCTCCGGCCCAGCAGGCGACTTGCGCCCCCTGTTTCGGCGTCAGCAAGGCCGGGCTTTCCAGCAAGCCCTCCTCGGCGTCGATCTTCAGCTTTTCCTGTCGCCACGTCCGGCGCAGAGGCCGAAGGTCGTGCAGCCCCGAAATCGACAGCACGCGCGCAATCCGGCCCTGGACGTGATCCGCAAGCGGAGAGGTGTCGCAGACCATGCGGGTGACGAGATGCCCGCCTGCGGAATGCCCTGCCAGTCGCACCGGCCCCGCCACGCATGCGGACGCGGCGGTTATGGCCGTGCCAATCTCTCTCGTGATGCCCGATATCCGGATCTGCGGACACAGGGTATAGCTGGGCATGGCAACGGCATGACCGTGAAACAAAGGACCGGCTGCAAGATGCGACCAGTAGCTTTTGTCCAACCCCATCCAGAACCCGCCGTGAACGAAGACCACGAGCCCCCGGGGCGTGCCATCCGGAAGGAATAGGTCGAACACGTTCCGTTCCTCCGGGCCATAACGCAGACCAAGCCGGGCCCGACCAGCCCTTGTCATCTCCTCGCGGAACAGGCGGGAGGGCTCCTCCCACCGCGCGGGCCACGAACCGCCATCGGGAATGGCCGGGGCATTGTCGTAAAGCGGGCCAAGATCGGCGATCCTTCGCAGCATCATGCCACCGTCGCCGCCTGCTTCAGCCGGAAGCGCTGGATCTTGCCGCTTTCGGTCTTGGGCAGCGCTTCGGTAAAGATGACCGATCGTGGATACTTGTAGGGGGCAATGGTCTGTTTGACGAAATCCTGCAGCTCCCTGACCTTTGCCTCGCAGGGCATGACGCCCGCGCGCAGCACGACATGGGCCTGCACGATGATGCCCCGTGACCCGTCCGGGGCACCTACGACCCCGCATTCAGCCACGTCCGGATGTGCCAGAAGTGCGGCCTCCACTTCCGGTCCTGCGATATTATAGCCGGCGGACACGATCATGTCGTCAGACCGCGCAGCAAAGTGGAAATACCCGTCCTCGTCCTGGATGAACGTGTCGCCGGGCAGGTTCCAGCCGTCGCGGACATATTCGCGCTGTCGATCGTCGGACAGATACCGGCACCCCACCGGACCGCGAACGGCCAGATGGCCAGGGGTGCCCCGCGGCACCTCGTTCATGTGGTCATCGACCACCTTCGCCTCATATCCCGCCAGGGGCTTTCCGGTCACGCCTGGCCTGGCATCGTCCAGCCGGTTGGAGATGAAGATGTGCAGCATCTCGGTCCCGCCGATGCCGTCCAGCATGGGAAGGCCCGTCTTTGCCATCCACGCGTCGAATACCGGCGCCGGAAGCGTTTCGCCTGCCGAGACGGCACAGCGCAACGAGGAAAGATCCACCCCATCCACCGCGTTCAGCATCGCCCTGTAGGCGGTGGGCGCAGTGAAGCAGATCGTGGCGCGATGACGCTGGATGATGTCCATCATGTCGACTGGCGCCGCCTTTTCCAGCAGCACGGCGGAGGCCCCGAAGCGCAGCGGAAAAATGGCAAGCCCGCCCAGCCCGAAGGTGAAAGCCAGTGGGGGCGAGCCTACGAAGACGTCGTCGGGCTGGACATCCAGCACTTCCTTGGCATAGGCGTCGGCGATGATCAGCAGATCGCGGTGGAAATGCATCGTGGCCTTCGGAACGCCCGTCGATCCCGAGGTAAATCCCAGAAGGGCCACGTCGTCGCGTCCCGTCTCGACCCAGAACGGGCCTTCCGGCTTGGCGGCTGCGGCGCGGTCCAGATCGCCATCCAGTCCGGCGGTGCCGTCAAAGGGCACGATCCGCGTCAGATGGGCGCTTTCGGCCTGACATGCCTCCAGCTCCTCCAACATCCGCGTGTCGCACAGGGCCAGCGTCACCTTGGCCTTTTCGGTATGCTGCAGCAGTTCCTTTTTGCGCAGCATGGGCATCGTGTTGATCACGACGGCCCCCGCCTTGGTCGCCCCCAGCCAGCAGGCCACCAGCGCAGGCGTGTTGGACGCACGGATGAGAATGCGGTTCCCCGGCTGGACGCCATGATCCTCCACCAGCACGCGGGCGATGCGACTGGTCCAGTCGGCCAGTTCCGCATAGGTGCGGCTGCGTCCCTGCCCCACCAGCGCCACGCGGTCGCCGAAACCGCGTTCGACCATGCGGTCCGTCAGTTCCACGGCGGCGTTCAGACGGTCGGGATAGGAAAACCTCTCCAGCAGGAAGACGGGCTGATCGGCCACGGGCGGAAGGCCCTGCTGACAGAACGTATCGGAATGAGTGGTGAAACCTTGCATCGAACCCTCCCGGTTGGCCATGGCTCATCAGACGTTTCATCATTAAATATTTCAAGCTTGATATTAAATTGATTTGCGGTTGCGGGCGGTTTGCATCCCGCCTGCCGAAAAAGCAGGCATTTGCCCCCTAGACTTGCAGAAATCGACGCTTCACGTCGGGGGTCGCGATCAGGTTCTGCGTGGTTCCGGACCAGACGACGGCGCCCTTTTCGATCACGACGTGACGGTCGGCGATGCGAGCCAGCGCATCGACATTCTTGTCGATCACCAAGATCGCTTCCCCTTCGTCTTTAAGATGACGCAGGCAGGCCCATATCTCCTCGCGGATCAGGGGGGCGAGGCCTTCGGTGGCCTCGTCCAGCACGACAAGGTTGGGGTTCGTCATCAGCGCACGGCCTACGGCCAGCATCTGCTGTTCCCCCCCAGACAACTGGTCGCCCATGTTCCGGCGGCGTTCCTTCAGGCGCGGGAACAGCTCGTAAACCTTCCGGAGCGTCCATTTCGGGACACCCGTGGATCGCGCCGTGGCCACCAGATTCTCCTCCACCGACAGGGGGGCGAAGATCTGCCGGCCTTCGGGCACGAGGCCGAGACCCGCGCGGGCAACCCGATGCGGGGCCGCCGCCGTCAAATCCCGCCCATCCACCGACACCCGCCCGCCGGTCGGACGCAGCAACCCGAAGATGGACCGTACGGTCGTGGTCTTGCCCATGCCGTTGCGGCCCAGCAGGGTCACGACCTCTCCTCGCCCCACGGCAAGGTCGATGCCGAACAGCACCCTGCTATCCCCGTAGGACGCCTTCAATCCTTCGACGACCAGCATCAGGCAGCCTCCTCTTCGCCCAGATAGGCGGCATGAACCTTCGGATCGGCGCGCACGCAGCCGGGCAGTCCGCTGGCGATGATCTGCCCGTAGACAAGGACAGAGACGTGATCGGCCAGCGCGAAAACCGCATTCATGTCATGTTCGATCAGCACCATCGTCACGCGGCTCTTCAACGTCTCGAACAGGCGGATCAGCCGGGCCGCCTCCTCGTGTCCCGTTCCGGCAAGCGGTTCGTCCAGAAGCAGCAGGCGCGGTCGGGTGGCCAAGGCCACCGCCAGTTCCAACTGGCGCTTTTCCCCGTGACTGAGGGCTCCGGCCAGCCGGTCTGCACGTTCGGCCAGGCCCACATCCTCCAGACATCGCATCGCCTGATCGTTCAGCGCCTGTTCGGAGGCGGCGGGCCGGAAGAAGCGGAAGGAACTCCCCTCGCGTGCCTGAACGGCGACGGCCACATTTTCCAATACGCTGAAACCGGGCAGCAGCGTGGTCAGCTGGAACGATCGCGCCAGACCCTTGCGCACGCGGCCTGCCATATCCAACAGGGTGATATCCTCGCCCGCGTAAAGGACCTGCCCCGTATCAGGACGCAACTGCCCCGAGAGTTGAGCGACCAGCGTCGTCTTACCCGCGCCGTTGGGGCCGATCATCGCGTGGATCTGCCCTTCATGCACGTCAAGCGATACGTCGTCGGTCACCTTCAGTGCGCCATAGGCCTTGCGTAAGTTGCGAACGCGAAGAAGCGGCTCGGTCATCTGTCCCCCCTCCCGATGTTCAAACGGCGCAGGAGGCCCGAGATCCCGCCCGGCGAAAACAGTGCGACCAGCACGAGAACGAGGCCGAAGCCAAGTCGCCAGTGTTCGGAAAACCGCGCCAGCCCTTCCTCCAACGCCACTGTCGCCAGCGCACCGGCAAGTGCGCCCGACAGCGTGCCGACCCCGCCCAGCACGACCATCACGATCAGTTCCCCCGCGCGGTGCCAACTCATGTAAGCGGGCGAGACATAGACCGCCTGGTTCGCCAGCAGGACGCCCGCGACCGAACAAACGCAGCCCGCAATCACATAAGCGGTCAATTGGTAGGAGAAGGGGCGAAATCCGACGGCCTGCATCCGCAATGCGTTTTCCCGCGTTCCCGTGAGCACCCGACCGAAGCGCGATCCCGTCAGGCGATAAAGCCCGGCAAACACCGCGATCAGCAGGATCAGCGTCACATAGAACAGCCCCTGGGCGCCTTGCAGCAGCGGTGCCCCCATCAGTGTGGACCGTGCCTGAAGGGCCACACCGTCATCCCCCCCCAATGCCGAGAACGAGACGAAGAAGAAGAACGCCATCTGCCCGAAAGCCAGCGTGATCATGATGAAATAGACCCCCCGCGTGCGCAGCGAGATCGCCCCCGTCACTGCCGCGAACACCGCCGATGCGCCGATGCCAGCTGCAAGATGCAGGGTAAGGTCCGTGATCCCTGCCTGCGTCAGGATGGCCACCGCATAGGCCCCTATCCCCAGATAGGCGGCGTGGCCGAAGGACACCATCGCGCCGTAACCGAGGATCAGGTCAAGCGACAGGGCCGCGATGGCAAAGACCATCATGCGTGTCGCGATCACGACCAGGAACGGCTCCCCCGCCATATGCGCCAGGGGTGGCAGGGCGGCCAAGACGACGAAGATCCACAAAGCCAGCTTCAGCCGGCCGGTCAGGCGAGATGCGCGCGGTGCGGTGGAACTGGCTGCCACATCGCTCATCTTGCGGCCCTCCGTCCAAACAGGCCGGCGGGGCGCCAGAACAGGACGGCCGCCATCAGGATGTAGACGAGCATCGGCGCGAGGGTCCGGCCTGCCTGCGCTGCCGCGGCCGGATCCATGACCAGCTTGAGCAGGATGGGCCCGAACATGCGGCCCAGCGTGTCCACGACACCCACCAGCAGGGCGGCGAAGAACGCGCCCTTTACCGAACCCACGCCCCCGATGACGATCACCACGAAGGTCAGGATCAGGATCGAATCCCCCATCCCCGGGTCCACCGACAGGATGGGAGAGACGATCGCCCCCGCAAACCCCGCCAGCATCGCACCGATCGCGAAGACCAGCATGAACAGCCGGTTGATGTCGGTGCCCAGCGCCGCCACCATCGTCCGGTTCGCGGCCCCTGCCCGCAGCAGCATTCCCACGCGGGTCCGCGCGATGACGAACCACAACCCCAGTGCCACGCCCAGTCCCACCGCAATCACCGCGATGCGGTAGATCGGGTAGCGCATCGGTCCCAGCAGCGGAACGGACCCCGACAACATTTCGGGCATGGCCACGGACAGGGGTGCCGAACCCCACAGGATCTTGACCAGTTCCGACAGCACCAGCACCAGCCCGAAAGTGGCGAGCACCTGATCGAGGTGGGAGCGGTCGTATAATCGTCGGAAGACCGTCACCTCCAGCACCAGCCCGATGACGAGCGTGATCGGCGGCACCAGCAGCAACGCGACCCAGAAGGTTCCGGTCGCACCGGTCATCATGGCCATGACATACCCACCCACCATGTACAGGACGCCATGGGCAAGATTGATGAAGTCCATGATGCCGAAGACCAGCGTCAGACCGGCCGCGACAAGGAACAGCAGGATGCCGAACTGGGCGCCGTTCAGCAACTGCATCACGAAAAGATTGAACATCTCGCATCCTTGGGGAAAAGGAGGAAGCTCCGCGCGGATTTCGATGGCCGCGCGGGGTCGGAACCCTTGTCAGGTGCCGTGCAGAAGGCTTACCTCGCGGGGCATTCGCCGACATAGGGATCGGCTGCGGCCGTGAAGACCTTCTCCACCATCGACGTGCGATAGAACCCTTGCTCGTCCTTGATGGCGCGGGTCAGGTAGAAGTCCTGAACCGGGAAGTTGTTGGTGGAGAAACTGAAGCTGCCACGCAGGCTCTGGAAATCTGCGGCCTTCAGCGCGGCGCGCAGGGCCTCCCTGTCCTCGGTTCCGGCCGCTGTCACCGCGCTGTCGATCAGCATGAGGGAGTCGTAACCCGCCATCGCATAAAGCGAAGGGATGCGGCCATAATCCTTCGTGAACGACGCCACGAATTCGGCATTGCCGGGGGTGTCCAGATCGGGTGCCCAGTTCGACGCGGTCAGCATTCCCAGCGCGGCATCCTTTTCGGCCGGCAGGGTCGTTTCATCCACTGTGAAGGCGGACATCAGCGGGATCGAGGACAGACCCGCCTGTTCCCACTGCCGCACGAGGTTGACGCCCATGCCGCCCGGCATGAAGGTGTACACCGCTTCGGGCTGCGCGGCGGCGATCTGCGCCAGTTCCGCCGAAAAGTCGAGCTGGCCCAAAGGCACGTAAAGCTCGCCCCCGACGTCGCCTTCGTAGATGGCCTTGAACCCGTTCAGGCTGTCCTTGCCCGCCTGATAATTCGGGGCGAGAAGATAGACGTTCCCGATGCTTTCACGGTTCATGTAGGTCGCCAGTGCCTGCGGCATCTGGTCGTTCTGGTAGGACGCGACAAAAATGTCGGGGTTGCAGTCCTTTCCGGCAAAGTTCGACGGACCGGCATTCGGCGACACGAGGATGGCACCGCCTGCGGTGACTGGGCCCGCGATGGCTGTCATGATGTTGGAAAAGATCGGGCCGATCACGAAGTCGGCGCCATTGCTCTCCACCAGTTCGCGCGCCTTCTGGGCGGCGATGTCGGGCTTGCCTTCGTCATCGACGACAATGATTTCCGCCTCGCGGCCGCCGATCTTTCCATCCAGCATCTTTTCGGCCAGAAGCACGCCGTCCCGGGCATGTTCGCCCAGCACCGCCGGCGGACCGGACAGCGTAAGAAGAACACCGATCCGGAGAGGGTCCTGGGCATGAGCCGCAAGGGCAGTCGCGGACAAAAGCAGGGCCATCAATGGCACAGAGTTGCGCATTGGTCATAAACTCCTGTTGGGTTCTGAATCTGTTGGGTCGATTCAGTTGAAAACAATTTCATACCTGAAATATATTTACTGCAAGAAAAAACCGTCGTTGCTGCAGATTTCCTTCGTCGGAAAGGGGTGGCCAGTGCAGATCCTGTTCGCGGCGGATGACCGAACCGCTGCTGGAAATTGGTTGCGAACAGGACCATGTGATCGAGCCCGCACCCTGAGGCTGCCCGTCAGCCCCTGCCCCGCGATACGGAGAGCGACGCTGCTCCAGACATGCCTCGGCATTGTCCGGTCCGATCCTGTCCAGAAGGGAGGTGAGCCGCATTGCAGCGAGTTTTGCATGCAGGCGCTGGAGGCTGCCCTGAAACGGTCGGACCTCAGCATCCCTCCGCATCCGGCAACGGTTTACCACTTACGGATTTTTCACCAGATCCGGCACGAGGGCGGAAAATACGCGGCATCCGTACTGCAGCCGATGTTCAAGGATAACCGGGACACCACCGCCGCGGCTACCTATGCGACAACAGGCAGGCATGGTGTCCGGCAGCCAAGGAGACATGCCGTTTCAACCATGGTTGTAAAGCAGGATGCGAATAAGTCCCGACCGGGAAGACGTGCATCCGGTAAATTTCAAGCTTGAAGTTTATCGGCGAGGTGGTAGCGTGACGGGATCATCCTTCAGGGAGAAGCCGCATGAAAGTCGCAGTTCTGGGCGGAGGGCCGACCGGCCTTTATTTCGCAATCAGCATGATGCTGCGCGATGCGTCGCACGACATCACGATCTATGAACGCAACGCACCCGACGACACGTTCGGCTGGGGTGTCGTGCTGTCGGACGAAACGCTGGGCGTGATGGCTGCGAACGATCCCGTGTCGGCGGCCACCATCCGCGAAAGCTTCGCCTATTGGGATGACATCCGCGTCGTGCGGAAGGCGGAGGAGATCACGACCTCCGGCCACGGCTTCTGCGGCATCGGGCGGATGCGCCTGCTGCTGCTGCTTCAGGCCCGCGCTGCGGAACTGGGCGTCACGCTCCGCTTCAGGCACAACGTGGACGATACGGAATTCGACCGCATTCGCGCCGAAAACGACGTGGTTGTCGCGGCCGACGGGCTGAACAGCCGAACCCGCGCCCGCTTTGCGGATGAATTCCGCCCCGAGGTGGACATGCGGGCCAACAAGTTCGTCTGGCTGGGCACGAAGCAGAAGTTCGACGATGCCTTCACCTTCATCTTCGAACAGACCGAGCATGGCTGGATCTGGGCGCATGCCTACCAGTTCGATGCCGACACCGCGACCTTCATCGCCGAATGCAGCCAGGAAACCTATGACGGGTTCGGCTTCGGCAGCATGTCGCAGCAGGACAGCATCGCAACCCTCGAACGGTTGTTTGCCGCGCATCTGGGCGGTCATGCGCTGATGACCAACGCCAACCACATTCGTGGGTCTGCATGGATCAGCTTTCCCCGCGTGATTTGCGAAAAGTGGCATCACGGAAATGTCGTGTTGCTGGGCGACGCTTCGGCCACGGCGCATTTTTCCATCGGATCGGGCACGAAGCTGGGACTGGAAAGCGCCATTGCCCTGGCCAACCACCTGCATGCGGGGGGCGATCTTGCTGCCTATCAGGAGGAGCGCAAGCTGGACGTGATCCGCCTGCAATCCGCCGCCCGCAACTCCACCGAATGGTTCGAGGATGTGGAGCGGTATCTCGGCCTCGAGATGGTGCAGTTCAACTATTCGCTGCTGACCCGCAGCCAGCGCATCAGCCACGAGAACCTGCGAAAGCGCGACCCCGAATGGCTGGCGGAGGCGGAGCGCTGGTTTCAGGCAAATGCGGGCGGAAACGGCAACCGACGTCCCATGTTCGCGCCCTATCGGCTGCGCGACATGCGGCTGGTGAACCGTGTCGTCGTGTCGCCCATGGCGCAATACAAGGCCGTGGACGGGAACCCGACCGACTGGCATTTCGTGCATTACGCCGAACGGGCAAAGGGCGGTGCCGGATTGGTCTTTACCGAAATGTTGTGCGTATCCCCCGAGGGCCGTATCACCCCCGGCTGTCCCTGCATCGGCCCGGACCAGGAACAGGCATGGTCCCGCCTGACGGATTTCGTACATATGGAAACCGAGGCCAAAATTTGCGCGCAGATCGGCCATGCGGGCCGCAAGGGCGCGACGAAACTGGCATGGGAGGGGATTGACCAGCCGGTCGCGGATGGCTGGCCGCTGATCTCGGCCTCGGCGCTGCCCTATCTGCCGAACAGCGTCGTCCCGAAGGCGATGGACCGTGCCGACATGAAGGCCGTGACGGTGGAATTCGTCGCGGCCGTGCAGACTGCCGACCGGGCGGGCTTCGACATGATAGAGATGCATGCGGCGCACGGCTATCTTCTCGCCTCCTTCCTGTCGCCGATCACCAATGTGCGAACAGACGAATACGGCGGCAGCCCGGAGAACCGTCTGCGCTTTCCGCTCGAGGTGTTTCACGCCATGCGCGCCGCATGGCCTGTCGAAAAGCCGATGACGGTCCGCATCTCTGCCCATGACTGGATTGATGATGGGCTGATGCCGGAGGAAGCGGTGGACATCGCCCGGGCCTTCCAGGTGGCAGGTGCGGACGCGATCAACGTCTCGTCGGGTCAGACGGACAAGGCGGAAAGGCCGGTATACGGCCGCATGTTCCAGGCACCCTTCAGCGACCGCATCCGCAACGGTCTGAACGTGCCGACGCTGGTCGCGGGAAACATCTACGAACCGGACCATGTGAACTCCATCCTCATGGCGGGGCGGGCGGATCTGGTGCTGCTGGCCCGGCCGCATCTGGCCGATCCTTACTGGACGCTTCACGCCGCCGTGGCCCTTGGGGATACGGAACAGGCATGGCCCGCCCCCTACGAAGGGGGCCGCCGACAGGCAAACACGCTGGCCGAACGGGCACGCTGATGAAGCGGGCGCTGGTCACGGGCGGGGGGAGCGGAGCGGGTGCCGTGATTGCGCGCGCGCTGGCGGATGCCGGCACGCTGGTCACGGTCTGCGGACGGCGGGCGATACATATGCCCGGCATGACCTCGGCCATTTGCGACGTGACTGACGAAAGGCAGGTGGCGGCATTGTTCAGGGATCACGGGCCTTTCGACATCGTGGTGGCCAATGCAGGCGCCTCCGAATCCGCGTCGTTCATGAAAACCGAAAAGGCCGCGCTGGACCGGATGCTGGCGGTGAACGTCACCGGTACCTTTCTGACGTTTCGGGAATCGGCGCGAACCATGACCGATGGCGGACGGATGATCGCCATCGCATCGACGGCAGGGCTGAAGGGCTATGCCTATGTCGCGCCCTATGCGGCGGCGAAACATGCGGTCGTCGGCATGGTGAAATCGATCGCGCTGGAACTGGCGGCAAAAGGCATCACGGTGAACGCCGTCTGCCCCGGCTTCATGGAAACCGAGATGACCGCCGCATCGGTCGCGCGCATCATGGAAAAGACCGGACGGACCGAGGCGGAGGCGCGCGCCGCGCTGGCGGGCACCAACCCCATTGGAAAACTGGTCGATCCGGAGGATGTGGCGCAGGCGGTGCTCTGGCTCTGTGGGCCGGGATCGGGCATGGTGACCGGCCAGACCATCGCCATCTCCGGAGGGGAAACATGACCGACGCCTCGCGCCAACGGCTGCGCCTGTGGCTCAACATGCTCAAAGCCACCCGGCACGTGGAGTTGGAGGTGCGCGAGCGCCTGCGCCTGGACTTCGACACGACGCTACCGCGTTTCGACGTGCTGGCTGTCTTGTCGCGTCACCCGGAAGGATTGCGCCTGTCGGACCTGTCGAAGGAACTGATGGTGTCGAACGGCAACGTCACCGTCGTCGTGGACCGTCTGGCCGATGACGGGCTTGTGGAACGTCTGCCCGTGCCGGGCGACCGGCGCGCGTGGCAGGTATGTCTGACCAAAGCCGGCACCGCGACCATCGCCGACATGGCGGAGGCGCATCGCGGCTGGATCGACCGCCTTTTTGCCGGCCTGGACGACGCACAGATTGCCGCCGCCATTGACACGCTTTCCGCGCTTCGGAAACCCGCATGACCTTTTGCCAGAGCCGCATCGTCGAATTCCAGCATTGCGACCCGGCAGGAATCGTCTTCTATCCGCGATATTTCGAGATGATCTCCTCGGTGATCGAGCGGTTCTTCACCGACGCGCTTGGCCGGGGATTTTCCATGCATCTGAATGAAGGTGCGGGTGTGCCCCTGGCGCGGGTGGAGGTGGATTTCCACGCCCCTTCCCGGCTGGAGGATCGTCTGGAATTCGTCCTGACCATTCCCCGCATCGGCCGCAGTTCAACAGATTTCCGCATCTTCTGCACCGGGCCGGAGCCGCGTTTCACCGCGACCGGCACACTTGTCCATTTCGATTTCAACACGGGCCGTTCGGCCCCGTGGCCCGACGATCTGCGCGCGGGCCTGTCCGCTCATCTTGTTACGGAGACTGCATGACGCCGCACCAATTCCTGAATCCCGAAGGATGGAAACCCGCAAAGGGCTATGCCAACGGTATGCTGGCCACCGAAGGGCGCATCGTGGCCCTTGGGGGACTGATCGGCTGGAACGGTCAGCAGGAATTCGAACATGCGGATCTGGCGGGCCAGTTCGGCCAGACGCTTGAAAACATCGTGGCCGTTCTTGCGGAAGCAGGCGCCGGTTCGGAACACCTGATCCGGCTGACATGGTACATTACCGACCGCGAAGAATACCTGTCCAGCCTCAAGGAGATCGGGGCCCATTATCGCCGCGTCATCGGGCGGCACTTTCCTGCCATGGCCGTGGTTCAGGTCGTGGCGTTGATGGAGGACGCCGCGAAGATCGAGATCGAGGCAACGGCGGTGCTGCCCCGCTGACAGTTCGGAGGCGAAGCCCGAAGGAGGCTGCTTCGCTTCTGGTGCGTGCGAACATGCCTTGGGAGTAGCTCGCGTAGGTCGTTCATGATGGCACAAGCATGTTCAGGCATCACGCTGTTCGGGCCGGACTTATGGGATTTCGAAAGCGATGGAACGGTTTTGCGGAATCTGTAGGGGGACCGGGAGGAAAGGCGGCCTCGGAAGAAGAGTCCGCGGCACGGCGTGGCCGGACCTGCACCTTTGCAAGCCATGACCCGCCCTTCCGATCCCTGCACTTGAAGTCAAAAACCCCGGTATTTCTGTCGGGGACTTTTGTTTAGAGAGGACGCGCCATTGGGGCGCGTAGGCGTAATTGCCAATCCGACCTCAGCATCCCCCTTGGCGGCTTTGATCTGAAGGATGCAGACCTGTCGCTTGCGCACAGGTCCGCGCAAACCCGTTCAGGTCAAAATGCCCGCGACAATGTCAGGGCAAGTTCACGTGCATCGCCTGCGCCACAACCGTATCCGATGATGCTGCAGTTGCTGTAATAATCCTTGTCGAACAGGTTGGTGACATTCATCGACACGGTATAATCGTCCCATGTGTAGCGCGCCATCATGTCGGCCAGGACATAGGATTCCACGCGGCGACTGTTGGCATTGTCTGCCCAGATGTCGTCGATATACCGCAGCCCTCCCCCGAGGCTGAAACCGTCAGCTGCCCCCCTGAAGTCGTACGTCGCCCAAATGGACGCGGTATGTTTCGGCACCATCGCAGGGATGTTGCCCTGATCGCCGTCCTCTGAACTGCGCACCTTCGCATCAATGTAGCTGTATCCGGCAACCAGCGACAGTTGATCGGTGACGGCACCACGGGCCTCAAGCTCCACCCCACGGTGACGCACCTTTCCGGTCTGGAGCCGGAAATTCGGGTTCTGCGGATCGCTGGTCAGCACGTTGGTCTTGTCGATGCTGAAGACGGCCGCCGCCAGCTGGATCTGCGAGCCTGCCGGGGCATAACGCGTCCCGACCTCGAATTGCCGGCCCTCCGTCGGCTCGTACTGGTCCCCGGCAAACGTCTGGCCAAGGTTCGTGGTAAAACTTTCGCCGTAACTTGCATAAGGGACAAGGCCGTTGCCCAGATCCCAAGTCGCGCCCAGCATGCCCGTTGTGGCGTTGTCATTCTGTTCGGTCGTGGTGCCGTTCAAACGGTCCAGCGTCTCGTTGTCGATCCACGAACGGCGCAGGCCGGCAGTGACCGTGACGCCGTTGCCAAAGCGCATGTGATCCTGTGCATAGATGCCTGTTTCGCGCACATCTGTCTTGCGGTCGATGAAAGCGCCGGGCTGGGCGACCGGGAAATCGAAGTCGGGATCGGCCAGGGACACCCCATACCCGCTTGCGAACCCCAAGCCTCCGTCCTTGCGCTGACGGGTCAGGTCGGCCCCGATGGTCAGCGTGTGATCGACGCCACCCATGCGCCCCTCGAACTGCGCCTGGTTGTCCAACGCCCAGTAGTTGGCTTTCTCGTCGCCGGTGAAGGCGGCAAAATCCAGGCTGGAGGGGCCGGTCATTCCGTTGAAATAAAGGTGCTGGAAATCGGTGGACTGGCGGGCATACCGGAAGTTCTGCCGCAAGGTCACGTCGCTGCCGACATGATGTTCGGCCTGCCAGCCGAAGCTGGCCTGCTCCGTGGCGAATTCATTCCACGGGTGCTGGGAGTAGCGAAACGAGTGCGGCAGACGACCGTTCGCCGCATCGTAATCCTCGCCCGCAACGGGCATGGCAACGCTGGGCGTCAGGTCATCCTTCTGCCAATGGCCAAGGAAAGTGATCGACGTCGCGTCCGTCGGTGCCCAGGTCACGCCAAGCGCCAACAGATCCCGATCATCCTCGGACGGGTCGATTTCCGTGGAGCCGTCGCGGGTCAGCCCCGTCAAGCGCCAGGACAGCGTTCTGCTTTCGTTGACATCACCCCAATCCACGGCAACTTCTGTCGTGTCGTGGGACCCGTAGGACAGCCGCGCCTCGCCCAGACGCTCGAACGTCGGGCGCTTGGTGATCATGTTCACCAGACCCGCCACGTCGTTGGATCCGTAAAGCACCGAGGCCGGCCCCTTCAGGACATCGATGCGCTGGATCATGTAAGGGTCGATCTTGAACGCGGTGTAGCTTTGCGACTTGTTGATGAGCCCGTCACGGAACAACCCGTTCACGCCCAGATCGAAACCGCGGATGGAATACTGGTCATAACGGTCGTCCATACCCCAGGACGGGGCGACAACACCCGGCGTGTAGGCCAGCGCATTCTCGATATGGCCGGGATCCCGATCCACCAGTTCCTGCTGGGTGATCGTGTTCACTGTCATCGGCACTTCCGTGACCGGCACGCCCGATTTCAGGCCCGTCGCCGTCGCATCCACCGAATACCCCGACCCGCCCGAGATCGGAGACGTGTCCGCCGTGACGATGATCGGCGCGAGGGCGGTCACCTCCTGCGCGGTTGCGGAAAATCCGGTCAGGGCAGAGGCCGTCAGCATCGCGGCAAGCGGCGACAGCCGGCAAAAGGTCGAGGAGTTGGGGCGGGACATGACAATCCGGATGTTGTGCCGCCACGGTCCCGGCTGGGACGCACCTGGCAGCGATCTTGATCTGGGTGGGCGCATGACCCACCGGCGGGCACCGGGTGACGCAGATGCGCTGCCTTGGCCGTCACGCTTTTGTGTCCCGAGCCACCGCAAGTCAAGGCATGTCGGTGCTTGTTGCGGGATTGCCGTCAACGGCGGCCGCAAGAAGACCTTGCAACGGATCGACGGCCCATTCGATCGAGAGAGGCGACTGGAAGCTCATGGCCCCCATCATTTCCGGGCTGGCCCAGATGGCCCGTCCCTCCTCCGCGGCCCGTGTGCCGAGCCAGGCAGGCAGAGCCTCCATTGCCGTGCGGGAGGGCGCTTCGATCAGCCAGAGCACGACATCGAGATCAAAGATGTCGAACCGTTCGGGGCTGACCTGGAACCTGTCGGAAGATCCCGCCATCTGGTCGAAGCGGTCGGGCGTCCGGATGCCGAAACGTGCCAGAAGCCGGTTGGCCCCGTCCATGCTGCGATAACCTACGATCTGCCCATTGCCAAAATAGGCCGCCGTTCCGGACAGCCCTGCAAATTCGGGATGGGCGGAGACGGCCGCATCGACCTTGGCATCGATCCGCGCGATGACTTCCTCCGCCACCGCATCGCGACCTGTCGCCCGCGCGATGAGCCGCAGCTCCTCCTCCCATGGCCCCCCCCATGTGGGATGGTCCCCCGGTGGGCCGACGACCGGCGCTATCTGCGAAAGCTGCGCATACATCTGCGCGTCCATCGTGGAGAACGTGGCGAGGATCAGATCCGGCTCCATGCCCCAGACCCACTCAAGGTCGATCTCGAAGCCTTTCTGAACATCGGGTTCCGCGTCTGCCGCCAGTCGCGCCTTTTCGGCCCAGGGCCAGGTGGCATAGGGATGCCCACCGAACCATTCATGCACACCGACGGGGGCCAGTCCCAGGGCATAGAGGAAATCCTGCTCGTGATAACCTACCGAGACGATACGGGATACGGATCGGGGATCGACCCGCGTTTCGCCAAAGCCATGCCGGAGCGTGACTTCCTCCGCGTGAACGGGAAGCATCGCGGCCATCAGGAACAGCATGGGGCGCAGCATGGATATTCTCCTTGGGCGGTCGGGGGGTCGCGGGGGTCGGGTCGGGGCTAGCGGGTGCCGTCCGTAGGGTCAACCTACTTGACGGCCAGGCCCCTGCCCTGCAATCAGGCGCACGAAAGCCAGCTGTTCCGCCCGCTCTCACGTCCTTGCAGGGAGTATGCGTTGCCCCTTCTCATCCGTCTCGGGCAGTTGTGGCTTGCCGTCGTGCTGGTTGGCATCGCCGCGCTGTGTCTTGGTGCGCGGGATTACACGCCGGCGATGCTTTGGGCGGCAATCACGGCTCATGATCCTGCCGAACCCGCACACGCCATCATCATGGGCATGCGGTTGCCCCGGGTGGCCGCTGCCGTGATCGTCGGTGCCGCGCTGGCGGTTGCAGGGGTGGTCATGCAGGCGATGGCCCGCAACCCGCTTGCCGATCCGGGATTGACCGGCGTCAATGCGGGCGCGGCGCTGGCGGTGGTGCTGGGATTGTCCGCATTCGGCACGTTGGCCCAATCGACCACGGCCATCCTTGCCCTGATGGGAGCTGCCGTTGCCGCCGTGCTGGTACGCATCCTTGCGGGTGGGGGCGACAACACATTGCGGCTTCCCCTGGCCGGGGCCGCGTTCGCCACCCTGTGCATGGCGGTCGTCGCCGTCATCGTTCTGCTCACACCCGAGGCGCGCAACATCTACCGCGTGTGGATGGTCGGATCGCTGGCAGTCGCGCAAGGGCAGACGCTGGCGGCCCTTGCCCCGATCGCCCTGACAGGCATCCTGATCGCCATCCTGTGCGCCCGGCAGATCGAGACCCTGATGCTGGGGGCGGAAATGGGCAATGCCCTTGGACTGAATGTCGGTCGGGTGCTGGCCTGCGGCCTTGCGGCGGTTTCGCTTACTGCGGGGGCAAGCGTTGCGATCGCGGGTCCTGTGGGCTTCATCGGACTGATCGCGCCCCATCTGGCCCGTCATTCCTTTCGGGACGCCAACCTGACCCAGCAGGTGCTGCTGGCATGCCCGGTCGGTGCCAGCCTTGCCGTGCTGGCAGATCTGGCCGGTCGATGGCTGATGCGCCCCGCCGAACTGCAGGTCGGTCTTGTTCTTGCCATCATGGGTGCGCCCATCTTCATGATCCTCGTCCGTCGCCTGATGCGTGAGTCCGAATGAGGCTGCTGGCCCTTTTTCTGATCACCGTCGCGCTGGCATGGCTTTCCTTGTCGGCCGGACGCACATGGCTGACCCCACCCGAGGTGACGAGGGCATTGCTGGATCCGGAAGGAGCAGGCCGCATGGTCTGGCATCTGCGTCTTCCGCGTCTGGCGGTCGGCATCATGGCGGGGGCATGCTTCGGGCTGTCCGGTCTCGTGTTCCAGACGCTTCTTCGCAATCCCCTCGCCTCCCCCGATGTGATCGGCGTCACGCAAAGTGCGGCTTTCGGGGCGGTTGCAGCCCTGACAATGGGTGCGCCGGTGATGTTCGGGGCATGGGCGGGTGGCCTGGCCGCGATCCTGTTCCTCGGCTGGTTCGCGACGCATCCAAGACGCGGGTTGGAGACACGTGCCGTTGTCCTGCAAGGGCTGGCCCTGGCGATTTTCGCGGGTGCGGCGACCGAAACGCTGATCTTGCGCATGAACGACAACAGTGCCGGCATGGCCCTGACCTGGCTGAGCGGCACGTTGAACGGGGTCGCAGGGCCGGAGGTGGGTCGCGCGCTGTGGCTGCTTCCGCTGGCGTTGCCCCTTCTGCTGGCCGGGCGTGCCTTGGACCGGATCGAACTGGGCGACGATCTGGCGCGAGCCTTGGGCGTGCGGGTCGGGCTGCTTCGGACGGGGCTGGGTCTGTGCGCCGCGTTTCTTGCAGCGGGGGCCGTATCGCTATGCGGACCGATGGGCTTTGTCGCCCTGGCCGCAGGACCTGTGGGGCGGATGATGGCGCGGGGGCGGCCCAGTCCGTTGGCGGCCATGCTGGCGGGGGCGGCCTGTGTCACGCTGGCAGATACGCTGGCAAGAACCTTCGCGCCGGCAGCACTTCTTCCGACCGGATTGTATACCGCGCTGATCGGTGCACCCGTGCTGATCATGGCCGTGCGCCGCATGGCCCGTGGCTGAGAAGACAAGGAACACCTATGCCCTTCCAGACCCAGAACCTGTCCATCCGGCTTGGCGGGAAGCGTATATTGCAGGACGTGACCTTCAATGCACCGGTGGGCGGCATCACCGGTATCATCGGGCCCAACGGTTCCGGCAAGACGACACTTCTACGCGCGCTGGCCGGATTGCTTTCCCCAGATACGGGGCATGTCCTTCACGACGGACAGGATCTTGGACGTATTCCGCCACGTGACCGTGCCCGGCGGATCGCCATGATGCCGCAGACTGCGCAGGCCCCTGCCGGTCTGACCGTTCGCGAGCTTGTCGCCCGTGGGCGCACCCCATGGCTGCGCCCCTTTCTGCCCATGACGGCGGCCGATCAAGGGGCGGTGGATCGCGCGCTGGCGGCCTGCGGGTTGAACGATCTTGCCGCCCGGGCCGTGGACAGCCTGTCCGGTGGCCAACGACAAAGGGCATGGATCGCCCTCGTCCTCGCGCAGGAAAGCGGCACTGTCCTTCTGGACGAACCCCTCAATTTTCTTGACCTGCCCCATCAGTCGGAACTGGTATCCCTGCTCCGGACGGTCGGCGCGACCCGCAGCGTGATGATGATCCTGCACGACCTGACGATCGCGGCCCGCGTCTGCGACCACGTTCTGGCGCTGCGGGATGGTCGACTGGTTGCCTTCGGCACGCCTGCGGATGTTCTGGCACCCGCACCCCTGAAGCAGACCTTCGGCATTGATTTCTCCTGCACCAGACCCGATGGCAGGCCGGTCATTCTGCCTGCGGCCCTATGATCCTTTCAGGGCGAAGACGAAGTGCAATGCCCGATTGATCGCGATGGGCAGCACGGACATATGCGTTTCCCCTGCATATACTTCGAACGAGGCGCTGATCCCGGGCAACCTGGCCAGCCGTTCGGCCATATCCTGCGCGGACGCAGATGTCCTGTCGCGTGCTTTCGCGGCCAGACGGCGCTCCGCATCCTCCGCGCCTCGTTGGAACGGGGCCAGGTCGTCACCTTCCCATTCCCCGGCCGACAGATGGACCTTGATGACACGATCCCCCGGCACGAATGCGGCGCAGGATGACGACAGGGCACCCCCTTCCCACGTGATCGAGGGACTTGCCGCGATCCAATGCGTGAATGCATCGGGTCGGCCGAACAGGAGCCAGAGCGTGAAAAGGCCCCCGAATGAATGCCCGAACAGCCCCTGATGGTCCGGATCGAGGCGAACATGCCCTGCCAGGAACCCGGGCAGATCCTTCAGCATGAACCGAGCCAATTCCGCGCTTCCGCCTGTCCGGACCTCGGGCGCCCCAGGCTGGAACGGGGGATATGTCGCCCCGGGCGGGGGCGTCAGATCCCAGCATCTCCGAGGCAGGTCGAACGCCTCTTCTGTCGGATAGCCGATCCCTACCAGCACCCCCGCGCCCAGGTTCGTAGCCGAGGGATAGGGAGCCTGCGCCCGCAGGACATCGATGGCAGAGGCGATGACGGCATTGCCGTCGGTGATGAACAGCGCCGGCCATCCGCGTTCAGGCGCGTCACCGGGCGGTTGCCACAGGAAGATGCGCCGGACCGCCTTCGTGACGGTGTCTTCCACGTCGAACCACCTTGCCCCCGCATGGCCCGTGCCTTGCGTGAGAATGACGGGCGGACATGGCAGGGGCTGTGACGTATCCAATGCAAATTCCGGTTTGTCGGTTTTCAGCAGCCCTTTATCAGGTGTCCGGACGAAAGGGCCAGAGCGGTCGACATTGCGTGTCCGCTCGCGTCGCAGGGCTTGCTGGCACGGGCCGTGATTGTCGATATCGGCCTACACCCATGGCGATTGTCCTCAAGCCCCCAGCTTCCCCGCTATCTCCATGACAAGCCCCCTGAACCACTTGTGGGCCGGATCGTTTCGATAGCGCGTGTGCCATGCCATCTCTACCGGGAACGTCCCGAGGTCGAAGGGCGCTGGCAGCACCCGAAGGCGCGGATCCTGTTCCAGGCTGCGACACAACAACCGCGGCAGCGTGGCGCACAGATCGCTCACGGCAATCATCTCGGGCGCGGCAGAGAATTGGGTCACGGACACCGCGATGTTCCGATGGACGCCCTGAGTCTCCATCGCCTGGAACAGGCCTGCCCGCAGGCGGCCCGGGGGCAAGACGTTCACGTGCCGCAGCTGCTCGTACTGCGCGCGGCTGATGCTGTCCCGGACCTCCGGATGACCCGCCCGCACGACACAGGCAAGGCCGTCCTCCATCAGGTGCTGGACGACCAGATTGTCCGGCGGATCCACCATGCGACCAAGCGCCATTGCCGTCGTGCCGGAGATCACGCCGGTGTCGGACAGGTTGGTCCCGAAGGGAACGAGCCGGAGGCGGACCTTTGGCGCTTCCGCCTGCAGCCACGCGACCAGTGGCGGGATCAGGACAAGTTCCGCATAGCCGTTGGTCGCGACGACAAAAAGATGGTCCGCGTCCGCAAGCTGGAAATCCTGCCGGGCCACGATCAGATCATCAAGCCGGGCCAGCGCGGCTTCGATGTCAGGTGCAAGCGACAAGGCAAGCTCGGTCGGCCGAATGCCATATCGTTCGCGGATGAACAGCGGGTCGCGGAACGTTGCCCGCAGACGGTTCAGCGCATTGGACAATGCGGGTTGGGTCATGCCCAGCCGGGAGGCGGCGCGCGTCACGCTCCGCTCCTCCAGCAGGATCAGAAACACGGGGAGGAGGTTCAGGTCGGCCTTCATCCAGATATGCTAGCAGAGGCATATCTGGAATACAGGAAATAAGTTTCAGGAATGGCGTGCGAGGTGCCATCTTCGGTAACAGAGACCCGCCCCATACGGCTGCCGAACCCTCGTGCCGCAGTGGGCGACCGCAACAAGGACGCGAATGATGAACATCCTGATAGTGCTTACCTCCCACGACACGCTTGGGCAGACGGGCCGCAAGACCGGCTTCTGGCTGGAGGAACTGGCCGCCCCCTACTACGTATTCAAGGATGCGGGTACGACCGTCACTCTTGCCTCGCCGCAAGGTGGCCAGCCGCCGCTGGACCCGAAAAGCGATGAGCCGTCGTTCCAGACCGACGCCACCCGGCGCTTCAAGGACGATGCGGAGGCCAATGCCCAACTTGCTGGAACCATACGCCTGGGCGACATCGATCCCGCGAAATTCGACACGGTCTTCTATCCCGGAGGCCACGGCCCCCTTTGGGACCTGGCAGAGGATCCTGCCTCCATCCGTCTGATCGAGACATTCCTTGCGGCAGGCAAGCCCATCGCCCTCGTCTGCCACGCACCGGGCGTGCTGCGTCATGCGAAGACCGAAGACGGTGCGCCGTTGGTCAAGGGACGTCGGATCACCGGCTTTACCAATACCGAAGAAGAAGGCGTGGGCTTGACGGATGTCGTGCCGTTCCTCGTGGAGGATGAGCTGGTCCGGTTGGGTGCCGATTTCAGCAAGACCGCCGATTGGGGTGTCCACACGGTCGCAGACGGGCTTCTGATCACCGGGCAGAACCCCGGATCCTCCACCGTGACGGCCGAGCGGTTGCTGGCCGAACTTGATGGCGGCCGCTGATCCCGCGTTGTCATGAAAGGCCATCGCATCGGCAACAACAGCGGTGATTGCGGCAAGCGCGATCACCGTTTGTGATGGCGTGTTGCCGCCATCAAGACGCACCCCCCTGTCGTGCCACAGGATATGCGCGTGTAGTCCCCGGAACAGCAGCGCGGGTCATAGCAGGACCTTCCAGCCCATGACATATGCAGCAGTACTGCCGCAAACATCGTCGGGCAGCCGAAGGCTGAAGACGATGCAGCCGTCCTGACCCACGAACCGCTGCCTTGCCGGGGTGATTTTTCACCAGCGATATGGTCGCTTGCTGATCAAAGCCATGACGTCGATTGGTCCAGATGCGCCCTGCTGTCAAAAAGATCACGCCATGCATTCCCGGGCTCGGAGTCTTGCGCAACGCGTGTCAGACACGACAGGCGCCGCAACCGGATATAGATCATACCCCGGCAAATCCATTCCAATCACCGACCATGAATCGGATATCTAAACGTCCGTGTGCCGTGATACCTTTGTGTCTGCCGGCACCCGAACGGCACTTTTCAACTGTGCAAGACGCAAGTCGAACTCGTCCTTGAAAAGGTGTTGCCCGGCAAACGCACGCGCCGCATCGCAGGCCAGGATCAAATCCGACCGATTGCGCGCGACCCCTGACAGACCATCAGCCAGATGCTGCCAGTCGCCCAAGGGAGCGACCCATCCCGCCTTGCTGGTCCGCGCCAAAGCCGCCCACATGCGGTTATCATAGCCTGCGATGGCAAGGCCGCAGCCCATATTTTCCACATAGCTGCAGGAGGGATCGGACTGGCGATGGCAGCTGAGGAAGATGTCGCTGTTGGCTCGGGCGAAAGGCACAAGCTCCGTCTCGAAATCGACGCTGCCGTGCAGGCGAACCCTGTCGGAAAGGCCATATTCCGAAATTTGGCTGCGGAGATCGGATTCAAGACTGCCACTGCCAAAGATATCCATCACGAAATCGATGCCGAAAGCCTGCAGCCTTCGCGCGATCGGCAACAGATCCTGAGAACCCTTCATAGGCTCCAGTCGCCCGGAATGGAGCAGGCGAAGCGGTCCGCCGGACCGATGGTATTCGCGACGGGCGGCCATCTCCGCCTCGGTCACTAGCAGGTCCGCATCGATCCGGTTGTCGAGATACATCAGGGTGTTCGCGTTCAGCGGGCGGTAAAGGTCCGCCGCAGGATATCCGTTCGCCTGCACGCCCGTGGCCAGACCGAATGCACGACGGCGTCGCCGTTCCGTCAACTCGATATGCAGGAGTGACTTCATTTTCCTTGGTAGCGCCCGACTGCGATCGAGCATGATGATCTGGCGCCGCGTCTGAGGAATGTATTCGATGATGTAGAACAGCTTTTTCCCAAGATCGCGACATAGCTCTGCAACGTGGAGATATGCTGCGTTGTCACCGCCACACAGCACGATGTCGTACCCCTCCAGATCCGCCGCGGCGATGCGGTGGCCGCTAGGGCGAAGATGGACGTCGAAGGGCAATTCGGTGGAACTGAACCTTGCAGCAAAGGGCAGGCGCTCGCCGGAGGTGGGGGCTAGGCACGCGACACGACCCATCCATGATGCGCTGTAATACCGCATTCCTTCCACGAACTTCTTGTCGAGAACGTAACTGTCACCTTCCGACGAGGCTGGAGCGGATGTGATGACGAGCAACCTGGTCGAAAATGAAGGGATCACGGACAACTACTCATATGGAAAACTACTTACGTAGGCGATGCAAGGGTTGCATCGTCCTGTCAATCAAGCAAATTACCAAATGATTAAGATTAGCTGTTCGCACGGGTTGCCGGGTGGCAAGGCCACGGACAGGCCAGGTTACGCCGACGCGTGTTACAGGGAGCGCGCGAGCACCTTTGCAGCAGGTGACCTTTTTGCGCCACATATTGTTGCATGGGCAAGACCCGGTTCATGGTCTGACGCCGGGAAACGTAGGAAAAGATCGCTTTGAATGTCCGCGCCATTGTGGAAAGCGCGCTGACTTTGGCAAAACCGTTTGGTTAAACGCCCTGCCTTCCGGAAATTGCAAAATGACGGCAGTGGGATTCTGACGTCAGGGAACTCAAGAAATTGAAATCATCAACAATGAGGCGCAGGACCTATCGCGAAAATGCAATAGACGGCAAACCGATAATCGCCTGAAGGCGGCAAGGCTTGCCGGAGAACATGGCACGCCACGTAATCTGGTCGTCGTGACTGCACGCAGGTCATCGTTATTGCCACACCGCCCTCGAGGCGAACATCCCAAGACTAATGGACCTGCGCGCAGAGATATCTTGTTAGTTAGGCCGAGAGCTCTCTCCGGACGATGTCCGCGCCTGCGCTCAGAGCCGTCAGTTTGCCCCTTGCAACGCGACGGGACAAAGGTGCCATCCCGCAGTTGGTGCATGGATAAAGCTTGTCGGCATCTACGAACTGAAGTGCTTTTCGCAAGACGTTGGCAACTTCCTCGGGAGTCTCGATGGTATTGGTCGCGACATCGATCGCCCCAACCATGACTTTCTTGCCCCGAACAAGTTCGATCAGATCCATCGGAACGCGGGAATTCTGGCACTCCAGCGAAATTATGTCGATGTTTGACTTCTGCAGTTTGGGGAAGACCTGTTCATATTGCCTCCATTCTTCCCCCAGACTCTTTTTCCAATCCGTATTGGCCTTGATACCGTAGCCGTAACAGATGTGAACAGCAGTTTCACAATTCAGGCCTTCAGCCGCCTTTTCCAAGGCCGCAACGCCCCAATCGTTCACTTCATCGAAGAATACGTTGAATGCAGGCTCATCGAACTGAATGATATCGACGCCGGCAGCCTCCAACTCCTTGGCTTCCTGATTTAGGATCTTGGCAAATTCCCAAGCCAGCTTTTCACGACTTTTATAGTGGGCATCGTAAAGCGTATCTATCATGGTCATCGGGCCTGGCAGCGCCCATTTGATGGGCCGATCGGTTTGCTGACGCAAAAACCTTGCATCCTCGACAAAGACCGACTTCTGACGGGACACGGCTCCAACGACAGTCGGCACGCTCGCATCGTAACGATCGCGAATTCTGACGGTCTCGCGTTTCTCGAAATCCACGCCTTCAAGATGCTCGATGAACGTGGTGACAAAATGCTGGCGCGTTTGTTCGCCATCGCTGACGATATCGATACCTGCCTGTTGCTGATCGTCCAAGACCAGACGCAGGGCATCTTGCTTGCCCTCGGTCAATTGCTCACCCTGCAACTTCCAGGGTGACCAGAGCGTTTCAGGTTGGGAAAGCCAGGAGGGTTTGGGCAAACTTCCAGCCGTCGAAGTAGGGAGCAGTTTATTCATGATAAGCGACCTCGTGGTTGATCAAAGAGCGTAGTGAGCAGACCATTGCTCAAGAATGGCTTGATATGGCTTGATGAAATTCTCTTCTGCAAATTTTCCCTGCTCCACAGCAAGTTGGCCACGTTCTTCCCGATCATAGACGATCTGGGTCAACGAATAGTCCCGATGCTTCAAGCTTGGCTGGTAGCAGTTTCCTGCTGCGGAATTGGCGTTGTAGATTTCAGGCCGATAGATCTTTTGAAATGTTTCCATCGTGCTGATCGTGCCGATAAGCTCGAGGTTGGTGTAATCGTTGAGCAGGTCGCCGCTGAAGTAGAAGGCCAAAGGTGCAACACTGTTCGGAGGCATGAAATAGCGAACCTGCAATCCCATTTTCTCGAAATATCGATCTGTGGCGGAAAAATCATCTTGCCGGTATTCAACACCCAATACGGGATGCTGATTTTCAGCACGGTGGTAAGTCTTGCTGCTCGAAGCACTCAGGCATATGACGGGAGGCTTCCTGAAATGGTTCTTGTAAGCGTCGGAATTCAGGAAACACTTGAACAGGTTTCCGTGCAGGTCTCCGAAATCTTCCGGAGCGCCGAACTCTGGTTGAGCCTTGTTGTATCGTGGCAGCACGATGCTGAAATCGTAATCCCGCACGTAGGATGAAAAATTGTTTCCCGCGATGCCTTCGATGCGTTTGTTGTTTATTTTATCGATAATATTCGGCTTCAATATTTCGATCAACGGGAAGGTGCCGCCCTTGATACCATCATCGATGTTCATCTCGGCGGAGATGATTTCAAGTTCGACGGAGTATCGATCTCCTGTCGGGTTATCCCAATGAGCCAGGGCATTGAAGCGATTGTCGATCATCTTGAACGTATTGCTCAAATTCTCTCGGCGGCTATTTCCTCTGGCCAGGTTGGCGAAGTTGGTCGTGGCGCGCGTATTATCCGAGGGACGATAATCTTCGTCGAAACAAATGCTCTTGATAGAAAATGCGAAGTCTTTTCTCATCGTGACATGCCTTCTAAGCGGCCTGCAGACAAGCCGGAAAAACGTAATGACTCCCCCCGACGAATGTCGAGAGGCGGCGATGTCACCTTGCGGATGGGCCGCTCCCGGCGCGCCCACCGCAGCCGGTACAGGTGATCGATCCAGGCAGGTTTCCTGACTTGCGGGTCTTCACCTTGTCCGGCCTTCCCAATGCGAACGCCGCACCAGTGGCATGTCGGACAGGCTCTCCGCCTACAGTTGCGGGGGCAGTTCCGGATTTGGCGATGGCCTTACCGGATTCCCTTTTATCCGAAGCTTCCCTCGGCACCTTGATCTGGTGGCAAAATCGGCTGTAAACGGACCGGTGTCAACGCAACCGCGGCGTAGAAATTTTCATGTTCATTATGAAGACGATGGCGTGGCGGCATGGACGCAAGACCGCACTGCAATCATGCTGCCTGTGCATGCTGCACCTCCGGTCCCTTGAATGTTCGCGTGGAGTTCTGCGTGCAGATGCCGGAATACCAAGCGGATGCAGGCAATCCATCAATGAAGTCAATCGGTTCAAGCACGAATTGAATGGTGACCAGGACGACAAAGGCGTGCCGGAAACCTATCTATCGGATACTGGATATCCAAGCCGGTTGGGCATGCAGAATGCGTGAGCGGCGGATCAGGCAAAGGTCCGCAACGGCTCTCGGCACCCCGCCCCGACATCCCGCGACAGAGTCACGGAAGGCGGGCGGAATTGGTTCAGCAGCCACTGACCTGCGACACCAGCATCGCAGATCAGCGCGTCCAGATCCTGCATCACTGTCATTCGGTGCAATGTTGACGTAGTGAGAGAAAAACGATTGGGGCAGACAATGCGAACACCTTTTGCGGTTCTTCCCGCTCTCATGATCGTCGCCAGTTGCGGGATGGGCGGCAGTGCCGTGGTCAAGGGTGCGGGGCCGGACGAACTTTTGAAGCTGCGCGCAGGCCCCGGGCTTGGCTACAAGGTCGTTCTGGGACTTCCTGACGGAACCCGTCTCAAGCGCCGCGACTGCGTGACGGAAGTGGGGCAGCTTTGGTGCCGGGTCTCGCTCACCTCCACGCCCGGAGTTACGGGCTACGTGTCCGCTGACTACCTGTCGGATCTGTGACCTCTGCTGCTGCCGGACGTTGAATCTGCGGATCATCGTGCCAGAACAGGTTCCTGATCAGGATCGACAAGCATGTCGATTATCGCACGCGACAGAAATCGCTGACATGATCTTCTTGCGTGACAACTGGGGCAAGATCGCACCTTTCTGGTCTTTCGTGCCCTTTGGGGCGGATGCGCCATGCGTTGCCGCTGTCATTTGGCATGGCCGGCAGGAAGCAACGTTCACTTGCCCACTGGCAGAAAACTGGTGGAATGCCTGAGGGAACAGCTCGCAACGAAACCATAGTCTCGTATTGGTTGACTGAATATCCATTGACGTAACGGACTGGGGGCGGCGTCACGAGGGCCGGTGCCGAGCACAAGTTCCGTGCTCGTTGACACCAGTTCTGCGATCTTCGGGAACTTCAGTCACGCAGCAATCAGCCATGTTTCCACATAAGCAGCGCGTCGACAGTCGTTCGCACGGGTCATGAACCTTGTCTCGTGAACGAAGATGTAGGGTTTCGTTCACATCGCATCCATTCGCAGGACTTTTCCGAACCTGACTGCACGACGCGAATAACACTTCCGAACTTCGCTGCGGTCGCTATCATCCGGCGCATCAAAACGGGCGGATTCACTGCCCGGCGAGAGGGATACAGGAAATGCTGGCGAAGAAAATGCATGGCGTGCTGCTGAGCACCGTGGCGCTTGTCGCCACCACCGGGACCGGTATCGCGCAGGATATGGCCGCGCTGGAGGCTGCCGCCAAGGCCGAAGGAATGCTGACCACCATCGCGCTGCCGCATGACTGGTGCGGCTATGGCGAAGTGATCGCCGGCTTCAAGGCCAAGTATCCGGAAATTCAGATCAACGAACTGAACCCCGACGCAGGCTCCGCCGACGAGCTGGAGGCGATCCGCGCCAACAAGGGCAACACCGGCCCGCAGGCGCCCGACGTGATCGACGTGGGCCTGTCCTTCGGCCCGACCGCGAAGGCGGAAGGCCTGCTCCAACCCTACAAGGTCAGCACTTGGGACGACATTCCCGACGACGCCAAGGACGCCGAAGGATACTGGTATGGCGATTACTACGGCGTCATGTCCTTCATGGTGAACGAGGATCTGGTGACTGAAATTCCGACCGACTGGGCGGATCTGCTCAAACCGGACTATGCAGGTCAGGTTGCGCTGGCAGGCGATCCACGCGCGTCGGCGCAGGCCATCCTCTCCATTCAGGCGGCCGGTCTGGCTGCAGGCGGCACGGCGGGCGCCGATGCAGGCGCGAAGGGGCTGGAGTTCTTCAAGCAGCTTAACGATGCGGACAATTTCGTGCCGGTCATCGGCAAGGCGGGCACGCTGGCGCAGGGTGCGACACCCATCACCATCACCTGGGATTACAACGCGCTTGCATGGGGCAAGACGCTGAACGGCAACCCGCCGGTGCAGGTCGTGGTGCCGGCATCAGGGGTTCTGGCCGGCGTTTACGTGCAGGCCATCTCGGCCCATGCGCCGCATCCGAATGCTGCGAAACTGTGGATGGAATACCTTTATTCGGACGTGGGTCAGAACCTTTGGCTGAAGGGCTACTGCCACCCGATCCGCTTCAACGCGATGGTCGAGGCGGGTGTCGTTCCGCAGGAACTGCTAGACGCGCTGCCCCCTGCGGAAAGCTATGCAAAGGCGATCTTCCCGACGCTGGAGCAGCAGGACGCGAACCGTGCGGCCGTCGTGGGCGGCTGGGATGCAACCGTCGGCGCCAACGTCCAGTGAAGCGCACGCGTCGGCCAGACATGGCGTGGTTGGGCATCCTGCCCTTCGCGCTTTTCATCCTGATGTTCCTCGTCGCGCCGACGCTCAACATCGTCATCGGCGCCTTCCGGACACCGGAAGGCGGCTTCACGCTCGCCAATATCGCGGGGTTGTTCACACCCTCGATCATGGCCAGCTACTGGATTTCCATCAAGATATCGGTCGCCTCGGCGGCGCTTGGCTGCATCGTGGGCTTTGGCATGGCGGCCGCCGTGGTGCTGGGCGGGCTGCCGCGTGGCATCCGTGCGCCGCTGCTGACCTTTTCGGGTGTGGCCTCGAACTTTGCGGGCGTGCCGCTGGCCTTCGCCTTTCTTGCCACGATGGGACCCCTGGGCATCGTCACCGTTTTCCTGCGGACGGAGTTCGGGATCAACCTGCGGGCCTACGGGTTCAACATCCTCAGCTTCTGGGGGCTGACGATCACCTATCTGTTCTTCCAGATACCGCTGATGATCCTCATCATCACGCCCGCGCTGGACGCGTTGAAGCGTGAATGGCGAGAGGCGGCGGACTGCCTTGGGGCCACGACGGCGCAATACTGGCGCATGGTCGCGTTGCCGATCCTGACGCCCACCATCATGGGAACCTTCGCGCTGCTTTTCGCGAACGCTTTCGGCGCAGTCGCCACCGCCATCGCGCTGACGGGATCGTCGCTGAACATCGTGCCGATCATGCTGTTCGCACAGATTCGCGGCGACGTGCTGGGCAACCCGCATCTGGGCTATGCCATGGCGTTCGGGATGATTGCGATTACCGGATGCGCCAACCTGATCTACATCGGGCTGCGCATGCGGTCCGAAAGGTGGTTGAAATGAAGCGCGCCGCCGCATGGGCCGTCCTGATCGTCGGCCTGATGTATTTCATCGTGCCGCTGATCGGCATGGTCGAATTCTCCCTTTCGATGCGGCGGGGCGAATACAGCCTTGACGCCTACGACATCGTGCTGGGCGATCCGCAGTTTCGCCGGACCTTCGGCTTTTCCGTGATCATGGCCCTGCTGACGATCATCGTCGGAATGGCGCTGGTGGTGCCGACTGCCTATTGGGTGCAGTTGAAGCTGCCGCGCCTGCGTCCGGTGATCGAGTTCGTGACGCTGTTGCCGCTGGTCATTCCTGCCATCGTCATCGTCTTCGGATATATCCGGCTTTACAACACTTCCAGCATCCTGCCGCTGACGGGCAGTATCTGGGGCACGAACCTGCTGCTGGTCATGGGGTATATGACGCTTGGACTGCCCTACATGTATCGCGCGGTCGACACAGGAATGCGCGCCATCGACATCACCACGCTGACCGAGGCTGCCCGTTCGCTTGGCGCGGGGTGGGGAACGATCCTGTGGCGGCTGATCCTGCCGAACGTACTTGTGTCGGTGCTGTCGGGGGCGTTCGTGACCTTTGCCATCGTGATAGGCGAATTCACGATGGCCGCGTTGCTGAACCGTCCGGCCTTCGGCCCCTATTTGCAACTGATGGGTGCCAACCGCGCGTATGAGCCGTTTGCGCTGGCAACCATCGCGTTTCTTGTCACCTGGGCCTGCATGGGTCTGATCCAGCTGTTCACTCGCTTTTCCAGGCATACCCCGAAATGACCTTTCTGACCCTTTCCAACCTCGAAAAGAGCTTCGGCCCGACACGCGTCGTGAAGGATTTCAACCTGGACGTTGCCGCCGGAGAGTTCATTTCCCTTCTTGGCCCTTCGGGTTGCGGGAAGACGACGGTGCTGCGCATGGTTGCGGGCTTCGAACCTGCGGATGCGGGCCGGATCGTGATCGACGGGCGCGACGTCGCGGGACTTGGTCCGCGCCAGCGCGACATCGGCATGGTGTTTCAGGCTTATGCGCTGTTCCCCAACCTGACCGTCGCACAGAACGTCGGCTTCGGCCTGAAGGTCAAAGGCACCCCCGCATCCCGGATCGCCGCGCGGGTCGAGGAGATGCTGACCCTTATCGGTCTGCCCGAGATGGGCACACGCTATCCCTATCAGCTTTCAGGCGGACAGCAGCAGCGCGTGGCACTCGCCCGCGCGCTGGCCCCAAGCCCGAAGGTCCTGCTGTTGGACGAACCCCTGTCTGCGCTGGACGCCAAGATCCGCGTCTCGCTCCGCACCCAGATCCGCGAGATCCAGAAGCAGCTTGGCATCACCACGATTTTCGTCACCCACGATCAGGAGGAGGCGCTGTCCTTGTCAGACCGTATCGTCGTGATGAATCAGGGTATCGCCGAGCAGGTCGGCACGCCCCATGAAATATATAATGCGCCGCGCACGGGATTCGTGGCGAACTTCGTCGGCACACTCAACACGCTCGAGGTTGAAGTGCTGGACCCTGCCACGGGACGGATCGCAGTCGGCGATCAACAAGTGACCCTCGGCCGGCCGCTGCCGCAAGGTCGCATTACCCTCGGCCTGCGCCCGGAGGCCCTGCGCCCGGACGGGGCTGGCGAAGCGCTGACAGCGCGGGTAATCGGCATGGACTTCCTTGGTTCGGTGTTCCGCCTGCGGGTGTCGATGGCAGGTCAGGTGCTTGCAGTCGACAGCTTCACCACGGTCGGGGTTTCCCCGCCGAACATCGGCGACATGGTGACCCTACGCCTGAACACCCAAGCTGTCCTGATTCTGGAGGCATGATATCATACACATGAAAAGCAGCATGCCTGATCCGGCGTTCGGGCATGCACATCTTGCCAGATCGAGATGACATCCGCTGATCATGTCCTTCGTGTTCCATCTGACCGATCATGAAAGAACGGGGCACCGTGTTAATCTGCGCAGCGTCTTGCTGCTGATCATTACGATATGGGCTTCATCCGTGAATGGCCGCTTCGTCCCATGACCATGCGCCTCACCTGAAATCCCGCGTCTTCACCCGGATAGTATCGAGATGCAGGTCGCGGATATACATGTCGCGTGTTCGCAGCCCCTTTGACCTGTCGCGCGGATCGGGCGCCGGCGATCCGTGGTGGAACTCGTCCCCCCGCCCATGTGGCAGCGGGAATGAGATGTCCCGTTCGCCGACCCCCGCCAACTCCCGTGACAGGTCGGCGATACCATGGACGACATGATGGACCACCTCGCCTTCCCGCTGCACGCGCCCCCGCACGGCGATCATGCCCGCGCCAAGGATGATGCGGCGATGCGCCTCGAACACCTTGGGCCAGACGACAAGGTTGGCGATGCCGCTCTCGTCCTCGATGGTGATGAACATGACGCCCTTGGCCGAGCCCGGCCGCTGGCGGACGAGGACCAGACCCGCCACCTCGCACCAGCGCCGGTCGCGGGCGGCCATGGCCTCGGCACAGGGGATCACCCGCCGCTTGGCCAGATCCGCGCGCAGGAAGGCCACCGGATGCTGGCGCAGCGACAGGCCGACATGGCTGTAGTCTTCGACGACCTCGCGGCCTGCTGCCATCGGGCGCAAGGTGACCGCAGGTTCATGGACGATGGAAGATGGGTCCCCCGCATGAGGGGGAAATCCATTCGAAGGGGCATCTGCCATTCTGGAGGCTTCTGAAGCGAGTCCTTCTGGCATCCGTCCTGCAAGTCGCGCCGCGGCGAAGAGTGGAAGCTCCGCCTCCGGCAGCCCCTTGATCGCCCAGGTGGCCTCGCGCCGCGCCAGTCCGAAGGCGGGGCGGAAGCCGTCGGCCTCGGCGATGCGGGTCAGGCCGGCGACGGGCACGCCCTCCACCCGCTGCCACAGATCTTCGATGGATGTGAAGGGCTCCCCCCCCCGCGCGAGGGTGATGGCCGCCGCGTGGACGTTGGCGAGGCCTTTGACCATCCGCAGCCCCAGCCGGACGGCAAAGCCCTCGCCCGCAGGTTCCAGCGTGCAGTCCCAGCGGGAGGCGTTGATGCAGAGGGGTCGGACCTCCACCCCGTGATCCAGCGCATCGCGCACGATCTGCGCCGGCGCGTAGAAGCCCATCGGCTGGCTGTTCAGAAGCGCGGCGCAGAAGGCATCGGGGTGGTGGCATTTGAGCCATGAGGACGCATAGGCGATCAGCGCGAAGCTCGCGGCATGGCTTTCCGGAAAGCCGTAGGAGCCGAAGCCTTCCAGCTGCCGAAAGGTGCGTTCGGCGAAGTCGCGGGTATAGTCGCGCTCCACCATCCCGTTGATGAGCTTGTCCTTGAAGGCGCTGACGCCGCCGGTGAACTTGAAGGTGGCCATGGACTTGCGCAGCATGTCCGCCTCGCCGGGGGTGAAGCCCGCGCAGTCGATGGCGACGCGCATCGCCTGCTCCTGGAACAGCGGCACGCCGAGGGTCTTTTCCAGAACGTTCCTCAACGCTTCCGTGGGATATTCCACCGTCTCCAGGCCCGCCTTCCGGCGCAGGTAGGGATGCACCATGTCGCCCTGGATCGGGCCGGGCCGGACGATGGCCACCTGCACCACGAGATCGTAGAAGGTGCGCGGCCTCAAACGGGGCAGCATGGCCATCTGCGCGCGGCTCTCGATCTGGAAGGTGCCAAGGGTGTCGGCCTTCCGGATCATGGCATAGGTGCGGGGATCCTCGGCCGGGATGCTGGCCAGATCGTAGCGGACGCCCTTGTGCTCGGCGATCAGCTCCAGCCCCTTCGCCATGCAGGTCAGCATGCCAAGCGCCAGCACATCCACCTTCATGAACCTCAACGCGTCGATGTCGTCCTTGTCCCATTCGATGATCTGGCGGTCGGCCATGGCGGCGGGCTCGATCGGCACGAGATCGTCGAGCCGGTCCTGCGTCAGCACGAACCCTCCGGGATGCTGGCTGAGGTGTCGGGGCGCGCCCATCAGCTCCGCCGCCAGCTGCAGCGTCAGGCGCAGGCGGCGGTCGTCGGGGTTCAGGTTCAGCTCGCGCAGCTGCTGGTCGGTGACGCCCTCCTCGGACCAGGCCCAGATCAGGCCGGACAGAGCGGTGATCAGATCCTCCGGCAGGCCCATCGCCTTGCCCACGTCCCGCAGCGCCCCCTTGGCACGGTAGCGGATCACGACGGCGGTCAGGGCGGCGCGGTCACGGCCATAGGTCTTGTAGATCCACTGGATGACCTCCTCGCGCCGCTCATGCTCGAAGTCCACGTCGATGTCGGGCGGTTCGTGCCGCTCGGCAGAGATGAAGCGCTCGAACAGCAATCCGCCGCCCTGCGGATCGATGGAGGTGATGCCGAGGACGAAGCAGACGGCGGAATTGGCCGCCGAGCCGCGCCCCTGGCAGAGGATGCCGCGCGAGCGGGCGAAGCGGACGATGCTGTGGACCGTCAGGAAGTAGGGTGCGTAGTCCAACTTGCCGATCAGGGTCAGCTCGTGGGTCAGGGAGGCGGTCACATCTGCCGGGATGCCACGGGGATAGCGGGTGGCGGCACCCTCCCAGGTCAGGCACACCAGCGTCTCCTGCGCCGTCAGGGCGGGATCGTCCCGCTCCTCGGGATATTGATATTTCAGCTGGTCCAGCGAGAAACGGCAGCGGTCCATGATCTCGACGGTGCGGGCCAGCGCTTCGGGATAGCGCGCGAACAGGCGGTGCATCTCCTCCGGCGGCTTCAGGTAGCGGTCGGCGTGGCGTTCCCGCCGGAAGCCGAGCGCCTCCACCGTGGTGTTGTGGCGGATCGCGGTGACGACGTCCTGCAGGATGCGGCGGGACGGCTCGTGGTAAAGGACGTCGTTCATCACCACCGTCGGCACCCGCATCCGCGCGGCCAGTGTGGACAGTTCGTGCAGCCGCATCTGGTCGTTAGGCCGGCGGCGCAGGGTCAGCGCCAGATAGGCGCGGTCGCCGAACAGATCGCGCAGCCGGCGCAGGCGCAGCCCACAGGTGTCATCGGCCCCGTCCGGCACCAGCACCGCAATCAGCCCCTCGGCGTAAGGTGCCAGATCCGTCCACTCCAGATGACAGCCGCCCTTGCCGGCGCGGGCCTTGCCGAGGCTCAGCAGGCGACACAGCCGCGACCACGCCGCCTTGTCGGTCGGATACACGAGTAGGGACATGCCGCAGACAAGATCGAGCCGGCAGCCGACCACCAGCCGCACGCCGGTCGTCTTTGCCGCCTCCCACGCCCGCACGACGCCCGCGACCGAGGTGCGGTCGGTCACCGCCAGCGCCTCGATACCCAGCAAAGCGGCGGTAGCGAATAGCTCTTCGGCCGAGGACGCGCCCCGCAGAAAGGAGAACTGCGAGGTGACCTGCAGTTCGGCGTAGCGGGTCATCGGCAAAACCATGTGCAGGAAGATGGGCATTTGTTCGGAACTTCGAACACCATGCCGCATTTGGATGGGCAAAGGTTGAATGCCATGTGCAGGTCTGCCTGTTCGGTGCAGGACACCCCCGACATCCGCAAGTGGCCGAGCAGCGCCTCCAGCAGGTTCGCCTCGCCGCCATGCAGACGGGAATGGACGGACATCATCCGAACACTCCGTGCAGGAACCAGCGGTGCGAGCCGGTGGCGGCATTCTCGCCATCGCCCGCGCGGAAGATCCAGTAGCGTTCGCCGGCGTCATCCTCCACCCGGAAGTAGTCGCGCACGGCGATCAGTTCGGCATCGCGCGTCCACCACTCACCAAAGATACGCTCCGGCCCGTCGGCGCGGCGGACGCGGCGGCGGATGCCGCGCCAGGCGATCCAATGCGGCGGATGGTCGGGCAGCAGCGCCATGGTTTCGATCGGTTCGGGTTTGCGCAGCAGACGCGAGGGGCGCGGCCAGTGGTCTGGCCAGCCCGCCCCCGTATCCTCGGCCAGCACGGCGATGCGTTGCACGGACCGCTCCGGCACGTCGCTTGCCACCGGTGCGATGCGGTAGACGGACCGCTGGCCTACGCGGTTCGCCAGCACGTCGATCAGGCCGGACAGGTCCGGGGCCGAGGCGTCGAGCGTGCTGATCTGCCGGGCGGCCAGCGGCTCGGTGAGGGTCGCGGCCAGCGTCATGATCTCGATGCCGAAGCCGGGGGCGATGGTCTCGATCTTGTCGCACAGCAGGCGGGTCAGGCGTTGCGGGTCGCGCTGCGGGACGGCAAGGCCGATACGGATTGTCTCGATGCGGTTGTCGACGCGGGTGCAGAGAAGGTCCATCCGGCGCACGCCGAGCCCTCGCTCCTCCAGCGTCACGCACAGCATCCCCACCAGCTTGGCCGTGTAGCGGGCGATGGTCTCGGCCGCACCGATGGGTTCGGCGAACACGCGGCGAACCTCGATCAGACCTTCGGGGCGCAGGGGGATGATCGGTTCCGCGACATCGCCAAGCGCCTGATCGAGACGGCGGCACAGCTCCGGCCCGAAGCGGCGGGTCAGGGGCGCGCGCGGCTGGCCCAGAAGGTCGCCGATGGTCGTAAAACCGAGATCGCGCAGACCGGCGGCAAGAACGGGCGGCAGGCGCAAGGCCGCAAGGGGCAGCGGCGCGAGGACCGCCTCCGTCTTGCCCACATCCGCAAGAAAGGTCGGGTCCGCCGCAAATCGTGCCAGCGCGTGTGCCGCACCCCATGTGTCGGCGATGGCCGCCCGCGCGTTCACCCCCGACATCCATAACCGGCCAAGCAGCGCCTCCAGCAGGTCTGCCTCGCCGCCCCGCAGATGGTCCGCCCCCGTGGAGTCGATGACCAGCCCGTCGGGCGGATCGACGGCCACCATCGGGCTGACACGCTCCAGCACCCATTGGCCCAGCCGATCGAGGCTGGCGATATCCGCCGCCGGATCCGCCCGCTCGATCCGCAACCCCGGCACCATGGCCTGCGCCTTGCTGACGGCCATGCCGACGGTCAGGCCGAGGGTCGCGGCGGAGGCATCCACGCCCGTGATCAGCCGGCGGGTGCCGACCCGCCCCGCGACGATCAGCGGGGCGTCATCCGGTGCGGTGTCGCCCGCCTGCCGCCGCAGCCGATCGGTCGGCCACGTCGGCAGGAAGACGGAGATGACCCGTGCCATCGCAAGCCTCCAGTTCGATATCGAGACTTTCGCCAGCCCGCGCCCGGATCAACTCCACCAGCCAGCGCGCGCGACCCACCCCCGGCACCGGCAGCGGCGCGGAGGGCAGCACCGACACCCGCCAGCGCGTCATCGCCGCCGTGGGCTGGCCGAAATCGGCGGCCTCCATGGGATAGCGCCAGCGGCGCAGCGCGATGCCGAGGGTGCCGGAACCCTTGGCCGCCAGATGCAGCCGCCGCGACGCCGTCATCGACAGCTTCGCCACATCGGCCACCACGGCCCCGAGGCCGCCGTGACGCAGCCCTTCCTCCATGCAGGCCAGAACGGAGATGTCGTCGCCCGCCTCCACATAGATCACGCGGTTTGGCGGCAGGCCGGCCTGCTCCAGCCCCGGGGCAAAAAGATCGGCCTCGGTCAAGCACCAGAGCACCTGCCCCGACAAGCGGGCCGCGATGCCGGCGGCAAAACAGGCCGCGGCGGCACCGTTGATGGCACCGTTGCCGCCGCCCGCAATCTCGTGCAACGCGCCTGTCGTCAGGCCGCCCCCGGGCAGGCGACGGTCAAGGTCGGGGAGGTCGAAGGGCAGCACCGATTGCGGCGGGCCGCCTATGCCTTCCAGCGCCGCGATCTTGTCGCGCAAGGCGGCCAAGGCCGTGGGAGAGGGGTGAGCAGACATGGCAGTGTCAGGCTCCTGTCGAAAGGTGAACCAAATATATGTTCTACCTTTGTTCTATTAATGCCCTTCATGTCAATCCTGCTTCGGACGCAGTCATGATCGGAAGGGCCAGCGGGAATATGTCTGATGGTCGCCGCATTCAGGATCTTCGTGTATGCACAACTTCCACGATCTGATGACGGAACGGCGGTTGGGTTGTGATTTCAGGCAGTTCCCGAGACAGAAGACATGGTTCCGACGAAGGCGGTCCCCCTGCAGCGCGTTGGATCATCTCTTCCCATCAAAACGCACATTGCTGGTTCATGACAGGCAACGGTCGCGTATTGCCTGCTTTTCCGGCATGCTATAGGCCGTGATCGCATAGGGACTGCGGTTCAGTCCAAGTAAATTATGATTTTACAAAGGTTTAACATGCAGACGATTGCGTATCTGGTTTATGGCGGACGTTGGGAATATCATGCTGAACTGTCCCTCAGCATTGCCTCCGCAATGCGGTTTCTTCGTCAGAAGCCAAGCGATATCCGTTTTCTCCTCATCACGGATACGGAAGGGTGCCGTCCTGATCTGCCGGTTGATTATCTCGTATTCACCCAAGCGGAGTTTCGGGAGTGGACGCAGGACGGAACCTACCAGCACGCGGCCAAGGTTCACGCCCTGAAAAAAGCGATGGCACATTCAAATGGGCCAGTTGCGTTGATGGATACCGACACGCGCTTTATTCGCCACCCTGACGAGTTGTTCGCGATGATCGGACCCGGCCGATCCCTCATGCATCAGCAGGAACCGGCAATCGGGCAGCTCGATTACTGGACTGCCTTCCTTGCAGCAGCGCCTGCGGAAGTGGGGGGCTATCCGATCAACGCGCAGTCCGCCATGAACAATTCGGGCGTGATCGGACTTCATCCGCAGGACATATCCACGCTGGAGGACGCGGCCCGCCTGATCCCTGGCCTGGTCGATATCGAACCTGTCTTTTCGATAGAGCAGCTTGCCATCACCTGCGCATTGAACCGTCATACCAAGGTGGGGATGGCTTCCGAGATCGTCGACCACTTCTGGCAGTTTCATCAACGCATCTTCGTCCATGCGCAAGTCAGGGAGCTATCGGCTGCCTTCACACCCGAAGGCTTCGAGGCGCTGATCGAGGCATCCAAGGTGTCCAAGCCCCCCCGCACACCCTTTTCCGCACGGATCGCGGCCCGATTGAAAGGCACGCTGTTGGGCTGGAACAGCAATTACAGGTTTGCCTATCTCTCCTATCATTCAGCCCTGAAAAGCAAAAACCCCTTCGAGGCAAAGGCCTGGTCTGAAATCACCCATCATTTTCTTGGCAGGAGCGGCGAAACGTCCGAGCGGATCAAGCGGGATTTCAAGCATCTGGACCTGCTGTCCCCCAGCTCGTCCTGATCTCGAGGCGTCAATTCAGGATTCTCATGTGATGCAATGTCAGCTTTGCCAGAAGCGACATGGCAGGCAAGGCATATGTGCCAACTGCTATTCGTAGTCGATAATCTGGCGTGGCTGCGGAAGCCGCTCATATGTACTCGGCCCATCAGACCAGCTCGCGGGGCCGTGGCCACGATCGGTATGCGCGCCTTCGAACCTGATCAGTCAAGTCGAATGGCACCACAAGCGTTGCGCCATGACGCAGGAACTGCACCCCCTGTGTTGATGGCACTCATTCGGCCCACTGACAGATCCGTGCCCGAATTGATGAAAAAGTGCAGCCCCTCGCCCTCGAGCCGGTCCTTCATCTTTGACAGCAGGATCCTGCCCCGACAATTGCCCAGGCATCGTCGATGGCGAGCGCGACGTCCTTCAGTCGTTCTGGCGACAGGATCGGTTCGGAGAGCCGGCCACGAGTTCGGTGTGAGCCACGCGGCGCGATCCGGACGCCGTGCTGCCGCGCGATGACGACGCACACCGCGGCCTGTCAGATGTCAGCCGGACGCAGTACTGCAAGAGTGGTGGCCGGTCCAACATGCACCCTGATCGCAGCGTCCGTGATCCATGGCATGAACCAACATTCCCGCCGTATCAAAGGCCGCCCGCAGTTCCTGCAGCAGGGTCATGCGCGACGAAGCGCCTGGAGACTGGCCTTGATGGAGGCGTTTTCGATTCCGGCGTAATGGGCGAATTCGTCAAGAACGGCTGCGCCCAGATCCAGTTCGAAATTTCGTTGGTTGGGGCTGGCGGCAAAATCCTGCACGCCGGCGTCGCCCAGATTGGATTGGAAGATGCCCGCCGCCGACACGGGCAGGAAATCCTCGTAGATGATCGGATCGCACCGGAGGGCGCCTGCGGTCAGCAGCGCTTCGGGATCGTCGCCCGTTGCAGGCACGCCCGTAGCCGACCACTCGAAATAGCCGAGGCCCTGCTTGCGGATTTCGGTCCAGTCATCGGGAAACGCGGTGAACACTTCGGACAGGACTCGCATGTATTCGTCCGCATTGGAGCCGTTGGCTGCGGGCACGACCCTGGCCCGCACCTCGTCTAGAAGGCCATCGTAAAGGGCACGGCCCCTTGGCGTCAGTGCGATACCCCTTGCCTCGATCTCTCCGAAGCGGGCGGTGTGCGATCCTTCAACGGCCGTGGCGCCGGGAAAGGTCACGGCCTCCTGCAAGGCCTTGAATGATGTCTGACGCAGCAGGATCGGGCATTTGCGCGGTGGCGGCCCCTCGATCACGGCCTTCGGCGCGATACCGACAGCGGGCATGCGATCCTGCGCCGCGTCGATATCCAGCGTGCGCGGGGTCAGGTGGTTGATATGCGGCCCCTTGAAGGACACGACATCCGCGATCAGCCGATGGGCATCATGCAACCGCTGGTAAAGATCGGCGGCCACAAGCGCGTCCGAATGCCAGCGGAACGTCTCGGTCGCTTCGGCCACGAACCGGTCGGCGTCGTTCTCGGACAGCCCGTCCTCGGCCTCGGCCCTGGCGATCAGTTCCAGGCACGCGGAGGTGAAGATGCGTCGGCGGGACAAAATCCCGGCCGCCTCCGCCCGCAAGGCTTCGTCCGCGATCAGATCCATCCGCAAAAGCGAGGTGAAGACGCGGAATGGATTATGACGCAACGCAGCCTCGCCCACCGGACGGAAGGCCGTGGAGTGGACGGGGACGCCCGCCTCGCTCAGATCGTAATAGCCGACGGGATACATGCCCATCACGGCGAAAAGGCGGCGCATCATGGCCAGCTCTTCAGGTGTGCCAAGGCGGATCGCACCATGGCGTTCCTCGGAAATTCGGCCCAGCTGGTCTGTGGAAGCCAGGTTGGCGGCCAAGACGGCATCGCGGTCCAGCACCTCGGCGTTCACCTCCGCGACCAGGGACAGCAAGGTTCCGTATGCCGGAACCTCGCTCCGGTACATGGCCGACATGGCCGACGAAAAGCGGGCGCGGATATGATCGGGCGAAAGCCGGGAGATGCTGGATGACATGAGACCTGCTTGCTTGATGATTGTCCTGTTCATTCTGATAGCGTATCAGGTTTGCCGTGAAACGTGTTTATTGCGACTTGGTTGGTATGAGTCCGGAATGAAGGTCAGCCGTAGTTACTGAAGAGTACGGCGCCCAGATGATCGTGACCATTTATTCGCCTGCGGTGCTGAGCTGGATTGAGCTTGCCGAGGTTCGACTTGTGGTCGTGACCCGCAAGCCCGCGTATCGAGCGTCAAGCATATTCGCCTAAGCGCCGCCCGGCACAAGGGGGCGACGCATTGCACCAATCGCGCCACCCACTACGAAGGCGGAGGTCGAGGACCGGGTTCTGGGAGGTTTGAAGGAACGCCTCCTCCGTCCCGAGCTGACCGTGGCCTTCTTGGAGGGATACCACCATGCCTTTACCACGGTCCCCCAGCAACCGGACGGTATGCCCGCCCACATGTTCGTTCCGACTGACCTGATCAGGCTGCCGGACGGCATGCGTCGGCTGAAGCGGCTTGAGGACGAGAACACATCTTTGAAGTGGATCGTGACGGACCTGACGGTGGATCGGCAGATGTTGCGGGGTGTTTTCCAGCAAATGCTTCGAGAACAGAGCGGTAACGTAAACCGGCTCGCGGGATATGCACAAATCGGGCAGTCGCGATCCGCGGGGCGTGTGGGGCCCTAAGGCTCGATTGCTTGAGCTACCACTTTAATTCGCTCCGCACCGATCCGGCAGAATTGAAACGGCGGATCAAGGCGATCCGCGTATCACGTATGCGCTAGGCCTTCGATCGGTTTAGCAAATGATGCCACGGCAAGTTCCCTCTTTGCTAACGTTCCAGTTGCTGGCAGTTTTTCACTTCTTGTCCAACTACATGAAGCGCGGAGCCACCAACATCCTGCGAGGTCTTGTCTCTAAGGTCCGGATGATCCCTAAGCTAGGGTCACCGGGCGGCC